>JABEBX010017370.1_pt1 | contig 81218 bp, 84 predicted proteins | sample 7245971 | NCBI WGS metagenome assembly JABEBX01 (sample SAMN14506365, study PRJNA622280) | hot springs metagenome | biome: hot spring [ENVO:00000051]|acidic hot spring [ENVO:00002120]; feature: spring [ENVO:00000027]|sediment [ENVO:00002007]; material: sediment environment [ENVO:01001048]... | reverse complement strand
CGGCGAGCGCCGTCAGGCGGTCATGCGCAACCACAGTGTGACCCACCTGATGCACAAGGCGCTGCGTCTGGTGCTGGGCGATCATGTGCAGCAAAAGGGTTCGCTGGTCGATGCCGACAAGACCCGCTTCGACTTTGCCCACGACGCGCCGATGAGCGACGACGAGATCGCCCGAGTCGAGCGCCTGGTGAACGAGGAAATTCTGGCTAACGCCGCAACGCAAGCCCGCGTGATGCCCATCGACGAGGCCAAGGGGCTGGGCGCGATGATGTTGTTCGGCGAGAAGTACGGCGACACCGTGCGGGTGCTCGACATCGGCACGTCACGCGAGCTGTGTGGCGGCACCCACGTGGCGCGCACCGGCGACATCGGGCTGTTCAAAATTGTGTTTGAAGGCGGTGTGGCCGCGGGCATCCGCCGGGTGGAGGCCATCACCGGCCTGAACGCCCTGGCCTTTGTGCAGAAGCAGAATGCGCTGGTTGCGCGGCTGTCGCGCACCCTGAAGGCGCCGGCCGAGGAGTCTGCGGCCAAGGTCGAGCAACTGTTAGAGCAGCAGCGCCAGCTCGAAAAGGACCTGGCCCAGCTCAAGGCACAGCAGGCCGCCGCCCAGGGCGACGCCCTGGTGTCGCAGGCCATCACCATCGGCGGCACCTCGGTGCTGCTGGCGCGCATGGACGGGCTGGACGCCAAGGGCTTGCGCGAAGCGGTGGACCGCATGCAGATCGACGCCGCGCTGGCCCAGGCCAAGAGCCTGCTGCAACAGCGTCTCGGCGCCTGAATGCGCGCAGTGGCCATGGACTTGCAGGGCAAACACATTGTTCTCGCCGTCACCGGCGGAGTCGCGGCCTACAAGGCGGCCGAGCTGACGAGGCTGCTGGTCAAGGCGGGGGCGACGGTGCAGGTCGTGCTGACGGCTGCGGGTGCGCGCTTTGTCGGCGCCGCGACCTTCCAGGCGCTCACCGGTCGGCCGGTGTTCGACGATCTGTGGGATACCCGCGTGGGCAATGGCATGGCGCATATCGAGCTGACGCGCGCCGCCGATCTCGTGGTCGTTGCGCCAGCCACGGCGAATGTGCTCGCGCAGGCCGCGGGCGGCTTGTCGGACGATCTGCTTCCCACCCTGCTGCTTGCGTCCAACAGACCCGTGCTGTTCGCCCCAGCGATGAACCGCGAGATGTGGGGCCATCCGGCCACGCAGCGCAACGTCGCCCGGCTGCGCGAAGACGGCGCGCTGATCAGCGGCCCGGCCGCGGGCGAGCAGGCCTGCGGCGAGGTCGGCGAAGGCCGCATGGTCGAACCCGAAGACCTGTTGCAGGACATCGTCGCTGCGTTTCAACCCAAATTGTTCAAAGGCCGCACCGTGCTGGTCACCGCCGGCCCCACCTTCGAGGCCATCGACCCAGTACGTGGTCTGACCAACCGCTCCAGCGGCAAGATGGGCTACGCCGTGGCCCGGGCGGCGCGCGAGGCCGGGGCGCGCGTGGTGCTGGTTAGCGGCCCGACCGCACTGCCCGCGCCGCATGGCGTACAGCGGGTGGAGGTGAGCAGCGCGCAGGAGATGTTCGACGCGGTGATGACGCAGGTCGGCGCCGCGCAGGTGTTCATCGCCACCGCGGCCGTGGCCGACTGGCGGCCCGCACAGGTGCATGCGCAAAAACAGAAAAAGCGCGAAGGCGAGGGCGCTCCGACCATTGCCTTGCAGGCGAACCCGGATATTCTCGCCGCGGTAGCCGCTTTGCCGCAGCCGCCGTTCTGCGTGGGTTTTGCCGCCGAGAGCGAAAAACTGGCGGAACACGCCGCAGCCAAACGTGTGCGCAAGAATGTGCCGCTGCTAGTGGGCAACCTCGGGCCGGACACTTTCGGCCGCGACGACAACCGGCTGGAACTGTTCGACGCTGCCGGTCATCACCCTCTGGGCAGCGGCGACAAGCTCGTGCTGGCGCGCAAGCTCATCGAGGAGATCGCGGCCCGGCTTGAATGTGCTGGTCTCTGAGCGGTGTGTGCCGCCGCCCGCGATTGAATCGCTTCATCCACCGAGGATTCCTCTTGTCTCAGCCCCGCATCGCCGTCCGCCTTCTCGATGACCGTCTGCGCGAGCAGCTTCCCGCCTACGCTAGCCCAGGCAGCGCGGGCATGGATCTGCGCGCCTGCATCCACGCCCCGCTGACCCTGCAACCGGGGCAGGCCGAGCTCATTCCCACCGGCCTGGCCATGCACATCGACGACTGCGGCCTGTGCGCCATGCTGCTGCCGCGTTCCGGCCTGGGACACAAGCATGGCGTGGTGCTGGGCAATCTGGTCGGGCTGATCGATTCCGACTATCAAGGCCCGCTGATGGTGAGCTGCTGGAACCGCGGCAGCGCGGCCTACACCGTGCAACCGATGGAGCGCATCGCGCAGATGGTCATCGTGCCGGTGGTGCAGGCGCAGTGGGAGGTGGTGGAGCACTTCGACGCCACCGAGCGCGGCGCCGGGGGCTTTGGCTCCACCGGCGCGCACTGATCCGCGCAAACCCATAGGGCTGTGACATGGCGCGTCGCTGGGCCAAGCTGTTGGTACGCAAGTTCGAGGTGATGCAAAGCAGCCCGTGGCTGCGCCCTTTCGCCAAATACATTGCGCACCCGGCGCTGTGGAGCCTGAACCGCCGCAGCGTGGCGCTGGCAGTGGCGGCGGGCATGATCGGCGGCTTGATTCCTGGCCCGTTCCAGATGCTCACCGCGGGCATTCTGGCTGTGATGGTGCGGTGCAACTTTCCCATCGCCCTGGTGGTGACGCTCTACAGCAATCCGCTCACCATCGTGCCGCTCTACCTCGTGGCCTACAAGCTCGGCGTACTGGTCAGCCCCGCGCAGGCCGCGCACAGGCTCACCGCGCCGCCCGATTTCGACTGGCTGCACCTCTGGGATTCGACCGTTGCGTTGGCGGAGTTGTGGCATGATGGCGCTGTTCATACCAACCGCGCTATTGAGATGCCCGAGACGCTTCATCGACACGATCTATCAGATCGGCACTGGGAATTGCTCGAACCCCACTTGCCTGGACGAGCGGGAGTTTGGGGCGGGGTTGCGCGGGACAACCGCCAATTCATCAACGCCGTGTTCTGGATTCTTCGCACCGGTGCGCCGTGGTGAGACCTGCCGGTTTCGTACGGTGGGTGGAAAAACACCCATCGGCGTTTTTGCCGCTGGCGCGACAAGGGCATTTGGGAGTCGCTCCTGGAGCAGTGCATTGATGAGCCCGATTTCGAGTGGATCATGATCGATGCCAGTCACTGCAAGGTTCATCCGCACGCAGCGGGTGCGCGGGGTGGCAATCAGGCGATGAGCCGCACACAAGGGGGCTCAACACCAAGATACATCTGGCCGTGGATGCGCATGGTCTGCCGCTCCGAGCGGTTATTACAGAAGGTACCCGAGCGGATTGTGCAGAGGCTGAGCGGTTGATGGACGGGTTCAAGATGGACTACCTGCTTGCCGACAAAGGCTACGACAGTGACGCCATCGTGGCGCATGCCCAAGCGCAAGGCGCGCAAGCCGTGATTCCGCCACGCAAGCACCGCAAGCCACCCCGCACGTATGACAAAGCACTCTACAAACTACGTCACCTGGTCGAGAACGCCTTCCTGCATCTCAAGCGGTGGCCGGGCATCGCCACGCGCTACGCGAAAAACGTCGCCTCATTCGTTGCCGCCGTGCAAATTCGCTGCCTTGCCCTCTGGCTGCAAATCTTGTGACGACACTATCTAACAGCGGGGTTTGCCGCGAGGTTTATTTCTCGCCGGGGAGAAACAGCCCTGCATCAGCCGAATCGAGCAGCGCGCTCTGCGCCTCGATTTCGTCGGGATCGGCTTCGCGCACGTCGAGCACGGTGTATTCGATGCGCAGCGCCATACCGGCCAGCGGATGGTTGCCGTCGAGCAGCACCTTGTCGTCGTGAATTTCGGTCACGGTGTAGAAGGCATCGGCATCGCCCGGCGAGCAGCCCTCGGGCAGTTGCTCGAACATCATGCCCTCTTCGAGTTCGGCGGGAAACAGCTTGCGGTCTTCGACCAGCAGCAAGTCGGCGTCGTAGTCGCCGAACGCATCTTCGGGCTGGAGATAGATGTCGCCCTTGTCGCCCGCGCCCATGCCCAGCATCTGCTCGGCCATGCGCGGCAGCAGATCGTCGCCGCCGACATAGAAGTCGTCGCCTTCGGCGTTTTCGTCGATCAACTCGCCTTGCGAGTCTGTCATGCGCCAGGACAGGGTGGCGACAAGGCCTTCGGTAATTTTCATGGTTATGCTCGCTGGAGTTTGAATATGGAAACGGGGAACGACCAAAAGTTCGCCCGCATTGGAACATGACAAAGATGTCAACTGCGACGCTTCATTGGGGGGCCTTCACCGAAGCCCGCTTTCTGCGCGAAATCTGGCAGCGTAAACCGCTGCTGCTGCGCCAGGCCTTTCCGGGCTTCAAGCCCCTGCTCAGCCGGGCGCAACTGTTCGCTCTGGCCGCGCATGACGATGTCGAATCGCGCCTGTTGCAGCGCGCGGGCCGCCGCTGGCAGCTCGATCACGGGCCTTTTTCGCGCAAGCAGCTTCCGCCAGTCGAACAGCGCAACTGGACGCTGCTGGTTCAGGGGGTGAACCTGCACGTCGATGCCGCAGGCGATTTGCTGCGGCAATTCCGCTTCATTCCCGACGCGCGGCTCGACGACCTGATGATTTCGTGGGCCAGCGAGGGCGGCGGCGTTGGGCCGCACCAAGATGCTTACGACGTATTCCTGCTGCAAGCCGCCGGACGGCGGCGCTGGCGCATCGGTCCGGTGGAAGACGCCACGCTACAACCCGGCAAACCGGTCAAGCTGCTGGCGAAATTCACGCCCGAGGAAGACCTGATCCTCGAACCCGGCGACATGCTCTATCTGCCCCCCGGCTGGGGCCACGACGGCATCGCGGCCAGCGGTGATTGCATGACTTACTCAGTGGGCTTTCGCGCGCCGCCGCAGGGCGAGTTGCTCAAGGAAGTGTTGTGGCAACTGGCGGAAGCGCAGCAAGGCGGCGCGATCTACCGCGATCCGCCGCTGCGCTCGGGGGCGTCTCCTGCGCGGCTACCCGAGGCCATGGTGAAGTTTGCCCGCGAGGCTTTCAACCGCCTCAAACCCGACGCCGCGATGTTCGAGAACGTGCTCGGTCTCTACCTCACCACTCCCAAGCCCCAGGTCTGGTTCGAAAGCGTCGAAACCCCTGCAGCCACATTGCGCCGCGCATGTCGGCAGACGGGTTGTCGGCTCGATCGCCGCAGCAAAATGCTCTACACCGCGCAGGCGCTGTTTTTCAATGGAGAGAAGGTGGATGCTGCATTGGCGTCCTCCGCGTTGCTGCGCCAACTGGCCGATCAGCAAAACCTGAGCGCTGCGCAGGTTCAGTCGGCCAGTTCGGCAGAGCTGGCCGCCTTGGCCGACTGGTGCTCTATCGGCTGGTTGCAACCGGGCCATGAGCGTTCAGCCGAGAGTTCGCCTGCATAGCAAACTCGAGTGACATCCAGATGACACCGCCCAGCCAAGACCTGCCCTTCGAGACGCGCACTCAAGCCTATGCGGCCCTCGGCGCGCTTGTGGCCGATCATGGAGCGAGTCTTTACTGTTTCAGCGCCGACTATCGCGCCTGGCCGTTGAATCAGCCCGCGTTCATCCAGCAACTGGAGCAATGGGCGCTGCGCGATGCCAGACGTCTCGATGCCCTGCGGTTTTTGGCGCTGGACTGGAGCCAGGTGAGAGGCCGTTTTCCGCGCTTCGCCGCGTTCCGCCGCGACTTTGCTCACCTGGTGAGTTGTCGCCAGATTGCCGAAACGGGCGCTCGCGGATTGGTCGAAATGGCAGGATCGCCTCGCTGCGCCGTCTATGCACATACCGCGACATGGATGTCGGGTGAGACCTTGCAGACGGCTGCGCGTGTGCACGCCTTGCGCATGCGTTTCGACGAGATCTGGGAGCAGGCCACCCCGGCATTTCCTGCGGTGATTCTGGGTTTGTGACAATTTTGCAACATGCCAATTCGGAACCTTGAAATTGCAACACGGGGATAACCCGAAGTCCCACTATACTTATGCGCTGAACTTGATATGCAAACCGGTTCTGGTTGCGATTGGGTTCAATCAGGACGGTAAAGAATTTTTTCGGGCCAACCCCCATTTTGACTGACGCTTAGAGGAAAGTAATGAAAAAGTCCCTTCTGCTGGCATCCATGATCGCCGCTCTCGCCCTGGCCGCTTGCGGTAAAAAAGAAGAAGCCGCTCCGGCTGCTTCGGCTCCCGCTGCTGCCTCTGCCCCCGCTGCTGCCTCGGCTCCGGCCTCGGCACCTGCTGCTGCTTCGGCTACCGCTGCTGCTTCGGCTCCCGCCGCTGCTTCGGCCCCGGCTGCTGCTGCATCTGGCGCCAGCGCTGCCAAGTAATTTCTTTGCAGATGCAAAAAAGCCGGCGCAAGCCGGCTTTTTTGTGGTCTGAATTTTGGTCGACCATAGCCCTCTAGTGGGCCATGGTCTTGGGTGACTTACGACTTACTGAATCTGCTGTTGCAGGATTTGCAGAATCTTGCGCGCGTCGTCGGTCTGCAGCGGCTTGCCCTCAAGCGTCTGCACGGTCACCACGGTTTGCGTCCCGGCGTTTTGCAGGGCAATGCGGTAGTCGGCCGGTTTGGGCTCGCTTTCCTTTTTGCCGAACAGCTTGCCGAAAAATCCCGTGCTGTCCTGCGAGGCCTTGAGCGCGGCTTCAGCACTGATGTAGCGCACATCGAAGCGGCCTTCTGCGCGGTTGCGTTCAATCACGGTGAAGCCTGCAGTATTGATCGCCAGGCTGACCTTACGCCAAGCGGTCTCGAAGCCGTCCTGCAATTGCAGCGCCAGGCCGTCGTCCACGAGTTTTGAGGCCACGGGTTGGGCCAGTTGCACCGGATTTTCGATGCGTTGTTTCGCCGCCTCCTCGCTCAGACCCAGGGTGACCATGAGTTTGCGCAAAAAGATGGTGTTGAGCCCTGGATCGGGTGTTGCGGGCTCCCAGGCCGTGGTCGATTTGTCGTTGGAGTTGTAGACCTCTTTCATCGTCTGGTGGGTGATGTAGATCTGCGTGCCCTTGCCGTCGGGTGTGCGCTCGAACACCGTGCGGAAGCGGTCGCGCGTGCCGGTGTCGTACAGACTGTCGAACACCTTGCCGAGATACTTACGAATGAAGTCCTGCGGCAGTTTGGCCCGGTTTTCCGCCCAGTCGGTCTCCATCACGCCGGTTGTGGCATCAGCCTGGGTGAGATAGAAGCCGTTTTCCTGCCAGAAACCTTTGACTTTTTCCCAGAGTTGATCGGGGCTGGAGTCGACCACCAGCCAGCGTTGACCGCCCGCCTGGTCGATGCGCATGCCAGGGTATTGCGGCAAAACGGTGTTGGTCTTGGCGACTTGCTCGGCGGTTTGCACTCCCTTGTCGTAAGCGAGCGCGCTCACCGGGGCATTGGGGCTGCCTGGAACGACGTATTGCTCTTGTCGCGCCAGTTGGGTGAGGTCGGGCGGCACTTCGAGCGGATTGCCCTGTTTGGCGCTTTCGTAGTCCACTCCCTTGCCCTGAACAACGGTGTTCAGGGATGAGCAGCCGCTGAGGAAGGCGCCGGCGCTCAGGGCAATGGCCAAGGCGCTCAACCGCCAGTGATTGGATAGGTTCATACGCAAGAAGGTCTCGGAGATGCGAAGGGGTGAATGGGGAAAATCAGTGAACGAAATCAGTGAACCACCGGCAGGCCCAGCGCCTGCAAGGCCGCGCGCAACGGGGCGTGAAAGGTCGGTTGCAAGGGGGTCAGGGGTAGTCGCAGGCCCGAGTCGATGCGACCCATAAGGCGCAGTGCTTCCTTGACGGGTATGGGGTTGGGCTCGCAGAACAGTAGCTGATTGAGCTCGATGAGCTCGAAATGCAGTTTGCTGGCCAGCGCGGCATTGCCCGCCATCGCGGCCGTGCACAGTTGGTGCATGCGGCGTGGAACGACGTTGGCCGACACGCTGATGTTGCCGTGCCCGCCCAGCAGCATCAGCGCCACGGCGGTCGGGTCGTCGCCGGAATAAATGGCAAACGACGACGGAGCGCGCCGAATGAGTTGTGCGGCGCGGTCGATGTTGCCTGAGGCCTCTTTGATGCCAATGATGCCGGGCACCTGGGCGAGACGCAGGGCAGTGTCCACCTGCATATCGGCTACGGTGCGGCCCGGCACGTTGTAGAGCACCACGGGGATGTCGATCGCCTCGGCGATGGCGGTGAAATGCGCCACCATGCCATCTTGCGTGGGACGGTTGTAGTAGGGCACGACGCTGAGCACACAATCGGCCCCGACTTCCTGGCAGCGCTTAGAGAGTTCGATGGCTTCGCTGGTGGAGTTGGCACCGGCGCCGGCCATCACGGGCACGCGGCCAGCCGCCTGTTGGACTACCGTGCGCACGATTTCGATGTGCTCGTCCACCGGCAGGGTGGGAGATTCGCCCGTGGTGCCGCAGGGGCTGATGCAGTCGGTGCCTTGTTCGATGTGCCAGTCGACCAGCTTGCGCAGCGCGGGGTAGTCCACGCTGCCATCGGAGTGCATGGGGGTCACCAGGGCGACGATGCTGCCGCGGATGACCAGAGGTTGGGAGGACATTGGTCTGCGTGTGCTGCTTGTGAGCTGCCTGTCAAATGGGAAGATTGTATCGGTCTGCCGCGCTGGCGTTGGGCGCTTCGCGCACGGCGGCGATGCGCTGCACATACGCGGGGTGAGGCGCTTGGACAAAGCCGTCTTCGAAGGCCAGTACGCGCAGCGCCGGGCGCACCGCGTCGAGCAACTCGCCGGGGCGCAGCAAGAAATCAGGATTCGACGGCTTGCCCACGCTGGCTTGACCGAGGGCGAAGGTTTCGTAAAGCAGAAAGCCGCCGGGGGCGACCGCTTCCACGATGCGCGGCAGCAAAGGGCGCCAGAGATAGTTGGTTACGACCACCGCATCGAAAGTTTGTTCGCCGTAGGGCCAGGGACCGGCTTCCAGGTCGGCCACCAGCACCTGCGCCAGATCGCGCAGCCCGGCGAGGGCTTCAGCGTTGCGATCCACCGCAAACACCGTATGGCCGCGCTGCTGCAGCCAGCGCACATGGCGACCTCCGCCGCAGGCCACATCGAGCACGCTGCCGCCGGCGCGCAATAGATGGGCGTGGCGCACGATCCAGGGGGAGGGAGGGGCTTCGTTGCGGGCTTCTGGGGTCATGGCGCAGCATCGTAACGGGGCGCCCGCGTGAATGATGTTTGTGCCTCATGTTGACAAGGCAAAATAGGGGAAACCCTTCTCCCTTCCATTCCTCGACTTTCACCGCAAAAAGCGACATGACTATAGCCACCATCCTCGTCACCGGCGGCGCCGGCTACATCGGCTCGCACACCTGCGTCGCTCTCATCGAAGCGGGTTACATCCCGGTGGTGTACGACAACCTGTGCAACAGCAGTGCCGAGTCGCTGGCGCGGGTGGAACGCATCACCGGCAAGCGCCCTGCATTCGTGCAGGCCGACATCCGCGATGCGGCGCGGCTCGACGCCGTGTTCGCGCAGCACAAGATCGACGCCGTGATCCACTTCGCCGGACTGAAGGCGGTGGGTGAGTCGGTGGAAAAACCGCTGATGTACTACGACAACAACGTCGGCGGCACGGTGGTTCTGCTCGAGGCGATGCAGCGCGCCAAGGTGCACAACCTCATCTTCTCGTCGTCGGCCACGGTCTATGGCGATCCGGCCTCAACGCCCATTCGCGAAGACTTTCCGCTCAGCGCGACCAATGCCTACGGCCGCAGCAAACTGATGATCGAAGAAATTCTCGGCGATCTGCACCGGGCCGAACCGCATTGGCGCATCGCCCGTTTGCGCTACTTCAACCCGGTGGGCGCGCACGAAAGCGGGCTCATCGGCGAAGACCCGCGCGGCATTCCCAACAACCTCATGCCCTACATCACCCAGGTGGCGGTGGGCCGCCTGCAGAAGCTGCGGGTGTTCGGCGGCGACTGGCCTACGGTGGACGGCAGCGGCGTGCGCGACTACATCCATGTCATGGATCTGGCCGAGGGGCACGTGGCGGCGCTACGTCATCTGTTGGGCCATGAGGGCATGTTCACCGTCAACCTCGGTACCGGCCAAGGCTACTCGGTGCTGCAGATGGTGCAGGCCTTCGGCAAGAGCATCGGCCGCGATCTGCCGTATGAAATTGTGGCGCGCCGTCCGGGCGACATCGCCGAATGCTGGGCCGATCCGGCGGCGGCGAAAGCCCTTCTGGGCTGGAGCGCCAAACGCGGGCTCGACACCATTTGCGCCGACGCCTGGCGCTGGCAGCAGGGCAACCCGGAAGGCTATGGCGCTTGAGCGCTGCGACTGACTGACTGATCTCTCGTTTTATTGATGCCCCGCGCTTGCGCCGGTTTGCCGCCGGGCGTTATGGTTAGCCTTGATCCAACAGACTGAAAGGAACATCATGAGCAAAAGCACCCTGCATGCCTCATCGACCCCGATTCACATCGGCATTTCGGATGACGACCGCGCCAAAGTGGCCGAGCAGCTCTCGCATCTGCTGGCCGATACCTACACGCTTTATCTCACCACGCACAACTTCCACTGGAACGTGACCGGGCCGATGTTCAACACCCTTCATCTGATGTTTATGGATCAGTACACCGAGCTGTGGAATGCGGTCGATCCGATTGCTGAGCGCATCCGCGCACTCGGCTTCTCCGTGCCCGGCTCCTATCACGGTTTCAGTTCGCGCTCCAGCCTGGCCGACGTGCCGGCGCAGCCGCCCAAGGCTCAGGAGATGATCGGCATTCTGGTCAAGGGCCATGAGGCTGTGGCCAAGACGGCGCGCGCGGTGTTCACCGTGGCCGACGAGGTCAACGATCAGCCCACCGCCGACCTGATGACCCAGCGCCTGGACATTCACGAAAAAACCGCCTGGATGCTTCGCTCGCTGCTCGAAGGCTGATCGGCGTTCAGTCGTTTCCCCTTCGCCCGTTTCATCGACGTTCCCTGCGTGGCGATAATTCACGCATGGAACGTTTGCGCTTATGGCTGGCCTTGATCCGTTGGGACAAGCCGGTCGGTTCTCTTCTCTTGTTGTGGCCGAGTCTGTCGGCTTTGTGGATCGCTAGCGACGGGCGACCGAGTTGGTGGCTGGTCGTCGTGTTCATCGCGGGCACGTTTCTCATGCGCTCGGCTGGTTGTGCGGTGAACGATGTGGCCGATCAAGACTTCGACCGTGCCGTGCGCCGCACCGCGCAGCGTCCGGTCACCTCGGGCAAGGTGTCCAGCCGCGAGGCGCTGCTGGTCGGCGCGGCGCTCGCACTCGCGGCCTTCGGCCTGGTGCTCACCACCAACCTGCTCACCATCCAGATGTCGGTCGCGGCGTTGCTGATCGCCATCGCCTATCCCTACACCAAGCGCTGGCTGGCGCTGCCGCAGGCCTATCTCGGCGTGGCCTTCAGCTTCGGCATTCCCATGGCCTTTGCCGCAGCGCGCGGCGACGTGCCGCTGCTGGCCTGGGTGCTGCTGCTGGGCAATCTGTTCTGGGTGCTGGCCTACGATACCGAATACGCCATGGTCGACCGCGAAGACGATCTCAAGGTCGGCATCAAGACCTCGGCCATCACCTTCGGCCGCGCCGACGTGGCGGCGGTCATGGCGAGCTATTGCGCCTACATCGCCCTATGGGCTGCCGTGGGGTGGGCGCTGCGACTGAGCTGGCCTTACTTCCTGGGCGTGGCCGCCGCCGCAGCGCAGGCCGGGTATCACTACACCCTCATCCGCGAGCGCGATCCGGCGCAATGCTTTCGCGCCTTCCGGCTTAACCACTATCTGGGCTTGGCGATGTTTGTCGGGGTCGTCTGCGCTTACGCCATCAAGCCGTGAGCCGTTCCAGCGCCTCGCGGTAGCGGGCCAGGGTGTGCTCGATGACGTCGGCGGGCAGGGCGGGCGGCGGCGGTTGTTTGTTCCAGCCGGGCACGCCCTCTAGCCAGTCGCGCAGAAACTGTTTGTCGAAGCTCGGCGGCGAGCTGCCCTCGGCCCAAGTGTCGGCGGGCCAGAAGCGCGAGGAATCCGGGGTGAGTACTTCGTCCATCAGGGTGAGGGCGCCGTTCTCATCGAGGCCGAACTCGAACTTGGTGTCGGCGATCAGGATGCCGCGCGCGGCGGCGTAGTCGGCAGCGCGTCGATAGAGGGTGATGCTGATGTCGCGCACCTGCGCGGCGAGTTCGGCACCGATGGCCTGCTCCATTTGTGCGAAGGAAATGTTCTCGTCATGTTCGCCCAGTTCGGCCTTGGTGGCGGGGGTGAAAATGGGCGCGGGCAGTTTGCTGGCTAGCTTTAAGCCTTTTGGCAGGGCGACGCCGCAGACCGCGCCGGTGGCTTGATAGTCTTTCCAGCCCGAACCCGCGAGATAGCCGCGCACCACGGCTTCGACCGGCAGGGGTTTGAGGCGTTTGACCACCATGGCGCGACCGCGCACCTGACTGCGCTCATCGGGCGCCACCACGGCCTCGGGATCGATGTCGAGCAAATGGTTGGGCGCCACGTCGTGCAGCAGGCCGAACCAGAACCGCGCCATGCGGGTGAGAATTTCGCCCTTGCCGGGTATGGGCTCGGCCATGATGACGTCGAAGGCCGAGATGCGGTCTGTGGCCACCATCAGCAGGCGGTCGGCGCCCACGGCATAGTTTTCGCGCACCTTGCCGCGCGACAGTAGGGGCAGGGAATGCAGGGAGGATTGCAGCAGGGCAGAGGTCATGGGCGGGCTTTCGTGAGGAATGGGGCGATTGTAGAAATTCGCAGGGTTGAGTTTTTCACCCGCCGCGTTTCACAATAGGCGGGCCGCATGTGCGGCAGACTCACAACGGAGGCTTCGATATGGCTGCAAAACGCATTCTGCTGTTGGCGGGTGATTACGCCGAAGACTACGAAACCATGGTGCCGTTCCAGACCCTGCTGGCCGTGGGCCACACGGTGCACGCGGTCTGCCCCGACAAGAAGGCGGGCGATCAGGTGAAAACCGCGATTCACGACTTCGAGGGCGCGCAGACCTATTCCGAAAAGCCCGGCCACAACTTCACCCTCAACGCCACTTTCGCCGAAGTGAAGGCCGAGGACTACGACGCGCTGGTCATCCCCGGCGGACGCGCCCCCGAATACCTGCGGCTCAACCCCAAGGTGCTCGATCTGGTGCGGCATTTTTTCAGCACCGACAAGCCGGTGGCGGCGGTGTGCCACGGGGCGCAGATTCTGGCGGCGGCTGGCGTGCTGCAAGGTCGCAAGTGCTCGGCCTATCCGGCCTGCGGCCCGGAAGTGCGTGAGGCCGGCGGCGACTATGCCGATATTCCAGTTGATCAGGCGGTGACGCAGGGCAATCTGGTGACCGCTGACCGGGGGCTGGCCGGGCGCGGGCTTGGGGGCATCTGCAGGCGTCATCAGCTCCAGAATGTTGACAAAGGTCTTGCGCGCGCGGTCTTCGCTCCAGCTTTTGTCGCGCATGAGAATGTCGAGCAGTTCGTCCAGCGCCGCCGTCCACTGCTGCGCGGCCATGTGTTGCTGCGCCAGGGCGTAGCGGGCGTCGAAGTCGCGCTTGTTGGCGGCGATGCTGGCCTGCAGCGCGGCAACAGGGGGCAGGCCGGGCGCGGCCTGCGCGGCGGAAAGCCAGTCGGCCAAAGCCTGGATGCGGGCGTCGGCCAGCGCTTTGCCGGCAATGGGCTCGAACGCCAGCTTGGCGTCGGCGGTGCGGCCGTCCTTCAGCAGCAGTTCGACATACGCCTTGCGTGCGTTGTCGTTGGCCGGATTGGTGGCCAGGTCTTGCTGCAGCTTTTCCAGCAGCGGCAGCGCAGGTGCAGACGCGGCTTTGGCATCGCTCGGTTCGGCCTCATCTGCCTGCTCCGGCGCGGAGTCGGGAACGTGCTTGTCGAGAAATTCGCGGATCTGGCCTTCGGGCAGCGCGCCCACGAAACCGTCCACCGGCTGGCCGTCTTTGAGCAGCATGACCATGGGGATGCTGCGCACGCCGAACGCAGCGGCGAGTTCCTGCTCTTCTTCGGTGTTGATTTTCACCAGCTTGAAACGGCCTTGGTAAGCCACTTCCAGCTTTTCGAGAATGGGGCCAAGCGCGCGGCAGGGGCCGCACCACGGGGCCCACAGATCGACCAAGACCGGGACGGTATTGGAGGCTTCGACGACTTCGGTTTCAAAATTGGCAACGGTGGCATCAATCATGTTCGACTCCTGAATGAGCAGGGCAAATGGGGGTGGTCGGCGCCATACCAAGGGGTGTATGCAGGCGCACGATCTGCGTTTGGAAGGAGCATAGCGGGGCGCGATTTCAAGGGCTTGATCCACGGCTTCTTAAAATCACCCGTTTACAGGCGTTGCACAGGAGAGAGCAGATGGCCGCAATCGGCGTGGTGATGGGGTCGCAAAGCGACTGGGAGGTGATGCGCCATGCGGCGGACATCCTCGTCCGCTTCGGGGTGGCGCACGACTGCCAGGTGGTCTCCGCCCACCGCATGCCCGACGATCTGTTTGCCTACGCCGACAGTGCGCAGCAGCGCGGCCTGCGCGCCATCATCGCCGGTGCGGGCGGCGCGGCGCATCTGCCGGGCATGCTCGCGGCCAAGACCACGGTGCCGGTGCTCGGCGTGCCGGTGCCCAGCAAGTATCTGCGGGGCGAAGATTCGCTGCTGTCCATTGTGCAGATGCCCAAGGGTGTGCCGGTGGCCACTTTTGCCATCGGCGAAGCCGGGGCGGCAAATGCCGCGCTGTTTGCCGTGGCGATGCTGGCGGCGCATGACACCGCGCTGCGCGATCGGCTCGACGCCTTCCGCGCGGAGCAAACCGCCGCAGCGCGGGCCATGCGCGTGGGTAGCCCGGCATGAGCAAGTCTGCCGCATTCATTCCCCCCGGCGCCACGCTGGGCGTGCTCGGAGGCGGGCAGTTGGGCCGCATGTTTGCCCAGGCGGCGCAGAGCGCGGGCTATGGCGTGGCCGTACTCGAAGCCGACGAAGCCGCGCCGGCAGCGCAGGTCACCGGCATCCATCTGGCAGCCCGCTATGACGACCCGCTGGCGCTCGATCAACTCGCCCGTGACTGCGCTGCGGTGACGGTGGAGTTCGAGAATATTCCGGCGCACTCGATGCAGTGGCTGGAGTCGCGCGTGCCGCTGGCGCCCGCGCCGCAGGCCCTGGCTGTGTGCCAGGACCGGGCGCAGGAAAAGGCTTTGTTTGCGCGGCTTGGCGTGCCTTGCGCGCCGCACGCCGTGCTGACCGCGAGCGGCGGTCTTGGTGCGGTGAGCACTGAGCTGTTTCCCGGCATTCTTAAAACCGCCCGGCTGGGCTATGACGGCAAAGGGCAGATCACGGTGCAAACAGCCGCCGACCTGCCTGCGGCCTGGGCCGCCCTGGGCGGTGTGGACTGCGTGCTGGAGAAAAAACTCGATCTGGCCTATGAACTGTCGGTGGTGATGGCACGCGGCCGCGACGGTTGCTCCGTGCTGTACGAGCCGCAGCAAAACCTGCACCGCGACGGCATTCTGTTCGCCAGCTTTTCGCCCGGCCCGTCCATCACCCCCGACATCGCCGAGGCTGCGCAGAATGCTGCAGCCGCAATAGCGCAGGGGCTGGACTATGTCGGCGTGCTCTGCGTGGAGTTTTTCGTGCTGCGCGATGGTCGCCTGCTGGCTAACGAAATCGCGCCGCGCCCGCACAACTCCGGCCACCACACCATCGACTCCTGCACCGTGTCGCAGTTCGAGCTGCAGTGGCGCACCCTGGTGAACTCGCCGTTGCTAGTGCCCAGGCAGCACAGCGCCACTGTCATGCTCAATCTGCTGGGCGATCTCTGGTTCGACGCCACCGGCCAGCAGCGCGAGCCCGACTGGGCCACCGTGCTGGCGCAACCCGGCGCACATCTGCACCTCTACGGCAAGCACGCGCCGCGCAAGGGCCGCAAGATGGGCCACCTCACCTGCACGGCGGCCACCCCTGCCGAAGCGCGCCAGACCGCGCTGCACGCCTGTACCGTTCTCGGCCTGGAGCCGTTCTGAGGTGAGCGAGGTGAACACCGACGCCCAAGTGCGTCCGCGCGAGATCATCGAGGCCGTGCGGCGTTTGGCGGCGGGCGAACTGGTCGGCCTGCCGACTGAAACCGTTTACGGCCTGGCCGCCGACGCCGAGAACGCGCAGGCCGTCGCCAAAATCTATGCCGCGAAAGGGCGGCCTGCCGACCACCCCGTGATCGTGCATATCCACCGCGTCGCTGATCTGGGTCATTGGGCGTCCGATGTACCTGAACCCGCGCGCAAGCTTGCCGCCGCCTTCTGGCCCGGGCCGCTCACCTTGATTCTGCCGCGCAAACCCGGCGTGGCCGACGCCTGCGCCGGGGGGCAGAGCACCATCGGCCTGCGCTGCCCCTCCCATCCCGTCGCCCAGGCCGTGCTGGCGATTTTCAAAGGCGGGCAGGGCGGGCTGGCGGCGCCTTCGGCCAACCGCTTCGGCCGCATCAGCCCCACCACGGCGGCGCATGTGCATGCAGAACTCGGCGACGACCTGCTGGTGCTCGACGGCGGCGCCTGCGCCGTGGGCATCGAGAGCACCATCGTCGATTGCACCGCGCAACCGCCGCGCATCCTGCGCCCGGGGCAGTTGCAGGCGGCTGACATCGCGCAAACCCTGGGTGTGGCCGAGGCCGACTTGCTGCGCCCGGCAGACTCTGCCCCGCGTGTGGCGGGCGTGCTGCCGTCTCATTACGCCCCGCGCACACCGCTGCAGTGGTGTTCACGCGAGCAAATCAATGCACGCTGGGAGATAGACGCAGACGCGGGGCGGCGCATCGGGGTGCTGGCATTCCCGCCGCAGCCACATGCGCCCCATTCCTCATGGGTCACGCTGCCTGCCGATCCTGCTGCCTATGCGCAACAGCTTTACGCTGTTTTACGCAAACTGGATGCGGCAGGGCTCGAGGAGATTTGCGTTGAAGTCTTGCCGCCATCGCCTGCGTGGTTGGCGCTGCGCGACCGGCTGACGCGCGCAGTGCGCGGCTCGGGTCGCTGACGCTCTGCAAGAGCGGGTGGTTCGCCACAAAAGGCGAACATGTATCCTTTTGTTGCAAATCGGCAAACCTGTGGCAAATGCGCAGTACCACTCTTGCGACGCCATTTTCCTTCGGCTACGCTAAAGCGAACGGTCGTTCTTTTTTTGACCCGCCCGCCTGCACGGCGGCGGAAATCCTTCTCCGCCCTCGCTGGCCTCCGTGGCGAGTGTGAATTCGGCCAGCACGGCGCCGGCCGCGCCGCCGAGCGGCGGGTTCAAGCAGATTGTGGCGTTTGGCGATAGTTTGTCCGACGACGGTGCGTACACCCTCGCCGCATTGGGCGTTTACGGCCCTGGCACGCCGTCGAATATCCCCTTTACCGGCTTGCCCTATCCCGCAGGAGGGCAGTTCACCGTCAATGGCGATACCACCGGCAACTGGACGGGGGTTCTGGCCTCCAGCCTGAAACTGGGTTTGACGCCTAATGTGATTGGCTATGGCACCCCCTCCGGCGTGATGTATCTCGGAGCGACCGGGCCGACCTCGACGCCTACGTTCTGTGCTTTCAGCGCGCCGCCTTCTTCCGGGCAAGCCACTTGCACCAATTTTGCTCAGGGCGGTTCCATGGTGAGCAACGCGAATGGCATCGGCCACAGCGGCGGGGCTTTGACCCTGCCAGTCACCGCACAAGTGCAAAATTATCTCGCGCAGTTCAATGGCAGTTTCAACAGCAATCAGTTGGTCACCGTGCTGGCTGGTAATAACGACATTTTTACGGCTCTGGGTACGGTAAGCGCCACAGTGACGCAAGCCGTCACGCAGGCCGTCACAAGCGCCCTGCAGCAAAACCCCAATCTGACGCAGGCGCAGATTGCCCAAATCCAAGCGCAGGCGCAGCAATCCGCAACCACTTCTGCAGTCAGTAACGCGCAGAACACCGTCGCGACCGCGGCCGATGAACTGGCCGCTCAAATCAAGCTCATCACCAGCAAAGGGGCGAAGTATGTGATGGTCTACACCTTGCCGGACTCATCGCAGACGCCATTCGGACGCGGTTTGCCCTACACCGGTCTGACGCCGCCGCAAACGCCTCCTGCCGGTTATGTGTGCGACAACACCAACACGGGAGCGCCTTGCTATCTGCTTTCCAATCTGGTGCAGGTGTTCAATCAGCGTTTGTTGAACGATCTACAGGGGCAGCCGGTCAAGGTGCTCGATGGCTACAGCCTGCTCAACCAGGAGGTCACCAATCCGGCGCAATTCGGTTTCACCAACGTGACTACCCCTTGGTGTAACCCGGCGACCACGAGCTCTCTGTTGTGCAACGTCAACACCCCGTATGCTGCCGCCGGCGCCAGTGTGGCTAATTTGGGCACATGGCTGTTTGCCGATACCGTTCACCCCACACCCGCTGGTTACAAAATCATTGCTAGCACAACATTGCAGGCGATGAAGGGTTTTGGCTGGATTTCGCAATGACAACGAGGAGACGAGCAATGAATGCCTTACAACGCACTGTACTGGGCAGCATTTTTTCCGCCGCCAGCTTCGCTCTTCTGCCCACCGCGCATGCCGATGATTTTCCGAAAAATATCATCTATGTCGGCGCTGCCTATCTCAATAACCATCCTAGCCAGCCGAATTTGAGCGGCTACAACACCCCGCCCAATCTCAATTTGGCGGAGGGCAATGCCACGACTCTCGGCTTAGGGTACGTGCGCAATCTACCCGGGCCGTGGAGTTTCGAGCTGGCGCTGGGTTATCCGCCCACGGTGCGCACCTATGCAGAGGGCAGCGGCTGGCGCACGCTCAGTGGCGTTGGTGTGACCGATGTGGATGTGTACTCGCCAACGGCCTTCATCAACTTCCACATTCGAGGAAAAGAGGCGAAGTGGGACCCCTTCGTCGGCTTGGGCGTCAACTACACGTGGTTTCGTAACACCAAGGCATTGCCGCCGCTTGAGCATGCGCAAGGGCCAACCGATATCCATCTATCGAGCGATTTGACCTGGGCCGCCCACATTGGCCTGATCTATCGCTTCAATTCGCGTTGGTCGTTGGTGAGTACCGTCGCTTATTCGGATGTGCGCAGCACGCTGACCTCCACCTCATACACGCGGGATCGCTCGGTCATCACCAGCCAGGCGTCGACGAACATCAAGTTCAATCCGGTGGTCTACACCTTGGCAGTGGGCTATAGTTTTTAAAAGCTTATTGCGCAGCAGTGCTATTCAGACATGAGGAACGTGCCATGGAACAGGGGAAATCCGCAGTGAATCCAGAAAAAGCCAAGGCGCTTGCCGCCGCGCTGTCGCAGATCGAAAAGCAGTTCGGCAAGGGCACCATCATGCGCATGGATGATGGCGAGGCGCAGCGCGACATTCAGGTGGTGTCCACCGGCTCGCTGGGCCTGGACATCGCCCTGGGCGTAGGCGGCTTGCCGCGCGGCCGGGTGGTGGAAATCTACGGGCCAGAGTCCTCGGGCAAGACCACGCTCACCCTGCAGGTCATCGCCGAAATGCAGAAGCTCGGCGGCACTTGCGCCTTCATCGATGCCGAGCATGCGCTCGACGTGCAATACGCCTCCAAACTCGGAGTGCAACTACCCGATTTGCTGATTTCTCAGCCCGATACCGGCGAGCAGGCGCTTGAAATCGTCGACGCGCTGGTGCGCTCCGGTTCGGTGGACATGATCGTGATCGACTCGGTGGCTGCGCTCACGCCCAAGGCCGAAATCGAGGGCGAGATGGGCGATTCGCTGCCGGGTCTGCAGGCCCGGCTGATGAGCCAGGCTCTGCGCAAGCTCACCGCCAACATCAAGCGCACCAACTGCCTGGTCATTTTCATCAACCAGATCCGCATGAAAATCGGCGTGATGTTCGGCAATCCCGAAACGACGACCGGCGGCAACGCGCTCAAGTTCTACTCCTCTGTGCGCCTGGACATCCGCCGCATCGGCGCCATCAAGAAGGGCGAAGAAGTCGTCGGCTCTGAAACCCGCGTCAAGGTGGTGAAGAACAAGGTGGCGCCGCCGTTCAAACAGGCGGAGTTCGACATCCTCTATGGCGAAGGTATTTCGCGCGAAGGCGAGATCGTTGACCTGGGAGTGGTTGCCAAACTGGTGGAGAAGTCCGGCTCCTGGTATGCCTACAACGGCGAGAAAATCGGCCAGGGCAAGGACAACGCGCGCGAATTTCTCAAGTCAAATCCCGACATCGCCCGCGAGATCGAGAACAAGGTCCGCGCCAGCCTCGGCGTGCCTGAGGCCAATGCGCTGATGACGGCCGATATGTCCGAGGAAGAGCAAGACTGAGTCCGTTGCCATGAGTCTGCCTCGCGCCCAGCCTTCTTTGCGAGCGCGGGCCGTGCGCTATCTCTCGCAACGGGAGCACAGCCCGTTGGAACTGCGGCGCAAGCTGCTGCGCTATTGCGAGGCGCCCGAAGAGGTCGAGGCACTGCTCGCCAGTCTGGAGCAGGCGGGTTTGCTCAGCAGTGAGCGTTTTGCCCAGTCGCTCATTCATCGGCGGCAGCAGCGCTACGGCAATTTGCGCATCGCACAAGAACTCGACGCGCACGGTCTATCGTCCGATGCTACGGCAAACCTGCGTCAGTCCTTGAAAGACAGCGAGCTGACTCGCGCCCATGCCGCTTGGGCGCGAAAATTCCAGGCGCTTCCGCAAGACGCTGCCGAGCGGGCCAAACAGGCTCGTTTTTTGACTCAACGTGGCTTCAGCGGGGACGCCGTCCGCGCGGTTTTGCGCGGCGAGGGCACGGAAGACGTCGACTGACTTGCTGCGCCGCAGCAGGCTGCTACACTGATTCTTGCGCTTCATCAAAAATAGATCCACCATGCGCGACACTCCTGCCGCCCCGTCTTCGCCCAATCGCCGTCTGGTTCACCGCCGCAGTCTCAGTATCGAGGTCTATGCGCGAGAGGATGGCTTGTGGGATCTGCAGGCCGAATTGCGGGATGTGAAAACGCGCGATCTCACCCTGTCCGAACGCACCCGCCCGGCGGGCATTCCGGTGCATGACATGTTGCTCATCGTCACCATCGATGATGCGCTCGACATCGTCGATGCCCGCTCGCACACTCTGTTCAGCCCTTACGACACCTGCGGCGATCACGATGACGCCTACCGGCGGCTGATCGGCCTCAATCTGCTGCGCGGATTTCGTTCCGCTGTGCGCGAGCGCCTGGGCGGCGTGCTGGGCTGCACCCACCTCACCGAATTGACGCAAGTGCTGCCGACCGCAGCCATTCAAGGGCTGGCCGGGCTGGCGACGATTACCTTGCCGGAGCCTCAAGAAAGCGCAGGGCCGTCCCAAGCTTTCTTGATCTCCTCGGGGGGCGGGTCGGCGAGCCGACCCAGGGGGCGTTCAGACACGGAGCGTGCCGCCGGTATGCCTTTTCAGCTCAACCGCTGCCACGCCCTGCGGCTGGACAGTCCAGCAGTCGCCGAGTTTTATCCCCGTTGGGCGCAGCAAACTGCGCCACAGCACACCGAAGGCACAATGCCTGCACCACAAGTCGAGGACGAGACGCCATGAAAATTCATGAATATCAGGCCAAGCAACTATTGAGAGAACACGGTGTGCCGGTTCCGCGCGGCAAGCCCGCGTTTTCCGTCGATGAGGCCGTCGCCGCAGCGCAGGAATTGGGTGGCCCGGTCTGGGTGGTGAAGGCGCAGATTCACGCTGGCGGGCGGGGCAAGGGCGGCGGTGTCAAGCTGGCGCGAACGCTGGACGAAGTCCGGCAACTATCCCTGCAAATCCTGGGCATGCAGCTCGTCACCCATCAAACCGGCCCTGCGGGGCAGAGGGTGCGACGGCTGCTGATCGAGGATGGCGCCGATATCCAAAAAGAGTATTACGTCGCCGTGCTCACCGACCGTGCCACGCAATCAAGAAGCTCTACCAGTGCTATATGGACACCGACGCCTCGCTGGTGGAGATCAACCCGCTGATTCTGGAGGGCAACGGCCAGATCAAGGCGCTCGATGCCAAGTTCAACATCGACGACAACGCCCTGTTCCGTCACCCCGAAATCGAGGCGCTGCGCGATCTCGATGAGGAAGACCCGGCCGAGGTGCAGGCGCACAAATTCGACCTCGCCTACATCCAGCTCGACGGCAATATCGGCTGCCTGGTCAACGGCGCCGGGCTGGCGATGGCGACGATGGACACCATCAAGCTGTTCGGCGGCTCGCCCGCCAACTTTCTCGATGTGGGCGGCGGCGCCACCACCGAAAAGGTGACCGAGGCGTTCAAGATCATGCTGCACAACCCGCATGTCAAGGCGATCCTGGTCAACATCTTCGGCGGCATCATGCGCTGCGACACCATTGCCGAGGGCGTGATTGCCGCCTCGCGCACGGTGGGCCTGAGCGTGCCGCTGGTGGTGCGCATGAAAGGCACCAATGAGGAGATCGGGCGCAAGATGCTGGCCGACTCCGGCCTGCCCATCATCAGCGCCAACACCATGGGCGAGGCGGCGCAAGCCGCCGTTCACGCCGCGCAGGCCTGAGCCGCACCCCACAGAACAAGAGGACAACATGGCTATCCTGATCAATCAAGACACCAAGGTCATCACCCAGGGCATCACCGGCAAAACAGGGCAGTTTCATACCCGCATGTGCCGCGACTATGCCAATGGCAAGAACTGCTTCGTCGCTGGCGTCAACCCCAAAAAGGCCGGCGAAGACTTCGAGGGCATTCCCATTTACGGCACCGTGGCCGACGCCAAGGCAGCCACGGGCGCCACGGTTTCCGTCATCTATGTGCCCCCGGCAGGCGCGGCTGCCGCCATCTGGGAGGCGGTGGAAGCCGACCTCGATCTGGCGATCTGCATCACCGAGGGCATTCCCGTGAAGGACATGCTGCTGGTGCGCAACCGCATGAAGGCCAAGGAGGCGGCCGGTGGCAAGAAAACCCTGCTGCTCGGGCCGAACTGTCCCGGCCTGATCACGCCCGATGAAATCAAGATCGGCATCATGCCCGGACACATTCACCGCAAGGGTCGCATCGGCATCGTCTCGCGCTCGGGCACGCTCACTTACGAGGCGGTGGCGCAGGTCACCGAACTCGGGCTGGGCCAGAGCAGCGCGGTGGGCATCGGTGGCGACCCGATCAACGGCCTCAAGCACATCGACATCATGCGGGCGTTCAACGACGACCCCGACACCGATGCCGTCATCATGATCGGCGAGATCGGCGGCTCTGACGAAGCCGAAGCCGCGCGCTGGTGCAAAGCCCACATGAAAAAGCCGGTGGTCGGCTTCATCGCGGGCGTCACCGCGCCTGCGGGCAAGCGCATGGGCCATGCCGGGGCACTGATCTCCGGCGGGGCCGACACGGCCGATGCCAAGCTCGCCATCATGGAGGAATGTGGCTTTACCGTGACGCGCAATCCGTCTGAAATGGGCAAGCTTCTCAAGCAAGTCCTGCGCTGATCCATGCGAACGCCGGGGCTGCCCCCGGTTACAAACGGTATGATGCAAGACAAGTCCCGATGGGACTGCATCGATACCTCCTGGGGCAGCCATCGGCATGGAACACTATCTCACCGTCGAGTTCTTGACGGCCATCGGTCAGATCGTTCTGATCGACATTCTTCTGGGCGGAGACAACGCCGTGGTCATTGCATTGGCCACGCGCAAGCTCCCGCCGCATCAACGCAAGCTCGGCATTCTGTGGGGTACCGCTGGCGCCATCGTGCTGCGTGTGGTGTTGATTTTTTTCGCGCTGACCCTGCTCAAGCTGCCTTTGCTCAAGATTGTCGGTGCGTTGCTGCTGTTTTGGATCGGCATCAAGCTGCTCGCTCCGCAAGAGGAAGAAGGGCACGGCGATGTGCAGGCGGCGGACAAGCTGTGGGCTGCGGTCAAGACCGTGATCATCGCCGACTTTGTGATGAGCCTGGACAACGTGATCGCTATTGCCGGTGCAGCGCAAAACGCCGGGGAGCAGCACAGCATGCTGCTGGTGGTCTTCGGTCTGCTGCTGAGCGTGCCCATCATTGTCTGGGGCAGCCAGTTGGTCATCCGCCTAATGCAGCGCTTTCCGGTGGTGATCACCCTTGGGGCCATGCTGCTGGGCTGGATTGCCGGTGGCCTGCTGGTCACCGATCCTGCAGTGGAGCACTGGGTTGAAGCGCTGCCCTGGGCGGCCTACGCAGAAAAAATTGCCGGGCTGATCGGCGCCATCGTGGTGTGGGCCGTGGCAAAGCTGATTTATCGCCGCCCCTCGGCTTCTGCGGCATGAGCACCATCATGGCCAAAACGCCCAGTTCCAGCCCCGCCCTGCAGTATGAAATGATCAGCCTCACCCATACGGGGCGGGTGCGCGAGCACAACGAAGACGCGGTGGCGTTCGATGCCCTGGCGCAGGTTGCCGTGCTGGCCGATGGCATGGGGGGCTACGCTGCTGGAGAGGTAGCCAGCGGCATGGCGACGGCGCAGATTTGCGCGCGCATTGCCCGCCTGAAGGCCGACTATCCGAAGGTGACTGCGCTCGATCTGTCCACCGAACTTCGTTTTGCGGTGCGCCATGTCAACGCCGAGATTCTGCGGGCCGCGCGCAGCAATGCGCAGTATGCCGGGATGGGCGCCACGCTGGTTGCCGTGGCGTTTACTGGAAATGTGGCGGTGATCGCCCATGCAGGGGATTCTCGCGCGTATCTGTTGCGGCAGAATCAACTGCGCCTGCTCACGCACGACCACTCGGCCCTGCAGGAGCAGATCGACATGGGGCTGATTCTGCCCGAGGACGCGGAAACGATAGGCGGCAAAAATCTGGTGACGCGTGCGCTAGGCGTGGATGCCCGACTCGATCCGGATGTCGCCATGCATCCCATGATGGCGGGGGATTTGTTGCTTCTGTGTTCGGATGGCTTGAACGATATGTTGACAGATGCCAAAATTGAAAACATATTGCGGCAATATGCTGAACATCCTGCGGCGGCTGCGCGCCAGCTGGTGGATGACGCTAATGTGGCTGGTGGGCGCGACAACGTTTCCGTCATTCTGGTGACTGTGCGCTGACTCAGCCGATGCGTTTTTCTATTCTGATCTGACTCATTAAACGGACTTCAAATCGTGGCCAAACTCGTGATTACCCTGGATGGCAAAGTTTTGAAAGAGGTCGTGCTTAGCAAAGACCGCACGACGCTCGGTCGTCGTCCGTACAACGATGTGGTCATCGACAACCTGGCGGTCAGCGGTGAGCACGCCGTGTTACTGCGCGATAGCGGAACGGATGCCGAGAGCTACACCATTCAAGACCTAGGCAGCACCAACGGCACCTATCTGAACGGCGCGCCCATCAAGTCCAGCCCCTTCCGCGAAGGCGACACGGTCGATATCGGCAAGTACAGCCTGCGGCTGTTGTCCGATACGCGTCAGACCACCTTCGGCCCGTCACGTTTTGGCGCCTCTACCGGGTTTGGCAATTCCCGTTTCGGTAATTCGGGTTTTTCCGATTCGCGCACCCGGGCGGGAGATGCCGAGCGCAGCTACAAGATTAAGGTGCTCAGCGGGGATGCGGCGGGGCGGGAAATTCTGCTCAGCAAGGAGCAGACCACCTTCGGCCAGCGCGGCACCCTGGTGGTCAGCGTGATGCACAAACCGCGCGGCTACGAACTGGTGCAGGTCGAAGGCGAAAAGCGGGCGCAGGTCAATGGCGTCTCGCTCGGCCTCATGCCAGTGGTGCTGCGTTCCGGCGATGTGATCAACCTCACCGGCATTCAGTTGCAGTTTCTGCAGGTCTGAGCGCCCCCTGGGCCGGAGCCGAATCCGAGCGGCTTGCAAGCCGTGAGGTGGACAAGGAAACTTGGGGCGGCCCTGCGTTTCCTTGAGAGGAGCGCTCAAAGCAAAACGCCCGCGTCGAGCATAGTCCTTGCGGGCGTTTTTCTGCAGCGGGCTGTTTAGCGAGGCACGCGCATGACCTTGAGCATATTGGTGCCACCCGCCGTGCCAATCGGCTCGCCGCAGGTGATGGCGTAGCTGTCGCCGGAGGCCACGGCGTTTTTCTCGATCAACCGGGCTTCGGCCTGGTTGAGCAGGGCGTCGCGGTCGGTGGTGCTGAAGCTCAGCAGCATCGGGCGCACATTGCGATACAGCGCCATGCGTCGCACCGAAGTTTCGCTGCGCGACAGTGCATAAATCGGCACATTGACACGGTGGCGGCTCATCCACAGCGCGGTGGAGCCTGACTCGGTCAGCGCCACAATGGCCTTGCAACCGAGGTGGTGCGCGGTGAACAGCGCAGCCATGGCGATCGACTGGTCGATGCGGGTGAACTGCTTGTTGACGAAATCGTGTTCGAGCTTGACCTCTTCGTAGGTTTCCGCCGCCTCGCAGATGCTGGCCATCGCCTCGACCGTCTCCACCGGGTACTTGCCGGCCGCCGTTTCCGCCGACAGCATGACCGCGTCGGTGCCGTCGAGCACCGCATTGGCGACGTCGGACACTTCGGCGCGGGTGGGCACAGCGTTGACGATCATCGACTCCATCATCTGCGTGGCGGTGATCACCAAACGATCCATTTCGCGCGCCATGCGGATCATGCGTTTTTGCAGCGCGGGCACGGCGGGATTGCCGACTTCCACTGCGAGGTCGCCGCGCGCCACCATGATGCCGTCGGAGGCTCGCAGAATTTCCGCCAACGCCGGAATCGCCTCGACCCGCTCGATCTTGGCGATGAGCGCGGGCTTGTGGTGGTAGGGCTCGCCAGCGACGTTGGCGAGTTGCCGCGCCAGCTCCATGTCGGTGGCGTTTTTGGGAAAGGACACGGCCAGATAGTCGGCCTGGAAGGACATCGCGGTGCGAATGTCCTCCATATCCTTGGCGGTGAGGGCCGGGGCCGACAGACCGCCGCCCTGCTTGTTGATACCCTTGTTGTTCGACAGTTCGCCGCCGATGGTGACGACGGTGTGGATTTGTTCCCCGCTCACTCTCTCGACGGTAAGCACGATGAGACCGTCGTTGAGTAGCAGACGGTCGCCCGCGTGCACGTCGCGCGGCAGGTCTTTGTAGTCCAGGCCGCAGCGGGTCTCATCGCCGATTTCGCAGGTGGCGTCGAGCGTGAATTTCTGTCCGGGTTGCAGCATGACCTTGCCGTCCTTGAACCGGCCCACCCGAATTTTCGGGCCTTGCAGATCGGCCATGATGGCAACGGACTTGCCCAGGCGGGTGGCCGTTTCGCGGATGAGTTGGGCGCGGTCGATATGGTCTTGCGCCTTGCCATGAGAAAAGTTGAGCCGAACGACATCGACCCCGGCCGCGAGCATGCGTTCGAGGATGTCTGGCGAGGAGCTTGCAGGGCCGATGGTGGCAACGATTTTGGTGGCGCGGGACATGGGTAGCGGGATATTGGGGATGGGCAAAATAATGCGATCAGCGAAAATGTGGAATCCCTCACAGGAAACCGGGGTGTAGTGTAGAGCGTGCTCTTGACGACTTCGCGCCAGCCGTCAGAATCTCGTCAGCCTAGTTGACCCGGCTCACCCGGCGCACACCGAAAATCCCGACACCTCACTTGTCTTCCTCCATGAGCGACCCCTTTCAGCCCGAGCCAAACCCGGCCCCGATGCCCGAGGTAGAGCTTTTGCCCGGACTGGCCGCCGTGCCGGAAGTTAGAAGTCTGCTCGAAGCGGTCGATCTGCCCATAGGCCGCTGGGACGCCGACGGGCGGCTGACCTTTTTCAATCCGCCCTATGTGAGCTGGGCGCGGCGAAATCCTGACCAACTGCGCGGCAGAACGCTCAAAGAGCTTTACGGCGATGAGGCCTGGACTGCGGCGCAGCCCGCGTTCGAGCGGGGTTTTGCGGGTCAGCAGGCCGATTATCTGCGCCTGCTGCGACACCTCGATCCGCCACGCTGGGCGCGCATCCAGGTGTTTCCCGAGCGGGGCGTGGGCGGGCGCATCGAGGCCATTTACACCATTGCGCACGATGTGCACGACGACGTCACCGCCGCGATGGCGCTCAAACGCTCGAACTGGTTGCTCGAACAGGCGCTGGACAATCTGCCCTGGGGCGTGATCGAGAGCAACGCCGAACTCATCGTCACGCGGTGGTCGCGTTCGGCCGAAGCCATTCTGGGCTACTCCGAGGCCGAACGTCTGGGCACGCATCGCCTGGCCATGGGGGTGCCCGAGGAGGAGCGCGCGCGCACCCTGGCGGTCTATGAGCGCTTGCTTCGCGGAGAGATCGACAACTGGGTTGAACAGGCGCAATACATTCGCAAGGACCGGCGGCGGATCTGGGTGGAATGGACGTTGTCGGCGCTGCGCGACGAGGAAGGGCGCGTGGTTTCGCTGCTGACCTTCGTGCGCGACATCACCCACCAGATCGACACCCACGCCCGGCTGCTGCACCGCGCCGAACGCGACGCGCTGACGGGGGTGCTCACCCGCCGCGCCATCATGGAGCGGCTCGATACCGCGCTGGCGCGACGCACCCGCGACGACATGCTCGCCCTTTGCTTCATCGATCTCGACGGCTTCAAGCAGATCAACGACCGCCTCGGCCACGTGCGCGGCGACCGTCTGCTGGTGCAGGTGGCGCACGCCATGCAGGACGTGCTGCGGCGCGACGACGCCATAGGCCGCATCGGCGGCGATGAATTCGTTGCGCTTAGCGCCGTGGCCGATCTGTCGGCCGCGCAGTCGCTTGCGGCCAAGCTCGTCGAGGTCTGCGCGGCGGCGGGCTACGACCTGCTCTCGGGCATGCGGGTGACGGCCAGTATCGGTGTGGCGGCCGCTCCCACGCACGCGCGCAGCAGCTTCGAGTTGCTGCAACGCGCCGATGACGCCATGTATGTGGCAAAACAGCAGGGTAAAAATCGCTGGAACCTGTGTCACCGACACATCGGTGGAGCCGATCTCGTACCGCATCACCCGTAATACGACGCGCCAGCAAGCCTTGCCCGCCGCCGTTCTCAAGCCCAGGTGTGGCTGATCCAGCTCAAGGCCCAATAGGCGACCATGCCGCTGAGTATGGTGCCCAGAATGCCCCGGCGTGCGAAAAAATAGCCCGCCGCAATGACGGCGGCGCCCAGTTTCACCCAGGGCGGCCCGAGCGGGGTGAGTAAAAACAACTCGGGCGCAACAACGGCGGCCAGTGCTGCCGCGGGGGCGAAGCGCAGGGCGATCTTGACGCGCGCGGGCAAGGGCATGGCTTTGCGCGAGAGCAAAAACAGATTGCGGCTCAGCACCGTGACGGCCGTCATGCCGACCACAAGGGCGATCTGCTGGAACAAGGTCATGGCCGCTCGATTCTCAAGGTTTGGTGCCGTCGAGTACAGCGCCCGCGGTGAGCTGGCGGCTGCTCCAGGCTTCCCACGCCATGCCCACGATCAGCGCGCCGACGATGGCTGCCACCAGATTGAGCCGTAGCGGCAGCCAGAACAACAGCGCACTCAAGGCCGAGGCGACGATGATTACCCCGGCTATCGTGCGGTCGGCCAGCAGCGAGAGCACGATGCCCAGCAGCGCCAGCGTGCCGGCAAACGCCAGCCCCCAACTGCCGGGAATGTGCTGTGCCATTGCAATGCCGAGCAGCGAGGGAATCTGCCAGGCGACCCAGTTGGTCAGCGACACGCCGAGAAAGTATTGCGTCTGCTGCGGATCGTGGGTGGGGTGGGGATGGCGCCGGATCATCAGCACCTGGTTCAGGTCGCCGATCAGGTAGCCGTAAGCCAGACGGCGCCACCGCGGTACTTGCTCGAAATAGGGGCGCATTTGCGCGCTGAAGACGACAAAACGCAGATTGACGCAAAACGCGGTGCCCAGAATCAGCCAGAGCGGCGCTCCGGCTGCGATCAGCGGCAGCGCGGCGAGCTGGGCGCTGCCCGCAAACACGAACAGGCTGATGGCCAGCGCCAGTTGCACGCTGAGGCCCGACTTCACCATGGCGACACCCGTCACCAATCCCCAGGCGGCGATGCCCAGAGACACGGCGCGCATATCGCGCACCCCCTCCCGAAAGGCGGGTTGGGTCAACATCGACTGTACGCGGGCGAGGGAAGGCATGGGAAATCTGTAGAGTAAGTATCTATTTTGCGCCGCATCAAAAGACCTCGACAAGCGGCGCGATGATCGTTGTGACAAATCCTGCACACCTCCCGCGTGCAGCGGGAGGTGAGTTCAGTGATTGACCGGTACGACAACCCGTCGCAGCACGGGGGCTTGCTTCAAAGTTTCGAGCAAGGGCGCGGTTTGCGCTGCAGACAGACCGGCCTGCGCGGCCTGTGCGGGAAACTGTTTGACCAGTCCAGGGGCATACAGCCAGAACGAACTGGCGGTGTAGCGCGCCAGAGCCAGCGCCTGCTGGGCATGGCCGAGGCGGCTGAGCAGCAGGATGCGCCGGATCAGCAGATTGGGATCGCCGTAGGCATGGCTGACGCGATCGATCTCGGCCTGCTCGCGCAGCAGCTCGGCGTGAGAGTCGGCGGCGCGCACCTGAAGGCTGCTGGCCACGGCAAAGCCGATCAACGGCCGGAAGAACAGATCGCTGCGCTGAGCCTGCCGGATGGCCGCAGCGGCCTCAACGCGATCTGCGGAGTACGCCGTGTTGGTGAGGTTGTAGTCGTAGCCCGCCTTGGCGACCAGTGCGACGGCCAGCGCGCCCACGGCGAGTGCCGCAGGGCGGGGCAGCGTCAGCGCGACCGGGGCGGCCTCAATGCGGCCGAACCCATCCATCCAGCCTGCCAGAAAAGCAAACACCCAGAGGAAATAGAGATACCACAGGGGATATTCGACCAGGCTGTGCAGGCCCAGAAACGCCACGCCCATCCAGGCGGCGAGGGCGATGGGCGAGGCGTCGTTCGGCGCGGCGCGGCCCTGTTGCATCCAGCCCCGGGCCGAGCGCCACAGCCAGGCCAGGGCGACGATCACAATCGGCAGGGTGCCTACCAGCCCGGTTTCCGCCAGCAGTTGCAGAATGAGATCGTGGGCGTTGTCGATATTGTCCAGCGGCAGTGGGTGCAGGGCATGATGAATGGCCGCGTGTTGCAGCCCCCAGCCCAATTGCCCCCAGCCCGCGCCGAACCAGGGCAGATGCTCGAACACCTGCCAGGCGTTGCGCCAGATCAGCGCGCGGGCATTGACGGGTTGGTCGAGCTGGCGCGTCACGGCATCGAGAAAGCTGATCCAGCCGAGGTGATCGGCTTCGCGCAACGCCAACCACCACAGCGCATACAGCACCGGCACCGCCACCAGCGCCGCCCAGCGCGGGCTGCGCCAGGCTCCGCGCACCGCGATCAGCACCAGAATGGCGGCGACGACCGCCTGCACCATGCCCGTGCGCGAGCCGCAGACCACCAGCGCCCAGCTCATGCCGATGACGGCGGCCCAGACCACGCTTACGCGCAACCGCGGCGCCCACCAGGCCAGCCCGGCCAGGCCGAGCGCGACGGCGGTGGCGTAATGATTGGGTTGCCGCAGATTGCCGAACACCCGCCCGGTCGAGGGGTAGCTGATGAGGTCGGCGTACAGCGGTGCATGCGCCGCCAGCCAGGAGGCCAGCGACGGCATTTGCCAGAGGGCGAACTGCACCAGTCCGAACACCACCTGAATCACCCCTTGCAGCAGCAGTCCGGCCGCGGCCACGTCGAGCCAGGGGTGTGGGTCCATACCCGCGCCCGGGCGGCTGGTGCGCCGCACGGCGGCGTTGCCCAGCCCGGCGATCAGCGCCGCGCTCAACAACACCGCCACGGTGAACCAGCGTGGTGCCCATCTTGGCCACCACGCCCGGATCGAAAGGCCAGATCAGCGGCAGCGACATGGCCAGCCCCAGCAGGCCAAGGGCAAGCGATTGCGATAGCAGGAATCGGTCAGACACGGAGGTCGGGGCAGAGGATGTCGGTGAAGGCGCAGCCATGCGCGGCATTATCCTTGCGCGGCAGATTCGATTGCTCCGGCGCGGCGTTCACTGCGGCAGTGTCTTGTCGATCTGCACCTGCTGCGCGTGCGCTTGTTCGAGGGCGCGCAGACGGGCGTTGATGATCGACGCCTCGAAGTAATCCGCCCCCGGCGTGCGCTGCGCAATGTGCAGTTGTTCGATGGCCGCTTCGGTCTTTCCTTGCAGGGCGTAAGCCTCGGCCGTGGCGCGGTGTTGCGCCGCAAAGGCGCCCAGGGCGGCCTCGGCGCGGGCCAGGTCTTGCCACAACACGATGTCTTGCGGATGCGCCACGGTCTGCTGGCGCAAAAACTCGCGCGCCAATTTTTTATCGGGCAAAGCCAGCAGGCTGCGCGCCAACAGATGCCGGGCGGCGGTGGACTGCGGAAACTGGCGGTAAAGCGCACGCGCTGCATCGGCGGCCTGCGCGGGTTGATGCTCCAGCAGCAATTCGGTCTGCAGCAGATCGAGGGGCAGACGCTCGGCGGCCGCGGCGCTGGCGGCCGCGGCTTGCGCCCGCGTGAGCGCCGCCGCGGCGGCGTCGAACCGGCCCAGCCTTTGCAGCAACACGGCCTGCCCGTAGGCGATGGCGGCCTGCTGGGCGGGGAAGGCGGCTTTGTCGGCGCTGAAACGCTTTTCCTCGCGCTGCATGGCGTCGCGCTTGGTTGGGGTGAGCGCGCGGGCGCGGGCGTGCATGAGCCAGAACATCAGATCGTGGTCGGGTGGCAGGGGCTGGTTGCCGCCGCGTGCCTGGGCGTCGGCGATGCGCTCGCTGGTCAGCGGGTGCGTCTGCAGGAAGGCCAGCACATCGGAGTCGTCGAGCCGGGAGAGGTTTTGCAGCCGTAGCAGCATGCTGGCCATGGCCTGCGGCGGATAGCCTGATTCCGCCAGCACCTCTTCGCCGGTGCGGTCGGCGTCGCGCTCGTTGCTGCGCGAAAAACGCAGGGCTCTGTCGATGGCTGCGGCCTGCCCGCCCATCGCCAGACCTTGCGCGGCCTGATCCTGCCCCGCGCTCGCGGCGGCGACGGCCAGCAGCAGCGAGCCGATGCTCAGCAGCCTGTCACGGCCCATCTGCGCCAGCCGCTGGGCGATGTGTCGCTGGGTAATGTGCGACATTTCATGGGCGAACACGGCCGCCACTTGATCGTGCGATTGCGCGTCGATGATCAGCCCGGTGTGCACCCCGATCCAGCCACCGGGCAGGGCAAAGGCGTTGAAGCTGCGGTCGCGCAGCAGAAACACGCGAAAGTGCGCGGGCGCCTCCATCTCGGCGGTGCGCCGGGCAGCGGGCGTGAGGCGGTCGACGATGGCCTGGAGGTAATCGCGCAGCAGGCTGTCGTGCAGGTAGTCGGGCTCCTGCCGCATTTCTCGCATGATGATTTCGCCCAGACGTTTTTCCTGTACCGAAGACAGGCTGCCCTGCGCGGGGTCGCCCAAGGTCGGCAGGCTGCTGGCGTAGCCGGGGGCGCGGGTGTCAGCGCCTTGCGCCCAGACCGGCGCGCCAGACAGCGCGGCGCCGAGCAGGCAGACGGTGGCTTGCTGGCTAATGTGGCGCAGGCAGCGTAGGCGGAAATGAGGCGAGGCGAAGCGCACGGATCGGTCGGAGAGAAGGGCGTCAGGAGGTCTGCAGGTGAAGACTGGCCCTGGCTCGACAGGTTCCCGCAAGTCTTTAGCCCAACGCCGCGAGCGCCGCCTGCAGTTCTTCGGGCTCGAAGCTCGACAGCACGGTCTGTACCAGCGGCGCGAGCTTGTCGGGGTCGGCGCGCAGCACTTCTTGCTTGACCGCGAGGATCTGCGACGGATGCATGGAAAAACTGCGTAGGCCCATGCCCAGCAGCAGGCGGGTCATGCTCGGGTCGCCGGCCATTTCGCCGCACACGCTCACTTCCACCGGCCGGCCCTTCCAGGCGGCCGCAGCACGGGTCTGGGTGATGATCTGCGCCAGCAGGTTGAGCACTGCGGGATGCAGCGGGTCGTAGAGGTTGGAGACGCTCTCATCCGCGCGGTCGATCGCCAGGGTGTATTGCACCAGGTCGTTGGTGCCGACCGACAGGAAGTCGAAATGCCGCAGGAACAAGGGCAGCGCCAGCGCGGCGCCCGGCACTTCGATCATCGCACCCAGTTCCACCGGGCCGTATGAAACGCCCTTGGCATCGAGTTCGGCGCGGGCCTTGTTGAGTTCGGCAAGGGTCTGGCGGATTTCGCTGGCGTGCGCCACCATGGGGATGAGCACCTTCAGCGGCCCGAGCACGGCGGCGCGCAGCAAGGCGCGCAACTGCATGCGGAACATCGCCGGGTCGGACAGGCTGTAGCGAATGGCGCGCAGCCCTAGCGCCGGGTTGAGGTGGGTGAACTCGCCGTCGCGATAGTCTTCGGCGTCGAGCGGTTTGTCCGAGCCGATATCGATGGTGCGGATGGTGACCGGCTTGCCCTGCATGGCCTGCATCACGCGGCTGTACGCGGCGTACTGCTCGTCTTCGCCGGGCAGATGGTCGCCACGATTCATGAACAGGAATTCCGTGCGGAACAGGCCCACCCCCATCGCACCGGCTTCAAGCGCGGGCGCGCAGTCTTCGGGCTGCTCGATATTGGCGAGCAACTCCACCGGCTCGGCGTTGAGGGTGCGCGCCGGGGTGAATTTCAGGCGCTTGAGCCGTTCGCGGGCGAGCTGCGATTCCTGTTGGCGCAGGCGGTAGTCTTCGAGGATGACGGGTGACGGATCGACGATGAGCAGCCCGCTGTCGCCGTCGATGATGACCAGATCGTCCTGGCGGATCAGGCTGCCGGCCGAGCGCGCGCCCACCACGGCGGGAATATCCAGACTGCGGGCGACGATGGCGGTATGCGAAGTCTTGCCGCCCACATCAGTGACGAAGCCGCGGAACACCCCGGTCTTGAACTGCAGCATGTCGGCCGGGGCGATGTCATGGGCGATGAGCACCAGATCGCCATTGCCGCTGGCCGAGCGGGCCAGCCCCGCGCTGCCGCGAAGGGCGCGCAGCACGCGTTCGACCACCTGCTCGACGTCGGCGATGCGTTCGCGCAGATAGGTGTCGTCCATTTCCTCGAAATTGCGCGAAATGACGTCGAGCTGGGCGGTGAGCGCCCACTCGGCGTTGTAGCGGCGCTGGCGTATCCAGGTGATGGTGTCGAGCGCCATCTGCCGATCATCGAGCAGCATTTTGTGCACATCGATGAAGGCGGCCATTTCGGCCGGGGCATCGGGGGGCAGATCGGCCTTGAGGGTGTCGAGTTCGGCGCGCACGGCGCGGCGCGCGGCGCGCAGACGCTCAATTTCCGCCTCTTCCGTGCCGGGGTCGACGAAGTAATGCGCCACGTCCAGCCGGGCCGAAGCGAGGATGACGGCACGCCCAATGGCCATGCCGCGAGAAACCGGAATACCAAACAGTTGAAGAGCCATGCGGCGATGGTAACGGCGGCGCGGCGGCGCAAAACACCCTGCGCCACGCAATACCAGACGGGCCAGCATGGAGATGCGCGGCTCATTAAGCTTCGTAAAGCACTTTTGCGCCGCAGAGCGCGCGGTGTTTTCCCTGATCAATGCCCTTTTCCCTGGAGTTCACCATGCACAAACTTGCACTCTCCCTGGCCCTGCTCGGCTTTGCTGCCGCACCGGCCTTTGCCTCCACCATGCCGCACGAACTGAAGATCGAGCTTGCAGCCCAGAACAATTCCGGTGAAACCGGCTACGCCCTGATCAAGCCCATGGGCAAGGGCATCGAAGTCACCGTCCATATCAAGGGCGGACCCAAAGGCGTGGCGCAGCCCGACCATATCCACCCCGGCACCTGCGCCAACCTCAACCCGGTTCCCAAGTATCCGCTGGAAAACGTGGTGGACGGCAAGTCGGTCACCAAGCTGCCGTCCGTGAGCATGGACGATCTGTTCAAGGAGCCCATGGCCATCAACGTGCATGAAAGCGCGCAGGACCTGAAGAAATACGTGGCTTGCGGCGACATCAAAAAATAAACTGAACCGGCCTCGCGCTACCATTTCTGCCAACACGGGGGGTCTCGAAGGCGCCCCGTTTTCATTGGAGATGTGCAGCGTGATCACTCTTGTCGATGTCGATTTGTCCCTTCCTGAGCATGCCCGCGCGCTGCTGGAACTCATTTCCCGCTACGCCCGCGATCCGATGGGAGGCGGCGAAGACCTTGCGCCCGAGGTCAAGGCCGTGCTGGTACAGCGCCTGCGCGAACGCGCCGATTATTTTGGCGTACTCGCGTTCGACGGCGTCACACCCGTTGCGCTCATCAACTGCTTCGAGGGCTTTTCCACCTTCATGGCGCTACCGCTGATGAATGTGCACGACGTGTACGTCGAGCCCGACTACCGCGGCCAGGGTCTGTCGCACCGCCTGTTGCAACGGGTGGAAGACGTGGCGCGTCTTCGGGGCTGCGGCAAGCTCACCCTGGAAGTGCTCGACGGCAACGCTTCGGCCATTGCCAGTTATCGCCGTTTCGGCTTCGAGACCTATGCGCTCGACCCGGCCTTTGGCCGGGCTCAGTTCTGGCAGAAAAAACTTTGATCTTTCAGGTCGCCGCCTGTGCGGCCAGTCCGCGTGCGCGCAGGCTATGCCAGAGCAGCACGATGGCCGCCAAGGCGAACCCGGCCTCGTCGGTCATCGGCAGCGCAGTGATCAGCAAGGCGGCGGCGCAGAACGCCAGCAGGCGTTCAAGTACCGACATCGGTCCGCGCAGATAACCCACGGCCACCGCGCCCCACAGCACAATGGCCAAAATGGCCTTGGCCGTCACATAGGCCACACCCAGCCAGGTCCAGTCGCCTTGCAGCATGAGCTGCGGGTCGTACACCGCCATATACGGCACAACGAAGCCCGCCAACGCGATCTGCGTGGCCTTGAAGCCAATGCGCATCGGCGAAGCCTTGGCCACAGAGGCTGCGGCGAACGCGGCCAGCGCCACGGGCGGCGTGAGATCGGCCATGATGCCGAAATAGAACACGAACATATGGCTGACGATGAGCGGCACGCCCAGCTTGAGCAGGGCGGGCGCGGCGATCGAACTGGTGATGATGTAGTTCGGGATGGTGGGAATGCCCATGCCCAAAACCAGACAGACCGCCATGGTGAGCAGCAGCGAGAGCAGCAGGCTGTGCGCGCCGATGTCCACGATGAACCCGGCAAAGCTCGTGGCCGCGCCGGTGAGGGTGAGCACACCGACGATCACGCCGACGATGGCGCAGGCGATGCCCACGGGCAGGGCCTGCCGGGCGCCGTCGATCAGACTGTCGCGCAAAACGCGCAGCGTCTGACGTCCGCCCTTGACCACCAAGTTGATGGCGACCAGCGCCGCAATGACCCCCAACACCGGCAGGATGCCGAACTGCAGAAACGCCGCCGCGCCCAGACCGCAGGCAAACCAGAACACCATGCGGAACGCCGTATGCGAAATTCGCGCGGCGATGGCTGCGCCCAGCAGCAAAATGGCGGTGAGCGACAGCCCCATCATGCCGGCGAACATCGGGGTGAAGCCGTGGAACAGCATCCACACCAACGCGGCCAGCGGCAGGGCCAGATGCCAGTTTTCCTTCAGCGCCTTCCAGGAGTTGGGAATCTGGTCGGCAGGCAGGCCGAGCAATTTCTTGCGCCCCGCCTCCAGATGCACCATCCAGAACGCGGTGAGGTAGTAGAGCACGGCCGGAATGACGGCGGCCTTGACGATGTCGGCATACGGCACATTGAGGGTTTCGGCCATGATGAAGGCCACCGCGCCCATGACCGGCGGCATGATCTGCCCGCCCATGCTGGCCGTAGCTTCCACCGCCCCGGCGAACACCGGCGAGTAGCCGAAGCGCTTCATCAGCGTAATTGTTACTAGGCTACAAGCCGCATGAATGCTTAGTCTGCTACGATTGACCAATCCATTTGGGGGAATCTAGGGGGAATTCATGGCGCACTTCGAGCAACGCAAAACCGGCTGGCGAGTGCAGGTCCGTCGGCGTGGCATGCCCTCGATCAGCCGCACCTTTGATCTCAAAGCCGACGCTGAAGCATGGGCGCGGGAGATCGAGCGCGAAGCCCAGCGCGGCAATGTTGCTGCGTTGCGCCAGGACGCGCAGCGCACGACGGTCGCGCAGGTGGTGGAGCGTTACACGGTGTCCGAACTGCCACGGCACCGCAGCAATAGCGCGGGCCAGTACGTGCGCGGCGTGAGCGAACGCTTCGGGTCTTACTTCCTTTCCAACGTGCGCAGCATTGATGTGGCGGCCTGGCGTGATGACCTCGTGCGCTCGGGCCTGGCTGCATCGACGGTTACCCACTACATCAACGCCCTGTCCTCAATCTTCCGATTCGCTGAACGTGGGCTGTCGATCCCCCTGCCGTCCGGCAATCCAGCGCAAAGCGTCGCGCGGCCCCGGCCTGCGCCTGCTCGTGAGCGCAGGCTGGTCGGCGCCGAATTCGATTACCTGCTGCGCGCCGCAGACGCCAAGCGCACACGGTATTCCGTGGGGTTGCGGCAAGTGCTCATCTTTGCCGTCGAGACTTCCGCTCGTGCCTCTGAAATTCTCTCCCTGCGCTGGGCTGATGTTGACCTGGTGCGGCGCGTGGCGCGCATTCGCGGCATTGGTGGTGGCCTCACGAAAAACAAAGACCCGTTCCGAACCGTGGCGCTCTCCGGCGCCGCGATTGATGCGCTGCAATCCCTGCCGCGTCGCATTGATGGCAAGGTGTTCACCTGGAAGACCCCGGCGAGCATGGAAACAGTCTGGACAAGCTGCAAAGACCGCGCGCGCAAGCTCTACGCCGCTGACTGCGCCGCGCAAGGCATCAAGCCCGATCCCGCGTTTCTCGCCGATCTGCGTTTCCACGACCTGCGCCATGAGGCCGCGTCGCGGCTGTTTGAGAAGGGCTTGGGCGTCATGGAAGTGGCCAGCATGACCGGGCACAAGAGCCTGAGCATGCTGAAGCGGTATACGCACATTGAGGCGGAGAAGCTGGCGAAGAAGCTGGGATAGTTGATTGCTATACTTGAAAAATCATGTATCTACTGAATCCAGATCGGGCAGGTTCAAGCCCAGTCACAGTTGTATTCTGGGCCAGTTCCACACCCTGACATCCTTCAAAAATTCGATGCGCTGGTTCCAGGTACTGCGCAGCGAATGATCCAGTTGGCCGAAGATGAATCGATCCATCGCCGCAAGATGGAGTCGGCGGCCTTGGAAGCCAACATCGATGCGCAGCGTAGGCAGCTCGACATTGCGGCTAGTCAAAACAAAGCTGTGTTCCGCAGTGATTCGTGCATTTTTTGTGCGCCGCATACCAGCCGCCCAGAATACAAAAAACCAATAAACGTTTTGCCCCCTTTGCCCCATTCGGGGCCGGGCCGGGGGTGTCTGAAGTCCCCTGCCCGGTGATGGCGGCCTGCGGGCCGCCGCCAGGGTTGCGCCCTGGTTCGGGCAGCGCGGGGAGTTGAGCCGCGCTGCTGTTGCCGGGCATGGGTTGCGCGGCGGTCATCTCATCTTCTGCATGGGTAATGTGTGCGCGACGAGTGAAGACATTTACTGCGCCGCGCACTCGGTTGACTCGCCGCCTACCGGCGGCTGCATGCTATGTATGCCCCGCTGCTGCCGCAGCTCCAGGGATGGTCTACACGGTGACGCCTGCGGGCAACAGCGCGGGAAAATTTGCCGTTAACCTATTGCAATCATCCTCGAAAACAATCAATATGAAATCTTTTTAATATTAAAAGGAGATCGTTATGATTGTTTGCGTAGGGAACACCAAGGGGGGCGTTGGCAAGACCACGCTGGCGGTGAATCTTGCGATTGCGCGGGCGTTGGCTGGGCGCGACGTGTGGCTGATCGATGGGGACCGGCAGGGGACGGCACAGACGGCCATCAGCATCCGGGCAGAGGGTGGGCATCGCCCAGGCATCGCCTGTGCGCAGTATCCCGATGGGGCTGTGCTGCGAGGCCAGGTGCAGCAGCAGGGGCGCAAGTTTGACGACATCATCATCGACGCGGGCGGGCGGGACTCCACCGCCCTGCGGGCAGCCTTGGTACTGGCCGATGTGCTGGTGGTGCCCTTCCAGCCGCGCAGCTACGACGTGTGGGCGTTGAACGATATTGCTGTGCTGGTCGATGAGGCCAGGAGCGTGCGGGACGGGTTGCGGGCGTATGCGGTGCTGAACTGCGCTGATCCGGGGGAAAGCTCTGCCGACAACCTGGAAGCCGCTGCGGCGGTTGCCGACGTGCAGCAATTCGAGTATTTGGCAACCCCGCTGCGCCGGCGCAAAGCGTATGCCAACGCGGCGGGCTCGGGGCTGTCCGTGCTGGAAGCCAAGCCGATGGATCGCAAGGCGGTCGATGAACTACAGGCCCTCGTCAGCGCATTGTTTTAATATCAATCCGAGATTGAAAAAGACTGAAAGGGCGATGAAATGGCGATTGTGAAACCGAAGGGCAAGGAAAAGGCGGTGGATGCGGATGCGTTCATCAGCGGGGCGCCGGATGCGGCGCCGGCGGTGAAAGCTGCAAAGGGCGTGATGCTGGGCCATAAGCGCCAGATCACGCTCACCATCGCGCCGGAGTTGCTGGCCAGGGTGGACGAGCTGGCCGCACAGATCGGCCAGTCAAGGGCGGCCACGATCAATCTGGCGGTGAGGCAAGCAGTGGAACGGGGGCTGACGATTGAGGGGCTGGGACGGGGGTGAGGGGAATCGGCGACTCAGCTTGACGACTCCGCCTCACTAGCCTGGCTCACTCTTTCCTGAGAGGGTATTTCATTCCCATGGGCCTGACTGTCGGCGAAAGGGAAGAGTTGCTTCTTGGAAACCATGCTGTGGCGAATCATTCGACCTACACCGTCCAACCCAGGAAACATCGTCGCGGCCGTCAAACCCATGAACGCCAAGTCTCCCAGTGCATCCGGGGCGCATGAAATGGGCACATCAGCAGCAAGCAGAAATTCCTCGTTGCGCTCGTGTTCATAAAACTTGATGAAGCGCTCCAAATTGGCGATGTTCGTGACCAGAAACTGGCCCTGCTGAGCATACAAACGCGGATTGAGTCGCGCCGAGATGGCGAGAGATGCAAGGTACGGCAACGTCGCTGGCACCGTGATCACAGGTGGCGACGTAATCGTGGCAAACCGTCTTGTCAATGCATAGATTCGTACGTGCCTGGCTTTGGGCCGATTGGCCTCGTTCTCTAGCGCATCGGAAAATGCGAAAAACGCAGCGATGTAAGGTGAAGACGTCCAATCGAGCAAGGGGGTCGGTAGCCCATGATGCTGAGCCAAGCCAAGTAAGGTCGCGTAATCAGCCCCATCGCTCAAATTCAAGCGCGTTTCCAAAACCGCCTCGGCATGGGCGCTGAACATTCGAAGCTCCTCCGAGCAATAGCGCTCTAGGCGATGCCGCCCGACTCGATGCAGCGTCGTGCGCAACTGGAAAGCATTGCTGCCATGGCCGCGGAACATCACCACATCCTTGTCGGCCCGTATACGATTCACCCACGTTTTGAAAGCCTCCCAAGAATCACACTGCTGAGCTTTTACAGGGCCGACATTCGTCTCCCCGCCAAAGTCAGTAAATGTGAGGCGTCCCTTTTCGCCATTCAGGCCAGTCCATTCCCCCTCAAGTGTCTTGCCCGTATTCAAAAGGGTTGCACGAACAGTGCGAAGAGCTTCGTACTGTTCCGGCGGAAGGTTTGGCGGCAGGTACAGGGCTCCATTGTTGCCGGTCGTGTATAGCAATCTTGGGACAAGCTGAAGCCTGTCACCATCCCAGCGGCCGTCCGCCAGCAGTGCCTTCGGTTCAATGCCCACGCCCCACCAATGCACCATGATTTCATTGGGTCGGTCAGCATCGATGCACAGCATCGCCTCCGCAAGCCCCTGGGCTGTCTCGATTTTTCCGAAGCGCTGCAGTTCCAGTTCCATGTCTGTCCATGCCGCCTAGCGGTGGCGAGAGTGATCTGTAGTTATCCGGTACCCGCGCGAAATTTTCTAGGTCCGATGTCCTAGCCATTGGCGAGTGTTACAGCCCCGATTTTTGCTTCTGTCATCGTTACGCCTTCGGTTTCTTGGCCTTCTTCGCTACGGGCAATAAGCTGCTTGTGAGTCGCTGATACAAACCGAACAAAAACGCCACGCGGGGCGGGTCGGCTTTGTCGCCCTTGTAGCCGTAGGCGGCGTCCACCGCGCGGTCGTTGGCCTGGTGCGCCTTGCGCAAGTCGGCGGGCATGGTCAGCGGGTCGTAGAGATCGGCCAGCGACGCATCGGGGTACAGCGCCCGTGCATCCAGGATGCCCTGTCCAGACGCCTCGATGGTCTGGCGCTGCGCCTCGGTCGGCTCAGGCCAGGGGAAGTTGTTGTAGACGATGCTGGCGGAGTAGCGGTATCGACTTTCCAGCCTTCCGCACACGGCCCGCATCCAGGCGTTGTGCATCGTGCTGTTCAGCATGGAGAAGTGGTAGAGGGTGGCGTCGGGGATCGTGAAAAGCTCCGTGCTGGCAATGATCGATCCGTCAAGAAAGCCGACAGGAAGATACTCCCGCCGTTCCGATGAAGTCTTCGGCACAGCAAGGTACGCGCCAGGGGGTTGCCGATCTTCACCAAACAAATACGGGGTCGCCGCGAGGGCCTGCGTAGCCGCGCGATGGCTTGCCAAGCGCACGGCCTTGACCGCTTGAACCCGGTGGTAGACCTCTGGCATAGTGCGAAGCTCCGCAGGGGGGCAGGTCTTCAGCCAGAGGCACCAGCGCCGCATGCCATTGATGAACTCCTCCGAGCCGAGAATTTGACGAACCCACTGCTCGGCCTGCGGCTCGACTGCGATCAGTTCGCGTACTGCCTGCTCGGTCAACAGCAGGTGCCCGCCATCGTTAGGCATGCTTCCAAAGTTCATCGCCGGAACCGCGCATATTGGAGTGCGTCGATTGGTCAGCACCGCATCCGGCCCGTCCACCAGATAGGGGTTGATGTGGCGAGCATCGATGCGACGCCCTTCGCCCTTAACATCGTTGCCGTAGTCGAACAAGACACATTGCGACGGCTCACGCAGGCCAAAGCCGATGATGACACAGTGCACCGCGGCGTTGCCCTTGCCCTCGTTGCTCCATTTGAATGTTCTATGGGCGAAGCGGATGTTCACCCCGGCCTGCAGCAGCGCGGGCCATAGCGCCGCCACCTGCTCACCCTGGGTAATGGAATTTGTGGACACGAAAGCTACATCGATAGACGGATTACGCTGGATGTAGGCCACGGCTTTCATGTACCAGGCGGCAACGAAATCGAGCACGCCCGCGCCTTTGACCTTGGCGAAGATGCGGGCCATGTCGGCCTTCTGCTCGTCGCTCTGGTTCTGCTTGCCTACGAACGGCGGATTGCCCAGCACATAGCTGCACTGCTCCGGCGGCAGCACGCTCGCCCAGTCGGCTTGCAAAGCGTTGGCGTGGTGGATATGTGGGCTATCAACCAGCGGCACGGTGGGCCGTGTGGTGCCGAAGCGCTCGGCAGTCTCCAGGTTCATCTGGTGGTCGGTGATCCACAGCGCCACGCGGGCGATGTGCGCGGCGGATTCGTCGATCTCGATGCCGTAGAACTGGCTCACGCGCAGGCGTGACAGGGTGGATACGTCGAGCAGCCCCTTCATCTTGCCGTAGCTGGAAAACAGGGATTCGATGACTTCGTTTTCCAGCCGGCGCAGTTCACGGTAGGCGATGACCAGGAAGTTGCCACAGCCACAGGCCGGGTCGAGAAAAGTGAGCGTAGGCAGCTTGTCGTACAGCGCCTGCAGGCGGGCTTTGCTGTGCTTGGCGGCGGCTAATTCATCGCGCAGGTCGTCCATGCACAGCGGGTCGAGCACGCGCAGGATGTTGCGCTCACTGGTGTAATGCGCGCCGAGTTCGCGGCGGCTGGCCTGGCGGCGTTCGTCGGGGCTGTGGGCTTCGAGCACGCCCTGGAACATGGCGCCGAAAATGGCCGGAGAAATTCCGCTCCAGTCCAGATCGATACAGCGCATAAGCATGTCGCGCAGCTTGGCATCAAAGGCCGGGATGCGGGTGCGCTCGGCGAACAGGCTGCCGTTGACATAGGCGAAGGCGGCCAAGTCGTCATCGAGGGTGGATTGGCGCTCGGTATCCGCCGTGTTGAGCACGTCGAAGAGTTCGGAGAGCTTGGAGCCCAAGTCCTTGCCGTCGCGCTGCGTGCGCTCCACCAGGCGGCGGAAAATGCCGTTGTCGCCAAAGATGCCGGTGTCGTCGGCGAACAGGCAAAACAGCAACCGGGTCAGGAAAACCTCAAGATCGCGGCCTTTGAAGTTGGCTTCCAGCAAGCCTTCGTGCAGCTTGGAAATGGCATAGGCAGCATTCCGATTGATGGGGGATTCTTCGACGATCTCGGGGCCGTCGTCTTCCAGTAGGAAGCTGAACCAGTGGGCTTTGCCGGGCAGGCTCTTGAGGGTTGTTTCCCAGTGCTTGGCCTCGCGCAGGTCGTACAGGCGGATTCGGGCGAAGTCCGCTGTGATGATGTAGCGCGGGCGCTCGGCTTCTGGCAGGGCCATGAAGTAATCGGCGGCCTGGTCGAAGGCTTTGTCGAGGTCTTTGCCGCGGCTCTTGTGTTCGACGATCAGCTTGCCGGGGATGAAGCTGTCGATGAAGCCACGCGCTCCGCCCAGCTTGTCCACGGCTTTTTCGTAGATGGTGGCGGATTCAGCCCGGATGCCGAAGCACTCATAGAAGCGAAGCCAGAAGGTCTTGGCGTCGGCGGCCTCGCTGTGGGCGTTGGCCCATTCTTTTGCAAAGGCAGTCAGGCGGCGCCTGGTTTCGATGCTGGAAAGGCTGGGCATGGGGCTACGGGTTCGGCAGTTAGGGCCGGATAAATAGTTATCCGGCGCCGATGGTAGCTGGGCCAATCATGTGCACCAGGTCGAGGTGATGCATGTCAGCCCTCCCCGCGCAAATGGTCGCGCAGCTCGCGCAGCGCCAGAACGGCAACGACGCCGCCTGCGGCCCCAGCCAGCGCCCACAGGCCGCCGCCCGCAAGGGCACCTGCAATGGCGCCCAGCAGGGCAAACCAGGCGGACGGGCTCCGCAGCGCCTTGAGCAGCAGCAGGCCAGCGCCTTTCTTCAGGGCCGCCAAGGCCAGCAGGCCAGCGGCGGCTCCCGCCAGCGCCCATGCGGGGCCTGCGAATGCGCCGACAAGGATCAAGCCGGCCAGGGCGAACAGCAGTTCGGCTTTGAAAATCCGTCCACGCATGGCGGCCTCCCTCAGCCCAGCGGCAAGGCTCGGGCCTTGCCGCTGCGGTCCATCAGGACTTGCACCCGCTCGCCGACGGTGAGCGACACGTCGGCGGCCTGGGTGATGGCAAGCATTTGTCCATCGTCGAGTTTGACGGTGACGAGCAGGCCCGACTCCTTGGCGGCCGCGCCTTCGAGCGACTGGCCGCCCATCAGGCCGGCCAGGGCTCCCATCACGGTGGCGAGCTTCTGGCCGTTGCCGTTGCCGAGCTGGTGGCCGATGGCGCCGCCCGCCAGGGCGCCGCCAAGTGCGCCAGCGCCCGAGCCCTGCCCGGCGATGACGACGGCATGCACGGCCAGAACGGTGCCGAGTTGAACCGATTGGACGGATTGGGCGCCATTGATGGTGTAGCCCTGGGCGCTGGCCTGGGGCGTGCCGGTGCCCATCATGGGGTTAGTGGCGCATCCGCCGAGCATCGCCAAGGCGAGCGCTGCGGCTGCGAGGGGAAGGGTTTTCTTCATGGTGGAGACTCCAAGAGCGCGGCCCACGGCGGGCCGCATCCTCATTCAGCGCATGGCGAAATGCCCGGCCTTGCGCCGGGGCTGGGGCGGGATCAGTCTTCGTTCGGCAGCATCACGGTGATGACCGGGCGCCCGTCATCATCTGGCCCGATGACGAACTTCAAAGCCACCTTGCGCGGCATCACCCCACGGCCTGCGGCTGGCGTGCGATAAAGGGCATAGAACAGCGGTTCGCGGCTGGCGTCCAGCCCACGGCGCAGGGCGCCACGGACAGCCAGGCTCAGCATCCAGCACACGTCCCAGAGGCGGCCGCTTTCCGATTGGCCAGAGTAGCCCTTGCGCTTTTCGGTGGCGTCCGTCCATTCGACACAGTCGGACCATGCGGCGGAGGTCAGCGCCACAGGCCAGACCAGGCCCGCCTCGCGTGCGGTGGTGGATACGTCGATCAGCACGCCGTCCTCGATCGCCTGCGCGCGGGTGTAGGTGTAAATCGGCTCGCCGAAAATTTCGCGGGCGGTGGTGGTTTGGGTGGTTTGCATGGTGGGTTGCTCCTTGGCGGTGGCCCGGCTCGATAGCCGGGCGGGTGGTTTAGCCGGTGATATGTACGGGGTAAAAAGTGGTCCCTTGCGGTCCGTCACGCAGCACCCAGCGGCCGAAGTCGCTTCCCATGCGCGTGACGCGGTACTCCCGCGGGGTTCCTGCCCACTCGGCCCAGCTCATGAAAATGGTTTTGCGCTCTGTCGTGAGCTCGTCAGCCAGCTTGCGCGCCGCTTCTGCGCTGCGAGCAAAGCCGTGATAAAGAAGAGAGCAAGACAAGTTGCCTGGTGTAAATGTCGCCACTTCCTCGGCCAAAATGCGCCGCGCGTCGTCTTCACACCCGCCGCGTTTGACGTAAGCCGCAATCGCACGCTCGAATGCGCTTGGTTTTGCCTGTCGGACATCGTTGGGAGTGAGGGGGGAGCTCATCGTGTGCGAGGCTGTAGGTTTGGCTGCGCGGGGGGTTTTGAGGGTGTCTGCGTGCATGGTTTGCTCCTGCGGGTTAAAAGTCATCGTCGGTCGGTCGGGTGTCGCTCGCAAAACGAGCTTTCAAGCCGGTGCCCGCTTGCGGGCATGGCGAGTTGCAAGGCAAGTGACAGAAGCGGAGACCAGCGCAGCGGCTCCGCTGTCCCGCGCCTCGGCGCGGGCTGGCGCGCAGCCTTGCTTGCGAGACAAGGCGCAGAAAGTCGTGCGACACCCGACCGGCTGGCGATGCCCCGCAGGAGCGCACGCAGCCCACCCGGCCCGCGCAGTCAAGCCGGAAGCCGAGTTAGCGCCCCGCAGGGGTTTTCTCGCCCGCTTGCGGGCGCATGAAAGTCATGTGGCCTGGCGCTTTGCGCCTGGCCTGCCGTTGGTGTTGGGCACTGGTGCGCTTGCGCACGAGTGCTGTAGTGGCCGCAGCCGCAGCCTTTGCGATAGGGATGCAGACCCGACGGGGCCGAGACCCGCAGGGGCTCGGGGCGATAGCCTCAGCAGCCCGGCTATCGCCCACAAAATCATCACCCCGATCCAGAGCCCGGAAAACCCTTACAGCGCAAGTACGAAAGCGAATCCCGAACCCCACATTACCCACAGAAACTGTGGACAAAGCACAGCCACGATAGCGGCGCAAGCCGCTATCGTGGCCTTGTGCTTGTCTGGTCTGCAATCGCCGGCAACCTTTCGGCCCACCGCTCACGCAGTACCTGGCTGGGCGCCGCATGCGGCCCCAGCCCCTCCAGAAAATCCACCTCAGCCTGCAACACCGTGCGCGCATCGTCGGGCAACGCCAGCACGACGCGCAGCACGGCGAGCGGATAGCGCTCGCCGTGCGCGCAGTCGATGCGATGCCCTTGCAGCCGCAGAATGCGGCCTGCAAGGCATAGCCGAAAGGCTGCGCGCGGGCTCATGGCGCAAAGCGCCGGCGCAGCTCGGCGCGCACCTTGCGCACCACGCGCCAGTCGCTGGGTGTGGCCGACACGAACACGGGGCCGCGAGGCGTGGAAATCACCCAGTGCCCGCCCTTTGTCGGGCGGGCCTGGGCCTGCGGGAACTCTTCCAAGAGTTGCCGCAGGGGCTTTTTCATGCGGGGCGGGTTCATGCCACCCGCCCCCGCCCCGAGTCCCGCGCGTCCGCCAGCGCGAGCGCGGCGGCGATGATCGCCGCAGGCGAGCAGCCGCACATGCAGAGCAGGTGGTATCTCCCGCATTCCAAAGCGACTTCCAGACTCGATGCGCCTGCCCCGCGATGCGCGGGGCATCGCATGGTCCAGTGCCCAGAGTCGATGGCTTCGGCGGCGTGCATCAACGCGATGATGTCCGGCTCGCGCAGGGGTTCATCATTGTTCAGATCGTTCATGGCAGTCTCTCAGCTTTGAGGGGACTGCCCGGCCCCAGAGGGCCGGGCGTCTTGCTTACCAGCCGATGCTGCCGCCGATTTTGACCGCCGCTGTGCCGCTGTTCGCGTTAAACCCGACACTGGCTTGCCAGTAGGCGGGGTGGTCGTGAAAGCTGAAGGCACGCGCAAAACCAACGCCCATCGCGGCCTGCGAACCCACGCCCGCAACGGCCGCTGTGAGCGCATAGCCCGTCGGCCCAAATTGCGGCGTCATCGCCGTGGCCGCCGCCATGGCTGCCACTTGGTCGGCGTGCTGGTTCGCCTGGTTCACAATGCCCTGAGTCGCTGCGTTGAGCTGGTTGACGTTCACCGCGTCCGTGCCCATCGTGCCGGGTGCGACATTCGTGATTTGCCGCTGCGTGGTCGCATTGCCGACAGACACGGTATTCGGGCGGTTGGCAACGCTGAGCGTGCCGATGGCCACAGAGTTAGTCCCACTGGCCTGCGCGCCGTAGCCCACGGCCGTTGACCAAATTCCCCCGGCTGATGCGTTGCTGCCCAGTGCCGTGCCGATAATTCCGGCAGAGGCATTCGAACCTAGCGCGGTGGCGCCCACCCCGCTCGCTGTAGCGGTGGCGCCCAGCGCCACAGAATAGGAACCGCTTGCAACGGCGGAGTCTCCCACGGCGACTGATTCTTGGCCGGTTGCCTGGGCGTTGTTGCCTATCGCAGTTGCCGGGTCGGCGTTGGCCTGCGCTCCCTGGCCGATGGCAATCGCCCCGGTCGTCATGGTCGGGGTCTGGCTGGTTGGCGCCAGAATGGTTGCACCCGAGCCGATGGCCAGGCTGCCGGCATAGCCGGCGCTGGCGCCATCGCCTTGCGCCACCGCGCCCGCCGCCGCGGCGGTGTTGGCCCCGCATACGATCCCGCCCGCAGGGCTGTACTTGCACAGGCCCGATGCGGTGGCGTTGTTGATGATGTTTTGCAACGCGGTGATTTGCTGGCTCGTGTAGGCGTTGGATGTGGTGACAGCGCCGGCGGCTGCGGCCTGCACCTGGCCGACGTTGGCCGCATCCGTTGATGCCTGGCCAGCGGCAACGTTTTGCACCAGAGTGCCCGCGCCGCCGTTGCTGTTGAGACCAAGCGCGTTCGGCGCGATGTATTGCGCGGAGTTGTTCGCGACAGCCAGCGCTTGCCCTGCGGTGGCCTGTGCACTGATGGCTGTGTTTGCCGCGCTCTGCGCGGTGGTCTGGGCGTTGTTCGCAGTCGATTGCGCCGCCGATGCTGCGCTGGCGGCAGCTTGCGCAGTGGTCTGCGCAGACGTGGCCGTGGCCTGAGCTGTCACCACGGCCTGATTGGTGCTGTAGAGCTGCCCGCCATTCACAGCCTGCGTGCTGGACGGCGACATCGCGCCCGCCGCCACATTGGTGATGGTGCGCGTCAGTCCGGTGGATGCGTTGCCCACGCTCACCACGTTGGCGGCGCCGGCGTCATTGCTGCCGTAGCCGATCGCCACGCTGCCCATACCCGCCGCCGTCGCGTTTGCGCCGATAGCCGTGCTGTTGCTGTTGTCGGCGGTTGCCTGATAGCCGATTGCGGTCGTGTTGGCGCCGGTAATCGCGCTGGCTTGTCCACCCACCGCCGTCGTTCCGTTGCTTATGGCGTTGGCCCCAACGCCCACCGCTGTTTGGTACTGGCTGCCCGTGCCCGTGGCCGCACCATTGCCGCTGGCGAGGTTCCCATTGGAGTCTTGCTGAGTCACGCCGCCCGTTGCGCCGCTGGTCGTGCCGCCTGTGACTGCCCAGGCCGGTGCTGCACTGGCGAGAAGCGCGGCGAGCGCGAGCATCAGCCGAGTTTTTTGCATCTTCATGGTCTTCATGGAATTGCCTTTCAGGTTGCGCGGGGGCGCAGCGCCCCCGCTGCACCTATTCAGCAGGTGGCGAAATGCGGCGCCGGATCGGCAGAAAAAAACCCGCCGAAGCGGGGTGTGTGGTGTGGCTGGTGTCTAGCGGTTGCTGCGAAGCCACCGAACGGAGCTGATGGCGGCGGCGACTGCCAGAGTGCCCGCGAGGGTCCAGTAGGTCGCGAAATTCAGCGCGGTGATGTAGACGATTCCAGCGGCGACGCCGGCAACCCACAGGGATGTCGGGGCCCCGTGCTGAACGTCAAGGTGCTGTTGCTGTTGCATGGCTTTCTCCTAGTGCCGGTGCCGCCGGCGCGGTGTGGGCGGGTTGCCCTCACCGAACGAGCTTTTCCGGGGCCGGTCTTAAGCGGCAGGGGGCGTGCCAGGCTCGCCCTGGCGCGACACGTGCAAGCGCTTGGGCCACGGAAAAGTCGGGGCAACCCGCGCAGACCGTGCTGGCCCGCTAGGGGGGACGTGCATCTGCATTTCGGCTCACGCGGGGGGAAACCCAGCGCGGGGTCTGGGCTGCTCAGGATTCGCGGTTGCGTCTGTTCTTGTCGGCCTCGATCTTGGCCTGGATGCGCCGGTGCAGTTGCTGCCATTCATAGGCCGCGATGCTCTGGGCATAGAGCTCTTGTAGGGCTGACACGGGTGTCATGCGCGGGTCCGCCCGTGGGGGGATCGGCTCAGGGAGTTGGTGGTCATCGCTTGGCGGCGTGGATTTGCGTGTCATGTGTTTCTCCTGGTGGTGCCGGTGGGCAGCTTGCTGTGGGCAAGTCGTGCCGTGGCGGTCGTCAGACGGGCACGGCACGAGCGCGGCTTGTCCACAGTGGTCTGCTGTCCACGGGCTCGGGTGCTCAGTGCCGTGCGGCTACAACCGCCCCGGCCTGCTCGGCTGGGATGCCGGTGACGCGCACGCGCTCACCGTCCAGGCCGATCGAGACGGCTGGATAGCCCGCTGCGCGGGCATCCAGCATGCCGTCGAGAGTGGCTTTTTCCACGAGGCGCACGATTTCTCGCACGCCATACGCGGCGAGTTTTTCACGCTTGACGATCAGGTCGATGAGCAACGCGGTATCGACCGACTGCAGTTTGACTCCAACGTCGGCGGCGAACTGCAGAAGGAACTTCGTGACGACACGTCGGCCACATCGCGCACGATCTGCGCGATGTGCGCATGCTCGGCATTCGTGGTCAGAATGACCACGAAGCCTGTGGCGGTGGCCGTGCGGTTCGTGGCCTGTTCGGTGATGCGCCCTTCGTCCATCAGGGCGAGCAGCAGCTTGTACACGTCCGCATGCGCCTTCTCGATCTCATCGAGCAGGATCACACCGACGCCCATGCGCATGATCTCACGCACCAGAAAGCCGCCCTGCTCCGATCCCAGATAACCCGGTGGCGAACCGATCAGCCGCTGGGTGCTGCTGGCTTCGGTCATCTCCGCGCAGTCCAGCCGGATGAGGTTCCCTTCGAACAGGACTTCGGCCACGGTCTTGGCCAGTTCGGTCTTGCCGCTCCCCGTTGCGCCCGCAAACATCACCACGGCCAATGGCTTGTTCTTGCGGCGCAGTTGCGCCCGCCGGAAGAGTGTCTGCACCACATCGGCCACGATGGCATCCTGCCCGATGACTTGCTCGCGGATCGCGTTGATGGCGACGGCTGGGTCGATCTCCGAGAAGTCCACGAACTGGCCGCCTTCCGCAGTGGCCGGCTCGGGCCGGCCCTGCAGGAAGGCTTCCAGGGCTTGCTTGTCGGTGGCGATGTCGAACATGTTGGGCATGATCTTTCCCTCAAGAATGCGGTGGATGAGTGCGGCAGCGGCGAAGGCCACGCCGGCAGAGCCGAGCGCCAGGCCGACACGCCCCAGCGTGACGCCGTGGGCGACGGCGGCGAGGGATTGCACGGCCATGGCCGTGCCCTCGCCCGCCGTGAAGTACAGGGCCGACAGGACCGCCGGGCGCCGCACGAAGAAACTCTTCAGCGGTACGTCACGACGGGACCATTTGGTCCAGGCTATGCCGGCGGCGAGCGCAGCGAAGCCAAACGGCAGGTCTTGAATTGCAAAGGCCAACGCGATCAGCGCCAGTCCGGCGCCGAAAGCCAGCAGCCACCACTTGGCGAGTTCATCCATGGCTAGCCCCCTGGGCTGGCTGCGAGGCCGCAACCGGCGCGGCCGGGGCGGATGATGCCCACAGGGGCACCATGGCCGCCGGCATGGGCGCCGTGGCGGGCTTGATGTAAAGGTCGAGCGTCGCCGCATGCGCGGCCTGCGTGGCAGCCGTCGTGTCGATCACCGCTTCGACGGAATGCAGCCCAGCGGCCAGCGTCGCGCTGGCCGAGACGGCCTGCGGCGGCGAGTCGGGAGACCAGAGCGCGTTGTAGTTCCTTTTCAACGTCATCAGCGGGTCGGCACGGTCATCGAGCAGCACACGCACGGCGGCTGACGCATTCCCAGCCAGGTTGACGGTCAGCAAATAGGTACCGGTCGTGGGGGCGGTGAAGTTGAAGTGATAGATCAGCCGCACCGGCTTGCCTGCGGTGATGAAGGGCGCCATCGAGTCTGGGACCGCGCACGAAAAACTGGCGGTCGGCGACGACTTGATGACGGTGCCAACCGTCTGGCCTGGAAGTGCCGTCGGGTCCTGCCCTTGTGCTGCCGCGACGGTCTGGACGGTCAACTGCCAAGCGCCCGACTTCATCGGAGCAGCAGAAATGGCGGGAAGCTCCGCTTGCACCGGAGAGATGGCTGCGGTTGTGGCGGGGCTCGCGGTGGGTTGCGCCGGAGCCGTTGTGGGGGCCTGCTGGGCGATGGGCGCAGGCGGCGGTGGTGCCACCGTCACGGGCCTTGCAGCTTCGAGCTGGGCGGGTGTCGGTTGCCCTGACAGCATGCCGCGCAACATGGCGACCGCAAGCAAAACAAAGAAGACGGCGGCGGCATAGAACAGCTTGGGCGACACGCCGAACCGTTCGGCGATGGGGTCGAGCTTGGCGCGGATGGCGCCGATCTGGTCACGAAGTTTCTCGATCATGGTGAGGCTCCTAATTGGGCGCGGCCAGGTGCCGCATCTGTATTCAGCGCATGGCGAAATGGCCGCGCTCTTCGCCGCGCATGCGGCTGCCGTTGCCGCGCATGCGGCTCTTACTCCCGCGCATGCGGGTGGGGTTGGCCGGCCCAACGAGGCCGGCTTATGGGGGCCGCAGGGCGGGAGTGCGAGCGCACACGACGGGATCGCCCCAAGGCGAGACCGGAGTGAGGCGAAGACACGACCAACACTGCGGGGCAAGGCAAAGGGCACATCGTGCCCGTCTTGCCGCAGCCCCGAGTGAGCGGGCGAAGCCCCGAACGAGGCGGGGGGGCCGCGAGCGTGGGAACGTACAGGCCGCCGTAGGCGGGCGGCGGGCGTCCAGCCCGCCGATCCCGAGCGCGATAGCGGCGAGGGGCCTGACGTGACAGGGCGCCCCAGCGCCCGTCAGCTCGTGGGGGCGTAGCCCGCGCGACACAAGGAACGGACACGACGACATGACGGAGCGCAGCGACGGAATGCGGAGTGCCGTGACGCAGGTCGGGCCGGGTGGGCGAAGCACACCCGGAGCCGATCCAAGCCTGCCCCGTTCAGGGGCGGGCGCAGGACGAGGGGGGCTTGTCCCCCCGATGCCCCGACTCCAAAGGAGGCGGGTGCGCGCGCAGCGCGGGGGCGTGTTTTAAGGGAGCAACGCGACCGGCCCCCGCGCTGCGCGCGCACCCGCCTGCGGCGGGGTCGGGTGTCGCGCCCCCTGTTTTGCGGAAAACAAGCAGGGATGCGGGCGTCCAGCCCGCAAGACCCCCGGTGCCCCCTAGGGCACGCGCGCAGCGCGAGGGGGTCGGTTCCCGGCTTGGTTTCCGTGCCTTTCTCGCGCTGGCTGCTCGCGCCGGTGCGCTCGCGGCATACCGAAACGCGAAAGGGCTGCGCGAGCACGCTGCGCGAACGATGTAAACGGTCGCATAGGCGGCTGTCATACGGCTGTCTATACAGCCGTATGACGCACGCGCACAGCGCGTCTTAACCGCGCCCGACAGGTGCGCGGGCTTCACGCTTGCGTCGCGTGTTGCGATGGCACAGCGGCGGTCAGCTCCGCGCGGGCCGTCTTAACTGCAGCGGCCAGCGCTTTGACGCAGACATCGCTGGCGTCAAAGACGAATCCAGCGCGGTCTGCATCGGCCTGCAGCGCCTGCACTTGCGCGTGCAAATCGGACGGCAGGCGCAGGCTCATGGTGGCGGTTTTGGCGGCGGCTTTTGGCTTCAGGATGCTCATGATGTGTCCTTTCAGGTGAGCAGGGTTGTAAAGACATCGTGCGTACAGAACGCCAGATTTTTGTGATGCTGAGCCGGGTCGATCCGGGTATCAACGCCCGCGATGACTGCGCGCGTCACACCCAGCACGAGGGCGCGCACGCGGTCGCGGGTCTGTGCATCAGGGGATGCCCAGATCACGCGAGGCCACTTGTTTTGATGCATCGCGGTGAGGTGTCCCGCCAGCACATCGGCGTAGGGTTTCGGGCCTTTGACTGAGCGCTCCACCTCGATCGCAACGCGACGGCCAGACAGATCAATCGCCACGGCGTCGGGCTTCTTCACGCCTTTTTTGACGGCGGCGAGACGGTCGCCGGACACCCATGCTGTCACACCGATTTTTGCCGCCTGGATGCGCAGGCGCTGTGTGTCAAGCGTGTGCTCCAGGTAGATCAAGCTGAACCTTGAGGGCTCGAAGCTGCGCTCGATCACGCGCTCGCTGGCAGGGTCAAACGCCATCGATTGCCCGCGCTGCGTGATGCCGACGATGACAATCGGCGGTAGGGTGGGCATCACAGAGATGTGATGGCGCTTGACAAACCCGGCCTTGTCCAACGCAGCGATGGTGGTCCGGGCGGCAGACAAATTCACCCCCAGCAGTTCTGCTGAAACTGCCGGCGTGGTGTAAAGCTCTTCGCGCAGGAATCTGAGAAGCAGATGACGCTTTTCTTGGGCGCGTGCCGCTCGCACTCGGGGGTCGGCGATGATGGGCATGGTGAAGCTCCTTTTGTTTACAGGTTGTGGATACGGTGTGTGACGGGCGTCCATACGCCTGTCACACACTCATATACCTATTCAGCAGGTGGCGAAATGCGCGGCGGGAGGCTGGCGGGGAACCCGCCGCCTACCGGCGGCTGCGGCAGTGGCGTGCGCCGCTGCTACCGCAGCTCGTAGGGTTTGGTCTACAAGGCGAGGCTGTGCGACTGTCAGCGCGGGCGCGATAGGTCGCGCAGGAGATCGGACAGGTCGGCGGCGGTCGCGGATGGTGCAGGCGTGGGCCCGGCAGGCTGCGCCGCGTCGGCGTCCTCTGGGTCGGCCTGGCGCTCGTCTGAATGCTCCTGGTCATCTTCAAGCGTGGTGACAGGGGCGTCCGCATTGGGAGGCGGCTCGGCGCCCGGCGCTGGCACGATCACAGGCTCCGGCGTCGGGCCAGACCGTAGCCAGCGCGTGGACAAAAAGCCGGCCGGCCCGCGCCCGATGATGACTCCAACGCTCGCCTCTCCGCTCTCCGGTTTCGGCAGGTGTGTAAACACATGCGAAGGCATGTGAGCCTGCTTCTCCACGCGGCGGCTGACGCTCTCGCCTTGCGAACTGCGTGTGACGGAACTGACCTCTGCGCTCGCCTGTCCGGTGATCGCTTCCAGCTCCCGCGCAGTCGCCGCGTCGAGCATTTTGTAAACAAATTTCAGGCCAGAGTTGCCCCAGATCGCACCGCGCACGGCCCTCGGATTCAGGCCGGGGCAGTCGTCCAAATCGCCCAGCGACTGGTGAGCAAAAATCAAATGAGCGTTGCGGTCGCGGATGGTTCCTGCTGCGCGCAGTGCTGCGGGCGAGAGAATGTATTTGAGCTCGTCCAGAAACATGGCGACAGGCCGAGACTGGTCTGCGCGGTCTTCGAGCAACTGCAGCACACGCTGCAGAATCAGCTTTTGTGCGGCCACGACTTCAAGCCTGGTCGTCGATCCCATGACGTACACCACGCCGGGCCGAGTCAAAGCATCGGCTAGGTCGAGGCCATGCGATGTGTGCAGCGCTTGCACGCGGCCTAGCTGCCGAATCTCTCTCCACAAATTTTCTTTTTCGGTGATGCGCTCGTCCTGGCTCGCAACAGAAATCAGCTCGCGAATGTCAGCGCCGGGCTCCGCAGCTTGCGCGATCCAGCTTGTCGCCTCGCGGTCTCCGCCGCGGTAAAAATCGACGCCCGCGTCGCCCGTCTTGCCCAGATCCAAGGCCACCTGCAAAAGCTCTTCGGTCTGGTCCGGTCGGCATCCATGAAAAGGGTTGAGCTGCGGACCGTTGCCGGGCCGCAGGTCGATGAGCGCGACTGGATAGCCGTATTTCTCCCCCATTCGGGCCAGGACACCTGGCAGTTGCCGGTCAGGCTTGGGGTCAAACACGACCACGGCTTCACCGGCGGCGGCGAGTTGAGACAGCAAAACGCCAGCCAGGCTGGATTTACCAACACCGGATTCCCCCAAAATCTCAATGTGATTTTTGTCAATCACATGCTGCGGGTAATAAACCGGCTTGCGATTCCCGTCCAAGCCCAGGAAAATCCCTTTTTTCAGATTGATGTAATGCTCTGGGTCAAAGCCACGCGCCAGTTTTTTGAGGTTGGCGGCATCGGTTTTCACGTCGGCGACGGATGATTTAATCACGCCTTTATAAGTCAGGGCATCCCACCCGAAATAGAGGGCGAGCAGAAAACCGCCGATTGTGGTTAATGACGATGCTGTCGCGTGGCCGAATATTTCCAGCAGTTTGGCAGTGAGATAAGCTGAGCCGAAAATCAGCAAGAAATTCCGGGCGGCGCGGAAAATGCGATTCAGGAAGTTCATTCTTCTTCTCCTGCGCGCGCACGGAACACGCCAGAAAGCACTGCTGCGGCAAGCAGGGCTGGGGCCATAGCGGCAGCGCCTGCGCCCCACAGCAGGCCGTCCCAGTTGAATCCGCCCTGCGCTTGCTGAAGGCTTTGATAATAGTAAACGGCCACAGAAAACCAGTTATGCAGGCCGAGGAAATAATCTGGCGCGATACGGGATAATATCGCACCGGCACAATATGCAATCGAGGGCTGCATTAGCTGAGAATATGAGAGATAAGCCAGTGCTCCAACAATACCCCCCACGATGAAAACACCAGTGATGACTTTGAGTTTCCAGTGAAGCAAGCGCACCTGGTCGTATTTGTCGAACATTTTTTTCCTTTCAATGCAAGGTTTTCTTGGTCAGAGATTCTGGCAAAACACCCGCCTCTTCAGGCTTTGGTGGAGTCGGTTCGATTGGAATCCCTTTTTCCGTTTCCGGCTGATATTCAACCAGCTCCAGTTTTTTGCCCTTGGTCATAAAATACCAAGCGCGGCCAGTATCACGCACTTGAAAATTCAAATAAATATTGACATTTTGCGCATCAATTCCGTCCGGCAGGCGCGAATATAGGTCATGGACGATTTGCAATAATCGATCCATGGTGACAGTTCCGGTGATTTTCAGTCGCATGATTTGGCTCTCCCGCAACTATTCAGCATGTGGCGAAATGAACTGATAGAACGCCATTCTGGAAGGAATTGATCCCTTGACTTGGCCGTCTTGCCCCAGGACAAAAACAAAATCTTTGGCCTCGGTTCTGTGTTTTAACTTCAACGCCTCGCCTGTTTGTTTCGACCGAACATTAATTTCTTCGCCTTGGGCAAGTTTTTCGGTGAAGTTTTCAAAATCCATTTGTTGCTTCTGTGCTTGCGCTTTCTCAAAACGCTCCCGCTCTTCTTTTTTGATTTCCCACGTCCAATCACGGCCGGGGTTCTCCAAAATGCACTTTTTCAGATACGCAACGGCCTGATTACCAGTTAGTCTGTCCATGTATTTGTCGACCGATCGATAAACATCTTGCAGTTGGCAATTATTGGCTTTGCATATGGTCAAAATGTGACCTAGCTGGGATTTTGATAATTGAAGATAGTTCTGGATAATGAAGAGCTTTTTCTTTCTGCTGGCCTGTCCCTGGTTCGAGTTATCCACAGGAGCCTGCCCGCGAGGGCAGTTCTCATGTAGTACTTCTGGTTTAGGCAGTACTTCTGTATCTGCAGGTTTCCTACATGTAGAGGACCTGCACATAACTTCATCGGCAGGTTTCCTGCACATATGCTCCCCGCCTGAGTTATCCACAGGCACAGTTGCACGGATGTCCCAGTCCCAATGCCCGGCGGCCCGGCGCGGGCCACTGATCTGAATGTAGCCCGCGGCCTGGAGCTCGCTTCTCACCCTTTGCCAGACCGTGCGCCGCAGGCCGAATTCGGCTTGCAGCCCGCCGACCGAGTGCCGGTGGGGATGAAGGCACAGCCAGGCCGCTATTGCCCGGCTGTCCATGGACAGCCGGGGGTCCGTTAGGGCTTGCTGCACCGCAGCAAGTTGGTCTGCCCCGGTCAAAACAGCACCCCCTGTACCTGTATTCTCAGCGCCGCAATGCGCAGGGCGCGAATTTGCTGAGCTCGGCGCCTGGTGATGCGGCACTCCATGGCGTGCCGCAGAGTGTCCAGGACTTCCCAGTCGGCGGCAGAATCGGCTGCAGAAACTGCTGCCTCATCGATCCCCCCCGCGGCCTGGGCTGCAGCCAGCAGGTCGAATGGGTCGTCTGCCTGGTCGGACCAGCCATGCCAGCGCCCTGCAAAGGTGCTCTGTCCCTTTGCCCTGCGCGCGGCGCTGCGAATCCTTTTTTCATCCCACTCTCCCCCCTGCAACTGCGGGTCGTGCGCCAGCAGCCAGGCGGATGCGGCGTCCAGCGCCCCGCCGGCCGCGGCGTGCAGGGCGCGGGCCGTGGGGTCAAGTGCGGCCGCTGCGCGGGCGGAAAGGCTTTTCATTTTTGCCCCCCTTTGCGTGGCCGGCCGGGGCCGCGCCGGGAGGGGGGAGAAGTGACTTCCTGGGGCTGGGGCGGGGCTTCGGGCTGACCCAAAATTGCCGCCCGGATGTCGGAGACCAGGACTATTTTTTTTTCGTGCGCTCCTATTCTGAATCTGCGGACAGGAAAGGGGTACTCGCCACGCCACTGCAGGTTGGCCGCACTTTTTTTTCCTGTCTCTGCCGACCGAGAATAACCCACTAAAAATAGCGCTTCGCCTAGCGAAACCGCTATTTTTTCTGGAATTTGTTGGAGCTTAATTTCCATTTCCCTTGTCCTTTATTGAGGATCGATGGGGGAAATTCTTTCTTTTGTCGCGCGTGCGCGGTTGGGTAAGATGCAGTTAAATTCTTCCTAGCCTACAGCATTGTTTTTGTTATATAATTTTTACATGCGAGCGACACAAGAAATGAAGGAGGCGTGGCGGCGCTGCGCCCAAGAAATTAGGGAGCGCAGCGGCCTTGGGACTGGAATGCTGGAGCGTGCGCTGCGCGTGGGGGACGGCAGCGGACGGAACTGGCGGTCCTGGATGGCGCCTGCGACGCCGATGGCTAGGAAGTGGCGCGAGCTGGTTGCGCACGCTTTGGAGCGCGGCTGGCTGACCATGGAAACCTCGCAGGCGCTGATGCACGCCGCCGCTGAAAATGCGGAGAGTGGCCGCGAGGAGCGGCCGCGGGTGCCTCCTGTGACCCTCCCATTCTTCATACCCCCCTATGTCCCCGCGCACGTTTGGCTGCTTGAAAAGCACCGCGTGGCCCCTGGCGCAGACCTCGATGCGGCCAGCGCGGGCGCGATACTGGCCGACTGGGCGATCGATGCGGCCCGCCGCCCGGGCTCTGGCCTGGGCAGCGGAGGCGCGCGCGCCAAGCGCCGCCGCCGTTGGCTGGAGGCGACTCCTGAAGGTCGAGCGTGGTTGAAGGCGGTAGCGGCGCTGCAGAAAACTGTCGAGCGCCTTGGCCTTGTGGATCGGCCGGAAAGCCAAGGACACCCAGGGATACACACGATCGCCGCCAGGGATGCGGCGCGGGCCACCCTGCGCGCTGCGCTGCAAGCCGCCTATGAGCGGGCGGGGTACCCGCCCCCGCCGCAAATCTGACCCCCGTGGGGGAATTGCGGGGGAGCGTCCTAGGGAATGATAGGGATTCGTGGGGGAAATTAGGGGGAATCGTTCCCCAAAAAAGGGGAAAAAATGCCCGACTGTTTTTGTCGGGCTTGTTCTGTAAGTTGTTGATCTAGTTAGTATTTTTTGCGCAGGCAATCGGATCAAAAAGCCAACCATTCCGCTTCATCAGCGGAATGGTGAACTGGCCTACCGTGAGCACATTGGCCACGCCGGAGCCGGAGATGGTGCCCATCAATCCGGAAGAGATGACGGCCACCTTGGCCGGGCCGCCGCGCGCCTTGCCCACCAGCCCCAGCGCCAGGGCGTTGAACAGCCGAATCATGCCGGCATGTTCGAGAAACGCGCCGAACAGAATGAACAGAAAGATGTAGGTCGCCGACACCAGGGTGGGAATGCCGTAGATGCCCTCGGTGCCGAGATAGAGCTGACCGATGATCTGGTCGAGCCCGTAGCCGCGGTGGCTGATAGCATCAGGCAGGTACTGGCCGAACAGGCCGTAGAGCAAAAAGGCCGCGCACACCAGCGGCAGCGCCAAGCCCAGGCTGCGCCGGGCCGCCTCGAACAGCAACACCACCACCGCGGCGCCGACCCAGAGGTCTGACAGCGTCGGGTCGCCGCTGCGCTGAATCAGGTCGGCTTCGAAAAACCAGTGATACAGCCCGAGCCCGAAGGCGGCTGCGCCCAGCAACCAGTCGAACCACGGAATGCGGTGCATCCAGCTCCCGCGCTTGAACGCCGGCACGACCCAGAACACCAGCAACATCAGAAAGCCCACATGCAGCGAGCGCATCACCAGGCTCGACAGGGGATGGAAGGCGGCTACGACGAGCTGATAGGCCGAAAAGGCCAGCGCCGCCGCCATGACGCTGCGCTGGGCAAGGCCGGATAAGCTGCGCTGGTGGCCGCTGTCGGCGTGGGGCTCGGAGGAAGTGTGGATCAGGTCGTCGGCGGTGGTGCTCATGGCTGGAATCCGAGGCGCGTGAAGGCCGCTCGTGGTGGCGCCACACGATGGATGAGACGGCCCATGCAGGCGGGCCGAGGCGAAAAAGCCTTGCTGGGGTTTACTTCAGCACACCCGCTTCGCGGTAGTACTTGGCCGCGCCGGGGTGCAGCGGCACAGGCGAGTTCAGCGGCGCGTCCTTGAGGCTGATGCCCTTGGCCGCGGCATGCCCCGCCACGAGTTCGGGCAGGTGGGTGAACATCGCCTTGGTCATCTGATAGACCATCTCTTCGCTCAGCCCTTCGCGGGTGACGAGGAAGTTCTGGATGCGCGCCGTCGGCACCGCGGAGGTCTGGCCTTCATAAGTGTTTGCCGGAATGACCCCGCTTTGATAGGCCGGATCGCCCACCTTGGCGATGATGTCGGCAGGCACGGGAACCACCACGATTTTTTGAGACGCAGCCAGATCACGCAACGAAGACACGCCCAGCCCTGCCGATTGCAGCGTGGCGTCGAGCTGGCGGTTTTTCATCAGTTCCACCGACTCACCGAAAGGCAGGTATTCCACCTTGGAAAAATCTTTGTAGCTCAGCCCGGCAGCCTTGATCAAGGCGCGGGCGTTGAGTTCGGTGCCGCTCTTGGGTGCGCCCACCGAAATACTCTTGCCTTTCAGGTCGGCCAGGGTCTTGATGCCCGAATCTTCGCGCGCCACGATCTGCACATAGTTGGAGTAGGCCGCCGCCATGGTGCGCAGTTTTTTCAGCGGGACTTTGAACCCGGCGTCGGCCTCGCCCTTCCAGGCGTCCGACAGCGAATCGCCCAGCGAGAAACCCAGCTCGGCGCGGCCTGCTTCAAGCAGATTGAGGTTTTCCACCGAACCCTTGGTCGCCTGGACTGAACTCTTGGCCGCAGGTATAGCCTTGGTGTAGATCTGAGAGAGCGCAACGCCCAGCGGGTAGTATACGCCGCTGGTGCCGCCGGTGGCGATGGTGAGGTACTCGGCCGCAAACGCAGGGCGCAGGGCAAGAGGGGAGAGCAAAGCGGCGCCGCCAGCGAGCGCAAGAACGCGGCGGCGAGCGGGGGAGGTGGGGCTGCGAGTCATGATCGATCTCCGTGGCTGTGTTGTTACAAACGGAAACGATGCTAATGCCTTTGGGGCCAAATGCAATTGGGCAATGACCTCAGAGAATCTTGGACAGGAACTGCCGCGTGCGCTCGTGCTGCGGCGCGCCGAAAAACTGCTCCGGCGGCGCTGATTCGATGATTTTTCCCTGGTGCATCATCACCACGCGGTCGGCCACTTCGCGGGCAAAGCCCATTTCGTGGGTGACGACCACCATGGTCATGCCGTCGCGCGCGAGCGACTTCATCACGTCGAGCACTTCGCCGACCAGTTCGGGGTCGAGCGCAGAGGTCGGTTCGTCGAACAGCATGAGCTTGGGACTCATGGCCAGTGCGCGGGCGATGGCGACGCGCTGCTGCTGCCCGCCCGAGAGCTGGTTGGGATAGGCGCTGCCGCGATCGGCCAGCCCGACGCGGGCGAGCAGCTCGCGGGCACGCTCGGTGGCTTGCGCCTTGGGCATTTTGCGCACCAGCATGGGCGCTTCGATGATGTTCTCCAGCGCGGTCATGTGGCCGAACAGATTGAAGCGCTGAAACACCATGCCGACTTCGGCGCGGTGGCGGCAGATGTCGCGGTCGTGCAACTCGTGCAGCCGTTCGCCGACCTGGCGATAGCCGACCAACTCGCCATCGACCAGCAGACGGCCGGCGTCGATTTTTTCCAGGTGGTTGATGCAGCGCAGAAAAGTGGATTTGCCCGAGCCCGATGCGCCTAGTAGGCAGACCACTTCGCCACGCGCGACCTCCATCGAAATGCCCTTGAGCACCTCGACGGAGCCGAAGCGTTTGTGCACGCCTTCGGCCTTGACCATGGGCTGGTTCATTGGGCGCCCTCGTTGTTTGCGCCCCGTCCGAAGGCGAGCTGGCGCAGACGCTGCAATGGCGTGGGGGCCAGTTGACGGGTGGCGCTGCGGCCGAAATGGCGTTCGATGTAGAACTGCCCGATCGACAGCAACGTGGTCACGATCAGGTACCAGATGCTGGCCACCAGCAGCAGCGGAATGGTGCGGTAGTTCACGGAGTAGATGAGTTGCGCCGAATACAGCAAATCGCTTACGGCGATCACGCTGACCAGCGAGGTGGTCTTGAGCATCGAGATCGCCTCGTTGCCGGTGGGCGGCACGATGACCCGCATGGCTTGCGGCAGCACCACGCGTCGCATGATCTGCAACCGCGACATGCCCAGGGCGGCCCCGGCCTCGCTCTGGCCTTCGTCCACCGACAGAATGCCCGCGCGCACGATCTCGGCCATGTAAGCGCCCTCGTTGAGGCCCAGCGCCAGAATGGCGGCGACGAAGGGGGTGATCAGGTTGTTGGCATCGAAACTCCAGGAGCCAAAGCCGATATTGGGGTAGAGCGCGGTGATGTTGAACCAGAACAGAATCTGCACTAGCACCGGGGTACCGCGAAACAGCCAGATGTAGAACCAGCTCGCCTTCGAGACCATCGGGTTGTGCGAAAGGCGCATGACCGCCAGCAGCACGCCCAGCGCCACGCCGATGACCATCGAAATCACGGTGAGTTCGAGGGTGAGCAGCAAACCGTGCAGGATGCGCACAGAAAAGAAATATTCACCGACGACCGACCACTCGAAGCGCGGGTTGGTCGTCAATGAGTAGGCCGTGGCTAGGAGAAGCACAAAAACAGCGGCAGCGGCCACCCAGCGGCCGGGATGTCGGGCCGGGATGGCTTGAATGTCGTCAGGTCGCATGGAATGGAACCGATCAGGCGACCCGCTGTGGCGCGCAGTCACAGCGGGGGATTGAACTTACTGTACGGCAGGGTTGATTTCAGGCGTGGTGATCGCACCCTGCTCAGCGCCCCACTTTTTCAGGATTTTGGTGTACTCGCCATCGGCCATGACGGCCTTGACCGCCTGCAGCACCGGCTCGGCCAGGCCGCTGTTCTTGGGAATGACAATGCCGTAGGGCGCGGAGTTGTAGGGCACACCCGAAAGCTTGAACTTGCCGCGCGATTCCTTAACGATCCACGCCGCCACCGGAGAGTCGGCCATGCACACTTGCGCGCGGCCGCTGTCCATAGCCAGGCTGGCGGCGTTTTGGTCGGGATAGAACTGCACGTCCACACCTTTCTTGCCCGCAGCCTTGCATTCCTGGTTCTGCTTGGTGGCGTCTTCGGATTGAATCGTGCCCTTGGTCACAGCCACGCTCAGTCCGCACAAATCTCCCAACGAGGCAACCGCGGGGCCACCCTTGGCCTTGACGTAGAAGGAAGTGCCCGCGGTGAAATAGCTGACGAAGTCCATCACCTCCTCGCGCTTTTTGGTGATGGTGAAAGACGACATGCTCAAGTCATACCTGTCCGATTGCAGCCCAGGAATGATGGTGTCAAAACCAGCTTGGACAAACTTGGCCTTGACGCCAAGCTTTTTTGCAATGGCGTTGGCCAGATCGATATCGAGGCCGATCATGGTCTTGCCGTCATTGGCGATGAACTCCATGGGCGCGTAGGCGGCATTGAAGGCAAAGGTCAATTCGCCTTGCTGCTTGTACTTGGCGGGCAGGGCGATCGTGGCCGCCGCAGCCGAAGAGGCCAGGGTCATGCCGATTGCGATTGCGCTAAGGGCGGCCAAGCCGCGGCGGAGAGAGGCGAAGCCTCGGAGAACGCGAATCATCATTCGATTCCTAAACTGATGGGGATAAGAGAGGAAGACCCAGGACGAGCAAGCGCCGATACGGTTGCAGCCCTGCCCCAGGTTGGCTTTTTACCGCCTGGGCGCAGGACGCCAAGTCTTATCAGGCCGACTACGTAGCTTGGCTGCGAGGGTGCTTACTGAACGGCCGGGTTGATGGCGGGGTCTTTGATGCCGCCCTGGGTGATGCCCCATTTGTGCAGGATCTTGGCGTATTCGCCGCTGGCGATCACTTCCTTGAGGGCTTGCAATACCGGCTCGGCCAGGCCGCTGTTCTTCGGAATCGCAATGCCATAGGGCGCGGAGTTGTAGGACTCGCCGGTCAGCTTGAACTGACCGCGAGACTCTTCAACGATCCAGGCCGCCACCGGCGAGTCGGCCATGCCCACTTGTGCGCGGCCGCTGACGATGGCGAGGTTGGCGCCGTTCTGGTCGGGGAACACCGACACCGTCACGGCCTTCTTGCCAGCGGCCACGCATTCCTGGCTCTGCTTGGTGGCGTCTGCGGCCTGGGTCGTGCCTTTTTCCACGGCCACGGACATGCCGCACAGATCGGCCAGCCCATTGACCTTGGGGCCGCCCTTGGCCTTGACGTAGAACGAGGTGCCCGCCGTCATATAGCTGACGAAGTCGACGACTTCTTCACGCTTCTTGGTGATGGTGAAGGACGACATGCTCATGTCGTACTTGCCCGACTGCAGTGCCGGAATGATGCTGTCGAAACTGGCGTTGATGAAATCGGCCTTCACGCCGAGCTTTTTGGCGATGGCCTTGCCCAGATCGACGTCGGCGCCGACGACGGTCTTGCCGTCCTTGGCGATGAATTCCATCGGCGCATAGGTGGCGTCGGCAGCGATGGTCAGGTGGCCTTGTTCCTTGTATTTCTGCGGCAGGTCGATGGAGGCTGCAGATGCGCTGGCGCAGAAAACCGCGCAAAGCGCCACGGAACCCGTCAACGCACCCAGACGGAGCGGCGATGCGAGCTTGCGAAGAGTGAACGTCATGATTTTTTCCTTAAGAGGTGTGAACTGCGATGTTTTGATGTTCGCCAGCGATGGCAGGCGGCCCAGGATGCTCTCGAAGCAGAACGAATAGCCCCTGTTTTGCTGCGACTTTCCGCGTCCGGTCACGCATGGTATTAAAAAAACCGGAGCTTTCGGTCGCTCCAATGGGAGGTTCTGAAGGCAGGCACGGGCCAAGCAAGTTTTACGCCAGTCTTGCGCGCGGCGACAACGGCGGCGCCGCGCTCAGGGCTTGCGTCCGAGCCAGATTTCGAAGCAGGTGCCGCCGCCCGCGCGGGGCAGGCAGCGGGCATCGCCACCATGCTGGCGGGCGATGCGGCGCACCAGGGCCAGGCCCAGCCCGGTGCCTTCGCCGCGCCCGGACAGGCGCTCGAAAGGCTCGAAAATGCGCTGCGCATCGGCCGGGGGAATGCCCGGCCCCTGGTCGCAGACGCGGATGATGCCGCCGCCCTGCACCGCAGTCAGGCTGACTTGCGGCGCGGCGCCCGGGGCGTGGCGCTGGGCGTTGTCGAGCAGGTTGCGCACGGCGCGGCGCAGCAGGCGCTCGTCGCCTTGCAGGGTGATCCAGTCGCCGTGCACTTCAACGTCGAAACGTGCGGCTTCTTCGGCCAGTAGGGCGAGCAGGTCCAGTTCTTCGAGCTGCAGGGTTTGTCCGGTCGCGGCATCGAGTCGGCTGGAGAGCAGGATGTCGTCGATCAGCGCATCGAGCTCGGCGAGATCGTGCTTGGCGGCACGCGCGGCGACATCGCGCGCAGCGGCGGGCACGGGGGCGGCCAGCGTTTCCAGGCTGAGACGCAGCCGGGTGAGCGGGGTGCGCAGTTCGTGCGAGGTGTAGGCCAGCAGCGATTTGTGGCTCTGCATCAGCGATTCAATTCGCCTGGCGGCGGTGTTGAAGCTCTGCGCGAGTTGCGCCACTTCGTCGCGGCCTTGCACGGGCACGCGCGCGCTCAGGTCGCCACCGCCCCAGGCGCGCACGCCCTGCTGGAGATTTTCCAGCCGCCGGGTCAGCCGCCGCATGATGGGGTAAGTGACCAGGCTGAGCAGAATGGCGGTGACCACGGTGCCGAAGAAAGGCGACATCAGCAGATGCCGCCAGGGCGAGGGCGGGCCGATGCCGTGTTGCAGCATGAAGGCGCGGAAGACTTCGCGCCGGAACTGGGCCCGCTGCGGATCCATCTCGAACACCCAATGAAACACCAGGGCGGAAACGAGCGCCTGCACCAGCAGCGCCAGAATCAGGGCGATCCACAGCCGCTTCCAGAGTTTGGCCTGCTTGGCTACGCCGGGCTCCGTCGCTGCGGGCGGGGTCGGCACGGCGCCGGGCGGCATGGGCGAAGCCATGTTCAGATGCCGTCCTGCGATTTGGTGAACACATAACCCGCGCCGCGCAGGGTGAGAATGCGGCGGGGGTGGCGCGGATCGTCTTCGATCGCGGCGCGGATGCGGCTGATATGCACGTCGATGGAGCGGTCGAAGGCTTCGAGCGATTCCCCCTTGACGGCGCCCAGCAGGAACTCGCGCGTCAGCACCCGGCCCGGATGGCGCGCGAGCACTTGCAGCAGATCGAACTGGTAGGCCGTCATCGGCCGGTCTTCTCCGTCGATGCGTGCCTGGCGGGCGGCAGGGTCGATATCGAGGCGCCCGAAGCGCAGGATTTGTTCGGCCTGCGGATCGCGCGGAGACAGACTGCCCGCGCGGCGGCGGGTAATGGCGCGCAGCCGCGCCAGCAACTCGCGCGGCTCGAACGGTTTGGTGAGATAGTCGTCGGCGCCGATCTCCAGCCCGACCACGCGGTCGAACGGGTCGCCGCGGGCCGTCAGCATGAGCACGGGCAGATCGCTGTGCGTGCGCAGGCGGCGGCAGATGTCGAGGCCGTCGCCGTCGGGCAGCATGAGGTCGAGCACGAGCGCGTCGAAACCCAGGGCGTCACCGCGCCGCGGGTTGAGTTCGCCCTCGGCCTGCGCGGCATTGGCCGCATGCGTCACCTGCCAGCCGGCGCTCTGCAGGAAGTCGCTGACCTGTTGGGCCAGCCGGAGGTCGTCTTCAACCAGCAGCAGCTGGCTGGGGGAGGTGCGGGTTTGCGGGGTCATGGGAAATCCCGTTGAGCAAAACAAAGTTTCAGTAAAAACAGACAGGCCGCGACAAGCGGCCTGCGTCCCTCTGTGAAGAAACCTTATTGCATCATGCCAGGGCCCATGCCGTGGCCGTGACGATGTTCCATGCGCTCCATGCGGTGCTCCATCATGGCGTAGAGCTTGGCGCGTTGCTCGGGGGTGAGGATTTGCGCCATTTCGTACTGCGTCTGCGTGCGGTTGCGCGAGAGCTGGTTGGCCAGGGCCATCTGCTTGTCGCGCAAGGCCTCGAGTGCACCGCGATCGATCTGCGGCGCGGCCAGCAGCTTCATGCGCTGCTGCATCAGACCGCGCATTTGCTCCATTTCCGGGCGAGCTTTTTCCCAGGATTGTTTTTGCAGCGCGCGCATTTTTTCACGTTGCTCCGGGCTGACGCCAGCTTTGGAGAGCATGCGCTCCATGCCGCGTTCGCCGTGTTTGCCGGGGCCACAATGGCCCATCTTGCCCCCCATGGCGCCGTGCTGCATGGGGGCATCGGGCGGCGGGGTTTGCGCGCTGGCCAGCGCGGCGTGGCTGGCCACGGCGACGACGACTGCGGTGCTGACCATGCCCAGAGTACGGCGCAGCCGCGACACCTTGGCGGACGTGGAAGGAGAAGAGGTTTGAGGATTCATGGCAGTCCTTGAAAAGGAAGTGACGATGAATCCATTTTGCGAGGCGGCGATTGCCCGCAAGTCTCGCGGGGGTGAAGATATGTAAAGCTGCAAGGTCTTGCGCCGCGCTTACTCGCCTTCGCCGAACTTGTCGTCGAACAGCGCCTGCACTGCGTCGAGGGCGATATCGGCCTGATCGCCTTCGGCTTCGACCGTGACGGTGGAGCCGATGCCCGCCGCCAGCATCATCACCCCCATGATGCTTTTGGCGTTGACGCGGCGCGCGCCCTTGGAAATGAAAATGTCGCAGGGAAACTGTCCCGCGAGCTTGGTGAGCTTGGCCGACGCGCGGGCGTGCAAACCCAGCTTATTGCTGACTTGAATGATGCGTTGCGGCATGAGACGGACTGCGGAGGGACTGTTGTTGTGGGGCGTCTGCGGAAACCTGAACCACGCCCTGAACGGCGCCAGCCGTCGCGCGGGCGGCCAGACCGTCGAGCGACTCAGCCTGATAGCACACCGACCGCAGCAGCATGGGCAGGTTCACCCCGGCCACGATCTTGAGCTTGAGGTCGCCCGCCAGCTCGGACAGTCGCAGCGCGATATTGCTCGGCGTGGCGCCGAAAACGTCGACCAGCACCAGGGCGCTGCCATCTGCCGCGGCCTGGCGCAGCGCGGGCAGGGCGGCCTGCGCCGTGTCTTCGACCACGGCGTCGGGCGCCACGTCGAAAGCCAGCAACTTTTGCGGACATCCGGCGTACACATGGCTGGCGCATTCTTTCAAGGCGCTGGCGAGCGGGGCGTGGGCAATGATGAATAGACCGGGCATACGAACCTTACCGGCGAGTGAACCTACTTTGCATGATAGGTCGCTGGTTTTCAGGGGGAGGGGGATAAATTCACAGATCCGGCGAAAGTTTGCGCCGCTTCATCCTTGAAGTCGTCTGTGGGGGCAAACGCGGTGACCTGGTAGACGTTATTGCCCTGGCTGAACAGCAAAACCCGCTCTCGCACCGGCTTGCCGTCGGGCGTCTGACCGTCGATGCGAAGATCCAGACCGTCTGGCAGACCCGGTGTGGCATTTTTGGGAATGTCAGGCGACGAGAAGGTGACCTTGCCATGCACATTGTCAACCGCGGCCTGATGCAACTGAGCCAGCGCCCGGGCGGCCAGCGCGGGGTTGGGCAGCTGGGCGTGGGCTAGCGCAAAGGTCATTTTGTCGGCCACGCAGCCGGTCATGCTCATTTTTATTTTCTGGTCGGCCAGCTCCACGTCCTGCGCGATCTGCTCCGGTTTGCAGGGATAGGTCAGCAGAATGTTGATGTCTTTCGGTCGCACGTCGCGCCAGTCGAGTGCGGGAGAGCAGGCGCTGAGAAGCGCCGCAGCGGTAAGCAGCAGGGTGGAAAAACGGATCACCGACGCTGCCGCTGGGTATCGGGCTGTGGATAACATACCCCCATTATCCCGTGACTTCGGAGTCGAGGTGTCAGTATGTCGAAGGTGAAGGTGTTTTCTCTCAAGGAAACGCAGGGCCGCCCCAAGTTTCCTTGCCCCCCACGGGGGGCGGGCTGGGTGCAGCCCAGCCCTGGGGGCGCTCAGTGCGATCTTCGCGAGGGCTTCGTCGCATTAGGCCAACAGTGGCGACAGTTTCTGCGCCTTGTTTCACTGCTTTTGCTGAGCCTGACGGCGGGTGTGGCCTGGGCGGAAACGCCCCTGCCGCCGGTGCAGAACCTGCAGCAAAGCGCACTTCAGGCCGCGGCAAAGGATCAGCCTCTCATCGTCATGTTCAGTCTGCCCAATTGCCCGTTCTGCGAAAAGCTGCGGCGCACTCAGTATCAGTTCATGGCCAAAGAAGGCTATGTGGTGCAGCAGATCGAGATCACCAGCCGCACCCCGGTCACCGGATTCGATGGCAAGCCGACGACGGGCGTCCAACTGGCTCGGCAGTTCGGCATCCGGCTTGCGCCGACAGTGTTGTTTTTCGGGCCCGGCGGTAAAGAGATCGGCGAGCGCATCACCGGGGCGCCGACGGCGGATTTTTACGGCGCCTTCATCGACCGCGCGCTGAAAGAAAGTGCGCAGGCGCTCAAGGCCAAGCCGGGGGCGGCCTGAGCGCGGATAGGTCGGATAGGTCGGAGAGAGGTTTGTCGCGCCTTGGCGACAAATCGCCCCTCTGCAAAACGGGAAATCATATACCCCCATGAGTATTGATATACTCCGGCCTGTATATATCGCGTGACCTCGCCCAGCAGGGCGGCTATTCTCGGCAGCAGTCTGCCCCGCGTGGGGGCTATACACCTGAGGGTGTAGGTGCTTCAGGGGCGGTTACACGCATTCCTTGGTTAGATTTCCTCTTTCTGGCGGAGCTGGATGATGACGGATTCCATGCCTCGACGCGTGCGCGTCGGGTTGTTGGCAGGTGCTTGTCTTTACGTTCTGGGGAGTTTGGCGTCGGCGCAGGCTGAAACGCTGGATTTCCGCCAGGCGGTGGATGTGGCGCTGAAGCAAAACCCCGATCTGATGGGGGTGCAGGCGCAGATGGCGCAGGCGCGTGCCGGCATCAATCAGGCCGAGGGCGCCAAAATGCCCAAGATTACCGTGTCGGCAGGGGTGACCCGCACTAACGACGCGCTCAATGCCTTCGGCATTAAGCTGTCGCAGCGGCAGGCGACGTTCAACGATTTCGGCGCCAATCAGTTTCTTGGGCCTCAGTCGTTGGGGGTGGCGCCGGACAACCTCAATTACCCCGGTTCGGTCAACAATTTCAACACCCGCATCCAGGCCGAGCTGCCGATTTACACCGGTGGCAAGCTGCAGGGGTATCTGCAACAGGCCCGCTCCATGCTGATGGCGGCGCAGGCCGGTGATCAGGCGGCCAGGCAGCAGATCATCTACCACGCCCTGCAGGCGTATGACGGCGTGTACACCGCGCGTGCCTTCAAGGGCGTGGCGGGCAAGGCGCTGGAAGCGGCGCAAAGCCAGGTGAAAACGGTGGACAGCCTGTTCAAGCAAGGCGTGGTGATCAAGAGCGATTTGCTTTCCGCACAGGTGCGTCAGGAAGACGTGAAGCTGCAACAGGATCAGGCCGCCGATATGGAAGCGCAGGCGATGGACGCGCTGCATGTGGTGCTCGGTGTGCCGCTGAATCAGCCCATCACCCTGGGGCCGGAAGTCATGGTGACCATGCCCGAGGGCGACCCGAATACGTGGGTCGGACAGGCGATGGAGCGCAATCCGAAAATTCAGGCGCTGCAGCATCAGATCGCCGCGGCGGGCGGCAAGATCGAGGTGGCGCGCGCTGACCGTTATCCGCAAGTCGGCGCCATGGCGCGCTTCGATACCAATGATCCCAACCTCGGCTTCGAGTCGCGCAGCTACACCGTGGGGGCACAGCTCAACTGGACGATTTTCGACGGCGGCGTGACGCGCAACGCGGTCGATCAGGCCGTGGCCCAGCGTATGGAACTGCAGGCCAAACTGCAGAGCGAACAGAACCAGCTCGGCATGCAGGTGCAAGACAGTTATCGCAAGGCGGTCGATGCCGCCAATCAGGTCAAGACTCGCGAGCTGGCGGTGAAGCAGTCGGAAGAAGCCGCGCGCATTGTCAGCAAGCGCTATGCCGATGGCGTGGGCACGCTGGTGGAAGTGCAGGGCGCGCAGGCACAGCTCGACAAGGCCCGGGCGGATCTCATCATGGCCAAGCAGCAGGTCAATCTGCAACGCGCCGCATTGCGGCTGGCCATCGGCGATCTGACGCTCGACGCTACGCAGCCGATCAAGCCGGTAGCGCAGCTCGCGACGGCGCAGGCCGTTGCGGCTGTCTCCCCTTCCAACCCTTGAGCGCGACCGTCTGGGTGCTGTTCCCGTTCGCAGCCTGTCGTTCCCCGAAGTGCATCCGAATCTGATCTCGAATCTGATCTTTCTCTCATGACCGCCATGAATCATTCCGTCCTGCCTTTGCTGCGCCGCGCGCCGCTGGCCCTCGTGCTGTCCACGGCCTTGTTGTCGGCCTGCGGCCATCCCTCCGAGACCGCGCAAACCGCCGCCGCACCCCGCGTGGTGGCGGCGCAAACCCTCAAGCTCGCTTCGAGCGATCAGCAAAACCTCACCCTGCTGTCGGGCACGGTGATGTCGAGCAATCAGGTGCAGGTCGCCTCGCGGTTGATGGGCTATATCCGCACCCTCAATGTCAAAGAAGGGCAGACGGTGAAGGCCGGGCAGTTGCTGTTCCAGGTCGATCCCACCGACATTCAGGGCCAGGTGGCGCAGGCCCGCGCTGGGCTGGCGCAGGCGCAGGCCAATCTGGCCAACGCCAAGGGTGATTTCGAGCGCTTCGGCAATCTTTACAAGGAACAAGCCATTCCCAAGCAGCAATGGGATCAGGTGCAGCTGCGCTATCAGGTGGCGCAGGAGCAGGTGGCCGCAGCCCAGGCCGGTTACAACACCGCTGCCGCGCAGATGCGCTATTCCTCCGTGACCTCGCCGATTACCGGTGTGGTGGTGCAGAAGATGGCCAACCAGGGTGACCTAGCCGCGCCGGGCCGCCCGGTGCTGGTGATTGAAGGGCAGGGCAAGCTGCAGGTGACGACGCAGGTGCCGGGTGAGGTGTTCGCCAAGATCAAGGTGGGCGACAAGGTGCAGGTGCTGGCAAACGGCAAATCGCTGCAGGGCACCATCGCCCAGACCGTGCCGGTGGCCGACCCGATGAGCCATACCCACACGGTGAAGATCGACCTGCCGGCCAACGCCGGGCTGGACAGTGGCAGCTTCGTGCGCGTGGGCTTTGCCGTCGGCAGCTCGCCGCAGTTGCGCGTGCCGCAAAGCGCCGTGGTCGATCGCGCCGGAATGACCGGGGTGTTCGTGGTCGACAAGGACGGCATTGCTCACTTCCGTCTGGTGCGTCTGGGCGCGGAGATGGGCGCCGATGTCGAAATTCAGGCCGGGCTGAACGCGGACGACACCATTGTCACCAGCAATCTGCCTGCAGTGGAAAACGGCGTGAAGATCGGCGGAGGCAACCGTGGCTGAACATGCGGCTCCCATGAACAGCGCGGGCAAGCTGGCCCGCGCGTTTATCGAATCAAAAATCACCGCCCTGATCATGGTCGGCCTCACCCTCGCCGGGGTGTTGGCGCTGCTGGTCACGCCGCGCGAATACAACCCGCAGATCGTGGTGCCGGCGGCGAACATCATCGTCGCCAAGCCGGGGGCCGGGCCGCAGGAGATTCAGAATCTGGTGGTCAAGCCGCTTGAAGCCATCATGGCCTCGATGTCCGGCGTCGATCACACCTATGGCTATGCGACCAACGATTTCGGCGTGGTCACAGTGCAGTTCAAAGTGGGCGAAGACCAGGAAAAAAGCCTGGTCAAGATGTACAACCAGTTGATGCAGAACCTCGACCGCATTCCCCCCGGGGCAATGCAGCCGGTGATCAAGCCGATCAATGTGGACGACGTGCCCATCCTCACCCTCACGCTGTCGTCCGCCACGATGAATGGCATGCAACTGCGCGACGTGGGTGAGAAGGTACTGGCCCATCTGCGCAACGTGCCCGGGGTGTCGTTCACCGAAGTGGTGGGGGGCGCGCCGCGCGCGGTGAACGTGGCGATTTCGCCGAGCAAGCTGGCGGCCGCCGGCATTCCGCTCGAACAGCTCGACAAGATTCTGCAAGGCAGCAACGCGGCGGCGCCCATCGGTAATCTGGTCGATGGCAACAAGGTCACCCCGGTACGCATCGACAGCTTCCTCGGCAACGCACAGCAGGTGGGCGACATCCTGATCGGCGCGCCAAACGGCAAGCCGGTTTATCTGAGGGATGTGGCCAAGGTCACCGAAGGGCCGGAACAGGTGGACGATCTGTCGCACTTCGCTTGGGGCCTGGCCGCCAAGGGCAAGCCGCATGGTCAGGAGATGAGCGCGGTCACCCTGGCCATCGCCAAAAAATCGGGCACCAATGCGGTGGTCGTGGTGCACGATGTGCTCGCCAAGCTCAGCGAGATCGAGAGCTATGCGCTGCCGCAGGGCGTGCATGTCACCGTGACCCGCGACGACGGCCACAAGGCCAACGAGGCGGTGAACACGCTGGTGGAGCATCTGGGCATCGCCATTGTCAGCGTGTCGCTGCTGCTGTGGTTTTTCCTCGGCTGGCGCGAGGCCGGCATCGTGACGCTCACCGTGCCGCTGACGCTGTTCGCCGTGCTCACGGTCGATCTGATCGTCGGCCAGAGCATCAACCGCATCACCCTGTTCGCGCTCATTCTTTCGCTGGGTCTGCTGGTCGATGGCGCCATTGTGGTGATCGAGAACATCCACCGCCACCTGCATGGCGGGCCGGTCAAGAACTTCAATCGAACGGTGATTCAGGCGACCAACGAGATCGGCAATCCCACCAATATGGCCACGCTGGCGGTGATTTTGGCCTTCGTGCCGATGGCCTTTGTCAGCGGCATGATGGGGCCCTTCATGCGGCCCATTCCGATCAACGTACCGGTGGCCATGATCGCTTCGCTCATCCTGGCCTATACCGTGGTGCCCTGGGCGGCGCGCGTCTGGCTGAGCAAAAAAGCGATGCGCGAGGCGCTGGCGCATAGCAGCAGCCTAGAAGAAGAAGGCGCGCACAAGCAGGACAAGTTGCACACGGCCTATCTGAAACTGATCGAGCCGCTGTTGCGCAACCGTGTTCAACGCAACCTGATGTTCCTCGCCGTGCTGCTGCTGCTCATCGCGGCCATGCTGATGCCGGCCTGGCAGTTCATCCGCCCCTCGGGCATGAACGGCCCCTTGTCGGCTCTGGGCGTCGAACTCAAGATGCTGCCCAACGACAACACCAATACCTTCCTGGTGCAGATCGACACCCCGGCGGGCTCGACGCTCGAGCGCACCGATCAGGTGGCGCGTGCGGTGGGCGATGTGCTGGCGACCAATCCTTATGTGGTCGATTACCAGACCTTCGTTGGGCAGGCGGCGCCGATCGACTTCGCCTCGCTGGTGCGCGGCGACATGCTCAAGCGGGGCGACAACTTCGCGCAGATTCGCGTCAATCTGGTGGGCAAGGGCGAGCGCTCGGTGGATTCGCATGCCATTGTGCAGAAGCTCTACGAGCAGCTCGCCCCGGTGCGCGCGCGTTTCCCCTCGACTTTCATCAAACTGTTCGAAACCCCGCCGGGCCCGCCGGTGCGTGCGCAGGTCATGGCCGAGCTGTATGGCCCGAGCTATGCGACTCTGCGCTCCTCCGCGAAAGATGTGCTGGGCGATTTCGACAAAACCTATGGCCTGATGAACCAGGACGACTCGGTGACGTCCACATCTTCGGAATACCGCATCAAGATCGACCGCCAGAAAGCGGCGATGTCGGGTATCGTGCCGGGGCAGATCATCCAGCTGCTGCACAACTATGTGTCGGGGCTGAAGGTCGGTGCGGTGCATGACAGCAACGCGCTGGAGCCGGTCAACATCATCGTGCGCGTGCCGCGCGCCGATCGCCAGAGCCCGCAGCAACTGCTCGACGTGCCGATCCAGAATGCGCAAGGCAAGGTCATTCCGCTCTCGAGCATCGCCACGGTGGAGAAGACTACGCTGGCCAAACCGATCTACAGCCGTGACCAGCATCCCGTGGTTTATGTGGGCGGCGAAATGATTCATTCCAGCCCGGTCTATGCCACCCTGAGCCTGAACTCCATGCTCGACGGCAAGAAGCTGGCCAACGGCACCACCTTCACCACCGGCAACCTCGGCTTCACCGAAACTCCAGCGAGCGACCTCAAGGGCTATCAACTGCTGTGGGGTGGCGAAATGCGCCTCACGCTCGACGTGTTCCGAGATCTGGGCGCGGCCTTCATGGTGGCGCTGGTGTTCATCTACCTGCTGCTGGTGGCGTATTACAAGTCCTTCCTGCTGCCGGTCATTGTGATGGGGGCCATTCCGCTGACGCTCATCGGCGTGTTCCCCGGCCACTGGATCACGCATCAGTCGTTCACCGCCACCTCGATGATCGGGGTCATCGCGCTCGCGGGCGTGGTGGTGCGCAACTCGCTGCTGCTCATCGACTTCATCCTCGATTACCGGGCTCGCGGCTACAGCCTGCAAGAGTCGGTCGCGCAGGCAGGGGCAGTGCGCCTGCGGCCGATTCTGCTCACGGCGCTGGCCATCATGTTCGGCTCGGCCATCATGGTGTCCGATCCGGTGTTTGGCGGCCTGGCCGTATCGCTGATCTTCGGCACCTTGCTGTCCACCATCCTCACCCTGCTCGTCATCCCTCTGCTCTACTACGTCTGGCAGATCCGGGTGAAGCCCAAAGTTCCGCCCAAGGCTCCGGCCGCACCGGCTGAACCTGTGCTGACGACCTGAATCTGACGATTCAACAACACAACCTTGGAGATTTTCAAATGACTGTCGAACGCTATATCCGTGTCATTGCCGGCACATTCATCCTGATCTCAGTGCTGTTGGGCGCACCCGCGAGCCCGATCTTCGTCTCGCAGTGGTTCCTGCTGTTCACCGGTTTCGTGGGCGCCAATCTGCTGCAGTTCGGTTTCACCAATCTGTGCCCGCTGGGCTTTTTCCTGCGCAAGCTGGGTGTGCCCGATTCCAAAGCCAACTGCTGCGGCTGATCGGGCAGGGTGATGGCACGTTCTGCTCATCCCCGCCTCAAATTCCTCGCGCCCGGCTGGTTTGCCGTGGTGCTGGGCTGGGGCGGCCTCGCTTTGGCTTGGCATCAGGCCACGGCCCTGCTCGGCGAACCTGCGGCCATGATCTCGCAAGCGCTGGGCTGGGCCGCCATCGGCGCGCTAGGCTTGCTCGCGCTGCTTACCGGGCTGAGATTGCAGCGGCATGCATCCGACTGGTTGGCCGATGTGCGTCACCCCGTGCTGGCCCTGGTGCCCATGGCGATGCTGGTGATAGCCGGCTTTGCCGTGCAGGTGCTGGGCGCCAACAACGTCTGGATGGCAGGATTCTGGATGTTCGGCGCCTTGGCTCAGTTGGCTGCGACGGTCTGGGTTTTTCATCGCCTGCGGCAGAGCGCAGCGACTGACAAAGGCCCCAATTGGGCGGGCATTACACCTGCGCTCTTTCTGGCCGCGGCGGGCAATGTGGTCGTGCCCTTTGCCGGCGTCGCCCTCGGTTTTCAGATCTGGTCTGTAGCGCAGTGGACCATCGGCGCACTGTTTTTTGTCGTGGTGCAGGTGCTGTTCATGGTGCGCGTCACGGCCTTCGGCATGCTGCCGCGCAAGCTCTTGCCCATGCTGTTCATCACAGTAGCACCTCCGGCGGCCGGCGGCCTGGGCCTTGCCCAGCTGGGTGCACCTGTCGAGGCACTGGAAGGGGCATGGGGCATTGCGCTGTTCTTCGTCATCCTGAGTTTTCTGTCGTTCAAGCCGATGATGCAGGAGGCCTTCACCATCGGCCACTGGGCGCTGTCCTTTCCCTTGGCTGCGTTTGCCGGACTGTCGATGCACCTCGCCCTCATGACGCAAAACGGCGCGATGCAGACCTTTGCCATTCTGGCGCTGGCGCTGGCCTCGGTGATCATCGGCTGGTTGACCCTGGCGACGGCGCGCGGCCTGCGCGATGGCAGCTTGCTCGCACCCGAGCCGGTGGCGTTGATTCATGCGGCTTAAATGGGCTTGAAGAGCGCGGCCGACGGATTCGAGCCGCTCGCCTATGATGGAGAGGATTGGATGAAACGCAGTACCAAGCCCATACAGATTCCCGGAGCCATCACCATGTCAGTTCTGACCAACGAAGCCTCTCGCACGGACATTCTCAACCGCCTCAAGCGTGCCGAAGGGCAGATGCGCGGCGTGCAGCGAATGATCGAAGAGGGCGAACCCTGCCTGAAGGTGGCTCAGCAGCTCTCAGCCGTTCGCAAGGCGCTCGACAGCACTTTTGTGCGCATGACCGTGTGCTTTCTGGAGCAGGAACTCGACGGGCGTCTGGAGCCCACCGAGGGCGGCGAGCAGCCCAGGCTCAGCGCCATGCTCGACGAAGTTGAAACCCTGCTGGCCCGGATGAACTGAGGGTTTTCAGTCGTTCCTCGATGCGGCCTCGATGATGCCGCCGCCCAGGCAGACCTCGCCGTCATACAGCACCGCAGACTGTCCTGGTGTCACCGCCCATTGCGGTGCGTCGAATTTCAAGGTGAAGCGCTCAGGGCCCTGATCCTGAAAACGGCAAGCGGCGTCCACCTGACGATAGCGGGTCTTCGCACCGTAGCCGCAGGCCCCCTCAGCGGGCGCCGTACCCGACACCCAACTGGCCGACAGCGCCTGAAGCGTGTGGCTTAGCAGCAGCGGATGATCGTGGCCCTGCGCCACGATGAGTTGATTGCGTTCCAGATCTTTTCCGGCTACGAACCAGGGCTCGCCATTGCCGCTCTTGCTTCCCCCCAGGCCGATGCCTTTGCGCTGTCCGAGGGTGTAGAACGCCAGTCCCAGATGCTGGCCCACGGTCTTGCCCTCCGGGGTTTTCATCGCGCCGGGTTGCGTGGGCAGGTAGCGGCTGAGAAAGTCGCGAAACGGGCGCTCGCCGATGAAGCAGATGCCGGTGGAGTCTTTTTTGCGGGCGTTGTGCAGGCCTATCGCTTCGGCCACTTTGCGCACTTCGGTCTTGTTCAGCTCGCCCACCGGAAACAGCGTGCGCGCGAGCTGCGCCTGATTGAGTCGGTGCAGAAAGTAGCTCTGGTCTTTCGAGGCGTCCAGCCCGCGGAGCAGCTCGAAGCCGTGGTCGGTCTCACGTACCCGCGCGTAATGTCCGGTGGCGATGCGGTCTGCGCCCAGGCGCATGGCATGGTCGAGAAAGGCCTTGAACTTGATCTCGGCGTTGCACAGCACGTCTGGGTTGGGCGTGCGTCCGGCGGCATATTCGCGCAGAAATTCGGCAAACACCCGCTCTTTGTATTCCGCGGCGAAATTCACCGCCTCGATATCGATGCCGACGCGGTCGGCCACGCTCGCGGCGTCGAGCCAGTCTTGACGCGTGGAGCAGTATTCGCTGTCATCGTCGTCTTCCCAGTTTTTCATGAACAGGCCAACGACCGTGTAGCCCTGCTGTTTGAGCAGCCAGGCGGAAACGGAGGAATCGACCCCGCCGGAAAGTCCGACCACAACGGTGCCGCGAGAAGAAGATGTCATGCGCAAATTGTAGAAAGAAGGCTGGGCTCAACCGAACACACTCGGGTCGGTCGCGATCAGTTCCAGGGGGTAGCGCTGCCCCCGCAAGTAATCCTCGACGCAGCGCAAAACCAGCGGGCTGCGATGACGGCTGGCACTGGCGCGCAGGGCGTCGAGGTCCATCCACAACGTGCGCACGATGCCCTCGTCCAGCGCGCGCCCAGGGTCTGCAGCGGAGACTTCGCCGCAGAACGCGAGTCGCAGATAGCTCACGTCCTGATGACCGCTGGCCGTTTGACGCTGGGAGCGCGAGAGATACACGCCCACCAGGCCGGTGGGGACGAACACCCGGCCGGTTTCTTCCAGTGCTTCACGTACCGCGCCCTGTAGCGGGCTTTCACCCACTTCCAGATGGCCTGCGGGCTGGTTCAGGCGCAAGCCACCCGCCGTCTGCTCTTCGACGAGCAGAAAACGACCGTCCTGTTCGACGATGGCGGCAACGGTGACGCGAGGACGCGCAGAGGGATCAAATCGCATGGCGGCAAGAATGCAAGAAATAGAAATAGGGCTTGATGCAAAATATTAAAAAAAGCAAAAGAGATTTCCTGATGTACGTAATTTGCGCTGCAGCAATCTTAGGGAAAACGCGGGATAATGCTGCGCTTGGATCTATTGCTTAGGCAAACAGATTTGTTCCGACTGAGTGGGGCTGAAACGATCTCGTGTTCGTGCTGCGTTCAGACCCCGATAAAGCAGACTTCAAAGGAGAGACTCCATGCGTATCGGCATTCCGGCGGAAACTTTGGCCGGCGAAGCCCGTGTTGCAGCAACACCGGAAACAGTCAAAAAATTGATTGCCCAGGGGCACACCGTGGTGATGCAAGCCGATGCTGGCCTGCGCGCTGACGCCCCCGACGCAGATTACATCGCCGTGGGCGCCACCATCGGTGATCGCGTTGAGGCCTTTGCGGCCGAAATGGTGCTCAAGGTCAGGCCCCCCACAGCCGAGGAACTCGGGCTGATGAAGCCCGGCACTGTGTTGGTCGGCATGCTCGACCCGTTCAACGCTGAAGGCTTGCAGGCCATGACCGACGCGGGCCTGACAGCGTTTGCGCTCGAAGCGGCGCCGCGTACCTCGCGTGCGCAGAGCATGGACGTATTGTCCAGCCAGGCCAATATCGGCGGTTACAAGGCCGTCATATTGGCGGCCAACCTTTACCAGCGTTTCATGCCCATGCTGATGACGGCTGCGGGCACGGTCAAGGCCGCGCGCGTGGTGATTCTGGGCGCCGGGGTGGCGGGTTTGCAGGCCATTGCCACGGCAAAACGTTTGGGCGCGGTGATCGAGGCTTCGGACGTGCGCCCTGCGGTCAAAGAACAGATCGAGTCGCTGGGCGCGAAGTTCATCGACGTGCCTTTCGAAACCGATGAAGAGCGCGATATTGCCCAAGGCGTCGGCGGTTATGCCCGTCCGATGCCCGCCAGTTGGATGCAGCGGCAATCCGCCCTTGTTGCCGAGCGGGTCAAGCAGGCCAATGTGGTCATTTCCACGGCGCTGATTCCGGGCCGCCGGGCGCCGGTGCTGATTACCGAGGAAATGGTCAAGTCGATGAA
>JABEBX010016013.1_pt1 | contig 86275 bp, 100 predicted proteins | sample 7245971 | NCBI WGS metagenome assembly JABEBX01 (sample SAMN14506365, study PRJNA622280) | hot springs metagenome | biome: hot spring [ENVO:00000051]|acidic hot spring [ENVO:00002120]; feature: spring [ENVO:00000027]|sediment [ENVO:00002007]; material: sediment environment [ENVO:01001048]... | reverse complement strand
CGACATCGGCCATGATCGCCGCAAGGGCGTTGGCGCGCAGCGACAGCATCGCCTGATCCAGCAGGATCGGCGCGAGGGCGGCAAGACTACCGCCCAGCACGATCCGGCGGGGACTGATGATATTGATCAGATTGGCGAGACCCAGACCGAGGTAACCACCGGCATCGTCCACCACCGCGCGCACCACGGCATCGCCGGCGCGGTAGGCGGCCAGAATCGCGATATCGTCATGCGCGGGTTGCCCTCGGGCCGCGAGTTCCGCCCGGATCGCGCGCTCGGAGGCATAGGCCTCGAAACAGCCTCGCCCGCCGCAGCCGCACGGGCGCCCACCCGGCACGATTTTCATATGCCCGATCTCGCCGGCCAGACCATGCGGACCGCGATACACCTCGCCCATCATGTACAATCCGCCGCCGATTCCGGATCGACCCATCACATAGACGAAATCGGTGATGTCGCGGCTGGCGCCAAACAGATGCTCGGCGATGGCGGCGGCTTTTACATCGTTTTCAAGCCGGATCGGGCATTTGAGCAGCGGTGCGAGCATGGCCGCCACATCGAGATCGCGCCAGCCCAGATTGGGGGCGAACACCACCTGGCCATCGAGCGACACCAGGCCGGGCACCGCGATGCCGACGCCGAGCAGGGCGCCACGCCTGGCTTTGACGCCCCGCAGCGCGGCGGCGATGCCATCCGCCACCGCCCGGCACGCCGCCGCCGGATGCGGCGGCGCGTGCCAAGGGATCTTGCCCCGCCAGGGGATAAACCCTTCGCTGCGCTAGGGGGTATGTCCTCCGCTTGCGCTAAGCGCTTGCGGCCTTTCAACGCCACTGCAGCACGATGGCCAGGGTGATGAGGAGCACCATGCATTGGTGGAAGGCCACGATGACCCCGGGATTTTTCGGCTTGAGATTCACCGCATGGAAGACCAGGAATCCCACCGCCACCTGGGTGACCGCCAGATAAAAGGCCACCGTATACGCCGGCATGAGCCAGCCCAAGGTGGCCACCAGCAGCAGTGCGGCCGTTACATGGGCGGCCACGGTCCAATGGGCGAGGCGCTGAGGTTTGACAAAGGCGCCAATGGCTTGTCCGAAACCGCGCTGCCCCGTGGTCATACCGCCCAGGAAGACCGCCAGGAGCAAAGGATGCAAAGCCGCCGCGGCGGCGAGATAGGACCAAAAGCCCAAGCCAGGGAAAGCCACTCCCGTCAGATAAATCAGGAAAACGGTGTAGGCCAGGAGTCCATGGGTGCCATGCACCAGGGCCGGCGCCTTGCCGGCCAGCACATAGAGGGTGCCCATGCCGAACAGGGCCGTGACGATGATCAGCCCCAGCCCGCTGATGGTGGCGGAATCGGGCGCCAGAACAACCAAGGCGAGGGCCACCAGACCCACCAGGGTAGCCACCACCCGATGGGCCGCCTCGGGATCCCCTTGCACCATCAGCCAAACGATATTGCGGGTATAAGGCCAGCGCGTCCCCAGGGAGAGCCCGTAGCCGAAGCCTTCCACGATACTGCCGAGGAGGATCAGGACGCCGGCGAGAATGACCTCGGTCAACATCAAGCCGTCCACCAGCGCTCCACTACCCACTGAAACAGTGGTAAACCCCTTCCAGATGCCGGCGACTATGGCGGCTGCCACCAAACCGGCGATGGCCAGACCGATGACCCGTACGACGGCAGTCATTTCACCATCCACCGCATTGGCAATGCCGCCGCCCGCACCCAGCTCTGCCGCCTGCTGGCGGATAGCATTTTTCATTGCCGACCTCCCCGTCAATGCACCATGCCCGCCATGTCATGCATGGTGGGCAACATGACCATGGTGCGTTCATACAGGGTACTGAACATCCAGGCCGTCAGGCCGATGGCCAGAATGAAGAGCGGAATGGTCAACACCAAGGCGACGGTGTTCCAGATATGCGCTTCCGAGAGATCCATGTGCATCAGAAAATAGATCTGCACGATGACCGCCAGTCCGGCGCAGAGCGACAACACCAACATCAGGCCGAATGGAGCCATGGCATGATTCGCTACGAGGAGCAAACTCACCCCCATCAGCAGGGTCGAAATGAGAAAGGTCAATAAATAACCCCGGCCACTCGCCACTTGCACCTCGGGGTGCTGCAACGGATTGTCATGACTCATATCAACATCCCCCGCAGATAAACAAAGACGAAAACGAATACCCACACCACGGCCTGGAAATGCCAAAAGAGGCGCAGACTCAGCAGCCGCCCCACTACGTCGGTGGTAAATCCGAACCGGCTGACTTGTACCAGCATCACCAGCATCCACAACAAGCCAAAGAGGATGTGGAGCGCATGGGTTTGGGTCAAAATGAAAAAGGCCGACAAGCCACCGCTCAGCTCCGGGGTGATCCCCATCCCGACCAGGTGAACGACATCGTTGATATCCAGGGCAAGGAAGGCGGTACCGAGGATGAGAGCGCCCCACAGACCCGAGATGACCCCTGCCTTGTTGCCGTTTTTGAGGGCCACCATGGTAAAGCCGTAGGCCAGCACGCTGGTGAACAGGGCAAGGGTTTGCAGGAAGACATAACCGGGTTCGACGAAACTCGCCGGAGTCGGACCGGCAGCGAAGCTATGCGAATAGCTCAACACCTCCCAAGCGGCGAACAAGACCGCAAAAATCATGGCGTCGCTGAGCATGTACAACCAGAAACCGAAGGTTCTGGTAGAAATGACGTCGTGATGATGATGGCTATGATCCCAAAGCTCTACCGAACTGGGGTCAAGGGCCTTGCTTGTAGATGAACTCATAGGATTACTCCACTTGCTAAATAATGAGGGGAGCGGGACCTTCAGCAGCGACGGGCCCGCCCCATGGTCACGCCCGCGAACCTTCCGGGGAGCTTATGCCGCTGCCCGGAGCCCCAACCTCTCCCTTCGCTGCCGGTTTATTGCCCTGACCGTAGGCGGTGACGCCGCCGGGCACCCCCGCTTCCGGGAGTTCGACCGCCGCCTGCACCCGTTCGTGATGCGCCCGCTCCATGCGCTCCACCTCGTCCGCCGGGATGACGTAGCCGGTATCGGTGTCAAAGGAGCGAATGATGACCACAGCGATAATCAACGCCAGGCTCAGGGCACACAACCACCAGATGCGCCAGGTGAGACCGAAACCCAGCAGCAGGGTCAGGGTGCCGAGAATCAGGGGAATCCCCGTGTTCTTGGGCATGTGGATGTCCTCGTAGTGATCCGGGCGCAGGTCGGTGAAGCCGTGCTCCTTGCGCCAGGACCACTCGTCCCGGGCATTGATATGAGGAACGACGGCGAAGTTGTAGAAAGGGACGGGCGAGGGCGTCATCCATTCCACGCTATGGGTGGTACCCCAGGCATCGTGATTCACCCAACTTTTGGCGCGATCGCGGATACTCACATAGAGCAAGCCCAGGAAAGCAAGAACCGACAAACTGTATAAGGCGATGCCCAGCATCTGGACATCCAGGAGGGGTTGCCACTGGGTATTGAAGACATAATCCAAACGCCGGGTCATTCCCATGAAACCCAATGTGTACATGGGCACAAACACCCCAACAGTACCCGCCGTGAACAGCCAGAATACCGCCTTGCCCCATGCCTCGTTGAGCTTGAAGCCGAAGATCTTGGGCCACCAATAGGTGACCGCGCCAAAGATGGCATAAACGATCATCAAGAGCATGGAGTGGAAATGGGCGATGACGAAGACGCTGTTATGGACCATGTAGTTGATGGCCGGAAAGGCCAGCATCATGCCGGTGAGGCCGCCCACCAGGAGCAGAAACAGGGAACCGATGGCCCACAGCATGGGGGTCTCGAAACGGAGGCGCCCACGGTACATGGTAAAGGCCCAGTTGAACACCTTCACGCCGGTGGGGATGCCCACCAGCATGGTCGCCACGCTGAAGAAGCTGATGACGGCTGGTCCGGCGCCCATGGTGAAGAAGTGATGCAGCCATACCGCCCAGGACACCCCGGCAATACCGAAGGTAGCCAGGACCATGGTGACATAACCGAACAAGGGTTTCTCGGAGAAGGTGGGAATGATCTCCGACAGCATGCCGAAGGCCGGAAGGATCACGAAATACACCTCCGGGTGACCCCACAGCCAGAAGAGATCGGTATACAACATGAGGTTGCCGCCCAAACCGGCAGTGAAGAAATGGGTACCGAGGTAGCGGTCGAAGCCAATCAGGGCCAACGCCACGGTCAAGGCCGGGAAGGAGGTCAAGGCGATGATATTCGTCGCCAGGGACGCCCAGGTGAAAATGGGCAGGCGCAGCCAGGTCATGCCTGGGGCCCGCATCTTCACGATGGTCGCAAGGATATTGATACTGCCCAGCGTCGATCCCAACGCCGCGAGCTGCATTACCCACATCCAGTAATCGACACCCACGCCCGGACTATAGGGGAGTTCGAAGATGGGCGCGATCCCGAACCAGCCGTTGTGGGAGAAATCTCCCACGAACAAAGACGCCATGACCAGAACCGCGGCGGCGGCCGTGATCCATAGACCCACGGCATTGAGATAGGGGTAGGCCATATCCCGCGCCCCGACCTGGATCGGCACGATGATGTTCATGATGCCCACCAGCAACGGGGTGGCGGCCAGGAGGATCATGATCACCCCATGGGCGCTATAGATCTGCCCAAAGTGATAAGGCGTAAGATAACCATGCAGGGCCCCCATATATCCTGCCGCATCGGGCCCCACCGCCATGGCCTGCTGGGTCCGGATCATCAGGCCATCCATGAAGCCGCGAAAGAGCATGACGAGGCCAATGATGATGTACATGATGCCAATCTTTTTGTGGTCCACCGTGGTCAGCCACTCCCGCCACAAGTAACCCCACTTGCCGTAATAGCTCAGGGCAGCAATGATCGCGACACCCATGATGGCCACCACCACGAAAAGGGGGGCGAGAATGGGATTCTCATAGGGTATTTGCGACAGAGCGAGACGCCCGAGCAAAGGGCTCCATGGCCCTTGTAGATCTACCAACATAATCGGATTCTCCTTGACTCAATTGGCCGTACGAGCATTCTGCTCTTTCATGTAGTCCACCATGTTTTCCGTCATGGCCATGGGTATGGGCCAGACCTTACCATTCATGACCTCTCCCAAAATATGATCGAACAGCCCATCCTGCACGCCGGAAAAATATTCGGGCTTACCGGACACGTCGATATACGGCTTGGCATATTCCTCGAAGGCGGCATAGCTGAGATGCCGAGGGGACGCCTGGATCCGTTGGGTCCATTGCTGGAATTGTTCGGCAGTCACCGCCTTCGTGCGGAACTGCATCCAGGAGAACCCGGCGCCGCTGTAGTCCGCCGAGAAGCCCTGGTATTCCCCCACATGATTGGCCAACAGCGCGGACTTTGTGCGCATGCCGGGCATCACGTCGATCATCCCCACGAGCTGGGGAATGAAAAAGTCATTGGTCACGGAGGTGGAGGTCAAGCGGAAGTGCACCGGCGTATTGGCGGGCACCACCAGCTCATTCACGGAAGCGATATGATATTTGGGATAGACGAACAGCCAGCGCCAGTCGGTGGTAATGACATCCACCTCCAAAGGCTCGCCCCCGGCTGCCGCGTGCCCTTTGATCACGGTGGGATCGTAGGGGTTGAGGGCGTAAGTGCCTTGGACGGTGTAGTAGGACAAAAAGCCCACGGCAATGATGGGGATGCCCCACACAACTACTTCAATAGCACTGGAATGGGTCCATTTCGGGTCATACTTGCCTTTTCCATGGGACCTGCGATAGCGCCACATGAACCAAACGATCATCAGCGCAGTGATCCCGACGATACTCAACATGACCACGACGTCGATGATCATGTAGTACAAGTCGGCATGAGCCATCGGGCCTTTGGGGTCAAACAGCCAAAAACCTTGGGTCGAGCACCCGCTCAACAGCAGTAGCGGCGCCAAGGCCAAGTAGCGGACCCAACGGGCTATTCTCTCTATCCACATATATAAACACCCCTCCCTGAGCGGGCAGACTATTATCCTGAACGCGAAAAAAGTGACCATTCGCCCCGAAAAATCGAGGCGATGGACCTAATCATTCATGCCAAAGGCTTCCTGGAGACGGTTAACGGTCCCCGACGTCCTCACGGCCGTACATGAGATACGGAATGACCCACTGTATCCGTCTCCCGGCGCTGCTGCAGCCGCAGGCTCCAGCTCATGCCGAACATGGCGGCGGCAAAGGCTGCGGAAAAGCCGATGATGATCCAGTTGTACACGGCGCTGCCGGCATTGGGCGCCAAGGCGAAAATGAACTGCAAGGCCAGCGCCAATGCCAGGTAGGCGCTGGAGCCGATGATCAGCACCATTTCCTTGTTTTTCACGCTGCGCATTACCCAAACGCCTTCGAGAAGGCCGACGATGGCCACCCAGGCGAAGACGGTGAAAAGCATGGGGACCAGGGTATGATCCCTTTGCGCCAGAAGAATGACCGTAACCCCTGCGGCAACGCCGACGATGCTCTTGCAGCCGATGAGGACACGGTGCAGCGCCCCGCCTTCCTGGGCGGATACCAAGCCCACGAAAGAGTAAGCGCCGTCGAAAAACACATAAACCGCGAAAAACCAGACCAGCAGGGTCATGGTCTTGTCAAAGGCCAACAAGGCAGCCAGCACAAAGAGCAGGGCGGCCATGCCACGGACCATGAGCAACGGCCACGAAAACAGGGAAAGCTGATGGACGACAGGTACGGAGTCTTGCGTATTCATCTGTAACACTCCTGTTTTTCGGCAGGTAGCGGAATTGCCAACGGCATAATAAGACAAGTTTATATTTTTTAACTTAGAAATGGCTACCCAGGCGGGAAAGCATGCTTCCGCGGCAACCCCGCCCCCGCCGGGGCGTGGTGGTGTTGGCCCGCGGCGGGATCTGCCAGCGGGTCGCCCCGACAGGTGGTGAGGAGGCTTCCTCTTGGCGGGCGCGCCGGGCGTATGGGCGGGGGCGGGGGCAGCAGCCTCCGGAGCGGTCTTTTCTTGGGCGCCGGCCATGCTACACTCAAGGCATGCAGCCCATCTCCAAACCTATCCTGATGATCCTCAGCGCCGTCCGCGCCATTCCGCTGACGGACGGAACGGTGCACCCTACGGGCTATTGGGCAGAGGAGGTTGTCGTGCCCTACGAGGTGCTTACGGGTCAGGGATTGGAGGTGCGCATTGCCACCCCCGGGGGAGAGCTTCCCGGGGTGGATGCCCTCAGCCTCGACCCCCGCGAACATGGCGGCGACCGCGGAAAAGTGGCCCGGCTGGAGGATGCCTTGGCGCAGATTCCGGCGCTGATGGCGCCCGAGGACCTCGCCGCCCTGGATGATCAGGTCATGGACGGCATTGCTGCGCTCTTCTTCCCCGGCGGTCACGGACCCATGGTGGACCTCTGCCAAGACCCCGACGTCGCCCGCCTGCTGCGCCATTGCCACGCCCGGGGCAAACCCGTCGCCGCCCTCTGTCACGGGCCCGCCGCCCTGCTGGCCGCCCGGGATGCGTCGGGCCGCAATCTCTACGCGGGCTATCGCGCCACCAGTTTTAGCGATGCCGAAGAGGCGCAGACGGAGCTCGCCGGGCGCCTCCCCCATACCCTTGCCGCCGCCTTGGGCGCGCAAGGGCTGAGACTGCAGCCCGGTCCCGCCTGGGGGGCGCAGGTGGTGATCGATCGCGACCTGCTCACCGGCCAGAATCCGGCATCGGCCGCCCCCCTGGCGCAGGCCTTGCTGGCCTCCCTTTCTCCCTCTGCCATTTCGCCACAAGGATAAACCGATGGATAGCAACGCACTCAAACAGATTGCCGCCGAAGCCGCCTTGGACTATATCAAGCCCGGCATGGTCGTCGGCGTCGGCACCGGCACCACCACCAATCTCTTCATCGACGCCCTGGGCAAGGCCAAGATCCATGTGGAAGGCTATGTCGCCTCCAGCGTGGCCACCGAAACGCGCCTCAAGGGGCTGGGCCTGCCGGTGCTGAACCTCAACGACACCGGCGACATTCCCATCTATGTGGACGGCGCCGACGAAGTAGACCCTCACTTTCGCCTCATCAAGGGCGGCGGCGGCGCGCTGACCCGCGAAAAGATCGTCGCCAGCGCGGCGCGGCTCTTCGTCTGCATCGCCGATGGGAGCAAGGACAAACCCATGCTCGGCAAATTCCCCTTGCCGGTGGAGGTCATCCCCTTCGCCCGCAGCTTCGTTGCCCGCCAACTGGTCAAGCTGGGCGGCAACCCCAGCCTGCGCGCCGGGGTAACGACGGACAACGGCAACGTGATCCTGGATGTCACCGGCCTCGATCTCACCGACCCGGTAACCATGGAAAGCCGGATCAACCTCATCCCCGGGATCCTCGACAATGGCATCTTCGCCCAGCGCCGCGCCGATGTCCTTCTCCTCGGCACCCTCCAAGGGGTCGTCGAGCGGCGCGCCTAGGTTGCTTTCGGGCCCTGTCGGCGACGAGGAGGCATAGTCCTCCTCCGAGGGAGGGGCGTAGTTATGGAAAAGGAGCTTATGTATGGAAGGGAGAGAAATTGATCATCGCAGCACCCGCCGCGATTTCTTGCACGGCACGCTGAGCCGTGCCGATCTCATCGCGAATCCCTTCCTCCAGTTGGCGCATTGGCTGGAGGCGGCCGAGGCCACGGGCAATTTCGACCCTACCGCCATGTCCCTGGCCACCGCCGATACCCAGGGGCGCCCCTCCGTCCGCATTGTCCTCCTGAAGCACTTCGACCAGCGCGGGCTCTGCTGGTACACCGACACCCGCAGTCAGAAAGGCCGGGAACTGGCGGAGAACCCCCAGGCCGCCCTCTGTTTCTACTGGCCGGAAAATGACCGCCAGGTGCGGGTCAGCGGCCCGGTGGAGCGCCTCGGCGAAGACGAGGCGGAGGCCTACTTCCAGCAGCGCCCCGCCGCCAGCCGTTTTGCCGCTGCGGCCTCGGTCCAGAGCCGGCCCATTGCCGGGCGCGCTGATCTGGAAGCCCGCCTGACGGCCCTTCACGCCCAATATCCCGACGGCAAGGTCCCGCGCAATCCCGCCTGGGGCGGCTATCGGCTCCTGCCGGATCACTTTGAATTCTGGCAGGGACGGGCCAGCCGCCTCCATGATCGTTTCACCTACGACAAGGATCCGGAGGGCTGGAGGATAGAACGCCTCATGCCCTGAAAAGCCCGCGCGCCTTTCCCGTAGGAGCGGCCCATGGCCGCGACCCATCCCGGTTGATTCGTGCCCGCGTATCGCGGCCATGGGCCGCTCCTACGGGTACCTTCATCATTCCCGAACGCGCTGTGGAACATAACCCGTTCGGTTCAAAAAGGCTCGATGCGCGCCTCATAATCAAAAACGATCAGGCGATAGATGTCCTCACCCAATTGCACATGGGCCGATTGAGGCACGCCCAGGGTGATGGTATTACCGCCCGCCGCGGTGAAGCCACCCGGACCGAAATGGTCCTGAGCGATCAAATCATTCAAGAGATCCGCCAGGACCTCCTTTGGCTGACTGCAGGTATTGTCAATCAAGCGACAGGGCTTCCCACGCCGCGTGACACCGGCGACGATGATCGCGTCGGGCCGCAGCGGCGGCAGTCCTTCGTCATCCGCAATGGCAGCATCCACTATACCCATACATGCTTCTCCTTCTGCCTGAGATTACCCATACGCCGCCATCATACCCCCCTCCGGCGGGCGGGAGAGGGGGAGAACAGCCAGGGCGCCTCCCGGCTACGCCGGGCTTCGTAAGCCCCGATGGCGTCTCCCAGGGCGAGCGTTAGCTCGATGTCATCCAGACCATGCACCAGTTTGTGTTTATGGCTGGCCTCGATGGCAAAGGGATAGCGGCTATCCCCCATGGTCTGCACTTCCTGGGCGGGTAGATCGATACGCAAGCGATAGCCGGGAGCCGCCCGAACTTCATGGAAAAGATGGTCCACCACATCGCTGGCCAAGCGCAGGGGCAGGATGCCGTTTTTCAGGCAGTTGTTATAAAAAATATCGGCGAAGCTCGGTGCAATGATGGCGCGGAAACCATAATCGGCCAGGGCCCAGGGGGCATGTTCGCGGCTGGAGCCGCAACCGAAATTTTCGCGGGCAAGGAGAATCTGCGCCCCCGCGAAACGCGACTGGTTGAGGACAAAATCGGGGTTGGGCACCTGCACCCCGCCTTTCTCCAGGTAACGCCAAGCCTCGAAGAGATGCACCCCCAAGCCCTGCCGATCCACGGTCTTGAGGAACTGCTTGGGGATAATGGCGTCGGTATCCACATTGGGACGATCCAGGGGCGCCACCACGGCTTCTACGACAGTAAAGGCTTGCATTGCTTATTCCTTTTCCAGACGCCGCTGCACGACATAAAGGGCGGCGGACCACTCCACCCCCAGGCCGCGGCTAGCGGCAAAGATCCCTATTTCCACCAAACCCAGGCTGCACAGACCTACGGCCAGACGCTGTAGCCAATGGCGGCGCTGCTCAGGACGCCGGCCAGTGGCGTACATCGACGAAATGTCCGGCAACGGCCGCTGCCGCCGCCATGGCGGGGCTGACCAGATGGGTGCGTCCCCCCGCTCCCTGGCGGCCCTCGAAGTTGCGATTGCTGGTGGCGGCGCAGCGCTCGCCGGGCTCCAGGCGATCGGCATTCATGGCCAGGCACATGGAGCAGCCCGGGTCCCGCCACTCGAAGCCCGCCTCCAGGAAGATCCGGTCCAGGCCCTCGGCCTCGGCCTGAGCCTTGACCGGACCGGAACCCGGCACCACCAGCGCCTCCCGGACGCTCGCGGCCTTGTGCCGGCCGCGCAGCACCGCCGCCGCCGCGCGGAGATCCTCGATGCGGGCATTGGTGCAGGAACCGATGAAGACCTTGTCGACGCGAATCTCCTGAATCGGCGTTGCCGGCTGCAGACCCATGTAGGCCAGGGCCTCCTCCCAACCCTTGCGCTGGGTGGCGTCCGCCGCCTGGGCCGGATCGGGCACCTGCCCCCGAATGTCCGTCACCATTTCCGGGCTCGTCCCCCAGGTTACCTGCGGCGCGATGGCGCCGGCATCCATGCGGACCTCGGCGTCGAAAACGGCATCGGCATCGCTATGCAGGTCCCGCCATGCCTCCACCGCCGCGTCCCAGAGGGCACCGACGGGCGCATAGGGCCGTCCGCGCACATAGTCGATGGTGGTCTCGTCCACCGCCACCATCCCCGAACGGGCTCCCGCCTCGATGGCCATATTGCACAGGGTCATGCGTCCTTCCAGGGACAGGGCCTGCACCGCCGGACCGGCGAATTCGATGGCGTAACCCGTGCCTCCCGCCGTGCCGATCCGGCCGATGATGGCCAATACCAGATCCTTGGCGCTGACCCCCTGCGCCAGGACCCCTTCCACCCAGACGCGCATGGAACGGGACTTGCGCGCCCAGAGGCATTGGGTGGCGAGGACGTGCTCCACCTCGGTGGTGCCGATGCCGAAGGCCAGCGTCCCCAGGGCGCCGTGGGTGGCCGTGTGGGAATCCCCGCAGACCACCGTCATCCCCGGCAGGGTGAGGCCCTGCTCCGGAGCCATGACATGCACGATCCCCTGGCGCCGGTCGTTCATGGCGAATTCTTCAATGCCGAATTCGGCGCAGTTGCGGTCCAGGGTCTCCACCTGCAGGCGCGCAATGGGATCGCTGATCCCCGCCGCCCGGTCCCGAGTGGGCACGTTGTGATCGGCGGTGGCGATATTGGCCGTGATCCGCCACGGCTTGCGCCCCGCCGCCCGCAACCCGGCAAAGGCCTGGGGGCTGGTTACCTCATGGAGCAACTGCCGATCGATATAGAGCAGGGTGCTGCCATCCGCCTCCGTATGGACGACATGGCTCTCCCACAGTTTGTCGTACAGGGTTTTTCCAGACACGTACAATCTCCTTGCGGCGCTATGCCCTTTATACCCCAATTTGCTCCTGCGGAAAAATTCCCGGGTCGGATCGGAGGGCTACCCTCGCCCTTTCCGCAAGCCCTCCCCCGCCGTCTGCGGAGGTTTCAGCGGGCAGGGTCGCCTTTCCCGCCAGCCTCCAACTCATCGCTGAAGGTCCAGACTCTGCTGCGGCGCCCCTTGCGGCGCTTGCTGACATAGAGGGCGCTGTCGGCGTGGCGCAGGAGCACGGCGGCACTTTCCTGGCTCCCCCCGGCGCAGACGCAGACCCCCATGCTCGTGCCGACCTGTACCACCGTGGCGGTGTCAACGGCAACGGGATCTTCGATGAGCAGGCGGATCTTGTTCAGGGCTTCTTCGACATGGCGACGATCGGGCATGTCCTCCATGACCAGCACGAATTCGTCACCACCCCAGCGGGCGAACAAGTCGTTGGAACGCAAGGATTGCTGTACCCGTGCGGCGATTTCCTGCAAAAGATGGTCGCCGGCGGCATGCCCATGACGGTCATTGACGGCCTTGAACCCATCCAGATCCAGCATGCAGATAGCCAAACAGTCGTGGGCATTGTGGTGATTGCGGGCAAGGCTTTCCTCCAGCCATTGTTCCAGATAACGGCGGTTGGGCAGGCGCGTGAGGGTATCCATCAAGGCCAGGTTCTCGATGCGCCGCTGATATTCCCGCTGTTCCAGAGACAGGCTGAAACTTTCGGAAATCTGGATGAGGAGATTGCGCAGCGCCTCGTTGAACCACTGGGAATGATCGGCCTCCACTACCAGGGCGGCCCGCGGCTCGCTGTTTTCGGCAATGAAAATAGGCCAGACCATGGCCGAACCCAAAGGCGGCGGATGGCGCCGTGGATCGGCTGCAGGGGACCCTTCGCCAGGCGCGAAAAGGGGTGCCGGGCCCAGCGGCCGCCGCTCGCGCCATGCCTGCCCGACGAGGGATTGGCCTTGCGGCCAGAGGGACGGGTCCAGGGAGAGCGCGAGATCCTGGAGGGTCTGCAGATGGGACGCATCACGGGAGGCCAAGGCGCGGACGGCGAGCAGAGAGGTATTGCTCTTGCGCGCGGCGACCCAGGCGCTGGAGACCGGCGTTTCGTTCACCAGGATCTCTACGAGACGTTGCCAGGAACTCTCGGAGGATTTTTCCCGGAGCAATTCCTGCTGGACCCGCAAGGCGGCGGATTGGTAGCGGCGCAGGCGCAAAAGCTCACGGGCATCGCCCCGGCGCTCCAGGAATTGGCGCAGGGTCTTGCGCAACTGCTCCATGAGGCTGTCGGAAAAATACGGTAGGCGGCCACGCTCATGGCTGTAGAGGGACAGGACCCAGCGCCCGCCACCATCATCCCGGAAGGGAATCTGCAGACAGGCGCCGAGCTGGAAACGGCACGCCCGCTCCACCCATGGAGCCGCTTCCGGCGTCGCCACGATTTGCACGCGCAGGGGCGCATCCTGGCCCAGGGCGGTACAGGCCGGGTGCAGTACCCCGCCGTCCCGCTGCTGCCCATCGCCAGCGTCGAAACCGCGCAGATAGGCAGCGGCCCTGCCGGAAAGGGCGACGATCTGGAGCCCCTGGTCCTCGGGCAGCAAGGTGGAAACCATGGCCAGAGGCAGGCCCAGGCGCTCCACCAGCAGATCGGCAAAACGCTGGAAGACCCGGCCGGCCGGCCCCTGGATATCTTCGAGAAGAAGCGAATAGCCGTCGAGAAGGGTGCGCAACAGCAAATGATGCCCATCCCGACCTCGCCTCTGGGCATAACGCGGGACGCGGCCCTTGCGCAAAGGCTGAAAGCGCCGTGGAGATGCCGGACCGTTACCCATGCTCATGGAGCAAGGCCATGCTCCTTATTATTCCGTAATTTCCTTAAAATAGTCGCTTCCGCGCTCATTGCAAGGGCGCGGGCGTCTTCGCCGCCCTTGCCCATCGCCCAGGCCCGCGGTATAAGAAAAAGATACCCGCTCAATCAGGATCCCTTGCCATGTCCCAAGCCCCTTCCTCCACTCTGAACGAATCGGCCCTCGGCGCGCTGGTCAACGAAGCGCTGGCGGAGGCGCAGCGCCACGGGGCGACGGCGGCGGAGGCCTCGGCCAGCGTCGGCAAAGGCCTGGCGGTGACCGTGCGTTTAGGCGAGGTGGAATCCATCGAGTATCATCAGGACAAAGGCCTGGGGGTGACGGTCTATGTGGGGCAGGCCAAGGGGCATGCCTCCACCTCGGATTTCTCGGCCAAGGCCCTGCGTGAAACCGTGGCCGCCGCCTTGACCATTGCCCGGCATACCTCCGCCGACCCCTGCGCGGGGCTGGCGGACCCGGACCTCTTCGCCCGCGAGATCCCCGACCTGGACCTTTATCACCCCTGGAGCATCGATGCGGACGGCGCCGCCGATCTGGCGCGGCGCTGTGAGGATGCCGCCCGCAGCCTGGACCCGCGCATCAGCAACTCCGAAGGGGGGAGCGTCAGCAGTGGTGAGGGCTTCGGCGTTTATGGCAATACCTTGGGCTTCCTGGGGGCGTCGCGCTCTTCCCGGCACAGCCTGTCCTGCTCGGTCATCGCCGCTGACGCCCAGGGCATGCAACGCGATTACTGGTATGACATCTCGCGCGTACCCGCGGCCCTGCAGAGCCCCGAGGCCATCGGCCGGGAAGCCGCCCGCCGCGCCCTGCGCCGCCTCGGTGCGCGCAAGATCCCGACGGGCAAGGCCCCCGTGGTCTTCGAAAATCAGGTGGCCGCCAGCCTGCTGGGACACCTCGCCAACGCCATCAGCGGCGGCAGTCTCTACCGCAAGACCTCTTTCCTGGTGGACAGCCTGGGCAAGATGCTCTTTCCGGCACCTATCCGGATCTTTGAAGAACCGCACCGCCGGCGTGGTCTCGGCAGCGCCGCCTTTGACGGCGAAGGGGTCGCCACCCATGACCGCGACATCGTCCAGGACGGCGTCCTGCAGGGCTACCTGTTGGACAGCTACAGCGCCCGTAAGCTGGGGATGCAGAGTACCGGCAATGCCGGCGGCGCCCACAACCTGACCCTGGCCCCGGGCGCGGATGACCTCCCCGCCCTGCTGCGGAGCATGGGCACGGGCCTCCTGGTCACGGAACTGATCGGATTTGGCATCAATATGGTCACCGGGGACTACTCCCGTGGCGCCGCAGGCTTCTGGGTGGAAAATGGCGAGCTTCAGTTTCCCGTGGAAGAGATCACCATTGCCGGCCGTTTGCAGGAGATCTTCGCCGGCTTTGCCGCCGTAGGCTCCGACCTCCTCACCCACGGCAACACCGGCTGTCCTTCCATCCTGGTTGAAGAAATGATCATCGCCGGCGCTTGATGGCCGGCAGGTAAGCCAGCGCCAGGAGCAGCAGGGCCATGGCCAGGAAGGGCCATTCCCCCCAGCGCCCGAAGGGAGTCTGTCCGGCCATGGGCTGGATCTTGCCATCCAGGGCACCCTCTACGAACTGCGGCAACTGCACCGCCACCCGACCCGCAGGGGTGATGAGGGCGGTGATGCCGGTATTGGTGGCGCGGACGTCCGGTTTTTGTTCCTCGCGCGCCTGCATGGCCGCCATCTGCAAGCTCTGGGCGGCGGCGATGCTGTGGCCGTACCAGGCGTAATCGCTGATGTTGACCAGGAAATTGGCCCCCTGCACCACGCCCTTGCGCACATCCCGGGAGAAGGATTCTTCATAGCAGATGCTCATCCCCGCCTGCTCACCCCCCACCGGCAGCACCGACGCCCCCCGCCCCACCGTGAAGCTGCCGAGGCCAGGCATGAAGTTATGCACCAGGGATGCCAGCAGCCAGGGCAGAGGAATGTATTCGCCGAAGGGCACCAAGTGCTGCTTGCGATACCAGCGCAGGGGCGCCAGCCCGTCAATCTCCAGGGCGGCGTTGTAATAATCCCGGCCCGCCACCTCGGGCATGCCGATGATGAGGGTGCTGTGGTGAGCCGCCGACCAGCGGCGCAGGTTGTCGATGAACTGCGGGATCTCCGTCTGGAAGACGGGAAAGGCCGTCTCCGGCAAGACGACGAGCTGCGTCCCCGGGGGCGTAGCGGCGATGAGGGTGGCATAGCGCAGGAGGATGGCGTCGAGCTTTGGGGCGTCCCACTTCTCGCTGATGGGAACGTTGCCTTGCAGGAGCCGCACCTGGAGCGGTGCACCGCTGGGATGGGTAAAGGAAACTGTTGCCGCCACCAGGGCCGCTCCATAGAGCGCGGCCAGGGCAGCGCCACCGGCGGTCATGGCGAGGGGGCTGCGGCGCACCGCCAGGGCCGCCAGGATGGCCGCCACCGCCGCCGTCGCCAGCCCCACCCCATATTGCCCCAACCAGGGGGCAAAACCGCCGAGGAGTGCCCCCGTCTGACTGTAGCCTGTAGCCAGCCAAGGGAACCCCGTGAGCAGGCGCGCCCGCAGCCATTCCCCCAGAACCCAGAGCACCGGCAGGGCCAGCAGCCGCGCCCCGCCGCGAAAAAAGCGGGCGGCGAGCCAGAGGGCCAGGGCCGGGTAGAGGGCGCAATAGGCGGCGAGGAAGGCCACCAATGCCCCGGCCAGAAACCAGTCCATGTTGGCAAACTGGTGCAGGGTGATGGCGATCCAGTAGGTACCGGCGGCAAAGGCAGCAAAACCGAAGACATAGCCGCGCTGGGCCGCTACCCGGGGACTGCTGTCCTGCACCAGGAAAAACAGGGCCGCCAGGAGCACCATGGCGAGATAGGACCAGCCAAAGGGGGCAAAGGCCAGGGGCCAACACGCCCCCAGCAAGAGGGACAACAGCAATCCGCCGCCCTGCCCGGACAGACCGCCCAGCCTCACGCGGGAGAAACCGGCTGATCCTGATCCTTGACCCGGGAGAGCCGCAGGATCTGGACCCGCTTGCGGTCGGCGCGGAGGACCTCCAGGCGCAGGGTGCCTTCCTGCAGGACCTCTCCGGGACGAGGCACGTGCCCCAGGCGGTTGGTCACCCAGCCGCCCAGGGTATCGATGTGCTCGTCCGCCAGTTGCACATGGAAATTGTGGTTGAATTCTTCCAGCGGAATCAGGGCGTTGACCAGATAATCGCCATCCTCGCGAGGAACGATCATCACATCCTCGTCAATATCGTATTCATCCTCGATCTCGCCGACGATGATCTCCAGCACATCCTCGATGGTAATGAGCCCCGCCACCCCGCCGTACTCATCGACGACGATGGCCATGTGATGGCGGCCGGTGCGGAATTCATAGAGGAGATGATTGAGATGCTTGCTTTCGGGAATGAAGGTCGCCGGACGCAGGAGTTCGGTGAGGCGGGGAGGGCTCTCCGCCCCGCCCTGGCAGGCCCGCAGCAGATCCTTGGCGAGAAGGATGCCGCGAACATCGTCGCGGTCGTTGCCCACTAGCGGAAAACGGGAGTGGCCCACCTCCACCACCCGCGCGATGATCTCCGGCAGGGGCGCATCCATCTCGATGACTTCCATTTGTGCGCGGGGAATCATGGCATCGCGTACCGTGAGCTCGGCCATGCGGAAGATGCCATCGACCATGCGCGCGGCTTCGGCGTCGATGATCTGCCGCTCGCCCGCCTCCCGGATGAGCTCCAGGAGTCCTTCCTGATCTTCAATGTTGCCGCGTAGGGACTGCGTAAAACGCTCCCACCAACTGCGGGGGCGTTCGGGACTACTTCGATCGTCATTCATGGACGGCGGGTTGCACGTAAGGGTCGGCCACACCCATTTCAGCCAGAAAGCGGCATTCCAGCGCCTCCATCTCCGCCGCTTCCGCCTCATTCTGGTGATCATAACCAAGAAGATGCAGCGTGCTGTGAATCAGCAGGTGGCGGTAGTGGTCCAGCAGGGCTTTGCCCTGCTCGGCGGCCTCCTGCGCTACCACGGCGGGCGCAATGGCCATATCACCGAGGAGATCGCGGCGGAAGATCGCCGACAGGGACGGCTGCGGAAAGGAAAGGCAGTTGGTGGGGGCGTCCTTGCCCCGAAAAGCGGCGTTGAGGGCCGCCATTGCGGCATTGTCCACAAAACGCAGGGAAATCTCTGTGCAGCGGCCCGCCTCCAGCCGCGGGGAAGGGGCCTGCAACGCCGCCAGGATGGCCCGCCGCGCCTGCATCCGGGAGGGCAAAGGCACGCCCTCCCCAAGGGCATCACTGCTGATGTGCAGGATCAAGGCCGGACGCGCCCTCACTGTTTCTCCTCCAGGCGGTCATAGGCCTCGACGATGCGTGCCACCAGGGGATGGCGGACCACATCGGCACTCTGGAAGAAGACCATGTCGACCCCCTGCACCCCCTGCAGTACCTCGATGGCCTGTACCAGGCCGGAAAGCTGGCCACGGGGCAGGTCCACCTGGGTCACATCACCGGTGACCACGGCCTTGGCGCCAAAGCCGATACGGGTGAGGAACATCTTCATCTGCTCCGGCGTGGTGTTTTGTGCCTCGTCGAGGATGATGAAGGCGTCATTGAGGGTGCGGCCGCGCATATAGGCCAGGGGTGCCACCTCGATGACCTGGCGCTCGATGAGCTTGGCCACCTTTTCAAAACCCAGCATTTCATAAAGGGCGTCATAGAGGGGCCGCAGATAGGGATCCACCTTTTCGCTCAGGGTGCCGGGCAAAAAACCCAGGCGCTCCCCCGCCTCCACCGCCGGCCGCACCAGGACCAGGCGGCGGATATGATTCTGCTCCATTTGCTCAACGGCGGCGGCCACGGCGAGATAGGTCTTGCCGGTACCCGCCGGGCCGATGCCGAAGGTCAGGTCATTGCCGCGGATGGACTGCAGATACTGGCGCTGGCGCAAGCCGCGGCCACCCACCAGGCCCTTGAGGGTCTGGATGCCAGCCACCTCCGATTCCGCGGCGCCGGGCTCCGCTTCCAGCCGCACTCCCTGGATGCTGTGATGGACGAAATGCGGGCTGATATGGCGCCCCTGGCGAATCTGCGCGTAGAGCACGCCCAACACCCCTTCGGCAGCCTGCACGGCCGGCTCCGGGCCGGTAATGTGAAAGCGGCCGCCCCGCGGCAGGATCACGACGCCCAGGCGCGATTCGATCTGCTTGATATGGCTGTCCAGTTCTCCGGAGAGTTCGGCCAGCATGCTGGCGCTGGCGCCATCCGCGACGAATTCGCCGTGGACGTTAAGCTCGGGCATGGGAGGATCTCCGCGGCTCCACGGCATCGGCCGGGAGCAGATCTCCGGACCAGCGCGCACGCAGGCTGTTGGGCATGGTCTCGGTGATTTCCACCGTAACCATCTGGCCGGCCAGGGCCGCAGGACCGGCAAAATTCACCGAACGGTTGCAACCCGTCTTGCCGGTTAGCTCCCGGGCATCGCGCCGGGAAGGGCCCGTCACCAAGACTTCCTGGCGTGTCCCCAGCATGGCCTGGGCATATTCTTGGGCAAGGGCGTTGATCCGCCCCTGGAGAATGGCCAAGCGTTCATCCTTGACCGCCTCGGGGACCGCATCCTTGAGCTTGAGGGCCGGAGTGCCCGGCCGCGGACTGTATTTGAAAGAATAAGACTGGTCGAAGCGCACGGCGGCGATGAGATCCATGGTGGCGGCAAAGTCGGCGTCGGTCTCGCCGGGGAAGCCGACGATGAAGTCCGAGGAGAAGCGGATATCCGGGCGGGCGGCGCGCAGCTTGGCGATCTTTTCCAGATAGCTGGCGACCTGATGCTTGCGGTGCATGCGCTTGAGGATGCGGTCCGAACCGCTCTGCACCGGCAGATGCAGGTGCGGGGCAAGGACGGAGATGCTGCCGTGGGCCGCAATGAGGGCATCGTCCAGGTCGTTGGGATGGGAGGTGGTGTAGCGCAGGCGCAGGAGGCCGGGGATGCGGGCGAGGCGCTCCAGGAGATCCGCCAGGCCGGCCTCGCCAATGAGCCCCGTCGCCCCCCGATAGGCGTTCACGTTCTGTCCCAGCAGGGTGATCTCCCGCACTCCCTGCTCCACCAGGCCGCGCACCTCGCGGATGATGTCGGGCATGGGCCGGCTGTATTCGCGCCCACGGGTATGGGGAACCACGCAGAAGGTGCAGAACTTGTCGCAGCCCTCCATGATGGTCACAAAGGCGCTGGGGCCGTTCTGGCCGGGGCGCTCCGGCAGGCGGTCGAATTTTTCCAGGACGGGAAAGTCCACGTCCACCTGGGGCTGACGGCTGGCTAGGGCGGCGTCCAGCATGTCCGGCAGGCGATGCAGGGTTTGTGGACCGAAAACGAGGTCCACGAAGGGCGCCCGGCGGCGCAGCCGCGCCCCTTCCTGGCTGGCCACACAACCGCCCACGCCGATGATCAGGTCGGGGTTTCGCTCCTTGAGGGGCCGCCAGAATCCGAGCTGGGTATAGACCTTGTCTTCGGCCTTTTCGCGGATGGAGCAGGTGTTGAGCAGGAGCAGATCGGCCGCGGCGGGGTCGTCCACCAGCCGCAGTCCATGGCTGCCCGCGAGCAACTCCACCATACGGGTGGAGTCGTACTCGTTCATCTGACAACCGTAGGTTTTGATATGCAGGGTGTGCAAGCAAGGCTCACGCGCGACCGTTTTGGTCATCATAGGGCCGCCCCCCCACCTTGACAAGGGCAGCGCGAAAAACGGCGGGTCCATTGCCGTCTTTCGCCACACCGGACACAGGAGATCATCCCTGGCCCAGCGCCTCCTGCACATAGCGATGGAAGATCACGTCATCCTTTTCGCTGCCCAGGATCCCGAAGCGGCTGGTTACGGCGGTTACCTGCAAGCCTTTTTGGGCCACGCTGATATCCACCAGCATGTGGCCCTGGCGGGCGTGGATGACGGTCGTATCCGCCCCTTCGCTATCCGTTTTCAGGACGACGCATTGCATCCGCGCCAGGGCCGTCTGCACCGCTGACAAGGTGGGGGTATAGGCACTCGGATAGTATTGGGTGGTCTTCCCGGCATAGATGCCTGCGGCCCCCGCCCCGGCGGCGCCTCCCGCCACCACGGCACATCCGGCGAGAGGAAGCGTGACCAACGTCACAACGGCAAGCAAGACAGCAGTGAGACTTTTCATGGACTTCCCCAACAGACGGTGGGGAGCAGTATAACGCATCCCTGCAGGTGGCAGGTAATCCCTCGGATCAATGAGGAGGGGGAAGGCAGGGAAGGGAAATAGGCAGGCTTGGCTGGGCCTGCCTGCCCGATATCGCTAGTTCGCCTAAAAACGGCAGATGCCGGACCGTTGGGATCAGTCGCTGTTGGGACCTTCCACGGAGTTTTCCAGCACCCGGCCGCTGACAGCGTCGATCCCCACTTCGTGGGTCACGGCACCCTGGCGGATATCAAAGGAATAGCGCAGGCCGCTGCCGCCCTTTTCCTTTTCCAGTTCTTCCTTGACGATCTTGCCTGGGAAGACCTTGGTAGCGGCCTGCCGTGCCTGGGGCAGGGTAACCTTGGCGTCCTTGGCATACTGTTCGCCGGTGAAGGCCCAGGCGCTGGTCGTGACCAGGGCCAAGGTGCCCGCAAACATGGCGAATATCCAGATTGGCTTTTTCATGATGATTTCCTCTTGTCGCAAAGACCCCGTTCATTCGGGATGAGGCCATCCTGCGCCGGCTACCTTAACAGAACCTGAAGGGATTATTATCCGGAAGCATGGGGTGGATCCGGGGACGGTGGCTTGCAGGCCGATACGATCTGGGCCCATCATAGAATCCTTTCCAAGCCGCAAGAAGCCGCTGATGGGGGGTTGATGCAGAAAAAAAACGGTCGGGTAGCGAACGCCTGGCATTTTACCCGCGAGTTTTTGAGAGATCCGCAAGCCATCGGCGCGGTGGTGCCCAGTTCTCCCTTTCTGGCACGGCGAATGGCGAGCCTGGTGCCGCCCGGGCCGGGGACGGTCCTGGAACTGGGTCCGGGGATGGGGCCCGTCACTGCGGCGCTCCTGGAAAGTGGCGTAAAGCCGGCGGAATTGATCCTGGTGGAACGCTCGCCGCGCCTCGCCCAGCATTTGTGCCATCGTTTTCCGGGCGTAGAAGTCCTGCAAGGGGATGCCGCCGATCTCCAGACCCTGTTGGCCGGCCGCGCAGCGGTACGCGCGGTGGTGTCGAGCCTGCCCCTGCGCAGCATGCCCCGGGAGGTGGTGCAACGGATCTTGCAACGCCTGCCGGCCATCAGCCGGCCCGGCACCGTCTTTATCCAGTTTACCTACCATTTTCGCAGTTCCTGCCGAGAACTGCCGGCGGGATTCGAGCGCGGGCGCGCCTGCGTGGTCTGGCGTAATCTGCCACCGGCACGGGTGGACGCCTTTACCTTCCGCGCCCCAATCTGAATCCCAAAGAAGAGATGAGCGTAAAAAAACGGCGTCGCGGCCGTCCCCGCCATGAGTCATAATCGCCCCACGCACCAGCACAAACGGCAGGGCATCACCTTGGTCCTGGGCTCCGGCGGCGCCCGGGGCCTGGCCCATGTGGGCGTGCTCCGGGCGCTGGAGGAGATGCAGGTTCCCATTGCCGCGGTGGTGGGCTGTTCCATCGGCGCCCAGATCGGCGCCCTCTATTGTGCCGGCATCCCCGTCGCGGACCTGGAGATGGAAGCACAGGGCATGCGCTGGTGGGAGGCATTGCGCCTGTTTTTTCCGGATTTCGGTGGTGGGGGGCTGAGCAGCGGTGGCGCCATCGAAGGTTACCTGCGCCAGCGCCTCGGGGATCGCGACATCCGGGATTTTGCCACCCCCTTCGCCTGCGTCGCCACGGATCTCGTGGCCGGCCGGGAGGTGGTCCTCACCGAGGGCCCGGCGCTGGCCGCCGTGCGCGCCAGCATCGCGCTGCCCGTGGTGCTTAGCCCGCAGCGGCTGGGAGGGCGCATACTTGCCGACGGCGGTCTGGTGGACCCGGTTCCCGTGGTCGTGGCCAGGGCGCTCTTTCCGGGACCGCTACTGGCGGTGCTGGTGCACGTGGCCACCCAGCATGACGAACCCTGGCCGCCGCGGGACAACGGCATGCTGCCCCGCATCAACCTGTTCAACCGCGGCGAGGACTGGGTGGCTGACCTGCCCTACCCCAATCTCGTCCAGACCATGCGGCGGGCGGTGGAAATCATGCAGGGCCGCATCGTCGAGATGCAGCTCCAGACCAGTCCGGCGGATTTGACCTTGCAACCGAAACTGGGGAACATCCTCACCCTGGAATTCCACAAGGGGGAGGCGGCGGTGGCGGCAGGTTATCGGGCAGCTCGGGAGGCGACACCCGCAATCATGGCGTTGTTGCAGCGTGAATAAGCGGGGGCGCGGCGCGGTCATGATGGTGCGCCGCCACGCGCCGTGGGCCTTGTGGCCATGGCTGATGCTGCCCGCCTCCCTCACCGCCGCCCTGCGCCGCGCCTACGGCCGCAGCGATACCCCGCAGGTCCTGTTGCTGGGCAGCGGTCGCGGCGTGGCCCGGCAGGAGGAGCGCCGGCACCTGCGCCTGCATCGGGGCGAGCGGGTTTTTTGGCGTGAAGTCCTACTCCATGGAGGCGATGCCGGCAGGCCCGCCCTCTGGGCACGCACCACGGTTCCCCTCCGCGGCCTGCGCCAGGGCTTGTTACCCCTGACCCGCCAGGGTACCCGACCCATTGGCGACCTGCTCTTCCGCCACCGCCGTCTGCGCCGTTCGGCCATTGTCATCGAGCGTCGCCGCCGACAACAGGCCTGGTCCTGGGCACGGCGTTCCATCCTGCAGCGGGGGCCATCCCAGGCCCTCATCGAGGAACACTTCAGCCATCACCTACCGGCCTGGCATGGCCGGGGGCGGCGCTGATGGGGCGCGCTTTTCCGCGGGAAAAATGGCAGGCCTATGCCGCCCTGATGCGGATCGACCGCCCCATCGGCACCCTGCTGCTCCTCTGGCCCACCTATTGGGCCTTGTGGCTGGCTGCGGGAGGCAATCCGCCCCTGGGCCTGTTTTTGATCTTCACCGCCGGCACCTTCCTCATGCGCTCGGCCGGCTGCGTCATCAATGATTATTTCGATCGGGACTTCGACCGCCATGTCGCCCGCACCTGCCAGCGCCCCCTCGCCGCGGGCGTGATCACGCCGCGGGAGGCCCTGGTCCTGTTCCTCCTGCTCTGCCTGGGGGCAGCGGCCCTGCTGCCTTTCCTCAATGGCCTGACCATCCTGCTGGCCGGGGGCGCGGTGCTGGTGACGGTGACCTATCCCCTCTGCAAACGCTTCACCCATTTGCCCCAGGCCTATCTGGGGCTGGCCTTTTCCTTCGGTATCCCCATGGCCTTCGCCGCCCAGACCGGCCGTGTTCCGGTCCTGGCTTGGTGGCTCATGCTCGCCAATGCCTGCTGGGTACTGGCCTATGACACCGCTTATGCCATGGCCGATCGGCCCGATGATCTCAAGATCGGGGTCAAGTCCAGCGCCATCCTCTTTGGTCGCCACGACCGCCTGGCCATTGCCGGTTTTCATGGGGTGATGCTGCTCATTCTCAGTCTGATCGGCCTGGATTTGCGGCTCCATTGGCCCTATTTCCTCGGCCTGTCGCTGGCCGCCCTGCTGGCCGTTTACGAGCAATCCCTCTTGCGTGGTGACCGCGATCAGGCCTTTCGCGCCTTTCTCCACAACAACTGGCTGGGCATGGTCATCTTCGGCGGCATCATGGGCGGTCTAGGCCATTGATCGCACAACTCAAGCATGCCTTTCTCCAGTATTCGCCCACAAACTTATACACAGTTTACTTCTATGCCCGTTTCCATTGCATGATATCGCCCAAGTCCAGCAAAAAAATTATAACTAACTGTTTTTATTGTGTTTATAGTATTGCCACTTTTTTAGGCATAGGGGTCAAAGCCTTACGGAACGGGGCCTCTGGGGGGTTCTTCTGCCCCCATGCACAGAGTTATCCACAGATCGTGTGGGCAACTGTATGAAGCATGAAACATCCTGTCTTCAGGTGGCCGTTTTTGCCCCATTGCGGCGGATTTTTTCCTATGCCTGCCCCGCATCGGGCCCTCTGCCCGCGGGCGTCCGGGTGCGGGTACCTTTTGCGTCTGGTAACCGGATCGCCATGGTCCTCGGCATGGGACCCTGCCCGCCTGGGGTGGAGGTCAAGGACATCCAGGCGGTGTTGGACAGCACGCCTATCCTTGGCCCGGCCTTGCAGCGCCTCATTGCCTTCGGCGCGGCCTATTACCAGCACGCCATTGGCGATGTCTGGGCAACCGCCTTGCCCGCTGCCCTGCGCAAGGGCCAGCCCCTGCCGGACATAGCCGCCTCCTACCATCTCAGCGCGGCCGGGCGCGCGGCCCTCCAGCGGGTGCGCGGCAAACGCCAGCGCGCCCTCCTGGAGGCCTTGCAGAGGGATGGGATGCTATCGCCCGCGACCCTGGAAGCAGGCTTGCGTCCGGCCCTGCGCGAGGCCGTGCGGCGCGGCTGGGCGCAGGCCGTGGCAGCCCCCATCCCGGCATTGCGCTGTAGCGGCTCTCCGTTTCACCTGCACCGGGAGCAGCAGGCGGCAGTGGCCGTCCTCCGTGCCGCCCAGGGCTTTTCCCCCATTCTCCTGCAGGGGGTTACGGGCAGCGGCAAGACCGAGGTCTATCTGGAGGCCCTGCGGCCCCGCCTGGAGGCGGGGGGACAGGCCCTGGTCCTGGTGCCGGAGATCAGCCTCACGCCGCAACTGCTGGGCCGTTTCGTTCAACGCTTTGGCGAGGAACAGGTGGCGGCCCTGCATTCGGGACAAAGCGACGGCGAGCGGCTGCGCACCTGGGCGGCCGCTCGGGAAGGGCGGCTGCGGGTCATCATCGGCACCCGTTCCGCCGTTTTCGTGCCGCTGCCCAGGCTCGCCATGATCGTGGTCGATGAAGAACACGATCCCTCCTTCAAACAACAAACGGGCTGGCATTATTCGGCGCGGGACCTGGCCATCCAGCGGGCGCGTCTGGAAGACTGTCCCATCGTCCTCGGATCCGCCACGCCTTCCCTGGAAAGCCTGCACAATGTCGATCTGGGGCGCTATGGGACCCTCCACCTGCGCCAGCGTGCCGGCGGCGCCCAGGCGCCGGCCATCGTACTCCTGCCCCTGCGCCGCCAGGGTTTGCAGGGGGGCCTGTCCGGACCCTTGCTGGCGGCCTGCGCCGATACCCTCGCCGCCGGAAATCAGGTGCTCCTCTTCCTCAACCGCCGCGGCTATGCCCCCGCCCTCCTTTGCCACGACTGCGGCCACGTCTTCCATTGCCCGCGCTGTGCCGCAGCACTGACCTGGCACCGCCGCGATGCCCGTCTGCGCTGCCATCACTGCGGCCACGAAGAGCGCCTGCCCGGAGCCTGCCCGCAATGCGGCAGCGCCGCCCTCATCAGCGCCGGTCAGGGCACCGAGCAACTGGAGGACGTCCTGCGCGAACGATTTCCCGACACCCCCGTCTGGCGCGTGGACCGTGACGCCTTGCGCGGCCGGGAAGCCCTGGAAAATGTCGTGCGCGAGGTGCGCCGCGACGAGCCCGCCATCCTCGTGGGCACCCAGATCCTCGCCAAGGGCCACCACTTTCCGGCAGTCACCCTGGTGGGGATCGTCAATACCGACCAGGGCCTGTTCAGCGCCGATTTCCGCGCCCCGGAGCGCCTCCTGCAAACGGTCCTGCAGGTGGCGGGCAGGGCAGGCAGGGCAGAGCGGCCCGGCCGCGTCCTCCTCCAGACCCACCACCCCGAACATCCCCTCCTCCAGGCCCTGCTCCAGGGGGATTACAGTGCCCCCGCGGCGGCCCTGCTGGCGGAACGGGTGGCTGCTGGTCTGCCCCCCGCCACCGCCCTGGCCGTCCTCCGCGCCGAGGCCCACCAGCGCAGTCGCGTGGAAGCATTTTTGCAGGGGGCCACTGCCCTCGCCCCCGCCGGGCTGGAAGTCAGCGGCCCCCTGCCTTCCCTCCTGGAACGCCGAGCCGGCTTTGAGCGCGCCGAGCTCTGGGCCCAGGCCGACACCCGCGCCGCCCTGCAGCGCCTCCTCAGCACCTGGCTGCAAGCACTGGAGGCATTGCCCCGGGCGCGTCAAGTGCGCTGGCAGATCGACGTCGATCCCTTGTCCTTTTGATCCCAAAAGCGGCAGTTGGCCAAAGTGTTCTGCCGCGACTGCGATCCGCGCCTAAGAACGCCTGCGCCAGGCGCCGTTGCCGGACTCAGGGGCCATTGGGATCGGTCATGGTGGCGTAATACTCGGCGAAGGCGGGGGCGGCTTGGGGGAAAACAGCCAACAGGACCGGATCGAAATGCTCCGGCTTCACCCGTCCATCACCCTTGAGAATGATCTCCACGGATCTTTCGTGATCGAAGGGTTCCTTATAGGGACGCCGACTGCGCAGGGCGTCGTAGACGTCGGCCAGGACCATCATGCGCGCGCACAAGGGGATCTCCTCGCCTTGGCGGCCCAGAGGGTAGCCGCTTCCGTCCCAGCGTTCATGATGTCCCAGGGCGATTTCCCGGCCCATCTGCAGCTCCGGCGAAACGTTTTGCTCGCCGATGATGTTGGCGCCCAGGATAGTATGCGTGCGCATGATGGCCCATTCCGCGGCGTCCAAGGGACCGGACTTGAGCAGGACGCGGTCGGGAATGCCGATTTTGCCCACATCATGCATGGGGCTGGCCACGAAAATGAGATCGGCAAAATCCGTCGCCATCCCCAGACGTTGGGCCAAATCCTTGCAATAATAGGCGATGCGCTGGACATGGGCGCCGGTTTCTTCGTCCTTTTTCTCGGCGGCGCGGATGAGGGTCTGGATGGTCTGCAGATAGCTGTCGTGCAACTGGGCCGTACGCTGGCGGACCGTCTCCTCCAGGATCTCGTTATTCCGCTGGATGCGATCGCTGTATTCCTTGAGGCGCAGGATATTGCGTACCCGCACCCGTAGTTCGGCCCGATCGATGGGCTTGCCGAGGAAGTCGTCCACGCCGGCCTCCAGGGCACGCAAACGGGTTTCGCGGTCATCGAGGGCGGTGACGATGATGACGGGGAGCGTCGCGTAACGGGCGTCGGCCTTGAGCCGCGCCGCCAGTTCGAAGCCGCTCATCCCCGGCATCATGCCATCGGTCAGGACCAGGTCCGGCCGGCGCTCCTGCAACCGCTCCAGCGCCTCCCGGGCGCTGGCGGCCGCCAGCACTTCATAGGCATCGGCCTGGAGCAGGGCGGCCAGGAGACGGCGGCTGCTCCCTTCATCATCCACCACCAGGATCACCGGGCGACGTTCAGGCATCGGCTTTCCCCCGGTCTTGGAGAAGACGGGCCACGGCTTCCAACAGCGCTGCATGACGGATGGGCTTGCTGAGATAGGCATCGCAACCGGCAGCGAGGATGCGCTCTTCGTCCCCTTTCATGGCCAGTGCCGTCAGGGCCATGATGGGGATCCCCCGCGTCGCGGGATCTCCTCTGAGGAGACGGGTGGCGGCAAGGCCGTCCATGCCGGGCAGATGGATATCCATGAGAACGAGGTCGGGATGCTCGCGGCGCGCCAGGGCGATCCCCTGTTCCGCGTCGGCGGCGGGCAAAACCGCGTAACCCGCCTTGCTCAGGATGATCTCCACCAACTTGCGGTTGACAGCATTATCCTCGACGATCAGGATTCGCTTTGGCAAGGCAAACCTCCCTAGGCAGAACCGGCCCTGGACAGGGCCCGGCGCACTTCGCCGAGGAAGCGATCGCGCTGAAAACCGGCTTTTTCCATGATATGCAGGATATACCCATTGAGGCGGCGGCGATCCTCGGGCGTAACCACCTTGGCCGTCAATACCAGGACCGGGATGGCAGCCGTATCCGGGCGGGACTGCAGGGCTTCCACCACATCAAAGCCGCTGAACTCCGGCATCATCAAATCGAGAAGAATGAGATTGGGGTGGAAATGTTGGGCCATGAGCACCGCATCCCGCCCCCCATAGGCACTGAGCACTTCGTAACCGCCACTGCTCAGTTGCCGACGCAGGATGTCCACCGCCAGCGCCTCGTCATCTACCACCAGCACCACGGGGCGCTGCTGCCTCGTCACGGCAAGGCCCAGTTTTTGCAAGACTTCCGCCAGACGTTCCGCGTCCACGGGCTTTTGCAGGATCTGCACGCTGCCGAGGGAAAAACCGGAACCCTGCTGCGCGTCGATGCTGGTGATCACCACCGGGATGGCGGCCAAGGGCCCTTCCTGCCGCTGGGCCGCGAGAAAATCCCAGCCGTCCATGCCCGGCAGGTTCATCTCCAGGACGATGAGGTCCGGGCGTTCCTCCCGAGCCATGTCCAGGCTGGCCTTGACCTCGCGAGCCCGCCGCACGCGAAATCCGTCGTCCCGCAAATAGCCCTCCAGGAGGGTCGCCGCCGCATCGTCGCTCTCCACCACCAAGGCGGAGCGATCCGTTTTGACTGGGGGGACGGCCTCCGCCGGGCCTGGCTGCAGAGGGGCGGCCTCCTCCCGCCAGGGCAGCCAGACGTGGAAGGTGGACCCCTCCCCCGGAGTGCTTTCCACCGTCACCCGGCCGTCGTGGAGCTCCGCCAGGCGTTTGACCAAGGAAAGGCCCAGGCCGGTGCCTTCATAGCGGCGGTCCAGACCACTATCCGCCTGGACGAAGGGCTGAAAAAGGCGCTCCAGGTCCGCGCCGGCGATACCGATGCCCGTATCCGCCACACTGATTTCCAGCCAGAAGGGAAAGGCCGCATATTCGGGCCCCGGGAGGCCGCCGTGCCGCTGCCCCCGCAGGATGACCCGGCCGCCACCGGGAGTGAACTTCACGGCGTTGGACAGGAGGTTGTAGAGGATCTGCTTGGTCTTGCGCGGATCCACATAAATGGAGGGCAAATCCGCCTCCACCTCGACGCTGAGGCGGATCTGGTGGGCAGCGGCCTTTTCCCGGACAATACCCAAGGCGCTCTGCAGCAGATCGTTGAGGTCCGTCGCCTCCAACTCCAGCTTCATCATGCCCGCCTCCACCTTGGAGAGGTCCAGGATATCGTTGATGAGGGAGAGAAGATGTTGGCCGCTCGCAAAGATGTCGGTGGCGGCGTCCCTTTGCTCGGCGCTGAGTTCGCCCATGACGCCGTCCTTCAGCAGCTCCGAAAAACCGATGATGGCGTTCAGGGGCGTCCGCAGTTCGTGGGACATGTTGGCCAAGAAATCCGATTTGGCCTGATCCGCCATGCGCAATAACTGATTTTTCTGCAGCAACTCCTCGCTGCGGGCGCGCAGTTCGGCGGCCATGATCCGCTGGTTTTCCTTCTGGGCAAAATCGTTGAGGGCAGCCCCCAGTTCCATGGAGAGCTTTTCCAGGAAAGCGGCCTTCCTTTCACTCAGTGCCCGCAGGGAGGCCAGCACCAGCACGCCGAAACGGCGATCCTGATAGCGAATGGGCACCATTACGATCTCCATCGGCTGAAAGCGGCACACGCCGGCTTCCACCAGAAAGCCCGGGCTGCTGCCGGGCTGCCTGAGGCGCTGCAGGTGATCACCCATGGCCGCCTCACCCAGGATTCCTTCCCCGCGCTGGAAGCTGGATGCCAACTGGGCATCGGTGCCCCGGTGCGCCTCCAGGAGAAAGCGACCCTGCCACTCGTCATAGCGATAAAAGGCGGAAACCGGAAAGGGGTGATTCTCCGCCAAAATGCGCAGCACCTGCTGCAGGATCTCCGCCAACTCCAGGCCGGAGCCGCTGAAGAGGGCCAGGATCCGCCCCTGGCTGCTTTCGATGCGCAGGGCTTCCTCCAAAACGCTTTCCGCCTCGCGGCGCTCGCGCATCTCCTCCCGGATCCGCCAAAAGAAACCCGCCAGCAAAGCGATCAGCAGGATGGCGGTGGCCCCAATCACCCACAAGGCCACCCCACCGGCCCTCTGGGCAACCTCGGTGCGCGCCTTGAGCAGGCCGCTTTCCGTCGCATGCATTTCCTTGACCAGGTCATGCACCGCTGCCATCTCGGTGACCCCTGTTCCCGCCCGCAACAGGGTCTGTGCCGCCGGAAGTCCATGCTGCCCGTAGGCGGCGAGAACGCTGTTGAGGATTTGCAGGCGCCTTCGTACCTGCTGCTGCAACTCCACGGCCCTGCGCTCCTCCAGCGGATTGTCCGTCACCTTCGCCGGCAAATCCCCCAGGACTGTCTGCAAGTGCTGGATGGCGCCCTGGCGCTGTTGAAGATAGAAAGGGTTGGCGGTGAGGAGATAACCGCGCTGCGCCGTCTCCGCTTCGTTGATCAGCGCCCAGCTACGGTCCAGGCTGCGCAACACCGCCTGGGTATGCTCCACCCAACGGGAGGCGCGAACATAGCCCACCGCCGTGCGGAAGGCCAGGATCCCCACCAGGAATAGCGCCAGGATAGCCAAGCCGAAGCCCAGGAGGATCTTCTTTTCCGTAGAAAATCTTGAATCCATAATAATGGTTTATAGTTCATATTTTCCCCCTCTGCCGTAACAGCGCTCCTTCAGGTACAATGGCGGCAAAAATCCCGTAGTGCAGGAGTTGCCGTGAAAGAGTTCATCGCCAAACCCCTCCGCAATGCCCTGACCGGCCTCGTTCAAGCCGGAAAGATCAAGGCCCTTCCCGAGCGTCTCGACTTTGACCGTCCCAAGCAGGCGGAGCATGGCCATCTGGCCTCCAATGTGGCCTTGATCCTGGCCAAGGCCGAAGGGCGCAAGCCGCGGGATCTGGCCGCGGAGATCGTCGCCGCTCTGCCGGCGTCGGAGTGGATTGCGCGCAGCGAGATTGCCGGCCCGGGCTTCATCAATTTCTTCCTCCAGCCCGCCGCTTTCCATGCGGCGATCCGCAATGCCCGCCATCATCGGGACCAGTTCGGCGCTGCGCGCATGGGCGACGGCGAAAGGGTGCAACTGGAATTCGTCTCCGCCAACCCCACCGGCCCCCTGCACGTCGGCCACGGCCGCGGCGCCGCCTACGGGGCGAGTCTGGCCAATCTCCTGCGCTTTACCGGTTTCGACGTCCAATGCGAATATTATGTCAACGATGCCGGCCGCCAGATGGACATCCTCGCCGCCAGCGTCTACCTGCGTTATCTGGAAGGATTGGGCGTCGCCCTGCCCTGCGCCTTCCCGGAGAATGCCTATCGCGGTGACTATGTGCGCGCCATTGCCACGCACCTGCGCAGTCGGGAGGGGGATCACCTGCAGCGCCCCGCCAGCGCCCTCGTGGGGCCGGCGGGCGAGGCCGATCCCGAGGCCGCCATGGACGCCCTCATCGCCCGCATCAAGACGGCCCTGGGCCCGGATTACGGTATTTTGCACAGTGCCGGCCTGGATGAGATCCTCGCTGACATTCGCGATGACCTCAGTGCCTTCGGCGTCCACTATGATCGCTGGTACTCCGAGCGCAGCCTCATGGACAAGGGGGCCGTGGCCGCGGCGGTGGAGCGCCTGAAGGCCGACGGCCATTGTTATCTCCAGGACGGGGCCCTGTGGTTTCGCGCCACGGCCTTTGGCGACGACAAGGACCGGGTGCTGCTCCGCGACAACGGTGCCTATACCTATTTCGCCTCCGACGTGGCCTATCACGCCGAGAAGTTCGCCCGCGGCTTCGCCCGCGTCATCGACATGTGGGGCGCCGACCACCACGGCTATATCACCCGGGTACGGGCCGCCCTGCGCGCCCTGGGCCTGGATGACAGTCGCCTGGAGGTCCTCCTGGTCCAGTTCGCCATCCTCTACCGTGGCCAGGAAAAGATCTCCATGTCCACGCGCGCCGGCGAATTTGTCACCCTGCGCGCCTTGCGCGAAGAAGTGGGCAATGACGCGGCGCGCTTTTTCTACGTCCTGCGCCGCGCCGACCAACACCTGGACTTTGACCTGGAACTGGCGAAACGCCATTCCGAGGAGAACCCGGTCTATTACATCCAGTACGCCCACGCCCGGGTCTACTCCCTGCTGCGCCAGGCCGATGAGCGCGGCTTGAGCCGGCCGCCGGCGGAAGTGGACCTCAGTCTCCTGCAGGAGGAACGGGAACTGGGTTTGGCCGACCTTCTCTGGCGTTTCCCCGAGAGCGTCACGCAGGCGGCAGGGGACCGCGAACCCCACCAGATCGCCTTTTACCTGCGGGAACTGGCGGCGGCCTTTCATACTTATTACAACGCCACGCGCATCCTCGTGGAGGACGATCCCTTGCGCCACGCCCGCCTCGCCCTCTGTACCGCCGTGGCCATCACCATCGCCAACGGGTTGCGCCTCCTTGGGGTGTCGGCACCGGAACAGATGTAAGGAGCCATGCGCGACTACAAACGCCACACCAGCCGGCCTCTCCCTCCGGAAACGCCACATCCGATTCCGCCACGCCCGGCAGCGGAGAGCGAAAAGGAACCCGAACGGCGGGGCCGTCTCTGGCCATGGCTCTCCCTAGGAGTAGTCATTGCGGTCGCGGCCCTTGGCTGGGTGATCCATAGCCACCACCGGCAGGCCGTCCAGACTGCGCAAAGCGCCATCACCCATAGTCGGCCCTCCCCCGCCGGCAGCGCCACGACCCCGGCAACGGTGGCCAACGCATCCGCGCTGAGTGCGGTAACGGCCTCGGCACCCCTGGCAGCAGCCACCAGCGCGGCGGCATCCCCCGTCAGCGCCGCCGCCAGCAGCAGCAACGAGTTCACCTTTTACCAGATCCTGCCCAAAATGCAGGTGGATATTCCCACCGACATCCTTGGCAGCGGTCCGGGCATCCCCAGCAGCGCGACCACCAGCACGGCAGCCGCAGCCAATCAGCCCGTCACCATTCAGGTGGGATCCTTTCACAACCGCGCCGAGGCCGTGGTGCTGCGCGACCGCCTCGCCCTCCTCGGCGTCTTCACCACCCTGCAAAACGCCCAGCTACCGCCCCATACGGAGGTATTCCGGCTGCGCACGGCCACCTATGATTCCCTGGCCGACGCCCAGCCCGCCCTCGCCAAGATCCGCAGCCTCGGTATCGCCCCCCTCCTCATCGGCGCGGCGGCGGCCACCGCCAGCGCCGCCTCTCCCAGCGGCAAGACCGTCAGCAGCCTTGGGCCGGTCCCTCCAGAGCAGTGATGGCGGCAGCGGGTGTGGCGCCGCCCGCCAGCACCTGTTGCAGACCGGGCAGATAATAATTCACCGTTTCCACGGCATTGAGCAGATAGGGGCGCAGCAGGGCGGTGCTGATCACCCCCTCGGGCACTTGCACGGCGTTCTTGAAATTGAGCTCGCCATCCTCCAGATCCAACTCAAAATTCCCCAGGGGCAGGCCGTAATTGGCGCGGGTGATATATTCCGCCACGGCCATCCGCCGCGCCGGAATCATTGCCAGCTTTTGCGGGCGAACATAAAAAAGCAGGCGGTCACGCTCGGCGTGGTAATGGCAAAAAATATCCACCACCCCATTGGGCAAGCGTAGGGCACAACTGATCACCGGCACGTCGGGCAACTGTGCGGCATCCCAACCCAGTTCGTTGAACAGATCCTGGGCAACCGTCAAATGCGTCATGGTAGGCTTCCTTGGTGCAAAAATGCCTCAGCGAGGCGAAGAAAGGCGGCTTGATCCAGGGTCTCGGCGCGACAGCCGGGATCAATGTCCAATGCCAGCAGGGTATCAGCGGAAATGATCCCGCGCAGATTATTGGCAATGGTCTTGCGCCGCTGGGCAAAGGCCTTCGCCACCACCTGAGCAAAGGCCGGGCGCAAGGCCTCGGGCACCCGTGGCGGACGGTGAGGAATGAGGCGCAGGAAGGCTGAGTCCACCTTGGGCGCCGGAAAGAAATTGCCCGGTGCCACCGTAAACAGCGATTCCACGGCGCAACTGGCCTGGATCATCGCCGACAAACGCCCATAAGCCTTGCTCCCGGGCGCCGCCACCATGCGCTCCACCACCTCCTTTTGCAGCATGAAGTGCATGTCGCGCAGGACGTCGGCCTGGTCCAGCAGGTGAAAAATCAGCGGCGTGGCGATGTTGTAGGGTAGATTGCCCACCACCCGCAAGCATTGCTCCCGCCCCCCGGCCAGTGCCGCGAAATCAAAGCTTAGGGCATCGGCATGGTGCACGCGCAGGGCGCCGGACCCTTCCAAGGCGCGGAGCCCCGCCAGCATGTCCCGATCCAGTTCCACCACATCCAACCGGGACAGGCATTGCAGCAGGCCCCGGGTCAGTGCCCCGGGGCCCGGCCCGATTTCCACCACCAGGTCTTCACTCCGGGGCGCGATGGCGGCAATGATGCGCTGCACCACCTGGGGCTGCACCAGGAAATTCTGCCCGAAACGCTTTTTGGCACGGGGCAGGTGCGCCTCTTGCATGGTCAACGGTCCTTCATGATATAGTCCATCAACGCCTTTTGGCGCCACCAACGGAAAGTCTATGCACCTTGTGCTGCGTCTTGACGTCGGCGGTCAACCCATGGCCTGGGAAACCTGGGAGGAAGCCGCCGCCCACTATGTCCGTGGCAATGTTGCCTGGACCTTGGGGGATCCTTTCTTTACCGCGCATGGAGGCATATCCCGGCGCAATGGGATTCCGTCCCTCCTCGACATCCATCCCCTCATCGCGGTGCGTGGTCGTCACCAGGGCAAGATTCGTCCACCCGCCTTGTCCAACCATACCCTCTTCCACCGCGACCACCATCTGTGCCTCTACTGCGGCAAACATTACCCGGTTCGCGATTTGACCCGCGACCATATCATGCCCCTGTCCCGGCGGGGCAAGGACATCTGGACCAACGTCGTCACCGCCTGCCGCTGGTGCAATAGCCGCAAGGACAACCGCACCCCAGAAGAGGCCAAGATGCCGCTGCTGGCCGTCCCCTTCACCCCCACTTGGGCGGAATATCTGCTGCTCAGCAACCGGCGCATCCTGGCCGACCAGATGGACTTCCTGCAGGCGCAGGTACCAGAGCGCTCCCGCCTGATCTAGCAACCCGTCGACTGGAGGCGGCTGATCTACCGCGCACCCTGGCAGTCCTAGCCGCAGGCTGCGGCGCGTCGATTCCGGACGATCTCCGCAGCCACGTCCACGGCGCGCAGCAGGCTGCCATGATCGGCCCGCCCGCTGCCGGCAATATCCAGGGCCGTACCGTGATCGACACTGGTGCGTACCACCGGCAAGCCGAGGGTGATGTTCACGGCCTCGCCAAAGGCATGATACTTGAGCACCGGCAGGCCCTGGTCGTGATACATGGCCAGCACCGCATCTGCGTCTTCCAGGTGATGGGGCGTAAAGATGCTGTCCGCCGGCCATGGCCCGCTGATGCTCAGGCCTTCCTGCTGCAGCTTACGGATGAGGGGCGCAATGATCTCCTCTTCCTCGTGCCCCAGATGCCCGCCTTCCCCGGCGTGGGGATTGAGCCCCGCTACCAGGATGCGCGGCGCGGCAATGGCAAAATCCTCCTGCAACGAGCGGTGCAGCACCCGCAGGGTCGTCTCCAGGGTATCGGGGCGAATGGCGGCCGCCACCCGGGACAAGGGAAGATGGGTAGTCGCCAAGGCGACGCGCAGGCCGCGGCCGGCCAGGAGCATGACCACCTGGGCAACGCCGCAGTGCTCCGCGAGATACTCGGTATGGCCGGTGAAGGGAATGCCGGCATCATTGATGATGCCCTTATGCAAGGGCGCCGTGACCATGGCGTCGGCCTGGCCTGAGCGCAGCAGGTGCAGGGCCCTGTCCAGGGTCTGCAACACCGCCGGCGCGTTGGCAGGGTCCAGGTGCCCCGGCCGGCAAGGCCGGGCCAAGGGCACGTCCAGGCAGTAGAGGGTCCCTTTTTTCGGGGACGGCCAGGGGTCGCCCTCCTGCCAGCGCTCCAGCCCCACGGGAAGGCCGAGCAGGGCGGCGCGGCTGCGCAAACAATGATAATCTCCCACCAGGAGCACTGGGGCCGGCAGTGGATGCTGACCCAGCAGCAGAGCGATTTCCGGGCCGATACCCGCGGGCTCGCCAATGGTCAGCACGATGCGCGGGACCGGTTTCACGACGAAGCCGGCAGCACCGGCAGGACTTCGACGACGCCCTCCGGCCCCTGCACCCGTTGGGGAATCTGCAGGACGCGCACGCGCAGGAAACGATCCCGGATATCCAACTCAAGGATATCATCCGCCGCCACCACGCTACCCGCCTTGGCCACGTGACCATTGATCTGCACGCAGCCGGCGGCACAGATTTCCTTGGCCAGCGTCCGGCGCTTGATGAGTCGCGACATCTTGAGAAAGAGATCCAGGCGCATCAGGCGGTGACGGCGCGCAGGCTCGGGTCGAGGATTTCCACATAGGCGCCATCGCGGATGCGCCGCTGCCATTCCTCCATGCGCTCACGCACCATGCGATTGTAAAGCTGCATGCGCGCCGCCGCCATGACCTGCTGCTCACCCACGGGCTCCTGGCGCTGCCCTTGCGATTGCAGGAGATAAAGGCCATCGGCGGTGCGGATGGGGTCGCTGACGGCATCCGGGGCTAGGGAAAGCAAGGTACGCTCCAGCACATCGGGCAGTTGACCCGGTGCCACCCAGCCCACTTCTCCCCCCTTGGCCGCTGTGGCCGGGTCCTGACTGTAGCTGCGGGCCAACTCGCTAAAGCGCGTCCCCGCCTCCAGCGCCTGCTGGATGTCGCGGGCGCGCGCCTCAGGCGGGTAAAACTCGCCCCCGCCACCAGTTGCTCGCGGATCTTTTCGGCCTGCTGGCGCGCCGCGCTCACGGCGTCGGGCGTGGGGTTGTCGGGGAGGGCAATGAAGATCTGCTGCAGATCGAAGCTGAGACCACCGATTTCCTTGAGCTGACTGGCAAAGGTCTTGACCTCGTCGGGGCTGACATGCACCCGGCTCTCCACCTCCTGCTGGGTGAGGCGATCCACCAGAATGCGGTTTTTCAGGTCCGCGGTGAAGGTCTCCCAGGACTGGCCCTGATTGACGAGGGCCTGGCGCAATTGATCGGGGGTAAGATTGTTGGCCCGGGCGAGATTGGCAATGGCCTGATCCAAGGTCGCCTTGTCCACCTGGATACCGGCCCGATGGGCAATCTGCAGTTCGACATCCTGCAAGATCATCTGCTGCAGGACCTGGCGGCGGAGGACATCCTCGGACGGCATTTGGCCAGCGTCCTGGCCCTGCAGGCGGGCGCGAATGGCCTCCACCCGCTGCGCAAGCTGCGTGGAGGTGATGATCTCGTCATTGACCACGGCCACCACCTTGTCCAGGGTTTCCAGGTTGCTGGGGAGGGGCGTGACCTGGGGGGTCTGACTGGAAGTCGCCGAAAAGGTCCGCTGCTCCGCCTGGGGCTGTGCCACCCGGGGCACCGGGGCAATGAGGGTGTCGCGGTTGAGGAAGGGGGCTTCGGCCCAGCAAAAGCTCGGGGCCGTCAGCAGCGCGAGGCTAAGGGTAGCCAGGATTGGGCGGCGAGGTAAAAGCATCAAAACTCCATGCTGGCGCCCGGCACGTATTGGCCGAGCAGGCTTTGCGAGGCGTTGCCGAGGCTCGTAAGGCCGCGCAGCAAAATCTCAAAATAGACGGCATTATTGGACTGACCGCCCAAGAGTATCTGGTGATACACCACCACACGGGCGGCCCAACAACCGCCATCATAGCCGATCCCCAGCAACTGCTCCAGAGGCTTTCTGTCCTTGACATCATACTGGTAACTGGCCAGGGCCTGCCAGTGCGGCGCCACCGGCCAGGCGGCGGAGATACCCGCCTGATCCACAAAATTCTGGGTGTAGCGGTAATCGAGGTTGATCACGCGATTGCGCCCCGGCAACCACTGCGCCCGCAAATTGAGGCGCTCGAAACGCTGCCAGCGCGAGGCTACCTGACTGCTGGCCAGGAAATTGAGATCGCTCAAAGGCGCAAAGACCCCTTCGAAGAAATAACTGGACTGCTGGGTTTGGGGCACCACATTGCCGGCCAGGTCGATCTGGTTGCGGTTGAAGTAGCGGATCTGCCCGATGGACCCCTGCCAGAGCTGACGCCCGGCGGGGGTCAGCCAGGTGCCCGTCAGACCCAGCGCCAACAGATTGGCCGCGTTGATCCGGTCATTGCCGGTATACAGGAAATTATCCTGGAAGATCATGGGGAAGTTCTGGAAGGGCTGGCTGGCGTCGAAGTTGGGGATATTGCTCTGGTCCTTGGTGGGGATATAGAGGTACTTGAACATGGGCTGGAGCAACGCGGTGCTGCCATCCGCCCCGTAACGCACGAAATTCAGCCCGCCCTTGAGGCTCAGGGCCGGCAGGGTGCGGTTGATCACCCGTGGAAATACCGGGTTGTTGCGCTGGACCTGGTAGCGGCTGTAATACAGCCGTGCCTGGGGCTCCAGGAAGCCCCAACCGCTGCTGAAACGCCAACCCAGCGTGGGGGTAAGGTCCAGCCGCTGACCGATGGGCCCGGCGGCGGCATTGAAATAATCAAAACTGCTCCGCCAGTCGAAATAGCCGTTTTTCCCCAAACGCCAATAGCCGTCGGCGAAAATATGGGGCAGTTCGGCATAGGGGGCGATGCTGTTCGGCACCAGTTCCTGATAGCTCTGCAGGCTGATACCGGCGTTGATATGCGCGTTATTATAATACACTCCGCCCATGGAGGTAATGTACGGCGCATTGCCGATACCCCCGGCAAAATTGCTTCCAAAGCCCGAGATACCGCCGAAATCCGAGAGGAAATTGGCGTAGCTGACCCGGTTGTAATTGATCGCCGCACTAAAACCATGGCCGAGATTCTGATTGTGCTGCCAGGAGACCGCCCAGAGGGTATTGCGGGTGAGCTGATCGTTGGGGAGAACATCCACAAGCAGGGTGCCGCTATAGTCGGGCTCCAGGTAACGAAACTGGTTTTGCACCATGGCGCCGCGCTTGGTGAAGTAATTGGCGGTCAGGGTATCGTCCATATTGGGCGCGATATTGAAATAATAAGGGACACCCAGGGAGAATCCGTTGATGGTCGAGTTGCCGAAACTCGGCGTCAGGAAGCCCGAATGCCGCTCCAGGGGAAAACTGAAGCGCGGCAACCAGAACACCGGTATCCCCAAGGCATCGATGCGGGTGTTGTAAGTCGTGACCTCGCCGCTGTTTTGGTTGAGGTCGAGGCGGCTCGTCCACAATTCCCAGGCCGGCCTTGCCCCCTCACAGGTAGTGTAACAGGCCTCGTTGAGACGGTAGACCCCCTTGGCCAACTCCTGCCCCTGGGCGGCGTGGCCGTGGCCGTTCTGGGCCGGCAGCAGGTAGCGCGGCTGGACCACGATGCCCTGATTGGCCTGCAGGTGGATGGTGGCCTGCGGCGCGGCCGTGAGCAGGCCGGGACTAACCATGCGCACATGGCCTTGGGCAATGATCTCGTCCCGGGCCTGATCATAATGCACGGTATCGGCATAAACGCGGCGATCCCCATAGAGCACCTCCACATCGCCGCTGGCCGTCCAGTGACCGCTGCCCAGGCCCTGGACCTGATCGGCATAGAGCGTGACCGGCCCCTGTTCCGTCGCCCCATGGGCGAGAAGCGGCCAGCACATGGCCGCAAGAATGGCCAGACGCGGCCGCGCCAGGCGCCGGGCCATGGCGCCCGTGGGGGCGGTGCCCCATTGCAGACTTCCCAGAGGACTTTTCATAGTGGCCTAAAATCGCACAGAATGCTTTTATGTCGCAATCGCATCCTGCATCTTTTTTCGCCCCACCGCATCCCAGCGAGCGCCGCGCTGCCCAGCGGCACGCCTGGTTGCGCGCCCAGGGCCTCGATTTCGCCCGGGCCGAAGCCATCCCCGGCGACGCCAGCGGCCGCCGCTACTGGCGGCTGCCGGCCGAGGGTCTAATCCTCATGGACGCGGCGCCGCCGGAAGACCCCTTGCCTTTTTTGCGCGTACAGCGGCGTTTCCTGCGCCTGGGCCTGCGCGTACCACGGGTGCATGGAGCGCACCTAGGCCAGGGCTTCCTGCTGCTGGAGGATCTCGGCAGCCGGGACCTCAAGACCGCCCTGGATGCCGGCGAGGATCCCGATACCTGGATGGCCCAAGCCATGACGATCATCATTGATCTGCAGGCCGGCAGCCGCCGGCAGTATCCGCGCCCTCCGCTACCGTCCTTCGATGCCGCCCATATCGGCGCCGAACTGTCCCTCTTTCGCGACTGGTACCTGACACGCCACCTGGGTCTCGTCCTGGGACCGGAAACCCAAACGCGCCTCCATTCATGCTTCGCGCGGCTTACGGTCAGCGCCCTTCGGGAGCCTCAAACCTGGGTCCACCGTGATTTTCACGCCCGCAACCTCATCTGTCTGGAGGATGGTGAATTGGGCGTCCTCGATTTCCAGGACGCCGTGCGAGGACCCGTCTCTTATGACCTCGCCTCCCTGCTCTGGGATCGCTACTGGGATTGGGGCAAGCAGCGACGTCGGGACTGGGCCATCCGCTTTCATCAGAAGGCGCAGCGGCGCGGCCTGCCTCTGCCGGGACAGGGGGATTTCCTGCGCGATCTGGGGCGCATGGGTCTGCAGCGCAACCTCAAGATCCTCGGTATCTTCTGCCGCCTCGCCTACCGCGACGGCAAAGAGGAATATCTCCAATTCCTGCCCCGCTTCCGGGCCTATGTCTGGGAGGCCATGAGGGCAGACCCGGAGCTTCGCCTCCATCAAGCCGACTTCGCCCCGTGGATCTCATCGCCATGCGTGCCATGATCCTCGCGGCAGGCCGCGGCGAACGGCTGCGCCCGCTGACGGAGCACACCCCCAAGCCGCTGCTGGAAGTGGGCGGCAAAGCCCTCATCATTCACCACCTGGAGGCGCTGGCGGCGGCGGGCATCCGCGAGGTCGTCATCAATATCGGTTATCTCGGCGACGCCATCGTGGCCGCCCTGGGCGAGCGCCATGGTGCTTGCCACATCCATTACAGTGACGAGCGCGACGGGATATTGGAAACCGGCGGCGCCATCGTCCGCGCCCTTCCCCTCCTTGGCGACGGACCCTTTCTCCTGGTCAACGCCGACATTTTCACCGATTTCCCCTGGACAAGCCTCCTGCAGAAGGATGATCGCCCCGCCCATCTCGTCCTCGTGCCCAATCCGCCCCAGCACCCCCAGGGCGACTTCGCCCTCAGCGGCGCGCGAGTGGCTTTAGATGCGGAACACCGCCATACTTACGCAGGAATCGCCCGCCTGCATACGGACCTCTTCCGCCCTTACCCGGCTCTGCGCGCGCCGCTGGCCCCCTGGTTGCGTCAATGGATCGCGGCAGGGCAGGTCAGCGGCAGCCTGTATCGTGGGATGTGGCTGGATGTGGGCACGGCCGAGCGCCTGCAGGCGGCGCGGGCCTGGTACACGGAGAAATAAAACGTCATGGCCTTTGATCCGGAAGTAGTCCACAGCGCCGTCACCCTCGATACGGCCACCCGACAGACATTGCGGACGCAGTGGAGCAGCCTCATGGAACTGGCGGTATGGGGCGAGATCAAGAGCAGCCAGATCGGCCTGCTCCCCAAGCTGCGCAAACGGGTCCTGGACCTCGGCGAGAAATTGCGCTCCTATGCCAGCGACCGGCGCTGGATCCCGCACCCACGCGAGCAGATCAAAAATGCCCTCAGCGGCAGCCTGCAGGTCCGGGAAGCCCTGGATAAGGTGGCAGAACTGGTGCAGGGAGTGGATGGCGGCAACGAGTGTGCGGCCTTCCACTCCGGCTGGGGTGCCCTGCGCCGCACCCTGGAGGCGGATATCGCTCCGCGCGAGGCGCGCCTGGCCAGCCTGCTCGATGCTCAGTATCAAGAGGAAGTATAGGAAAAATCATGAAAATCATTTACGCGCTCGTCGTTATTGGCGCCCTCGCCGTTATTGCCGCCCTGGTCTGGTGGGGCAGGGAGGAAGAAGGGACCGTCGCCAACGACCAGTCCGTGCGTTGGTATCAGGCGCATCCCGACGCCTTGGCGGCGGAGAATCTCAAATGCTGGAAACTGGTCAGGGAAGCCTCCTTCGCGGACGTGGACCAGGTGATGGCCGCCCATCCCCATTGCAAGATCGTCTACCAGGCCATCGAAATACAGGATCGGGAGGGAGGGCAATGAGCGGATTCCCCGGCGACGCAGGCAATTCCCCCACAAGTGCAGAATCGCTCTGCCGGCTGGGACGGGAAGTGCTGCGCCTGGAAGCCGCCGCAGTAGCCGCCCTGGAGGCCCGCATTGATGACCAATTTGCCCATGCCTGCGCAATCCTCCTCGCCTGCCCGGGACGCATCGTGGTGAGCGGCATGGGCAAGTCGGGCATCATCGCCAAAAAGATTGCCGCCACCCTGGCCAGCACCGGCAGTCCCGCCCTCTTCCTCCATCCGGCCGAAGGCAGCCATGGCGATCTCGGCATGCTGACCCGCCAGGACTGCCTCCTGGCCCTGTCCAATTCCGGCGAGACCGCGGAATTGCTGGCCATCCTGCCGGTGGTCAAACGCCTGGGGGTTCCCCTCCTGGCCATGACCGGCAATGCCCAGTCCACCCTGGCGCAGGTCGCCGATTGCCACCTCGACTGTGCCGTGGAACGGGAAGCCTGCCCTCTCAACCTCGCCCCCACCGCCTCCACTACCGCCACCCTCGCTATGGGCGACGCCCTGGCCATGGCGCTCCTGCAGGCCCGCGGCTTCTCCGCCGACGACTTCGCCCTCTCCCATCCCGGCGGCAGCCTGGGCAAACGGCTGCTGTTGCGGGTCCAGGATCTCATGCATCGCGGCGCGGCCCTGCCCAAGGTCGCGGCCGCCACCCCCCTGCGCGAGGCGGTGCTGGAAATCAGCGGCAAAGGGCTGGGGATGACCGCCGTATGCGATGACCAGGAGCGGATTCTCGGCATCTTTACCGACGGGGATCTGCGCCGCGCCCTGAGCCGGGAACATGACCTCTGGGAGCGCCCCATGGCCGAACTGGCCCACCCGGACCCGCAGACCATCGCCCCCGAGGCGCTGGCGGCAGAGGCCCTGGCCATGATGGAAAAGCACCGCATCGGGGCGCTGCTGGTGGCGGACGGCGACGGCCGCTTGCTGGGCGCATTGAACATGCACGATCTCCTGCGTGCAGGTATCGTATGAAGGAGCAGCCCATGGCCGAAGCCAGTCCGGAGATCCTCGCTGCAGCCCGCCGGATCCGCCTCCTGATCCTTGATGCTGGAGGATGAAGCGGTCGCCTACATGGGCGACGACCTCCTCGACCTCCCCATCCTCATTCGCGCCGGTCTGGCAGCCGCCCCTGCGGACGCCCATGGGGAAGTCCTGAAACATGTCCACTGGCACAGCCGCCTAGGCGGTGGGAGGGGCGCCGTGCGCGAACTCTGCGATCTCCTGCTGCAGGCCCAGGGCCACTGGTCCACCATCCTGCAAGGCTATCTGGAGCGCGGGCCGCGATGAGATCCCTGCACCTGCCCTCGCCGGGCCTGCTCCTCCTCAGCCTGGGGCTGGCCGCCGCGGTCTGGTTCTCGTGGCCCAAGCACCCCTTGCCGCTCCCCCGCATCGACTGGCACGGCCAGATCCGCCGCGGCGACCAGGCCGCCGAAGACGTGATCATGCGCCAGTACACGGCAACAGGCGTCCTGGATCTTCTGGCCACGGCGCAAACGGCCTGGCATGACCCGAAGGATCATGAAACGTTGCTTCGCGGCATCACGGTGCAGCGTTTTCGCGCCAACGGGATCATGCATCTACAGGCCGAGCATGGCCGGATGGATGATCGCAGCCGGCTGTTGACCCTCTGGGGCCACGTCATCGCCAGCATGCCGCCGGACACCCGGCTCCTCACCGAGAGGGTGCATTACGATCCGCGAACAGGCATCATCACTACCCGGCAGGCGGTGCGCCTGGAGCGCGGCGTCAACTGGATAACGGGAGTGGGCCTGTGGGCCTCGGTGAAGGCGGAGCAAATGAACATCCTCCATGATGTACGAGGCGTCTATGCGCCATAAGGGACTGTTTTTACTATTGATCACCTGCGCCGCGGCCAGTGCCTGGGCAGCCCAGGCACCTGCGCTGAACGGCGGCCTGGGCAAAGGCCCCGTCCATATCAGCGCCGATAGCCTGCATGCCGAAAACCAGCCGCGCCAGCAGGCTGTCTACACCGGCAAGGTGGTCATGACCCAAGGCGATGTGGTCATCAACGCCCAGACCCTGACCATCGACGCCGCCCAGGGCAAGATCCAGAAGGCCACGGCCATCGGCAGCCCCGTCACCTTCACCATGTCCGCCGCCCAGCGCCACGGCTACGGCAACACCCTCGTCTACCTGCCCGACAGCGCCGAGATCATCCTCACTGGCAACGCCCATCTCTGGCAGGAGAAAAACGAGGTCAGCGGGGAGCGCATCGTGTATTTCCTGCAGGACCAGCAAACCCGGGTGACTGCGGCCCCCGGGCAGCGCGTGCAGTCCGTGTTCTATCCCGCGGCGGCCAACCGCTCCGCCAGCGGCAAGAAGCCATGAGCGACAGGCTGGTGGCCCAGGGACTGGAAAAAGGCTATCGCCGCCGCACCGTCGTGCGCGACGTCTCCCTGGAGGTGGGGGCGGGAGAAGTGGTGGGCCTCCTCGGCCCCAACGGCGCCGGCAAGACCACCACCTTTTACATGATCGTGGGGCTGGTGCGCCCGGATCGCGGCCACATCCTTCTCCATGATCGCGACATCACCACCCTGCCCATGCACCAGCGGGCGCGTATGGGGCTGGGTTATCTGCCCCAGGAACCGTCGGTTTTCCGGCAAATGAGCGCCGCCGACAATATCCTCGCGGTCCTGGAAACGCTGCCCCTCGACAGCGTGGGGCGGGCCGAGCATCTGGAACGGCTCCTCAGTGAACTGCACCTGCAGGCCCTGCGCGACACCAAGGGGCACAGCCTCTCGGGCGGGGAACGACGGCGCGTGGAGATTGCCCGAGCCTTGGCCCTCGAACCCCGGTTCATGCTTCTGGACGAACCCTTCGCCGGCATCGATCCCATTTCGGTCCTGGAGATCCAGCGGCTGATCCAGGACTTGCGGGATCGCGGTATCGGCATCCTCATCACCGATCACAATGTGCGCGAAACGCTCGGGATCTGTGAACGCGCCTACATCCTCCATGATGGCATGGTCCTCACCGCCGGCAGCCCGCAGGAGATTGTCAATGACGCCATGGTGCGTAAAGTCTATTTGGGAGATCAGTTCCATATCTAAGTTGAAGAAATCATGAAGCAAGGTCTAGAACTCAAACTCGGCCAACATCTGGCCATGACCCCCCAACTGCAACAGGCCATTCGCCTGCTGCAGCTTTCTACGGTGGATCTGCAACAGGAAATCCAGAGCATGCTGGAGAGCAACCCGCTGCTGGACGAGGAGGCTAGCGGAGACGCGGTCGGCGAGGAAGCGACGGGTGCTCCGGAGCCGGGTACCGCCATGGATCAGGACCGCCAGATCGACCTCTCGGCCGACGCCACGCTCCCCGAAGAACTGCCCCTCGACAGCCAGTGGGACGACGTATTCGACCTCGGCCTCCCGGCCACGGCTGCCGCCCCCGACGAGGACCTTCCCGATTTTGAATCCCGCAACAGCAACCCGCAAAGCCTCCAGGATTATCTGCGCTGGCAGGCCAATATGACCCATTTCACCGGCAGCGAACGCAATATTGCCGAAGTCATCATCGACTCCATTGATGAACGGGGCTATCTCGGCACCGATCTAGGTGAGATGGCAACATTGCTCGATGTCGGTGAAGAACAAATCCGTGCGGTGCTGCAGCAGATCCAGCAATTCGACCCACCCGGAGTGGCGGCGCGCGACCTCAGCGAATGCCTGGCCCTGCAATTGCAGGCTTTGGCCGACAGCGAGGGCAGCGCCGCCCTCGCCCTGCGTATCGTCCGGGAGCATCTTCAGACCTTGGGGCGCCATGATTATGCGCGGCTCTGCCAGGTTCTCGGCGTCGATGAGACCGCCCTCCGCCCCGCCCTTGCCCTCATCGCCTCCCTCAACCCCAAGCCGGGAGAGAACATCGGCGGCGAGAGCACCGAGTATGTCATCCCCGATGTCATCGTCCGCCGCGTGGGCGCGCGGCTGCGCGTCGAACTCAACCCCGAAGCCATGCCGCGCTTGCGCATCAACCGCCATTACGCCGACATGGCCGGGGGCAAGGATGCCACCCACAAATATATCCAGGACCACCTCAACGAGGCACGCTGGTTCATCAAAAGTCTGCAAAGCCGCCAGGAAACCGTGCTCAAGGTGGCCAGCGCCATTGTCGAGCGGCAGAAAGACTTCTTTGAGCACGGCCCGGAATCCATGCGCCCCATGGTCCTGCGCCACATTGCCGAAGCGGTAGAGATGCATGAGTCCACGGTCTCGCGGGTCACCAACCAGAAATACATGATCACTCCCCGCGGACTCTTCGAATTCAAGTATTTCTTTTCCAGCCACGTCAGCACCGACAATGGCGGCGCTGCCTCGGCCACTGCCATCCGCGCCCTCATCATCAAGCTCATCCAGGCCGAAGACCAGCGCCATCCCCTGAGTGACGCGGAGATCGCCAAAATCCTTGCCGATCAGGGCGTGCAGATTGCCCGGCGCACGGTGGCCAAGTATCGCGAAGGGGAAAACCTTCCCCCCGCCAGCCAGCGCCGGCGCCTGTGAAACCGATGCGCGAGAAAGGCTGCATGAAACGGGCGAAGGCGGTACACTGGGCACTCCAGCCCCTGGCAGCAACGGGGAAGAACACGTCAACCACCATTGCGAGGAGGGAACCATGCAACTCACCATCACCGGACAACACCTGGACCTCACCGATGCCCTCAAAAGCTATGTCACCGAGAAACTGGGGCGCGTCGACCATTATTTCGATCATGTCATCGACGGTCACGCCGTACTCCGGTACATGGCCCACGAAAAACTCTCCAATTCCGCAGAAGTGACGGTGCATGCCCCGGGCCATACCTTCCACGCCGAGAGCGAGGATCAGGATATGTATGCGGCCATCGACCTGCTCGCCGACAAGCTGGAGGCCCAGGTGCGCAGCCACAAGGAGAAGCTGACGGACCGGCGTAACGGTCATCAGGTGCCGCTCACGGCGGCCGCCGAGACGGACTGATCGCCGTCATGGCAGCCCTTGAGATTCCGGTGGCGGCCATTCGTCTCGATGCGCCACTGCGCACCGGCGCCGAGGCGCTGACCGCCCTGGCCGAACTCCTGGCACCTGCGGCGGGACGCCCCGCAGCCCAGATAGCCCAGGCGCTGCAAGAGCGGGAAGGCCAGGGTTCCACGGGCATCGGTCACGGCGTGGCCCTTCCCCATGCCCGCCTGGAAGGCCTCACGGAGGTGGCCATAGCCGCCCTGCGCAGCGCCAGGGGGCTGCCCTTTGCCGCGCCCGATGGAGAGGATGTGCAATTGTTCATTGCCGTCCTCGTCCCCAGAAGCGCGCCCACCATCCATCTCGAAACCCTTTCCGCCCTCGCCGCCCGTCTGGCCGATGTCAGGCTCCGGGAAAGGCTGCGCAGTACCGGCGATGCCGCCGATTTTCAGCAGCAACTAATAGCAGCCCCTGCAGGGTGATGCCCGTGTCGTTCCCACTATGGCCCAGCCAAGGGGGCACCATCCCGTCGGCGGGGAGGGAATAGCTCTATGCCGCTGCAACCCCTTGAGCGTCGGATTACGCTGCGCACGCTCTATCAGGCCATGCGTTCGGATCTGCGCTGGCACTGGCTACAGGGCCAAGAGTTGGGTGAGCGCTTCCTCAGCGGCGATCCTTGGGCCGACCAGGACGCCGGCGGCGCCGCCCTGGTCGGCTTCTTCAATTTTATCCGTCCCCACGCCATCCAGGTGCTGGGACGGACCGAACTGGCATACCTGGAACAAAGCGGCGAAAGGATCGATCATTTTTTCCCACCGGCGCTCCTGGCCCTGGTCATCGGCGAAAGACAGCCGGTGCCGGCCCTCCTCCTGGAGCAGCTCCGGCAAAGGAACATCGCCCTCTTCGTCACCCATCTGGGAGCCCGGCATGTGCTCTCGCGTCTGCAGCATTACCTATATCGCGTCCTGGCGGCACGGCAACTGGTCCATGGCGTACTGGTGGACGTCCTCGGCCTCGGCATCCTCCTGCAGGGGGAAGCCGGCATCGGCAAAAGCGAACTCGCCCTGGAACTGGTGAGTCGCGGCCATCGTCTCATTGCCGACGACAGCGTGCTCTGCATTCGCACCGCACCTGATGTGATCAGCGGCGAATGCCCCCCACCCCTGCGCAACTTCCTCGAAGTGCGGGGCCTGGGGATCATCAATATCCGTGACCTCTTCGGCGCCGCGGCCATTGCCCGTTCCAAGCGGATACGCCTGGTGGTGGAGATCAAGCGTATGGACGACACGGAAATGGCGGATGTGGACCGTCTGCAGGGCGCCGTCGGCCACCTCGACATCCTCGACGTCTTGCTGCCGCTGCTGCGGCTGCCCGTGACACCGGCCCGCAATCTCGCCGTGCTGGTGGAAGCGGCGGCGCGCAGCCAGTATCTCAAGGAGTCCGGCGTCGACATGCTGGCCGATTTCGATGCCCAGGTACGGCGCGCCGCCGCGGAGGAATGAATGGAAGCACGGGACTTCATCATTGTCAGCGGGCTCTCGGGATCGGGCAAGTCCACCGTTCTCCAGGCCCTGGAAGACCAGGGCTACTATTGCGTAGACAACCTCCCCGCCACTCTCCTCGCCGACTTTGGCGGCGAGTTGACCCGGCGCGATGAAAAGCCGATGCTGGCTGCCGTCAGCATCGACGTGCGCAACCGTGAATTTTTCGCCGCCCTGCCCGCCGCCCTCGCAACCCTGCGCAGCCGCCACGGCCTGCGCCCGCGCATCCTCTTTCTGGAGGCCGACGAGGCCACACTGATCCGCCGCTACAGCGAAACCCGTCGCCGCCATCCCCTCACCGATGTGGGCGGGGGCGATCTGAGTCCCGCCGGGGCGCTGGTAACGGTGCTGCGGCGGGAGCGGGAAATGGTCCAGCCCCTCTTGGACATCGCGGACAAGCGCCTCGACACATCGCAGATCAACATCCACCAGTTGCGCCTGCGCGTCCAGGCTTGGAGCCTCGCCTCCCGCCATTACGGCGGTCTGGTCCTGCTCCTGCAGTCCTTCGCCTTCAAAAACGGCGTTCCCCTGGATTCCGACTTCGTCTTCGATCTGCGCGCCCTGCCCAACCCCCATTATGACCCCGCCCTGCGCCCCCTAACCGGCCGCGATGCCGCCGTTCGCACCTTTCTCGACGGCGCCCCCGGCGTACAGGCGGCCCACGACTCCCTGCGCCTTTTCCTGCAATCCTGGCTGGCCCCCTTTGCCGAGGAACATCGCAACTACCTCACCGTCTCCCTGGGCTGTACCGGTGGCCAGCACCGCAGTGTGTATATGGTCGAGGCCTTGAGCCGGGATCTGGCCGAGGAAGGTCGGCGCCTGCTAGTACAGCATCGCGAGTTGGACATCACGGAGGCGCGACCATGATCGGCCTAATGCTCCTCACCCATGACGAAATTGGCCAGGCCTTTCTGGCCGCCGTAACCCACATCTTCGGCAGCACTCCGCCGGCCCTGACGGTTCTCGAAATACTCCCCGACCAAGGGCTGGAAGAGAGCCGTCTGCGCCTCCGTCAGGCCTTGGAGAGACTGGATGAAGGGGATGGCGTGCTGGTCCTCACGGACCTTTTCGGCGCCACCCCCAGCAATCTCCTATCAACGGTCCTGCGCCCCGGCCGGGTGGAGGCCGTAAGCGGGCTCAACCTCCCCATGCTGCTGCGCGCCCTGTCCCGCCGCCCCGATGGCCTGACTGCCGCCCGGAAAGGCGCCCTGGACGGGGCGCATCAGGGAATCGTGGACCTCACCACCCTGACCGCCCAGCAATGAGCCGGGCGCAGCCAGTGGCCCATCTGCGACAGTCGCGCTATGCTCTTTCCGCATCCCATCAACTGCCGGATCCCGATTGAAACCAAAGAGGCAATCTCAGTGACCGTGCGCGTGGAATTACAGATCATCAACCAGCTCGGCCTGCATGCTCGGGCTTCGGCCAAATTTGTCAGTCTGGCCTCGCGCTATCCCTGCGCCGTATGGCTGGAACGCAACGGGCAACGGGTGAATGGCAAGAGCATCATGGGCGTCATGACCCTTGCCGCCGCCCAAGGCAGCACCCTGACCCTGGAAACGGACGGCCCCCAGGAAGCGGAATGCGCCGCGGCCTTGCAAGGCCTGGCCATCAATCGTTTCGGAGAAGCAGCGTGAGCTTCGAGCTGGCCGGCATCGGCGCGTCGCCGGGCATTGCCATCGGGCCCGCCCTGGTCCTGGAACCGGCTACCCTGGACATCCCCGAATATCGTATCGAAGCCGCAGCCGTCGAGACCGAAAGCGCGCGACTGCGGGCCGCCCTGGCCACCGCCCGTGACGAACTCCTGTTGGTGCGTGATGCCATCCCCGGCGACGCCCCCCAGGAAACCCGCCTTTTTATCGACGCCCACCTCCTCATGCTGGACGACTCCGCCTTGCGGGAACGGCCCCTGCGCGCCATCCGCGAAGAGGGTCGCAATGCTGCCTGGGCCATCCATCATGAACGGGAGCGTCTCCTGGAAATCTTCGACCGCATGGAAGATGCCTACCTGCGTGCCAAGCGCGAAGACATCATCCAGGTCACCGGGCGGGTCCTGCGCCACCTCCTCGGCGGCAAGCCGCCCCTGGCCCGTGCCGGCGAAGGACATATCATCGTCGCCGAAGACCTCAGTCCCGCCGACACGGTGCTCATGAAGCGCGACCGTGTCCTCGCCTGCGTCACGGATTTCGGCGGCTCCACTTCCCATACGGCCATCCTCGCCCGGAGCCTCGGCCTCCCCGCGGTGGTTGGCACCCACCTCGGCACTCGCCTGCTGCGGAATGGCGATACGGTCATTGTCGACGGCGATCAGGGCATCCTGCTGGTCGACCCCGATGCGGCCATGCTGCGGGAATACCAGGCGCTGCAAAAGCGCCGGCAACGCCGCCGTCGCCTGCTGGAAGAATTGCGCGATCTGCCCGCCACCACGGTGGACGGGACACGGGTTCTCCTGCGCGCCAACATCGAATTGCCCGACGATCGGGATTTCGTACACCGGGTCAATGCCGAAGGGGTAGGCCTCTACCGCAGCGAATTCCTCTTCATGAACCGTCCCGAGGCTCCCGACGAAGAGGAGCAATTCAACGCCTTTGCCCAGGTGGTCAGCGCCATGGGCGGAGCACCCGTCACCATCCGCTCCCTGGACATCGGCGCCGACAAGAGCCTGCGCAGCGAAGGCATGGAAGAAAACACCGCCGTCAACCCGGCCCTGGGCCTGCGCGGCCTGCGCCTTTGCCTGCGCCGTCCCGAATGGTTTCGGCCGCACCTGCGCGCCATCCTCCGCGCCTCTGCCCTGGGGCCCGTTTGCCTCATGCTTCCCATGCTCACCAGCATGGGCGAACTCCGCCAAGCCAAGGCCCTCGTGCGCGCCCTCCAGGACGAACTGTGCGCGGCAGGACTGCCCTTCGATCCGCAGATGCCCCTGGGCATCATGGTGGAAGTCCCCGCCGTCGCCATGGCCGCCGCACACTTCGCCCGGGAGGCCGATTTCTTCTCCATCGGCACCAACGACCTCATTCAGTACGCCCTAGCGGTGGATCGCGGCGACGATGACGTCAACGACCTCTTCGACCCCCTCCATGCCGGGGTCCTCGCCATGATCCACAACACCATCGCCGCTGGCCACACTGCCGGCATCCCCGTGGCTATGTGCGGAGAAATGGCCGGCAACCCTGCTTATACGGAACTCCTGCTGGGCCTGGGCCTGCGCGAATTCAGCATGTACCCGGGGGCCATACCCGAGGTCAAGGAGATCATCCGGCGCACCCGCATCGACCATGCCGAAGCCTTGGCCCAGGCCCTGCTGGCGGGTGATTGGAGAGACCTGGAAGCGCGCCGGGAATGAGGCAACACCCCCGCAGGAGCGGCCCGTGGCCGCGAAGCATCCGTGCCGAGCTGTCAGCAAATCGCGGCCATGGGCCGCTCCTACGCTATTTCGACGGGACGGCAGCACTTCACGGGAAAACGGCGCTTGGCAGATCTTAGGATGAAGATAACCGGCTGGCGATCCATTGGTCTTTTCACCCTCGTCGCGGCCCTGGCCGGCCTTCTCGCCCTGGGCATTTGGTGGCAGCAGGGCGGCCCGCGCCATCTCCTCGCAAGGATCCTCTCCAGCCGGCTCGCCCAGCCGGTCCATCTGGCCCATAACCCGCGGTTCTCCGCCACCACCCGAACCCTGCAGATCAGCTTGTCGGGACTGCGCATCGGCTCTGCGGCAAGACCCTCCTTTGCCGCATCCCGACTCACCCTGACCCTGGCCCTACGTCCCCTCCTGGCAGGGCGGATACAGATCCGGAATCTGTCCATGGCAAGGCCGCAGCTCTGCCTTCCCTGGCCCAGCCCGAGGGGAAGCTCCTCCTCCAGCACCCTCATCTGGCCTGCCAGCGTGAGCATTGCCGACGGCACCATCCGCTGGCAAGGGACAAGTCAATCCCCCCTCACCATTACTCAGCTCCAGGCCCGGATCCCGGCTGCCGGAGAGGCCATAATCCAAGGCCGCTGGCAATGGCGAAAAAAGACGGGAATGGTGGCCATGGACGTCGGCGGTGGTCCCTTCCTTGGCCCGACCCTGCACTGGCAGGACCTGCGCATCAGCGCGGACAGCACAGCCGGACCGGCCGCCCGTGCCCGGCTCTCCATCGCACAACTTGATTTCAACGGGGGGCGGCTGGATCTCCCCCGCCTGGCGGCCGACTTGCACTGGCGCGGGCAGACGGCGCAATTCGACGCCGCCGCCATTGCCGCCAATCTTCATACCGGATCCCTGCAGATCGGCCGCTGGCAAATGGACCTGGGCAGTTACGGACAGATGGGGGGACAACTGGAAAACGGCCGGCAAAATCCCCTGCAAGGCAGCATGGCCTTCCATGCCGATCTGCACGGCCTGCCGCAATTCGCCCACAACTGGGGCTTCCCCTTCCCCACCCTGCGCGACCCCAACGCCATGACGACCCTCTCCTTTCAGGGCCATGGGCAGGTACGGGACGGCCATTTCATGCTCAGTATGGATAACGGCATTCTGGACCAGAGCCACTGGTCCGGACAGATGACCGGGCAATGGCAACCCTGGCGGATCCACCTCGATCTGCAAATCGATGCGCTCAATTTGGAGCACTATTTACCGCCGCCGACTCCCGGCAAGGCCATGACCCTGCCGCCCCTCCCGCAACAATGGCCCATCACCGGCCAGATCCGCATCGACCGCTTGCGCTGGGGTCAGGTCCGCGCCACCGGCCTGCTGATCCGCAGCACTTCCAGCGCCAAGCCGTGAGCATGCCGCCCCTTGCCGCCCCCCTCCTGCGCTGGTATGCCGGCCAGGGTCGCCATGATCTACCCTGGCGCCAGACCCGCGACCCCTATCGCCTGTGGCTGGCCGAGATTATGCTTCAGCAAACCCGGGTCGAAAGCGTCAAATCGTACTATGCCCGTTTTCTCGCCCGTTTTCCCAACTGGCAGGCCCTCGCCAGCGCGCCGCAGGACGAGGTCCTGGCCCTGTGGAGCGGCCTGGGCTACTACGCCCGCGCCCGCAATGCCCAGGTCGCCGCCCGGATCGTCGTGGAGCAGCACCAGGGCCGCTTTCCCGACACCATGGCCGCCGCCACCGCCCTGCCCGGGATCGGGCGCAGCACTGCCGCCGCCGTTCTCGCCAGTGCCTACGGCCAAGGGCAGGCCATCCTCGATGCCAACGCCCGGCGCATCCTCATCCGCTACCACGCCATTGCCACCGACCCACAGCAGCAACGCACCCTGCAGACACTCTGGTCCCTGGCCGAAAGCCACACACCCGCCGCTGCCCACGATTACAACCAGGCCATCCAGGACCTGGGCGCCCTGTGCTGCACACCGCGCCGGCCCCTCTGCGGCCAATGTCCCCTCCAGAACGGCTGCCAAGCCCGGCGCCAGGGATCCAGCGACACCCTCCCCCGGCGCCGGGAAAAGGCCCAGAAACCGGAACGACAGGTCTGGTTCGCCCTCATCGACGATGGCACAGGCCGCATCCTGCTGGAGAAACAGCCCCAGGAAGGGATCTGGGGCGGCCTGTGGAGCCTCCCCCAGTGGCCGCGGGGTGACGAAACTGCCGCCGTGGCCCTCCAAACATTCTCCCGAACATCGGGCCTGTCCCTCCGGCACCGTGCAACGGGGCCGGAGCAACGCCATGCCTTCACCCACTTCACCCTCCATTTCCAGTGCATCGAGGCCGTGCTGCAGAGTGCCGAACTGCGCGCGCCAGCCCAGGAGCAGCGATGGTGCACCATCGCCCAGGCCGCGGAGCGGGGGCTCCCCGCCCCGGTTCGCCGCCTGCTGGCGTTATTCTCTAGCAAAAGAATCGGTTAAACTAAAAACGGCTTTTTACCCGCTGCGGCGGTTTTCACTGAGGATTACGGCATGACGCGTATGGTACATTGTGTAAAACTGGATCGAGAGGCCGAAGGCTTGGCCATCCCCCCTTATCCCGGCCCCCTGGGCAAACGCATCTATGAGCAGGTTTCCAAGGAAGCCTGGCAGGGCTGGCTCAAACATCAAACCATGCTCATTAACGAGTATCGCCTCTCACCCATCGACCCAAAATCCCGCCTCTTCCTCGAAAAGCAGATGGAATCCTACTTTTTTGGAGAAGGCGCCCAGACCCCGGAAGGTTACGTCCCGCCCGCCCCCTGAAATGATCTGCCCATGGGCAGGAGCGGGGGCGTTTTCGGCCCCCGCGTCGTTGCCGAACGACAGGCATTTTTCCTTTAATATCATAGTATTGAGCGGTACAGCATGACTTTTGTCGTCGGCAAGTGACGACTCCGGATCCGCGTTTCGGCAGCAGACTCCGTACATTTGAAAAATAGCAATATAAACAACATGATAAAAACATGGCACAAGATATGCTAGTGTATGGGTGCTGAGAAATCACAGCTCCGCTACAGCGGAATATCGAGCCACTCAATTGAGGAGTCATTTTATGAAGAAGATCGTTGCCCTGACCGCTGCCCTGTCCTTCCTGACCGCTACCGCCGCCTTCGCGGAAGCCCCCGCCACCGCCGAAAAGGCCCCTGTAAAGACCATGGAGCACAAGGCCGTGGAGAAAAAGGTCGAACATAAGGCCGTGGAAAAGAAGAAGGTCGAGCACAAGGCCGTGGAAAAGAAGAAGGTCGAGCACAAAGCCGTAGAGAAAAAGGCCGAGCCCAAGGCTGCAACCCCCGCACAGTAAGTAAAGGCTTCCCTGCGCCAGCGTCCCTCTGCCGGGTGCCGGTGTAGTGCCTGTGGCCCGAAGCCTTGGCTTCGGGCCTTTTTCTTGCCGGTACGGCGGCCCAGCCGGGAAGCCGGATCAGGCCGGATGCATTTCCCAATACCGGGTCCGGAGGCTCCCTTGCAGATCCATCTGGCTTTCTCTAGGCTAAGACATCTTTTGCTGCGGACACGGCGGGCCTATTCCCGCCCCTTTTCCTTCATGGCTCTGCGTCCTAGCTCCATTTCCAAGCTGGTAATCTTCGGTTTTAGCCTCGCTATCGTGCCGCTGGTCCTGGTCATCGTCAGCGTCACCATTTCCATCGCCCATTTTGCCGAACAAGGGCAAACCAGCATCCTCCGCGCCGTGGCCATGAGCAATGCCGCCAATCGCATGACCAATGCGGTACGCTCCATGGAACGCTATGGTCTGCAGTACACGGTCCTGCAGGATCAGGCGCTGCTGGTCCTCTACCAGCAAAGTTACGACGATTACAAAAAAGCCGCGGCGCAATTCACCGCGGCCGCCCCCGCGCAGAGCGAGCGCCAGCAACTCCGCAGTCTCGACACCAGCCTGCTGCGCGCCCGCCAACTCCTGCCCATCGTCGCCCTGGAGGGCAACCGCAGCGCCCTGGAAAGTGATTTTAGCCGGGCCGGCACCGCAGCGCAGCGTCTGCAAACCGCCGTCAACGAAGGCATCAGCACCGAAGTCGGCAAGCTCGGCACCCGCGCCCTCGCCATCAAGCGCATGACCCTGCTGGAAGTGCTCCTGGTCCTACCCCTGTCCATCGCCGTCGCCATCTTCTTCATCATCCTCATCACCCGGCCCATCCGCCGCCTCGACCAGGCCGTCTCCGGCCTCGGCGACGGCGACCTGGAGACGCCCATCACCGTCAGCGGCCCCCGGGATATCGCCACCGTGGGAGAACGGCTGGAATGGCTGCGCACCCGTCTCAACGCCCTGGAGGCCGCCAAGCTCCATTTTCTCCGCCAACTCTCCCACGAGCTCAAAACGCCTCTCGCCGCCATCCGCGAAGGTGCTGAGTTGCTCCAGGAGGACCTCGGCCATGAACTCGCCGCAGAACAGCAGGAGATTGTGCAGATCGTTCGCGATAATAGCCTCCGCCTGCAGCGACTCATCGAAGATCTGCTCAAATTCAGTCTGGCCGAGGGCCAGGCAGGAACGGGGATGGCCCAGGCCATCCCTCTGGCCACCGTCATCGAAGAACTGCTGCAGAGCTACAAACCCAGTTTGCGCAGCCAGTCGCTGCGCCTCGACCTGCAGATGGGCGCCGTGAACGTGTGGGGCCACCGGGACCGGCTCCGCACGATTTGCGATAATCTCTTGTCCAATGCGGTGAAGTTCTCCCCACCAGGGAGTACCATTCACCTTCGCCTGTTTGCCGATGGTGCCAACGCGATTCTTGAAGTCGAGGACGAAGGTCCGGGCGTACCGATCACCGAACACGAGAAAATTTTTGATATCATGTATCAGGGCAGCGCTTCCAGCTCCGGAAAAGTGGAAGGCAGCGGCCTGGGTCTGGCGATTGCCAAGGAATATGTACTCAGTTATGGGGGAAGTCTTGAATTGCTCGCCAAAGAATCGTCAGGAGCCTGTTTCCGTGTGGTCCTACCCCTGGCGGAGGAGCCCAATTCCCCTGATTCTGCTGATGGCGCTGGGCGGCTGCGCTACCACCCCGCACACACTGGCGCCGAAGACAATCACCCTGGCACCGGGTGAGACCATCATCAAAATCACCACCCTGGAAGCCATGAAGGCGCAGATCGCCAACCTGGAAAAACCGGTGGCAGCAACGGCCAGTTGCCGTTCAGTCAAGGACGAGGCCGCCAGCCTAGCCCAGCAGTTGGCCGAGGCGCGAGCCGGTGATCCGGTCTATCAAAAACTGGAAGCCCGCATCAATGACCTGCAAAACCGCCTCACCCAGTCCCAGCAACGGGAGTCGGATCTTCGTAAAAAACTGAACGAACTGGTCCAGATCGAGAAAAACGCGGGCCTGCCCACCAGACGCTAAGGAAAGCATGGACAAAGGCAAAATCTTACTGGTGGACGACGACGCAGACCTGCTGCGTCTCCTCTCCCTGCGCATGAAAAGCGCCGGCTACGCGGTGAGCACCGCCGCCAATGGCAGCGAGGCCCTGTCGGTCCTGGCCATGGAGCATCCGCGTCTGGTCATCACCGACCTGCGCATGGACCAGATGGATGGGATGGCGCTGCTGGAGGCCATTCGTCGCGATTATCCAACCCTGCCGGTCATCATTCTCACCGCCCACGGCTCCATCCCCGACGCCCTGGTCGCCGCCAATCAAGGCGTCTTTGCCTTCCTCACCAAACCCTTCGACGGCAAGGACCTCATGGCCCAGGTAGAGCGCGCCTTCTCCCTTACCGCCGCCCCCCTGCCCCCCGACGGCAAAAAACGCGCTGACCAGCCCGGCTGGGAGCGCATCCTTACTCGCAGCCCCAAGATGCAGGCGGTCCTGGACCAGGCGCGACTGGTGGCTGCCTCGTCGGCTAGTGTCTTTATCCATGGTGCCAGTGGTACCGGCAAGGAACTCCTGGCCCAAGCCATCCACCAGGCCAGCCCGCGCCGCGACCGGCCTTTCATCGCCGTCAACTGCGCCGCTTTTCCCGAGCAATTGCTGGAATCCGAACTCTTCGGCCACAAAAAAGGCGCCTTCACCGGCGCCGCCACCAGCCATCAGGGTCTCTTCCAAGCCGCCGACGGCGGCACCCTCTTTCTCGACGAGATCGGCGACATGCCCCTGCCGCTCCAGGTCAAACTCCTGCGCGCCCTGCAGGAGCATTGTGTGCGGCCGGTGGGAGCGACGGAAAGCATTCCCGTGGACGTGCGCATCATATCCGCCAGCCACCGGGATCTGGAGCAGGAAATGGCCGCCCGCCGCTTCCGCGACGACCTCTACTACCGCCTCTGCGTCGTCACCCTGGAACTCCCGTCCCTGGCCCAACGCCCCGAAGACATCCCCTTGCTCGCGGAGCATTTTCTGCGCGAAACCGCCAGCAAGAATCGGAAAGAAGCCAACGGCATCACCCCGGAAGCCATGGAGCTTCTGGTGGCCGCGCCCTGGCCGGGCAATGTCCGGCAACTGGCCAACGTCATCGAACAGGCGGTGGTCCTTTCCACCACCCCGCGTATCGGCGCCCCCCTCATCCGTCACGCCCTACGCGACAAGGAAGGCGAGGTGCTGCCCCTGGCCGACGCCAAGGGCCGTTTCGAGATGAACTACCTCATCCAGATCATGCGCATGACCCGCGGCAACGTGAGTCAGGCCGCCCAACTGGCGCAGCGCAACCGCACCGAGTTCTACCGCCTGCTGCGCCGCTACCACCTCGATCCCGCCGCCTTCAAGGAAAGCGGCGGTGATGACGAGGGATAAGGTCAGGAATCTTTGGGGCAGCGCCTCCCGGAGAGGCGCGGAAACCGTAGAGCGGCCTATGGCCGCGACCCAAACCCGTTGGCAAGGAAATGCACCTGATTACCAGGGCCGGGTCGCGGCCGTGGGCCGCTCCTACGATAGGATACGGGGACCGCGGGTCGTTGTTTCCCGTTCCCGTTAGAATAGCCGCTGGCGCGGTGTCTTTTTGCCGCGCCGAACCCAGGATCAGGCCGGCAGCAGGAAAGCCGGTGCCACCTGCGCGGCACGGTGCAGGTCGGCGTGATAATAACGATTGCCCGTAAAGGCCCTGGCATCGGCCTCCCGGAAGGCATCGAGGTCCAGCCCCTTGCGCCCGAGAGTGGCGCTCCACCACCCGGATGGGTAGCTAAACTGCGGAAAGTAAACGCTGTTCACTGCCCCAAAGCCCGCTTCGGCCATGCGTGCCTGGCACTGACGAATGAGGTCTGCATGGAGCAGCGGCGACTCACTCTGGGCCACCAGCACCCCTTTCTCCCCCAGCGCCCGGTAACAGGCCCGATAAAATTCCGTGGAGAACAGACCCGCCGCCGGCCCCACCGGGTCCGTTGAATCCACAATGATGACATCATAACGGGCGGCTTCGGCTTCCTGCACCCAGGCAATGCCGTCGGTAAAGTGGAAATAGGCGCGCCCGTCATGATTCTTCTCGCAGAGAAGCGGAAAAAAACGCTCCGCCACCCGGGTCACCCGCTCATCCAGCTCCACCATCACCGCTTCTTCCACCTCGGGATGGCGCAGGACCTCGCGCAAGGTGCCACAGTCACCGCCGCCAATGATCAACACCCGGCGCGGGGCAGGGTGGGTAAAGAGTGCTGGGTGACTCATCATCTCGTGATAGAGAAAGTTGTCCCGATCCGTGACCATTACCAGGCCGTCCAGGGTCATCAGGGTGCCAAAGCTCTCCGTGGCAAAGATCTCGATGCGTTGATAGGGGCTTTGTTCGCGATGGAGTACCTCGCGAACCTTCAGACTGAGGGCTGCGCCATGCTCTTCATAGCGCTCGGTGTACCAAAGTTCAGTGCTCATGGGCTTCTCTCACGGAAAGGGCGGGATGGGCATCGATCTCGATTCCCTGGCGGATTGTGCAGAAGAATATGGATAAAGAAAAGGCGGACCGGAACGGCCCGCCTTCCTGCCTGAGCAACAAGCTCAGGCGCTTAACATCGACACCGGCTTGACGCGCACCTCATGGGCCGGCACCCCCATCATCTCCACCTGACCGCGCTTCATTTCCATGGTGGAAACCTGCCCGGCACCAAAGACCTCCTTGAGATAGTTCAAGGCGTCCTCGGGCTGGATGATGTCGCCGCAGGTGAATACATCCACCGCGGCATAGCCGTATTCCGGCCAGGTATGAATGGCCAGATGCGATTCGGCGACGATGACGGCGCCGCTCACCCCATAGGGCGAAAAGTGATGAAAGGTTTGCGTCACGATCGTACACCCGGCGCGGCGAGCCGCCTCGAGCATGGCATCCGTAACAATATCCACATCAGACAAGGTACTGGAGTCACAGTGATAAAAATCTGCGACGATTTGATGTCCCAATGAGCGCATGAGTGCCCCCCCTAACAAGCCAAAAGGTTAAGAAGCAGCTCCCGTGCACCCCCAGACAGTACTTGGTTCTTATGCCCTACCTTGCTGGAACGTGGCGACGCCGTACGTTCCGAGTCGTTTAAGGACTTACCCCCTTGTATCTGCTATCGGTGCCGTGGAAACAGAGAGCGCACTATACACGCATAGGTCCAGGATGCAAGCGTTTTCCCCCTCTGGGACGGCGCTCCTAGATGGGGGCCGAAACCCCGAATACCTGGATAAAAACGGGAATTCGTCCCCACTTCCAATCCCAGCACGCAAAGAGCGAGGACCAGGACAAAGCCTGGCCCACAACCGACCGATCGGTTTATACTGGCGCCCTGTCTGCCAGCTTGGAGCCCCAATGGCCGCCGAGGCCCTTGTCGAAACGCAAGACCTATACTTCTCCCGCGGTCGCCGCGCCGTCCTGACCGAGGTGGATCTGCGCATCCCGCGGGGTGCCATCGTCTCGGTCATGGGCGCCAGCGGCGGCGGCAAGACCACTTTGCTCAACCTCATTGCCGGCAGCCTGACCCCCACCAGCGGACGGGTCGTGGTCGCCGGGCAAGAACCCACCCGGCTCAACAAAAACGCGCTCTACCAACTGCGCAGCCGCATGGGCATGCTCTTCCAGCATAGCGCCCTGTTCACCGACCTCTCCGTCTTCGAGAATGTGGCCTTTCCCTTGCGCCGCCATTTTTCATTGCCCGACGGCATATTGCGCAAACTGGTCCTGATGAAGCTGGAGGCCGTCGGCCTGCGCGGCGCGGCGGGTTTCATGCCGGCGGAACTCTCGGGGGGAATGGCGCGACGGGTGGCGCTGGCCCGCGCCGTAGTCATGGACCCCATGCTGATCCTCTATGACGAGCCCTTCACGGGCCTCGACCCCATCAGCATCGGCATCATTGCGACCTTGATCAAGCGCCTCAACGACGCCCTCGGCGCCACCTCGGTCATCGTCAGCCACGACGTCCACGAAACCTTTTCCATTGCCGACTACGGCTATATCCTGGCGGGAGGCCGGATTATCGCCGAGGGCACCCCCCAGGCCCTCCACGACAGCCCTTCGGAACTGGCCCGGCAATTCCTCTCCGGCAACCCCGATGGACCAGTGCCCTTCCATTATCCCGCGCCCTGCGCTTATGATCGCGCCCTGGAAATGGATACCGTTGCCGGAGAGGAGCGCTGACCCCTTGGCTATCTTTGATTTCATTCCCAATCTCGGAAATCGCATCGTCGCCATGGTGCCCCGCCTGGGCACGGCTACCCGTTTTCTGGTGCTGGGCCTGGCGGCGATCTTCAACCGTCATTTCAGCTTCCGCCAATTGCTGCGCCAGGTCTACGGCCTGGGTGTCCTGTCCCTGGCCCTGATGATCGTCGCCGCCTTTTTCACCGGCATGGTCCTGGGCTTTCAGGGCTATTATGCCCTGGTGCGCTTTGGCGCTACCTCGGCCTTGGGCACCCTGGTAGCCCTCTCCCTGCTGCGCGAACTGGGGCCGGTGCTGACAGCGCTGCTCTTTGCCGGGCGGGCGGGGTCGGCACTGACCGCCGAGATCGGCTCCATGAAGGCCACGGAGCAGCTCAGCGCCATGGATATGATGGCCGTCAATCCTCTGGCCTGGGTGGTGGCCCCGCGGCTGTGGGCCGGCATCATCGCGGTGCCCATCCTCTGCGTGATTTTTGATCTGGTGGGCGTTTGGGGCGGCTATCTCATCGCCGTTCCCGTGCTGGGCGTCGATGGCGGCACTTTCTGGGCGCAAATGCAGTCCAATGTCACTTTCACCGGCGACATCATGAATGGCCTGTTCAAGGCCCTGTGTTTTGGTCTGGTGGTCACCTGGATCGCCGCCTGGCAGGGCTATGCGGCCCTGCCCACGGCCGAGGGGGTGGGCAGCGCCACCACCCGCAGCGTGGTCACGGCATCACTGGCGGTGCTGGGCCTCGATTTCATTCTCACTGCATTGTTATTCAAGTAGACTGTGGAGATCGACATGGAAAGACGGGCAGTGGACTGGTGGGTGGGCCTTTTCGTCCTTCTCGGCATCGGGGCGTTGGTGGTGCTGGCTACCCGGGTGGGCAACCTGTCGGGCTTCGCCTTCAGCAATGGCTACACCCTGAGCGCAGACTTCAACAATGTGGGCGGCCTCAAGGTGCGCAGCCCGGTCAAGCTGGGCGGAGTCACCGTCGGCGAAGTGACGCGGATCCGCGTCGATCCAAAAACCTTCATGGCCAAGGTCACCATGCGCATCGACCCGCAGCTCAAACTGCCGGTGGACACCGGCGCCTCCATCTATACCGAAGGCTTGTTGGGTGAACAATTCATCGCCCTGCAGCCCGGCGGGATGCCGCAGGACCTCAAATCGGGGGGCACCATCACCATGACCCAGAGCGCCGTCAACCTCGACCAACTGATCGGCCAGATGATTTTCAGCAAGGCCTCTGGTGGCAAATAAGGAGTCCATGATGCGTCACTTACGTTTCCTTTCCCTCCTCTGGCTCGTCCTGATGGCCTGGACCGCACCCGCCTGGGCCGGCGCCGACCCGGCCCCCGTCCAGGTGGTGGAACAGTTGACCAATCAGGTGCTCCAGGTTCTGCAGAGCAACAAGGGCAAACCCCTCACCCCGGCGGTCAAGACGAAAGTAGCCGACATCGTCCTGCCGCACATGGATTTCATGACCATGTCACAGTATGTCATGGCCCAATACTGGCGGCAGATGACACCGGCGCAACAGCAGGAATTCGTGCGCCTGTTCAAGGACCTCCTGGTACGCACCTACACCAACTCCCTGAACCATTATCATGGCCAGACGGTGCGCATCACCGGCAGCCAGCAGATCTCCCAGAACCCGCCGGTAGCCCAGGTGAACATGGTCATTCGCCAGAATGACGGGGGCCCGGACATCCCCGTCATCTATGCGCTGCTCTACACGGGCAAGGAATGGAAGATCTACAATGCCTACATCGACGGCGTGAGCATGGTCCTCAACTATCGCCAGAGCTTTGGCCAGATCGCCTCCAGCCGCGGCATACCGGCTCTGCTGCAAGACATGCAGAGCAAGGATCGGGGGGCGGACGCCAGCCTTACGGAGGCGGCGCGCTCTTGAGCGCCACCTCCCGCTGGGAGGCGCGCCCCGTCGCCGGCGCGCAGTGGCTCTTCCTCCAGGGAGACTGGCGGGTAGCCGAACTCGCCCGGGCATTGCGGGAAATGGAGAGCGCACGCCCCTCCCGGGACTGGCAGGACATTTCCCTCGCCGGGCTGGAGGGGGCCGACAGCGGCACCTTGGCCCTGCTGCTGGAATGGACCCAGGAAGCCCGCCGCCGGGGCCGGCCCCTGCGCATCCATGCAGCATCTGCGGCACTCCTGGATCTGGCACGCCTCTATCGCCTCGATACCCTGCTCCAGTTCTGCCCATGAGCCCACCTCCCGCCGTATGGGTATCGGGCCTGCGCAAGGCCTACGCTTCCCATCTCGCCTTAGCGGGAGTGGATCTGGCCATTCCCGAAGGCGAGTTTTTCGGTCTGCTCGGTCCCAACGGTGCCGGCAAATCCACCCTCATCAACATCCTCGCCGGCATTGTCCGGCGCTCCAGCGGCCGCGCCGAGGTCTTCGGCTTTGACGTGGAAAGGGATTTCCGGCGTAGCCGGCAAATGCTGGGGGTGGTTCCCCAGGAACTGGCCTATGATCCGTTTTTTACGGTGCAGGAGTTTTTACGCCTGCAATCCGGCTATTTCGGGCTGCGCCGCAATGATGACTGGATCGACGAACTCATGGCCGAACTCGATCTCGCCGACAAGGCCAATGCCAACCTGCGCAGCCTGTCGGGGGGCATGAAACGGCGCGTGCTCATTGCCCAGGCCCTCGTCCATCGCCCGCCCGTGGTGGTACTCGACGAACCCACCGCCGGCGTCGACGTGGAGCTGCGCCAGGGACTCTGGCGTTTCATGCGTCGCTACAACGAGGAAGGCCATACCGTCATCCTCACCACCCATTACCTGGAGGAAGCCGAAGAACTCTGCAGCCGCATCGGCATCCTGCAACGGGGGCGACTCATCGCCCTGGATGCCAAGGATCACCTCCTGGCCCGCTTCACCTGGCGGGTGTTGACCGTCACCTTCGACAAGGATCCAGGGCCGCTGCCGGAAACGCTGGCGGCTTTCCTCAGCGGGGCGGGCGAAAATACTCTGGTGCTGCGCCTCGACCAGAGCCGCCACAGCCTCGGCGCGGTGCTGGCGGCGCTCCAGGATCTACCGGCGCAAATCCTGGATCTGCACGTGCAGGAACCCGATCTGGAAGACGCCTTCACCGACATCCTGGGAAACATGGGGTTAGAGCAGCCGTGAATGAGCCGACCCGTGGCACGCACACCTTACCGGCCCCGCCCCTGATGACCCCGGCAGCGGGATTTCGTTTCACCCCCACCTGGACCCTGTTCTACAAGGAGGTCTTGCGCTTTGGCAAGGTCTGGCTGCAGACCGTGGCCGCCCCCCTGGTGACGACGCTGCTCTATCTGGTGGTCTTCGGCCATGCCCTGGGCGGCCGGATCTCGGTCTATCCGGGCGTGAGTTATACCGCCTTTATCGTGCCGGGGCTGATGATGATGGCGGTGCTGCAAAACGCCTTTGCCAACAGCTCCTCCAGTCTGATCCAGGCCAAGGTGACGGGCAATATCGTTTTCCTCCTCCTCAGTCCCCTCGGCCCCGGCGAGATTTTCGTGGCGATGACTGCGGCATCCATCGTGCGCGGCGTGGTGGTCGGCCTTGCCATACTCATCCTGGCCCTCTTTTATCTGCACCTCCCGGTCATCCATCCCTTGTGGGTATTGGTTTTCACCCTCCTGGGCGCGGGCGGCATGGGGGCCTTGGGCCTGATCGCCGGCCTCTGGGCAGAGAAATTCGATCAGATTGCCGGTTTCCAGAACTTCCTGATCATGCCCCTGACCTTCCTCGCCGGCGTTTTCTACTCGGTACACTCCCTGCCCCCCGCCTGGCGGAAGATCTCTCTGATCAACCCCTTTTTCTACGTCATCGACGGCTTCCGTTACGGTTTTTTCGCGGCGTCCGACGTCTCGGTGTGGCTGTGTCTGGCGGTGAGCGCCGCCTTCGCCGCGGTCACCTCCTTCCTTGCCTGGCGCCTGCTGCGCAGCGGCTACAAGCTGCGCCAGTGAGCCCTGTGCCGAGGCGTTTCGGGTTACCTGCCCTTGCGGTCGGGCCCGACCCAAGGTATAAATTTCCGCATCGCCCCACTGCCCCCTCACAGCGCTGTCATTTTGCGCTACAATAATCTGATGAATGCGCAAATCCTGCAGGAACTCATTGCCAAGCATCTCCCTGATGCCATCGTCATGGTCAGCGGTGACGATGGGGCGCACTTTGAAGCCCTGGTCGTTACGGCGGCCTTCATTGGCCTATCGCCGGTCAAGCAACACCAACTCGTCTATCAGGCCCTGGGCGAGCGCATGCGCGAGGAGATCCACGCCCTTGCGCTGCGCACCATGACACCGGAGCAGTGGCAGGCATGGCAAGCAACGCATCCGGCCTAACGCTTCCTTCCCTTTTTCACCCATAGAGGATTTCCATGGCAACGATTCAGGATGTTATCCACGAGCAAATCACCAAACACCCCATCGTCCTGTACATGAAAGGCAATGCCAAGTTTCCCCAGTGCGGCTTTTCGGCCCGCGCCGTGCAGCTTTTGCAGCAGTCGGGGGCGAAGGACTTCCTGACGGTGGACGTACTCGCCGATCCGCAGGTTCGCGATGGGATCAAGCAGGTCTCCAACTGGCCGACCATCCCCCAGCTCTATATCAATGGGGAGTTCATCGGCGGCTCCGACATCATGGGAGACCTCTTCCAGCAGGGCGAACTGCAGAAACTGGTCGCGAGCACCCAGGCGACCGAGGGCTAAGCACCCGGCATGGACCAGCTACTCCTGCGTGGTAATGGCCCCCTGCGCGGCGAGTTGCGTATCTCCGGGGCCAAGAATGCGGCCTTGCCTTGTCTCGCGGCCACCCTGCTGGCCCGCGAGCCGGTGCGTATTCGCAATATTCCCCACCTGCGCGATATCACCACCACCCTGGAACTCCTCGGCACCCTGGGGGCCAGAATCCTGGTGGATGGTCAACTGGGCATCGAGGTGGACCCGCGCACGGTGCATTCGCTGGTGGCCCCCTATGAACTGGTCAAGACCATGCGCGCATCCATCCTCGTCCTGGGGCCCCTGGTGGCGCGTTTCGGCGCCGCCGAGGTGAGCCTGCCGGGGGGCTGCGCCATCGGCAGCCGGCCGGTGAACCTCCACCTCACGGGTCTCCAGACCCTGGGCGCGGAGATTACCCTCGAAGACGGCTTCGTCAAGGCCCGGGCCAAACGCCTCAAGGGCGCGCGCATCGTGATGGATATGGTCTCCGTCACCGGTACCGAAAACCTCCTCATGGCCGCCACCCTGGCAGAGGGGTATACCACCATCGAAAACGCCGCCTGTGAGCCGGAGGTGGTCGATCTGGCCCAATGTCTCACCGCCATGGGGGCGCGCATTGCCGGGGCGGGGAGCTCGGTCATCGAGATCGAAGGGGTGGCGGAACTCCACGGCGCCGAACATTCGGTGCTCCCCGATCGGATCGAAACGGGCACTTATCTGGTGGCGGCGGCCATGGCCAGCGGCGACGTGACCCTGAAACGCACGGACCCGCGCATTCTCGATGCCGTGATAGCCAAGCTGCGGGAAGCCGGGGCGCGGATTGACGAAGGCGAAAACAGCATTCGCATCCGCATGGATCGCCGTCCCCGCGCCGTGGACCTGCGTACGGCACCCTATCCGGCCTTTCCCACGGACATGCAGGCGCAGTTCATGGCCATGAACTGCATTGCCGAGGGCCGTGGTGTCCTCACGGAGACCATCTTTGAAAACCGCTTCATGCACGTTTCCGAACTGCAGCGCCTAGGGGCGGACATCAGTACCGATGGCAAGATCGCCGTGGTGCGCGGTGTCCCCCGCCTGCGCGGGGCGCCCGTCATGGCCACGGATTTGCGGGCCTCCGCCTCCCTGGTCCTGGCCGGCCTGGTAGCCGAGGGCGAAACGCGCATCGATCGCATTTATCATCTCGATCGCGGCTATGAAGTCATTGAAGAAAAACTGAGTGCGTTGGGAGCGGACATCCGGCGTATTTCCGGTGAACGGAGTGTGGCGTGAATCACGGCATCACCATTGCTTTATCCAAGGGCCGCATCCTCGAAGAGGCGTTGCCGCTTTTTGCCGGGGCCGGGATCGTGCCTCTGGAGGATCCGGATCAGTCGCGCAAACTCATCATCGCGAGCAGCCATCCGGGTCTGCGTTTTCTCATCATCCGCGCCAGCGATGTCCCCACCTACGTGACCTGGGGTGCGGCCGATCTCGGCATCGCCGGCAAGGATGTGCTCATGGAACAGGAAGGGCTGGATCTCTACGAACCCCTGGACCTCAAGATCGGCGTTTGCCGTATGGCCGTGGCGGAAGCGGCGGACCTCGCCGCCCACGACGCTCCCCAACGCTGGGAACGAGTGCGCATCGCCACCAAATATCCCAACATCACGCGCCGTCACTTCCAGGCTCGTGGCGTACAGACCGAGATCATCAAGCTCTATGGCAGCATGGAGTTGGCGCCCCTGGTGGGGTTGGCCGATCGCATCGTCGATCTGGTGTCCAGCGGCCGTACCCTGCGCGAAAACGGTCTGGTGGAAGTGGAGCAGATCGCCCCCATTTCCAGCCGTCTGGTGGTCAACCGCGCCGCCATGAAGCGCAAGCTACGGCCCATTGAAACGCTGATCGAAGCGTTGGAGGCACAAGTCCACCCATGAGAGGCCAGCCATGAGAAAACTGGATACCCGCGAACCCGACTTCCGCGCCCGCCTCCACGAACTCCATGACTGGGACGCCAACAACGACCCGGCCGTGGAGGAGCGGGTGCGGGAGATCCTGGCGGCGGTGCGTGAGCAGGGGGATCATGCGGTCCTCGCCTATACGCGCCGTTTCGATGGCCTGGATCTGCAGGAAGCGGCCGCCCTGGAGATCCCCCCTGCGCAATGGGACGCGGCCCTGGCCAGCCTGTCGCCCGGAGACCGCGAGGCGCTCCTCCTCGCCGCCCAGCGCGTCCGCAGTTACCATCAACACCAGCGCATGGAGACCTGGACCTATACCGAGGCCGACGGCACCGTCCTCGGCCAGCGCGTGCTGCCCCTGTCGCGGGTAGGCATCTACGTCCCCGGCGGCAAGGCCGCCTACCCCAGTTCCGTCCTGATGAACGCCATCCCGGCCCAGGTGGCGGGGGTGCCCGAGATCATCATGACCGTACCCACCCCCCAGGGCCAGATCAACCCTTGGGTACTGGCCGCCGCGGCGGTCTGCGGGGTAAGCCGGATGTTTACCATCGGCGGTGCCCAGGCCGTGGCCGCCCTGGCCTACGGCACCGCAAGCATCCCCGCCGTGGACAAGATCGTCGGCCCCGGCAACATTTATGTGGCCACGGCCAAGCGCATGGTCTTCGGCCGGGTAGGCATCGACATGATCGCCGGTCCCAGCGAGATCCTGGTCATCAGCGATGGCAGCGCCGACCCCCAATGGCTGGCCTGGGACCTCCTCTCCCAGGCCGAGCACGATGAACTGGCCCAGAGCATCCTCATCGGCTGGGACGACGCCCACCTGGAGGCCGTCGCAGCGGCCGTGGAGGAGGCCCTGGGCGAGCTCGACCGCGCCCCCATCGCCCGCAAGAGCTGGACCGAGCGGGGGGCCGTCATCCGCGTCCGCGACCGCGCCGAGGCCTGCGCCATCGCCAACAGCATTGCCCCCGAGCATTTGGAGTTGGCGGTGGCCGATCCCGAGGACTGGCTGGCGGAGATCGAGAACGCCGGCGCCATCTTCATGGGCATCCACAGTTGCGAGGCCCTCGGCGACTACCTGGCCGGACCCAACCACGTCCTGCCCACGGGGGGCAGCGCACGTTTCTCCTCGGCTCTGGGCGTCTATGACTTCGTCAAGCGCAGCAGCCTCATCCACGCCAGCCCGGCGGGGGCGGGCACCCTCGGCGCCGTCGCCGAACGCCTCGCCAGCGCCGAGGGTTTGACCGCCCACGCCCGTTCTGCTGCCTGCCGCAGCAAGGCCCACCGATGAGCGCGGCGAACAGCGACGCACTGATCCGCACGCTTCTCTCCCCCGCACTGCTGGCCAGCAATGCCTATCACGTGCCGGACCGCCGGGGGCTCATCCAGCTCGACGCCATGGAGAATCCCTACCCGCTGCCGGACGCCCTGCGCGCGGAATGGCTGGCCAGCCTCGGCCAGGCGGCCCTCAACCGTTATCCCGACCCGCGCCCCCAAGTCCTCATGGACACCCTGAAGACGCGCCTGGGGCTGGCGCCGGACCTCGACCTAATGCTCGGCAACGGCTCCGATGAGTTGCTCCAGCTCCTCATCATTGCCGTATCCGGCACCCGCCGACCCATTCTGGCGCCGGAACCGTCCTTTGCCATGTACCGCATCCTCACCGAACACCTCGGCCTGCCCTTTGTTGGAGTCCCGCTGGACCAGGATTTTCAACTTGATCTCCCGGCCTTCCTGCAGGCCATCAGGACCCATCAGCCGGCGCTGATCTTCCTCGACTGGCCCAACAACCCCAGCGGGACGCTCTTTGCCACGAGCGATATGGAGGCCATCATCGCCCAGGCGCCGGGACTGGTGGTGGTGGACGAGGCCTATCATCCCTTCAGCCAAGTGAGTTTTGCCGACCGCTTGGGCCACAGCCCCAACCTGCTCCTGTTGCGCACCCTTTCCAAGGAAGGGTTGGCGGGCCTGCGTCTGGGCTTCCTGGCGGGTCCTGCGGCCTGGATCAACGAGCTCGACAAGCTGCGCCTGCCCTACAACATCAATGTGCTGACCCAGCTTAGTGCCGGATTCTACCTGCGCCACACGGCGCTCCTGGCAGAGCAGGCGGAACGGATCCGCGCCGAGCGCGAGCGTCTTTACCGGGCCCTGCTGGCCTTGGGCTTCCCCGTCTGGCCCAGTGCCGCGAATTTCCTGCTCTTCCGGGCACCCGGCCGGGCCGGCGCGATCTTCACCGGGCTCAAGGCCGGCGGCGTGCTCATCAAGGCCTTTACAGGACATCCCCTCCTCAGCGACTATTTGCGAGTGAGTGTCGGCAAACCCGAGGAAAACGACCGCTTTCTGGCGGTCCTGGAGTCATTGCGGTGAATCAGCGCCAAGCGGAACAACAACGGGATACCCTCGAAACCCAGGTCTTTGCCGCCCTCAACCTGGACGGCGAAGGCCGCGCCGACCTCCATACCGGTCTGCCCTTCCTCGACCACATGCTGCAGCAGGTAGCCCGTCACGGCCTCTTCGACCTGCAGATCCGCGCCCAGGGGGACCTGGAAATCGACGCCCATCATAGCGTCGAAGACATCGGCATCACCCTCGGCCAGGCCTTTGCCCGGGCCGTCGGCGACAAGGCCGGCATCCTTCGCTATGGCCATGCCTATGTCCCCCTGGATGAAGCCCTCTCGCGGGTGGTGATCGATCTTTCCGGTCGCCCGGGCCTGGTTTATGGGGTCAACTTTCCCCGCGCTCAGGTGGGGGGCTTTGACGTGGATCTTTTCTATGAATTCTTTCAGGGCTTTGTCAATCACGCCCAGATCACCATGCACATCGACAATCTGCGCGGGCGCAATGCCCATCACATTGCCGAAACCATCTTCAAGGCCTGCGGTCGCGCCCTGCGCATGGCCGTGACCCCCGATGCCCGGGCCGCCGGCGTGATACCCAGCACCAAGGGCTGTCTATGAGACCCGGGGCAACGCGGGTCGGCATCATCGACTATGGCATGGGTAATCTCTACTCCGTCGCCAAGGCCGTGGAACATCTGGGTGCCAGCGCCGTGGTCAGCGATCGCGCCGAAGTCCTGGCCGGTACCGACCGCATCATCTTCCCCGGCGTCGGCGCCTTTGGCGACTGCATGGCCGCCCTGGAGGCGCGGGAGTTGACGGACTTCGTGCGCGTAGCCGCCCAGACCCGGCCCTTTCTCGGCATCTGCCTGGGCATGCAGTTGCTCATGGAGTCCAGTGAGGAGCACGGCGCCCATGCGGGGCTGGGGCTGCTGCCCGGGCGGGTACTCGCCTTCCCGCCCGAGGCCATGCGGGACCGCGACGGGCGCCCCCTCAAGGTACCGCACATGGGCTGGAACGAACTGCACCAGTTGGTGGCCCATCCGCTTTTCGCAGGCATTCCCCAGGATGCCCATTTCTACTTCGTCCACTCCTTTTATGTCGAGCCGGCCAGCCCGGAACTCCTGGCGGCCTTTGCCGACTACGGCTTTCCTTTTTGCGCCGCCGTGGCCGTGGATAATCTCTTTGCCCTGCAATGCCATCCCGAAAAAAGTGGCGAGGCGGGACTGCGCTTGCTCGGTAATTTTCTGGCATGGGACGGCGGTAGCGGTCCTGCTTGCGGCATCTGATGATCAGGGAGGAGTTGTCATGCTGTTGATTCCGGCCATTGACCTCAAAGGCGGAAACTGTGTGCGTCTGCGCCAGGGCCGAATGGACGAGGACACCGTTTTTTCCGATGATCCCGTAGCCACGGCCCAACGCTGGGTGGATGCCGGGGCCAGACGGCTGCATGTGGTGGATCTGGATGGTGCCGTGCAGGGCACGCCGGTCAATGCGCGGGTCATCGGCGCCATCGCCGAAGCCTTCCCTAGCCTGGAGATCCAGGTGGGGGGCGGCATCCGCAGCGAAGAGCAGATCGATGCCTACCTGCAGGCGGGTGTGCGCTATGTCATCATCGGCACCCAGGCGGTACGCAACCCCGGTTTTGTCACCGATGCGGCGCTGGCCTTCCCCGGCCATATCATGGTGGGCCTCGACGCCCGGGACGGCAAGGTAGCCACCGAAGGCTGGTCCAAGCTCTCCCGCCATGACCCCATTGATCTGGCCCGGCACTTTGCCCAAGAGGGCATAGAAGCCATCATCTACACCGACATCAGCCGTGACGGCATGTTGAGCGGCCCCAACATCGAGGCCACCCGGGCACTGGCCCAAGCGGTGCGCGTACCTGTCATCGCCTCGGGCGGCATTGCCAACCTGGAGCAGGTCATGGCCCTCAAAGCCGTCGAAGAGGACGGTATCATTGGCGCCATCACTGGTCGCGCCATTTATGAAGGGACCCTGGACTTCGCCCAGGCCCGCGCCCTAGCCGAGGCCTAGATGCTCGCCAAACGCATCATTCCCTGTCTGGACATCGACCACGGGCGCGTGGTGAAGGGTGTGCAGTTCGTCGCCCTGCGCGACGCCGGCGATCCGGTGGAGGTGGCCAAGCGCTACAACGACGAAGGCGCCGACGAAATCACCTTTCTCGACATCTCCGCCAGCTACGAGGAACGCGGCACCCTCGCCGACGTGGTGTCCGCCGTGGCCGCCCAGGTCTTCATCCCCCTGACGGTAGGCGGAGGAGTACGCAGTGTCGAAGACATTCGCACGCTGCTGCTGGCGGGCGCAGACAAGGTAAGCATCAACAGCGCCGCCGTGCGCGACCCCGAACTGGTGCGGGCGGCGGCGCGGCGCTTCGGCAATTCCTGTATTGTCGTGGCCATCGACGCCAAGCGCGTGGATGACCACTGGGAAGTCTTCACCCACGGTGGCCGCAAGCCCACCGGCCTGGACGCCGTCGCCTGGGCCCAGCGCATGGCCGAATACGGCGCCGGCGAGATCCTCCTCACCAGCATGGACCGGGACGGCACGGGTGTAGGCTTCGACATCGACCTTACCGCCGCCGTAGCCGCTGCCGTCCCCGTTCCCGTCATCGCCTCCGGGGGCGTGGGGGCTCTGGAACATTTCGCCGCGGGTGTGCGCGAGGGCCACGCCGATGCGGTCCTCGCCGCCAGCGTCTTCCATTTCGGCCAGTTTCGCATCCCCGAGGTGAAGGCCTATCTCGCAGCTCAGGGGATCGCCGTGCGCCAGGCGGCGGGGGCACACCCATGAATCCTGCCGCCGCGGACAGCAGCGCCATCCTTCAGACCGTGCGCTGGAACAGCGACGGCCTCGTTCCCGCCATCGCCCAGGACGCCCGCACCGGCCAGGTGCTCATGCTCGCCTGGATGAATGCCGAGGCCCTCATCGCCACCCTGCGTGACGGTCTCGGCACCTACTGGTCCCGTTCCCGCCAGGGCCTATGGCGCAAGGGAGAGAGCTCCGGCCACTATCAGCGCCTGGTGGAGCTGCGTCTGGACTGCGACGGCGACACCATCCTCCTGCGCGTGATTCAGGAAGGACCAGCCTGCCACACCGGCGAGCAGACCTGCTTTTTCCTCGGCAACCCCGGTGCCGGCGGCTGGCAGCACCAGGCGCCGCCGGCAGGGAGCATCCTCCAATCCTTGCAAGCCACCATTCAAGCGCGGCGTGGGGCCGATCCGGACCAGTCCTATGTGGCGCAACTGCTCCACAGCGGCCAGGACCGCATCCTCAAGAAGGTGGGCGAGGAGGCCGCCGAGTTCCTCATTGCCTGCAAGAACCGGGAGGCGGCGCCTATCGTTGCGGAGGCGGCCGACCTCGTCTTTCACCTCATGATCGCCCTGGAGGAACAGGGATTGCATATCGATCTTGTCCTAGGGGAACTGGCGCGTCGGGAGGGTTTGTCGGGTTTGGCCGAAAAGGCAGCCCGCCAAGCTGCACCCGCCGCTTGACGCAACCTTTGCCATCCCCTATGGTCCAATTGTTAACCCTTGGCGGGTAAGGAGATTGATCATGGGTGGATTAAGCATTTGGCATCTGGTCATTATTTTATTGATTGTGGTAGCTCTTTTTGGTACCACCAAGCTGCGCAACGTGGGTTCCGACCTAGGCTCTGCCATCAAGAGCTTTCGCTCGGCGGTGAAGGAGGAAGAGGATAAAAAGGAGTCCTTAGGGCACACCATTGATGCGGAAGTCAAAAGCAGCGAGCATGAATCCGTCAAACGCTGATTAGCCCGGCGCTCATGTTTGATTTCAGTTTTGGCGAACTCGTGGTCCTGGCGGTCATCGCCCTGCTGGTGGTCGGACCCGATAAAATGCCGGAAATGGCGCGCACGGCAGGGCGCTGGTATGGGGTCCTGCGGCGTACCCTGACTGGCGTGCGTGCGGAAGTGGAGCAGCAGTTGCTGCTGGATGACTTGCGCCGCGAGGCCGATAAACTCCGTAATCTGGCCAACGAAGATCTGCTCGCCCCAACGCCCGCGCCACAGCCTTCCGAGGAAATCCCTCCGCCGCCGAGCACGAGCGGTGAAGGCGCGCTGCCTGTCGTCCAGAGTGAGGGGATAGCTGCGCCGTCGGCCGCAGCGCCCGTCGAAGAACGCCTTCATTGAGACTTGATTCGGCAGTTGGCGGAAGTGTTTTGCCGCGACTCGATCCGCGCCGTCTCCCGTCATTTCGAGCGTAGGGCAGGTGCACTGTCCGAACCCGCAGGGCGGGTTTTCAAACGCCAGCGGAATGAACCATGGAACAAAAGGCACTGGCCGCCCGAGCAAAAAACCCCACTGCCAACGGCCGGATCCAGCTTTGCCGGACCATTTCATCGGATAAGCATTTTCAGGGACGGTTGGCAACTTGGATAAACTTGCGGAAAACACCTTCATCGGTCACCTGCTGGAATTGCGCAGGCGCGTTCTTTTTGCCGTACTGGCCGTCTTTATCGGGTTTTTGCTGTCTTACCCCTTTTCCCGAAGCATTTACGATATCCTTGCGGCACCCCTGATCCGGGTTTTGCCGGCGGGAAGCCATCTCATCTATACCAGCCTCCCCGAGGTCTTCCTGACCTATGTCAAGCTGTCCTTGTTATCGGGCTTTGTCCTGGCATTGCCCATCGTGCTTTACCAGTTTTGGGCCTTTATTGCGCCAGGACTCTATGAACACGAACAGCGGGCCTTTTTCCCGTTGATTTTCGCCTCGGTTTTCTTGTTTGTAGGCGGGATGCTCTTTGCCTATTTCCTGGTCTTTCCTGCCGCATTCAAGTTTTTCGTGAGTTTCTCCGGCGGCGACATTACCGCCATGCCCCAGGTCAGCAACTATCTCTCGCTGATTGTCAAATTTTCCCTGGCCTTCGGTCTGGCATTCCAGATCCCCATTCTCATCATCGTGTTGACACGCATCGGCATCCTCCAGGTGGAAACGCTCCGCAACGGTCGCCGCTATGCCTTTCTGATCTGCGCCGTAGCCGCCGCGGTGCTCAGCCCGCCCGATGTGTTGTCGATGATCATGCTGCTGATCCCCATGTACCTGCTTTTTGAGATTGGCCTGTTTTTTGCCGCCCGCCTGCCCCAATCCCAGGCCGGGGAGGCGGCACCCGAGGACGGTCCGGCCCGGACGGCGGAAGAGGAAATGGCGGATGCTGAGCGCAGCTTCCGCACCCCGGAGGAAAAGGACTGACCGCTCCTGCCGAGGGGGAAACAGCCGGAGCCAGGATTCGGCAGTGACCGCTTCCCGGCCCTCGGCAAGATCCGCTCCCGCCAATACCGTCATTCCGTCCCTTTAGGACCGATACACCAGATGCCCGTCCACCAGGGTATAGCGCACCTTGCCGCGCAACTCCCATTGCCCATAGGGCAGATTCTTCCCCCGTGACACCAACTGCCGGGGATCCACCATAAAATATTGGTCGGCAGCAAAAATACAGAGATCGGCGGGGGCCCCGGGCGCCAGACTGGGCGTGGCCAAGCCGAGGACGCGGGCCGGCCCCGTCGTCAACAGTCCGATGGCCGTCGCCAGATCCACCACGCCTTCGTCCACCAGACGCAGGGTCAGGGGCAGGAGCAGTTCTACGGCGGCGATGCCAAAGGGCGCCTGGGCAAAGGTCTGACCCATCCGATCCACGCCCCAGGGACAGTGATCGCTGCTGATGGCATCGATCTGGCCCTGGGCCAGCGCCTGGCGCAAGGCATCCCGCTCGCTGCCGGGGCGCAACGGCGGCAGGACCTTGGCGTGGGTGTTGAAAAGGCCCACATCCTGCTCCGTCAGCAGCAAATGGTGGATGCTGACGTCCGCCGTTAGCTGCTGGCCCCGCCGGCGGGCGGCCTGTACCCCATCCAGGGCCGCCATGGTGCTGAGGTGGCGCAGATGAACGGGGCAATCCACCAACTGCGCAATGGCCAGATCGCGCATCACCCCCACCTGCTCGGCGATGGCCGTGCGCCCCGCCAGGCCCAGGCGCACGCTCAAGACGCCTTCATGCATGACGCCATCGGCCGCCAGAAGGGCGTCTTCGCTGTGCAGCAGGACGGGCAAGGCAAAGTCGGCAGCATAGGCCAGGGCCAGACGCAGCAACGCGCCGTTGCTCACGGCGCGGCCGCCCTGGCTGAAGGCCACGGCGCCGGCCTCCTGCAGGGTGGCCATCTCGCTCAGGGCCTCGCCCGCCAGTTGCCGGGTCAGTGCCCCGGTGGGGTAAACCTTGGCCAGGCCCAGGGCGGCGGCCATGGCGCGTTGCTGATGGATCACCCCGGCCGTATCGGCGCATGGATCCGTATCGGGGCTCAAGGCGACATGCACCACGCCACCGGCCACGGCAGCGCGCAGTTCCGAAGTCAGATCCCCATCCCGGCCGTGGCCCGGCGTATGGGCCTGGAGGGCCATCTCCACCAAACCGGGACAGGCCACGAGCCCGCTACCGTCCAACACCTCTTCGGCCATGAAATCCGCAGGGATCTGCCCGCGGGCGAGGATCCGCCCACCGGCAATGGCAAGATCGGCGACGGCATCGAAACCCGTCGCCGGGTCGATGATATGGGCACCGCGCAGCAATCGTCGCATCACTCCTCCTCCCCGCCCAGGGCCCCGGCCAGAAGGGTGAGCACCGCCATGCGGACGGCCAAGCCATGGGTCACCTGGGCAAGAATGACCGATTGCGGCCCATCGGCCAGCTCCGAGGCAATTTCCACCCCCCGGTTGATAGGGCCGGGATGGAGCACGAGGGCGTCGGGGGCGGCCTTTTCCAGGCGCTGACTGGTGAGGCCGAAGCGCTGGTGATATTCGTCGAGGCTGGGCAGGCGATGGGCCTCCATGCGTTCCCGTTGCAAACGCAGGGCACAGACCACGTCCGCCCCCTGCAAGCCCGCATCCAGGTCATGATAGACATGCACCCCCAGGGCGCTGAGTTCCGCCGGCACCAGGGTACGCGGCCCGATGACCCGGATCTCCGGGCAACCGAGGATGGAGAGGGCATAAATCTGCGAGCGCGCCACCCGGGAATGCAGCACGTCGCCGACAATGGCCACCACCAGGTTCTCCATGGGTCCGCGATAATGACGGATGGTAAAGACATCCAGCAGGGCCTGGGTGGGATGAGCGTGCTGCCCATCCCCCGCATTGATGACCAAGGCCTCGTCGCCCACATGGCGCGCCACCTGATGGGCCACTCCCGCCTCGGGATGGCGGATGACGAAGCCATCCACATGCATAGCCCGCAGGTTGTCCACCGTATCGAAGAGAGATTCCCCCTTGCTCTGGCTGCTGGTGCTCACGGCAATATTGAGGACATCGGCGGAGAGGCGCTTGGCGGCCAGTTCGAAGGTGCTGCGGGTACGGGTGCTGTTTTCAAAGAAAAGATTGACGATGGTCCGGCCCCGCAGGGTAGGGGTCTTCTTGATGACCCGCTGGCCGATCTCCAGGAAGGACTCGGCGGTATCGAGGATGTGGAGGATCTCCCTGTCGCGCAGGCCCTCCATGCTGAGCAGATGACGTAGCCGGCCATCTGCGCCGTGCTGGGTGCCGGCATCCCCAAAATGCAGGGCCTTCCTCATGGGCGGCCCTCCACCTGGCGCAATTCCAAACACAGGGGTTCCGGCCCGGTGAGCTTGATGGCCTCGCCGGGGACGGGGGTGAGACGCAGGGCGGCCACGTCGGGCTGGATGGGGAGTTCACGGCCGCCCCGGTCCACCAGCACCGCGAGGATGATCCGTGCCGGCCGCCCGTAGTCGAAGATCTCGTTCATGGCCGCCCGCACCGTGCGCCCGGTATAGCAGACATCATCCACCAGGATGATCTGCCGGCCATCCACGTCAAAGGGGATATGGGAGGCCCGCACCTGCGGGTGCAGGCCGATATGGCTGAAGTCGTCCCGGTAAAAGGAGATGTCCACTTCCCCCAGGGGCAGGTCCAGACCCATGGCGGCGTGCAGGCGCCGGGCGATCCAGGCGCCGCCGGTGTAGATGCCGATCATGCCCGTTTCCACTTCCTGGCACCACGGCGCCAAACTGCGCGTCATCGCGTCCAACAAAGGCTCCACATCCCAGCCGGGCTTGGTGCTCATCACGGTCTCCCCCCTTCGAGAAAGGTCGATAAAATTTCGCAGGCGGCGGCCTGGTCCAGGACCCGCCTGCGCTTTTTCGCCGACAGGTCACAGCCCCGCAAGGCCAGGGCCGCCGCATGGCTGCTGAGCCGTTCGTCCACCCAGTGCAAGGGCAATCCATAGCGGCGCTGCAACTGCACACCGAAGCGGCGGACGACCGCTGCCATGGGACCTTCGGAACCATCCATGCGCAGGGGCAGACCCAGCACCAGACAAGCAGGCTTCCATTCTCCGATGATCCGGTCAAGGGCCATCCAGTCGGGGCCGCCGGAACCATTGTGCAGCGTGGCCAGGCCCTGGGGCGCTAGGCCCATCTCCCCCAAAACCGCAATGCCGATGCGCCGGCGGCCAAAATCGAGACCGATGGCCGGCCCCCCTTCAGGCATGCCCGGCGGCCCCGCTGAGCAAACGCATATCGACCCCGATCAGGCGGGCGGCGGCCTGCCAGCGCTCCCCCGCCGCCAGATCGAAAATGACCACCGGGTCGGCCGGGCCATGCAGCCAGGCGTTATCCTTGATCTCGGCCTCCAATTGCCCCGCCCCCCAGCCTGCGTAGCCCAAGGCCAGTAAAAATCGGTCCGGCCCCTCATGCTGGGCAATGGCCGCCAGCAAATCCGGCGAGGTGGTCAAGACCAGATCGGCGCTGACGACGAGGCTGGACTGCCAGGCCCCGGCCTGGGTGTGCAGGATGAAACCGTTTTGCTCCTGGACCGGCCCGCCCCAATACACCCCTTGATTGATCATCTCCTCCCCCGGCACGATGTCCACCGCCCGCAAGGCATCCGCCAGGTTCAGGTCGAGCAGACGATTGATCACAATGCCCATGGCGCCCTCTTCGCTATGCTCGCAAATCACGATGACGGTGCGATCGAAGAGGCCGTCGTGCAGACCCGGCATGGCGATGAGAAGATGGTTTTTAAGGGACTGAAAAGACATGCTGCTCCAGGAATGATGGTCAAAATGATAATGTTATTGAAGCATGTTTCCGCGCCGAGGGCCATGCGGGGTCACCAGCTCGCCGCGCGACCCCCCTACCCCGGGATATCAGTCAAAGTTCCAGGTGCGCACGATGCGTAGGGTCGAGCCCTGGCGCCGTAACGCCGCCGGCATGGGGGGATAGGGCGCCGCCGCAGCAATGATGCGGCGCACGGCGGCCACGAGGGCGGGATCGTCCTGTCCCCGGATGATTTCCACGCTCAGCAAGCGGCCGTCCCCGGCAATGGTCGCCGCCACGACGATTCGGCCTTTGGGCAGCGCCCCATGGCCCTCGCCGAAGACGTGACGGGCGGCGTAATCGAGGACGTGTTGCTGCCAGGTGCGGATGTACGCCGTAAAGACATCCTTTTGGATCTCCGCGGAAGGCCGCGCACGCCTTTCCCGTTGCCCCACACCATCCACCGGCGAGATCATGAGCCGGATCCGGGCCGCTGGCTGGGCCGGCGCAACTTTGGGTACCGTCGTCTGCGCAGATCTGACCAGTTCAATCTCCACCATGGACAGCATGCCCGGCCGGGGGCGTGGCGGTCCCTGCGCTATCCATGGCCACCAGCATAAGGCATTCAGCAACAACGACAGCAAAAGCCAGGGGAAAAGGTCATCGAGGTAGTGGCCTGCGGATGCCCAGGCACCCGCAGGGCGCCGGATTCTTTGCCAGACGGCCAGCCGGCGCATCGCCGCCTTCCCCTCAGTGGCCCGCGCTCCCACGCCGCGCCTGCACCCCTCTTTCGAGGGATTGCCACAGTAACTCCGCTGCATCAATGCCAAAAAACTGACGGATCTCACGCGCTCCCGTAGGACTGGTGACATTGATTTCCGTCACCCATTCGCCAATGACATCCAGGCCCACGAAAAGCAGTCCATCCGCCCGCAAGCGGGGACCGATGGCGGCGCAGATCTCCCGATCCCGTTCCGTCAGCGGGGCCGGCACCCCCTGGGCGCCCGCCACCAGATTACCGCGAAAGTCCTCCGCCGCCGGCACGCGCAACAATGCGCCCGCGACCGGTTCGCCGGCCACCATCAGGATGCGCTTGTCGCCTCCGCGAATGGCCGGCAAATAGCGCTGCGCCATGACGTAGTGCGCCCCTCGTCCGGTGACCGTTTCCAGGATGCTGCCCACATTGCAATCCTGCCCATGAAGATAAAACACCCCTTCGCCGCCCCGTGCCGACAGGGGCTTGACGACGATCTCTCCATGTTCGGCGAGGAAGGCACGCAGATCGGCCAGGTCGCGGCTGACCAGCAATGGTGGCAAAAACTGCGGAAAATGCAAGGCGTAGAGTTTTTCGTTGGCATTGCGCAGGCTCACCGGATCGTTGACCACCCAGGTGCCGGCATGCTCCAGGAGGTAACAGGCCGTGAGGTACTCCAGATCTACCGGCGGATCCTTGCGCATGAGGACCACATCCATCTCCGCCAGGGGCCGCTCTTCCACCGGCTCCAGGCGGTAGTGGTCGCCCGCCCTATCCTGCACCGTCACCGCCTGCAGGCGCCCCCAGGCGCGGCCATCGCGTAAAAACAGGTCCGGCAGGTTAAAGACATGGCAGCGGTGGCCGCGGGCCTGGGCCGCCAGCAGCATGGCAAAGGTCGTGTCCTTGGTCATCTTGATGCCGGCGATGGGGTCCATGAGGATGGCGGCCGTGAGCGCGGTCATGCGCCACCCCCCTGCCAGTCCCGGGCCTCCCGCGCCGCCGCCACGAGGGCCAGGCGGGCGATGACGCCGTAGGCGTAATAACGGTTGACCGGGGCGTCCGGCGGTGACTTCTGGCAGGGCACCACACAGGTCTCGCCAAAGGCCATGGGCTCAAAATGGGCGCCGGGGGCATTGAGGTTTTCGTCGATCCCCCGATCCGTATGCACCCGGTAGAAGCCTCCCAGCACCTGCTGGCCAAGCATGTATACCACCGGTTCCGCCACCGCGCCTTGGGCGGTGGTTTCAAAGGTGTATACGCCTTCCTGGATAAAGACATCGCTCACCGGCAACCCCTCCTTGCTCTTGGCCATCCGCGTGCGCTCCTTGCGGTTGAGCGCAAACAGTTCCGCCCCCGAATACACCGTCATGACACCCATGCCATAGGTGCCGGCGTCGGCTTTGACGATGACGAAGGGGCGGCGGGTGATCCCATAGCGGGCATAGCGTTCGGCAATGCCGGCAATGACCGCATCCACATTGCGCACCAGACAATCCTGCCCCTCGGAGCGCATGAAATCGATCCCCTGACAGTGGCGAAAGAGCGGATCGATGAACCAGGGATCGGTGCCGATGACCGCGGCCAGTTCCGCGGCCACCTGCTGGTAATGGGCAAAATGGGCCGACTTGCGGCGAGTGCGCCAGCCCGCCGCCAGGGGTGGCAGGATGACTTGCTCCAGATCGACCAGGATCTCCGGCACGCCGGCGGAAAGATCGTTGTTGAGCAGGATCAGTTCCGGATCAAAGCCCTCTGTGGAAAGACGCCTGCCGCTGCGCAGGAGGGGTTCCAGGGCCAGGCTGTTCCCCGATGGCAACTCCTGGGTCACGGGCTCCGTCACTACCAGACTCCCCACCCGGACCTCCAGGCCCGCAAGGCTCAGAAGCTGCTGCAGGCGCGCTACGTTCTCCAGATAAAAGAGATTGCGCGTATGGTTCTCCGGGATCAGCAGCACCCGCGCCAGTCCCGGATGGTACTGGTTGAGGTAATGCTGGATGGCGGCCACATAGAGGGCCGAAAAATCGGGGTTGAGGTTGTTGAAGCCCGCCGGAAAGAGGTTGGTATCCACCGGCGCCAGCTTGAAACCGGCATTGCGCAGATCCACCGAGGCATAGAAGGGCGGTGGCGTGCGTTGCCATTGGCAACGGAACCAGAGTTCGATGCGCGGCTGCTCGGCCAGGAGATGGCGCTCCAGATCCAGCAAGGGTTCCACCCGGTCGGTGGCCAGGGCCGGAATGTTCTGCAGAATCTCGGTCATGGGTGGTCCTCAGCCGCGCTCGGTCAGTGGCACATAGGCATTGCCGTGCGGGCCGACATAGACCTGGGTAGGCCGGAAAATACGATTGTTGGCCAGTTGCTCGCGCCAGTGGGCCAGCCAGCCTGCCGAACGGGCCATGGCGAAAATGGGCGTAAAGAGGTCGTCCTTGATACCCATCTCGTGATAGAGCACGCCCGAATAGAAATCCACATTGGCGTGGATCCCCTTGCTGGCCAGACGCTCGCCCGCCGCCGACTCCACCGCCTGGGCGATCTCGAAGAGGCGGGTATGCTTGAGCCCGCTGCGTGCCGCCAGCCGTTCCATGAGCCCCTTGAGGATGCCGGCCCGCGGATCCCTGGTCTTGTAGACCCGATGGCCGAAGCCCCAGATCTTTTCCCTGCGCGCCAGCTTCTCGTCCAGATAGCCCGGCACCCGCTCCACCGACCCGATCTCCGTCAGCATCTCCACCACTTTCTGATTGGCCCCCCCATGCAGGGGCCCGGCCAGGGCGCCGATGGCCCCGGCGATGACGTGATAGGGATTGGTCAGGGTCGAACTGGATACCAGTACCGCAAAGGTGCTGGCATTGATGGTGTGTTCGGCATGGAGAATCAGGCAGATATCGAGGATGCGCGCCAGCTCCGGATCGGGCTCCTGACCGCTGAGCATATAGAGGAAATTGGCGGCATGACCCAGGTCCGGATGGGGAGGAATAGGGTCATTGCCGTAGCGCATCTGCTCCCACATGGCGACGATGGTGGGGATGCGGGCGATGATGCGCATGGCCATGGCATCCAGGTGCGGCACATTCTCCCGCTCCGCGTCGGAAAGCTCCTGTTGCGGATAAAACATGCCCAGGCTCGCCACTGCGCAGTGCAGCATATCCATGGGGTGGCCAGTCACCGGCATGTACTTCATCAGTTCGCGGATATTGTACTTCACCCGGCGGTGGGCACGCAGACCAGCGTCGAAACTGGCCAGGGCCGTAGCCCGGGGGAGCTCCCCGTCCAGCAGCAGCAAAGCCGTTTCTTCATAGCTGCTATGCTCGGCAAGCACCTCGATGGCATAGCCCCGATACTCCAGGAGACCGATACTGCCATCGATATGGGAAATGCCGGAGTGGGTTACCGGCACACCCTCCAGGCCCGGTGCGTAGATCGCTTCGGCCATAATGCCTCCTTCTGCCTATTTTTTGATGATAACCCGCCCCAACGAGAAAAGGGAGGCCAAGCCTCCCTTTTCCCTGCATTCTCGACCCCGGGTCACTTGCCGGTGGCGCTCCTGGTCAGCCGCCCGCGGGCGAAATCAGGCCGAAAAGGACGAACCGCAGCCACAGGTAGTCGTGGCATTGGGATTCTTGATCACAAACTGGGCGCCTTCCAGGCCTTCGCTGTAGTCGATCTCGGCACCCGCCAGATACTGGTAGCTCATGGGATCCACCAACAGCGTCACGCCGTACTGCTCGACCTCGGTGTCACCTTCGTTGACGTTCTCGTCAAAGGTGAAGCCGTACTGGAAACCAGAGCAGCCGCCGCCCGTCACAAAAACGCGCAACTTGAGGTCATCGCTGCCTTCCTCGGCGATGAGGGATTTGATCTTCTCCGCCGCACTGGCCGTCAGGGTCAGGACGCTGGGGATGGATTCAACGGGGGAAAGGGCTTCTGTTGCAGTGCTCATCTTATTCGCTCCATCGCGCCGCGCGGCGCACAGGTTAGTGGATACCCGACGATTTTGCTCGCTTTACGGCTTCCCAGTCAAGGCAAGGGACGAGCCCCTGCCCGCGGGCCGGACAACTCCGGGGTGCGTCGCCGAGGGGGCGGTTTACCCGAGATCGGCGGATAAAGACCGCCGTACCGCGTCCGGCAGGATCACTTCGCAACGATAGCCGGCATGGTCGATCCCCATCCGGATGGGCGCGCCCGCAACCACGTCCCTTCGCTCTCCGACCTGCAACTCGAAGCGCAGGAAATGCACCGTAGACGTTTTCTCGTCGGTAGACCTGGGCAAATCCTCATCGGCAATGGCAAAGAGGCGTTCCCCACCACCCACCTGCGCCCACACCCGGTCTTCGATACCCACCAACTCGCGGCAACGACGCAGGCGCTCTTCCCTGTTGGCATATTCGAGCATGAAGGTAGCCTTCCAATTGCTGCCGTCGGGGATAAGGGGAGTGTAGACCGCCAGCTCCTCCTCGATGGCCGCCGGCGCAAAGATCTTTTCGGCGCGCAGCATCTCCTGGACTTGATACTGGATGGTGAGGCGATCCTCGAAATAAAGGCTCGCGTGGTCGCCGAGGGCAACCCGCCTCTCCTTTTTATGGGCCATGACCTGGGCCCGGAACCGGGGTCGCGCCTCGGCATAGGCCTCCAGGGTCATGAGATCACGACGACGCAGCTTTTCCATGCTCGCTCCTGGTCAGCCCATAGGCATGACGCAACAAGGTCCAGGGGCTTTCCGGCCCGGCAGCCCCTTCGCCCAAAAGTGCGCGGATCTGTTCCGCCGCGAGGGGGCAATCGCTACCCCAGTGCTGGGGTTGGGCTGCGGCGACTTGCCGGGCCACGGGCTGACCGATGCGGCATGCCGCATCGTGAAACTCGGCCTTCACCGTATAGGTGCCATCGTGGCCGGAACAGCGCTCGACAAGCTGGATTTCGCAGCCCGGCACCAGGGACAGGACCTCCCGGGCACGTTGACCGATGTTCTGTACCCGTTGGTGGCAGGCGGCATGATGTACCACCTTCCCCAAGGGATTTTTGAAAGCGGTGTTGAGCAGGCCCTCGCGGTGGCGCTGGGAAAGGTACTCCATGGGGTCGAAGACATGCTCCCTGATCCGCTGTACTTCCTTATCCTCCGGGAAAAGCAGAGGCAACTCCTGCTTGAACATGAGCACGCAGGAAGGTACCGGAGCGACGATGTCGTAGCCGGCATCCACCATCTCCAGCAGGAA
>JABEBX010022023.1_pt1 | contig 86594 bp, 79 predicted proteins | sample 7245971 | NCBI WGS metagenome assembly JABEBX01 (sample SAMN14506365, study PRJNA622280) | hot springs metagenome | biome: hot spring [ENVO:00000051]|acidic hot spring [ENVO:00002120]; feature: spring [ENVO:00000027]|sediment [ENVO:00002007]; material: sediment environment [ENVO:01001048]... | reverse complement strand
GGAAGAGAATATGCCCTGGCTTTTAACGTTGATTCTACTGCCGGTAGAAAGAACTTTAATGCCTTACTCACTTCACCTGCAAAGATGATTGCCTCAGGACTTGTTATGTTTATAATTGTTGTCAACGCAATGCCGAGATAATTACCCATTCTGTAAAATGCATCGAGTGCCGCGCTATCTGATTTTAGAGCAAGTTTATAGATATCTTCTATTGTAATTTTGTTTTTTGAATGAATCTTTTTGTATTTTTTGTAGTATCTTATTATGGCATCTGATGAGGAATAAGCTTCTAAGCATCCTCTGTTAGAACACGTACATTTTCTTCCATGCGGTTCGATGATTATGTGACCGAGCTCAGAGGTTGAGCCGTCTTTATTCCTTACAAGCCATCCGTTTACATATATACCCGCACTGATCTTTCTTCCAAGCATTATAAGAATAAAATTTTTGTAATTGGATGTGTAGCCAAGCTTATATTCAGTGAACGCCCTTACATTTGCTTCTGTTTCAACTACAACAAATTTCTTTAACTTTTTCGTAAGGCCCTCTTTTATGTTTATCCCGTTTAAAAGGGGTATGGTAGATGAACAGCTTATGTCACACTTTTTGTAATCTATTGTTGCAGGTACACTGACAGCTATTGCATAAACAGCATCGGCTTGTATATCATTTTTTTTGAGCAGGGAGTAAAACCCTGTTCCCAGCAATTCAAGCAAATGATCTGAAGATACAATTTTAGACATTGCGAGTTTGTAGGTGTTCTTTTGTTGAATATCTTCGTCTCCGATGCTGAATTTTAGTTGTTCTTCTGTTATTTCTATGCCAACAAAATAATTTAACATGTATACAATATATTATATAAAATTATAAATTTCAACTAAAATATTTAATAGTGTAAAGAAAAATAACGGGTTATTCGCTTGGCGTTTTTCAAAAGAGGATAATTTTTGAGTAAAAAATCAAATTTTACTTGACATAGGTTAAAATATTCTGTATATTGTATACAAGAATTCAGACAAAAAGGTTGAGATATAAAGAAAGGAGGAATAATGGCAAACGAAACAAAGAAAACTAATACACCGTTGCTTGATGAACTCGAAAAAGGTAAATGGCCGAGTTTCGTAAGAGAAATCAAGAAGATGGCAGAAAAGAACCCAAGGGCAAAAGACTTACTTGGGCAGCTTGAATTATCTTATGTTGATAAGGTTACACATTGGAAGCATGGAGGTCTTGTAGGCGTAAGAGGATACGGTGGAGGCGTTATCGGAAGATATTCTGACTCACCTGATAAATTTCCCAATGTAGCGCATTTTCATACTATGCGTATTAATCAGCCGTCCGGTTGGTTCTACACAAGTAAGGCTTTAAGAGAGGTATGTGATATATGGGAACAGCATGGTTCTGGTTTGACCAATATGCATGGATCAACAGGTGATATGGTGTTGCTTGGAACATCTACTGAAAACCTTGAACCCATATTCAACAAGTTAACGAACAAGGGATGGGACCTTGGTGGATCAGGCTCAGTTTTAAGAACGCCAAGCTGTTGTGTAGGTCCTGCGCGCTGTGAATTTGCATGCTATGATACACTTGCCTTGACTTATGATCTTACACAGGAGTATCAGGATGTGCTTCATAGGCCACAATTCCCATATAAATGGAAGTTTAAAATGTCTGGTTGTTCAAATGACTGCGTTGCAAGTATTGCAAGGGCTGATATGTCCATTATTGGAACATGGAAAGATGACATACAGGTAGATCAGGAAGCGGTGCGCGAATATGCGAAAAGCGGCGTAAATATACAATCAGAAGTATGTGATCTCTGTCCTACAAAATGTATGTCATGGGACGGTAAGGATCTCAAGATTGTAAACAAATGGTGTAACAAGTGTATGCACTGTATCAACGTAATGCCCAAGGCATTAAGACCTGGCAAAGACAAGGGGGCAACAATTCTTATTGGTGCAAAGGCACCTATACTTCAAGGCGCACAGATGTCCTCAGTTCTTATTCCATTCATGAAGATGGAACCTCCCTATAAAGAGCTGAAAGACCTTGTGGCGAAGATATGGGACTTCTGGGGAGAGTATGGGAAAAACAGAGAAAGAATAGGAGAATTGATACAAAGGGTAGGTATGGGTCAATTTCTTGAGGCAATAGAACTTGAACCGAAGCCGCAGATGATAGCTAATCCAAGAACAAATCCATTCATCTTCTACGAAGAGTATTTCGAAGAAGAAGGTGAAGAAAAATAGCATAAGGAGGAAAATATTATGGAATCAGTACAGGCAGAAAAAAGAAAAACGGATATCGGTCCACCGAAATATGATCAATTTTTACATCCAATTATCAAAAAAAATTATGGGAAGTGGAAATATCATGAGATTTTAAAGCCAGGTGTACTTGTCCATGTATCAGAGACTGGAGATAAGATATACACCGTCCGTATGGGATCACCAAGATTGATCAACGTAGATACAATAAGGATGATATGCGATCTGGCAGACAAATACTGTGATGGCTATCTAAGGTTTACCAGCAGGCACAATGTCGAGTTTCTGCTAAAAGATCAAAGTAAGATAGACCCTCTTATCAATGAGATTGAGGCAAATGGTTACCCTGTTGGCGGTACGGGCAAATGTATAACCAATATAGTTCACACACAGGGATGGGTACACTGCCATACGCCTGCAACAGATGCTTCAGGTATTGTTAAATCTGTAATGGATGAGCTTTATGATTACTTCACGCATATGAAATTGCCTGCAAAATTAAGGATCTCCCTTGCGTGTTGTTTGAACATGTGTGGTGCTGTACATTGCTCTGATATTGCTATCCTCGGGGTTCATAGAAGACCGCCAAAAATACTGCCAAATTTGAGCAAACTCTGTGAGGTTCCTACAACAGTTGCGGCCTGTCCGACAGGCGCCATTGCACCTGCGGTCGTCGATGGTGTTCAAACGGTTGAGGTTAATGAAGAAAAATGTATGTTTTGTGGTAACTGCTACACAATGTGTCCTGCAATGCCTTTGGCCAATTCACTAAATGATGGTGTTTCTATATGGGTTGGAGGAAAGGTATCAAATGCACGGCATGTCCCTATGTTTTCAAAACTCGCTATACCATATATACCAAACAATCCGCCAAGATGGCCCGAGGTAGTAAATGCAGTAAAAAATATTGTTGAGGTATACGCAAAGGATGCAAAGAAGTATGAAAGAATGGGAGAGTGGATTGAAAGAATTGGATGGCCGAGATTCTTTGAGATGACGGGTATAGAATTTACCAAGTATCATATAGATGACTATAGATTTGCTGCTACAACCTACAATACGTCAACCCATTTTACTCTATAAGGGGGGTGATTATATGGCAGATTTAGGTGCTGTACCTATGGATGAATTACAAAATGAGATCTTCAAGATGGTTCAAGAAGACATGGGTAAAAAACAGCTTAAGGCAAAAGATATAACGAATGCGATGATACAAAAATTTGGTGAGGCGAGATGCTCAAAAGAGGCTTGTAAGGAAGCCATCAGAACACTGATAGATTCCGGTAAACTTGTATACGGATATTTTGGAGGCAGTAGCTCTATTCAGGTTCCCCATAAGGAAGGAGCAGAACCTGATAAATAATAAATGTATGCTGTAGAAAAGAGGATATCATTATGGCAGAACTCAAGGTTGTTAAAAAGAAAAAAGGTTTGAGACTTGGAGGTGGAGATACATCCGAAACATTAGGTGGTTCTTCGCTGCGGCCAAGGTATACACCAAAGACCCCGCCGTGTACGTTTTCGTGCCCTATCGGAACAAAGATCAGAGAATACATGACCATGATAAAGGACGGAGAAAGCTTGGAAAGGGTGTGGGAGCATATTACGGATTATAACCCTCTACCTGCTATAACAGGGAGAGTTTGTCCCCATCCTTGTGAAGGGGGATGTAATAGGGAAGCACTTGATGGTTCTGTAGGCATAAACGATATGGAACGCTTTATGGGTACCTATGGAATAGAACATAAACTACAGCATAAAAAGATTACAGATCAAAACTTTACAGAAAAGATTGCAGTGATAGGCGCAGGTCCGGCTGGTATCTCCTGTGCCTATCATCTTGCGAGGCGCGGTTATCAGGTAACCATATTTGAAGCAAGAGAAAAAACAGGTGGCATGTTACGATATGGTATACCGAGATATAGATTGCCGGACGATATTATAGATGCCGAATATAATTCTATTATCAAAGACCTTGGCATTACGCTGAAGTTAGGAGTAAAGGTTGGCAAAGACATCTCGTACGATGATCTTAGAAAAGAGTTTAAGGTTATATATATTGCCATTGGAGCTCAAAAGGGTAGCAAATTGAATGTGCCCGGTGAAGACGCGGCGAATGTATTAACAGGTGTGGATTTCCTTGAGCAGGTAAGCTCTGGAAAGAAAGTGGATATTGGTAATAAGGTATGCGTTATTGGCGGCGGCGATACTGCAATAGATGCAGCGAGGGTTTCGAAGAGGCTTGGCGCGGATGTTACGATCCTTTATAGAAGAACAATCAATGAAATGCCAGCTATAAAATCGGAGATTCAAGAAGCAGAGGAAGAAGGTATACATTTTGAGTTTCTGACAGCACCGGTTGAGGTTATTAAAAACGGCGACAAGGCTACCGGTATTAAATGTATAAAAATGGAACTTGGGGCACCAGATGCGAGTGGCAGAGCAAGGCCCGTACCTATAAAGGGTTCAGAATTTGTCGTAGAAGCAACGGCGATCATTACAGCAATAAGTCAGATAGTGGACTTTACAGGTCTTGAAAGGTTTAAGAACGAAAGAGGGTGGATAAGCGTTAACGATCATTACGAAACAACCGAGAAAGACGTTTATGCTGGCGGAGATGTAACACAGGAACTCGATATTGCTGCAACCGCCATAGGACTCGGTAGAAAAGCTGCGCTTGGTATTGATAACTATCTCAGGGGCAGAGAAGAACCGAAAGAAGTTCCACTTCCGCTTATTTCATATAAACAAATGAACCTGGGTTACTATGAGAAAATGCCGGCAGTAAAGAAAAAACTTTTACCCGTTTCTGAAAGAATAAATAATTTCAAAGAAATAAGTTTTACCATCACAGAGGAACAGTTGCGTGCAGAAGCAAAGAGATGTATGAGTTGCGGTCAATGTTTTTCATGTGATAGATGCTGGATGTTCTGCCAGTACAACGCTGTCGTAAAGCCTGCGGTGAAAGGTGAGCCCTATAAGTTCAAACTGGAATTCTGTATAGGATGCAAGAAATGTGCAGAACAATGTCCATGCGGATACATTGATATGGTTTAAGGCTATGCTTTGGAATATACCGAGAATCATTATATCTGGATTGTCTGGCGGATGCGGCAAGACATTTGTCAGTGTTGGTGTTGCTTCAGCATTGAAGGAACGCGGCATGGATGTATTCCCTTTTAAGAAGGGTCCGGATTATATAGATTCGGCTTGGCTTTCAACATCTACCGGGAAACAATGCTATAACCTCGATACATTTCTTATGAGTGAAGACGGAGTGATTAACTCCTTTGAACAGCATACAGGCGTTGATGATGTGTGTAGGTACTGTGATAGTGCATCATGTGCGAAATGTAATCGAATAAAAGAATTTTTAGGAAATAAAATAGCCGTAATTGAAGGCAATAGAGGCATTTTTGACGGCTTGGATGACAGCGGAACGTATAGCACTGCGGAATTGGCGAAATTGCTAAAAACGCCGGTTATTCTGGTTCTTGACAGCACGAAATCAACGCGTACCCTTGCAGCAGAGGTGCTCGGATGTCAAAAGATGGACAGTGATGTGCAGATAGCTGGAGTTATATTGAACCGAATCGCGGGGAAGAGGCATGAGGAAATTGCACGTGCATCGATAGAAAAGGTTTGTGGTATACCTGTGATAGGCGCAATACCAAGGTTTGAATCGAACAAATTTCCTGAAAGGCATCTTGGTTTGATTACACCTGTAGAGTATCCTGAAATTAAACAGACAATAGCATTTGCAGCAGATACAGCATCATTACATATAGATTTGGATAAACTTCTCTCCCTTGCTGCTTCAGGCAAATCATTACTTAAGAAGAATGCCAAGAAACATTTACAGGTGAACCCTGTATCAGAAAAGGTAAAGATAGGTATTATAAATGATGAGGCGTTTTCTTTTTATTACCCTGACAATATAGAAGCACTAAAGGCGTTGGGCTCAGAAATCATAGAAATAAATTCACTCAGAGATCATGAACTTCCGGATATTGATGCTCTGTACATAGGCGGAGGTTTTCCCGAAACAAATGCAGAACAGCTATCTGCAAACAAGAGCTTTCTTTTATCAGTTAAAGAAGCTATAGAAGACGGGTTGCCTGTATATGCAGAGTGCGGCGGGGCGATTTATATGGGCAAATGTTTTAAATATAAGGATAAAACCTATTCTATGACAGGTGTTTTACCTGTTGAATTTTGTTTTGATAAACGTCCGCAAGGGCATGGTTATACTATATTAGAGGTTGAATCCGAGAATCCATATTTTGAACTCCACAGTATTATTCATGGACATGAATTTCATTATTCGAGAAGCACAAATGTAGAATCAGATAAAATAAGATTTATTTTCAAGATTCAAAAAGGATATGGATTTAATAAAACGGAAGATGGAATCTGCTACAAAAACCTGCTTGCTTTATATTCGCACATACACGCAGCAGGAACGACACAATGGGCAAAAAATTTTGTTCGTGTTGCTAAGGTATATTCTATGGGTAAGAACGAAGGTATCAACTTAAAAGATAGAAACAAAAACAGAATAGATGCTCATCAGGTGAAAGCAGCATCTTGCTCGCCAATTCAATATTCAAAATCAAGCATTAAAAATTTTGAACAGGATTATAAATTTAACATTTAAGCAAAGGAGGATAATATGGCAAAGGTGAATATGGGTGGAGTTGAAATAGAGGTTGATGAAGACGGGTTCATAGTAGACCCCACTTTGTGGAACGAAAAAGTGGCACAGGCGCTTGCTGCAACAGAAGATGTTCCAAATATGACAGAAGAACACTGGAAGGTTGTTAAATATCTTAGGGATTACTATCAGAAATATAACATAGCTCCAATGATCAGGAAAATGTGTAAAGATACACAGGTTGATCTTAAGCACATGTACGAATTATTCCCAACCGGTCCTGCCAAAGGGGCTTGTAAGATCGCCGGGCTTCCGAAACCTACGGGCTGTGTATAATTAAAGAATAGTCCATAAGGAGATTTGTAACAGAAGGGTATCTTTTGGATTTCAAAGTGCTTGGTGTGCCAAAAGGTTAATATTCAATATCCTGTCATTGCGAGTTACGAATTAAGCCTCGCAATGACAGATAACCTTCGATGTTCAAAATAAATTTCTGAATAAAAGTGGGGGGATTATATGGAAGTGAATAAGCTATTGGGAGAAAAAAAAGACATTGTACTAAAAAAGTGGTTTGATATGATTGTAGCATCATATCCCTCAAATGCTTCGTCTTTTTTGAAAAATCAGAAAAATCAGTTTGCAAACCCTGTTGGACACACAATAGAAGAAACGATAAAAGTTGTGATTGATGTGCTGGTTCATGAAGAAACGAATGAAAAGGCGCACGAATTTCTCGATAGGTTAGTTAAGGTAAGGGCAGTCCAGGATTTTTCGCCGTCAAGGGCTGTTGATTTTCTTTTTATGCTTAAACGAATTATAAAAGACGAATTAAAGAATGATCTTCAGAAAAAAGGTGAATACGAAGAAATTTTTCTCATGGAATACAGAATTGATAGTATGGTACTTTTTTCTTTTGAAAGTTACATAAAGTACAAAGAAAAGATATACGAATTAAAGGTAAATGAATTTAAAAATATGGCGTTCAGATTGTTGGAAAGGGCAAACCTTACATTTGAGTTTAAGGATGATGACCCTGCCTTTGGAAAAGGCATTCCAGATAGTGATACTGTTAAGTGAGGTAATGGTAAATGAAACTTTTATTTGCTTTCATTACGGTGCTAGTGCTTATTGCGATTCCTTACATAGGGGTTAAATATGCAGGAATGTATTTTGCATTTGGCATAGTTGTTCCCTATGCTGCTGTTCTTATATTTGTTCTTGGGTTTGTTTACCGTATAGTGAAATGGGCGAGATCTCCTGTTCCGTTTCGCATACCGACGACCTGCGGCCAGGAAAAATCCTTACCGTGGATTAAGCAGAATAAATTAGATAATCCTTCAAGTACAGCCGGTGTTGTGGGCAGGATGGCCCTTGAGATACTTTGCTTTCGCTCCTTATTCAGAAACACAAGAACCGAGTTGAAGGATGGGCCAAAGCTCGCGTATAATTCAAGCGGGTGGCTATGGATTGCAGCTATCACATTTCACTGGTCGTTTTTAATCATACTGATAAGACATTTTAGATTGTTTTCAGAGCCAGTGCCATACTTTATAAACGTACTTGAAAATGTGGATGGATTTTTACAAATAGGAATTCCTACATTGTATATAACAGATATCCTATTGCTTGTGGCCGTTCTATATCTGTTTATAAGGAGGGTTGCTATACCACAGGTCAGATATATATCTCTTGTCTCAGACTATTTCCCTCTTATTCTAATATTTTGCATAGGGCTGACTGGCGTTTTAATGAGGTATTTTTACAGAGTAAACGTTATTGGAGTGAAGGAACTAGCCCTGGGATTGATTTCATTTAAACCTCATGTGCCTGCTGATATAGGAAGTTTATTTTTTATACACTTATTTTTAATCTCCTCACTTTTTGCATATTTTCCTTTTAGCAAACTTATGCACATTGGTGGTGTATTCCTTAGTCCAACGAGAAATCTCGCCAATAACAACAGAATGGTACGACACATCAACCCATGGAATTATCCAGTTCCTGTTCACACATACGCCGAGTATGAAGATGAATTCAGAGATAAGATGAAGTCCGTTGGATTACCAGTTGAAAAGGAGTAGCTATGGCAGATGAACTGAAACAAGATGAACTTGTTAAGATAAATTATAAGCCGCCAAAAAAGGATTGGATGGATACCCCTGTTAATTTCAGGCATGGTACCTATATCTATCCTGCAAAGGCGAAAAATCTTAAATACCTCGATCTACCGAATCCAAGAGAGTGGAGTCCTACCGATGAAGATTGGAAACTACCAGAGAATTGGAAAGATATAATTCTTAATGGCATGAAAGAACGCCTTGATAAATACCGCTCTTTTAAGGTGTTTATGGACATCTGCGTAAGATGCGGTGCATGTGCTGACAAGTGTCACTTTTTTATCGGCAGTGGCGATCCGAAAAATATGCCTGTCTTGAGGGCCGAGCTGGTTCGATCTGTTTATAGGGGCAACTTTACAGCAGCAGGCAAGATACTTGGCAGGCTTAATGGAGCAAGAGGGCTTACCAAAGATGTAATAAAGGAGTGGTATTACTACTTTTATCAATGCACAGAATGCCGTAGGTGTTCTGTATTCTGCCCTTATGGTATTGATACGGCAGAGATTACCATGATGGGAAGGGAATTGTTAAACCTTCTTGGGGTCAACGTTAACTGGGTGCTTGAACCTGTTGCGAATTGTTATAGGACCGGAAATCATCTTGGCATACAACCCCATGCCCTCATGGACATGTTTGGTATGATGCTGGACGATATCAAGGACAGAACAGGAATTAAGATCGAACCAACATTTAACAGAAAGGGAGCGGAGATCCTGTTTATAACACCATCAGCAGATTATTTTGCAGAACCGGGCATATATACTTGTATGGGATACCTGATGCTTTTCCATGAACTCGGTCTTGATTACACATGGAGCACATATGCCTCTGAGGGTGGAAACTTTGGACTGTTTACATCACACGAAATGATCAAGCGGCTGAATGCAAAGATGTATGCAGAGGCAAAAAGGTTAGGGGTCAAATGGATACTCGGAGGAGAATGCGGGCACATGTGGAGGGTCGTACATCAATACATGGATACACTGAATGGTCCTGCGGATTTCCTTGAAGAGCCAGTATCTCCTATAACAGGCACAAAGTTTGAAAATGCAAAATCAACAAAGATGGTGCACATAATAGAGTTTGTAGCAGATCTCATTAAAAACAATAAGTTGAAATTAGATCCAAGCAGAAATGACAAACTAAGGGTAACATTCCACGATTCATGTAACCCAGCAAGGGCAATGGGTATCTTAGAAGAACCGCGTTATGTGATAAAGAATGTCTGTAACAATTTTTTTGAAATGCCTGAAAATACTACTCGGGAGCAAACATTCTGCTGCGGCGGCGGTGCAGGTCTTGGAACAGATGAGATGATGGAGATAAGAATGAGAGGCGGTCTGCCACGTGCAAATGCCGTTCAATATGTACATGATAAACACGGGGTAAATAGGCTTACCGCCATTTGTGCCATTGACAGGGCTACACTAACAACACTCATGGAGTACTGGGTACCAGATGTTAAGGTTACGGGTATCCATGAACTTATTGCAAATGCGCTTGTAATGAAGGGAGAGAAAGAACGCATCGTGGATATTCGTGGCGAACCACTTAAAGAAGAGAAAGGGGAAGTCAATGTACGATAGCGGCAAAATTATTATCGGTATCATTATATTTGTTGGTCTGGTAACATTGCCTTTCTGGTATAACATAGGAAAGGCAAATGTTCAGCCTGATCCAAGCCTTAATACGCCTGTAATTAATCAGATGAAGGTGAAACATTGCATTGAATCAAAGCAATTCATGATAGATAATCACATGGAATTACTCAATGAATGGCGGAACGCTGTTGTACGGGACAATAAAACAATATATATAAGCACGACTGGCCAGCACTTTACCATGAGTCTGGAAGATACATGCTTCCATTGCCACTCAAACGAAAAACAATTCTGTAACCAGTGTCATAGTTATGTAAATATTCAACCTTATTGCTGGGAATGTCACGTTAAGCCAGCGGAGGAGACAGCCGATGGACATTGATAAAAGACGATTTCTTAAGATAGTAGGAGTTTCAAGTGCGCTATTGGTAGGCAGCAGGCTTGCAGGTGGACTTTCTTCGATATTTGGAATCCATGATAGATTTGATAAAAAGGCACTTGCAGATGCAGGGTATGAGGTAAGTAAGATGTTGCCGGATCCAAAGGAACTGAAAGCAAAACAGTGGGCAATGGCAATCGATCTTCGTCAATTTAAAACGCCCGATGATTATAAAAGATGCATCGGAGTATGTGATAAAATCCACAATATCCCTGATATTCCTACGAAACAAGATATCAAATGGATATGGGAGGAACCATACAACGCCGCTTTCCCGGAACAGCAAAATAGCTATATAGAAGCCCAGCTAAAAGATAAACCAGTAATTTTGCTTTGTAATCAGTGTGAATTCCCGCCTTGCGTAAGGGTGTGTCCGACCGCGGCCACCTTTAAGAGACCAGACGGCATTGTTATGATGGATTACCATCGATGCATTGGGTGCAGGTATTGTATGGCTGCATGTCCGTACGGATCGAGAAGCTTCAATTTTCAGGACCCGAGACCTTTTATCAAAAAGATAGATCCTGATTATCCCACACGCACAAGAGGTGTGGTAGAAAAATGCGACTTTTGTGCTGAGAGGCTTGATCAAGGGCAGATGCCTGCATGCGTTGAGGCATCCAAGGGTGCAATGATCTTTGGGGATCTCAGGGATCCGAATTCGGATATAAGGAAGATTTTAAGTAACAACTTCAGTATAAGGCGTAAGCCTGAGCTTGGGACTCAACCCAATGTGTTCTATATAATATGAGGTGGCAGTTATGATTGAAAAGGCATTCTACGGAAGTAAAAAATACTGGATATGGGTAATATTCTTGCTGGCCCTTATAGGGTTCTGCTTCCATTTTTACCTTATGCAGCTTAATGAAGGATTAACAATCACAGGCATGAGCAGAAACGTATCATGGGGTCTTTATATTGCCCAGTTTACATATCTGGTCGGTGTTGCAGCGTCAGCAGTTATGCTTGTTATCCCTTATTACCTCCACCATTACAAGGCGTTTTCAAAAATGATGATCCTTGGAGAGTTCATGGCAATTGCAGCGGTTACAATGTGCATGCTTTTTATCTTTGTTGATCTTGGACAGCCGATGAGGGTGATGAATGTAATCCTGTACCCTCAACTGCACTCTGTTATGTTTTGGGATATGACTGTATTGTCCGGCTATTTGCTCCTTAATCTCTTGATAGGTTGGACAACGCTCGAGGCCGAGAGAAAGAATAGTGTACCTCCGTCATGGGTAAAGCCGTTGATTTATTTATCTGTTGTATGGGCAATCAGTATTCATACTGTAACAGCATTCTTATATGCCGGACTTCCGGGAAGGCCGTACTGGTTATCCGCAATCATGGCAGCCCGTTTTCTTGCAGGTGCATTCTGTTCAGGACCCGCGATATTGCTTCTACTTGTTTTCCTTGTACAAAAATTCGTGAAGTACAGGGTTGGAGAAGAGTCTATAAAGGCACTATCAAAGATTGTTGCTTATGCAATGAGTGCTAATGTGTTCTTTTTACTGCTCGAAATTTTTACGGCTTTATACAGCAATATACCTGATGACGTGGATGTATTCAAATATCTTTTTGTCGGTCTCGATGGACATACTACATTGGTACCATATATGTGGGTATCCGTAGGACTCGCTATTGTGTCTCTTGTTATTTTGATCGTTCCAAAATTGCGTGACAACAAGAAACTTCTTACCATAGCATTGATCGCCCTTGTTATTTCTACATGGATAGATAAAGGTTTTAGCCTTATAGCAGCCGGGTTTGTTCCAAACCCATTTGGCAGGGTAACAGGATACCTTCCTACCTTTCCAGAGATCATGATTGCTCTCGGAGTTTACACAATAGGTATTCTTATTCTAACAATACTATGGAAGGTAGCCATCTCGGTAAAAGAAAGAACTGCGGAATAATAGCTTCATACTTTATAAATCATTAAGGTTTGTTTATGTAGACCTTGAATTCACCCCGCACCCAGGCTTTCCAGAGGTCTGGGTGCTCACCCCCATGTTTCTTCTATTTGACGCAGGATTATCGTTCATTATAAAAATTCCCTTATTTTGCAAATGCATTTTTTGGGTTGAGCGAGGCGGACATACGCGACTACGCAAAAAAAATGCCTGAGTTGCGTCTGCGATGGTTATATATGATAAATCTTTTTAGAATGTCTTATCAGGAGAAAGTAAAAAAACTGTACTAAAGATTCAGAATTGCATGAAGACCTTACTATAACTTTACCTTAAATGAAAGATACTGCCTACAACAATACTCAATATAATTATGAAAGATACTAATGCAGCAATTACCATGAATTTTTTATTTCTCTCCTTAAAGAAGATAAAAATCAGTACAAAAATACTGACGAGAGGGGTAATTATGACTGCCAGAGTACCAAGATAAAAAAAAGCCCTTGCATGCAGATGATATGCACTAAAAAGAAAATGTTGGAAATTATGAAAATATTCTTGTCGCGTTTTTGGAATTTCCTCACTATGTAACAAAAAAGCAATACTTCCAAGAAGATAAAAACCCAATATGAAATACCTCCCGGTTCTGAGTATCTTGTAAACAGTTTGATCTGCCAATTTAGAACTTTTTATATCTTTAGATTTATCCTGTATCATACTCATAATAATCCTGGTAAGGTGACATGGAAACCCTGTAAAATACCTTTAGCAAACATCTCATAGGAAAGATACATGAGCAACAAAGTAAATATAACCCTAATTATGCCGGCAGGCAGTTTGTTCATGATGGATGACCCTATCAAAGCTCCCAATACTGTTCCAATAGCTATAGGGCCTACAATGTATAAGTTGATATGTCCGGCTAAAAAATATATGATTGCGCTTACTGCTGCCGTAATACCAAACATAAACTGGCTTGTACCGACAGCGGCTTTTATAGGTACGTCCATGAAGGAACTCATTGAGCGAACATTAATTACACCTCCGCTGATACCGAGCATTCCAGAACCCAAACCTGCAAGCATTGCAAGAGCTCCTCCTTTATACATACCGTGAACATTATATTCTACATCTTTTTTTAAGGCTTTATCATAATAAGTTGCTCGAATATTCATATATTTGGAAAAACCATCAATATCTTGTTCTCTCGAAACCTTTGAGCTCCCTATGTATGGAACGACCAATATAAAAAGGATCAATCCGCTAAAAATAATGCATAAAATCCATTCGCTCATTAAAACTGCAACAGATGCTCCCACAATTGCTCCGATAGTAGTAAAAGCTAAAAGGAATATACCGAGCCTTATATTTGTGATTTCCTGCTTCAAATAGGAGGCAGCACCAGTTACAGAGTTGCTCAATGACGCAATAAGGGCTGCAGAAATAGCCTGGTGGATTGGCAATTTAAAAACAAGTGTAAAAACAGGTACTATGATCACGCCTCCGCCTATTCCTATGATCGAAGCAAAAGAAGCCACGAAAACTGCGAACACAAAAAATTCTATAAATTCCTTAACCACATATTGCCTCTATTACTATTTTGTATACAACATACAATATATAATGTTTCTTTCTATACAATGTCAATAAATTGTATGTAAATAATTTTAAAGTATTGTAGATGCGATTCACACAGTAGAATAGATACGGATTATTACAGTATTTACAAAGTGAACATTGTATGTATTTATGTTGTTGGAGGATAGTAAAATGTGCATTTACATTTTACATCTTTGACATCCGGTACATTGCTGACCACTTTTTCTATAGCATCAATGTCTTTCATGTTGTTCACTTTGCCACTGATAGTAACAACACCGTCGTCTGCCTCAACATAGATCTTATAACCTTTTGTAGTATCATTGTATGCAAGCATTGCTTGAACCCTACTCATGAGTGTCAGATCATTCATTGCTTTTTGTGATGTATCTGTAGTCTTAAATGGGGGAGTATTCACGAGTGTCACTATAGTTTCACATGCAGCAGGTATCGTTATTTTCTTCAAGTTTATGACAATATCGTATAAAGAGGGATCGTTCCAATCAATATTATAGAGAAATTTCGTCCACTGTTTTCTTTGCTTGTCCTTGCCCTGTATATATTTTTTTGCTTCTTCACGTGACAACTTGTTTCGTTCCATAACAAATTCTATACGCTGTTCAAGTGGAGCTATAATTTTTACCTTAAGTACATGAGAAATACCTCGTAACAACAAATGTCCTCCGTGTCCGACATAAATAAGATTGTCTTTTTTTGCCTCTTCACAAAGCGAGGATTGTATAAATGACAGGTACTTCAATCTATCTTCGTTCTTTAATCTCAATCGTTCTGCAAGAGATGTTTCCTTTTCTATTGCCTTAACCAATTCCAATTCGGGTGCTTCAAACATTGTTGCAGCGAAAACAAGAACCTCCCTGCTAATTTTCCGATAACCGAGTTTTTTGCTTAGACATTCTGCAAGTTTCTCTCCGCCGCTGAATGTTCCTCGCGAAATTGTGATAATAGCCATTTAAGCTTTCTCCTTTCTAAATTATAATTAAATAATACAACACTATAATTTCAACACGCAACAATATGCTCAACTGAAAATTGAACTTGAAAATAGTAAGACTTGCAGCTTATACTTTATGCGGATGCTGGAAAAAGTCTTTATAAAAATTGCCATATATAAGTCATATTCTTTAGCCCGAAGAATACTTTTGTAAAATAGGCAGTTTGTGTGATGAACGAAGACCTACCAATGCCCAGCATAGTTACCTACAATGAATCAACAAACTTTGCTGTTGCATTTTTTTGGTTATCCCTTCAGCCTTTCAAAAAGCCAACGATTGCTGCTGCAAGCGCCTTGGGGTTGTCTTCTTGCAAGAAGTGGGCGGCATTCTTGATGGTCGTATGTGGCTGTCCTTTTGTGCCTGGTACTGCCTGCTGCAGGAAGATATCCGCCTTCCTTGTTATGGGATCGGAATCACTGAATGCTGTGAGAAACGGTTTTTTCCAGGCAAACAGCCCTTCCCATGCCTTTCTGTTCGGCACGGTTGCAGGGTCTTCAGGAGAGATAGGAACAAGGGAGGGAAACTGCCGCGCACCTGCTTTATACCTGTCGTCAGGAAAAGGGGCATTGTATGCGGCAATAACCCCGGGTTCGAGATTGTTCTTGCATCCGCGCTGTACAATGTCTCCTATGTTGAATTCAGGTACAGTCTGGGAAAAATCGCGCCAACGCATGAATGCCTCGCCTGCTGGAATGTCACCTGTCGGCAGGAATGTATTGCATGCTATGATCCGTGAAAATTTCTCCGGCTGTTCCCCGGCAACACGCAGTCCTATGAGCCCTCCCCAGTCATGGCATACAAGGATTATATCTTTGAGATCCAGGGATGCAATCAGCCCCTTTATCCAGTCCACATGCTTCTGATATGTGTAATCCTCCCTGCGGACTGGCTTGTCGGATTTACCAAATCCTATAAGGTCAGGAGCAATTGCACGAAAACCCGCATCAACTACCGGCGGAATTACGTTTCTGTAAAGGTAACTCCATGTGGGCTCACCGTGCAGCATAAGTACGGTTGCCGCATGCTTTTTACCTTCGTCTACATAGTGCATGCGAAGCCCATCAACTTCGGCGTAATGCGGCGAAAACGGATAGTCTTTCAGGTTTTCGAAACAATAATCAGGTGTCCGTAAAAACTCTATTTTTTCGATCACGATATCCTCCTTTTGAACATTACCATCTTTATACCATTAATAGCATATAAGATATAAATGACAATAGTCGTTAGAAGACAGACCTGAGCTCCATGATACGAAGCACCAATGTGAAAAAAGGAAGTATAATGTACGGCATAGGAGAGAAGTCTGAGACTATCTATCTCCTGAAAGAGGGGAGCATCAAGATAAGCCGACTGTCCGAGACGGAAAGGAATTGACCATGGACATCCTGAAGCCTGTAGACATCTTCGGAGAGATGGCCCTGTCGGAAGAAGGGAAACGGGAGGGCATTGCAGAGGCCATCGAAGATTCCTATAGAGGTAACGTTAAAAAGAAAGATTTTGAAGACATCATCCGCAAAGAACGGCTGCCGTAACCCTTAGGTGCCGGGTTTGAGAATGCGGACTCAAAACATTGATCATAGAACGGGACAACTATCTCGGCGGCGGGTTCTGGATAGGTGGCTATCTTATATAGTATTCTTGAAGCTGTTAAGAAAAGATTTTATACAACCAACTTTTATTATTGCCAAATCGATTTCCCCGTGATTATGATAAAAATTAATTAGGAGACGCCGCCACATGAAACCATTTATTTTTAAACAATGTACAAACATACTTAAATCAGCACAGAGGAAGGCAGGTACAATCAGAGATCTGCTCCACGGTATCAAAGAAGTAAGCGATGCGTCTATCTTTCATCATACCTATAAATATTTCTTAAAAGAACACATCCTTGAATACACAAACGACTTCTCCCAATGGGTTGGCGATAGTCTTGAAGAACATACGCTTGCAGAGCACCTTTCAAGTGTGGATCCTTATGACTTTAGTTTGGTCTCTTCGCTGAGAGAAGAACTCGTAAGAGTTATCGATGATTACCTGGCACATTTTCCTGAACCAAGACCAGCGATGAAAGGCAATGAATTCTCCTTCAATGAGTCTGTAACCATTGTCTTTCCGACAGGTATTGTTGCCCATAATCTGGCTGAATTCTTACAGGCTTTAAAATATGTGGACAGCAGTTCCATATATTACCATTTTTACGAAGGAAGGATTCATGACATATACGGACCGGATGATTTCTCTCTGTGGTTAAAAGAAGCGTTAAATGAAAAAGAACTTTCTGAAAAACTTATACGCATTGATCCTTTTATGTATGACATAGAAGGAATGAGAAAGCTTATGGTCCAGATAGTTGAGCAAAAAGTACAAAAGGATATGGAGACAATATAGATGTTAAAACTTTCGGACTACTCTGGCATATCTCCAAAATCGGACCTTCAGCTTATTTACAGGCTTGCAGATAAACTTTCGTCGAGGCAATTTCTGCATATAAACTCTACTAAGGCAGGCGGCGGCGTAGCTGAGATACTCAACAGGATGGCCCCATTGTTAAGCAGACTTGGCATAGTGGTAAGATGGGAGGTCATTCAGGGGGATCAAAGATTCTTTACAATAACAAAAAAGATCCACAACAGTTTACAAGGGCTGCCTGAAGAGTTTACGGATGATATGTGGAAGTACCATGAAGCTATCAATGAAGAAAATGCAAAAAAACTGGACTTAAATGCTGATATAGTGTTTATACACGATCCGCAGCCTGTACCTTTGATAAAGTTTAGGGATAAAGGACTATGGATATGGAGGTGTCATATCGATGTGTCCAATCCGGTCAAAGAGGTATGGGACAGGATATCTGCTTATGCGGGTAAATATAATGCCGCGATCTTTTCTGTTTCAAAATTTGCAAAACAAATGCCTTTAGATGAATTCATAATAACGCCAACGATAGACCCGCTGAGCGAAAAGAACAATGATTTGACAGCAGATCAGATCAATGAGGTTGCAAGCAGGTTTAAAATCCCTCTGGATAAGCCCATTTTATTGCAGATTTCAAGGTTTGACAGATTTAAAGACCCAAACGGCGTAATTCGTGCGTACAGAATGGTAAAAAAATATAATGATTGCAGGCTTGTGCTTGCAGGCAGTTCTGCTTCAGACGATCCAGAGGGCGAAGCCGTGATTAAAGAGGTAATAGAGTTTGCCGGCAACGATCCTGATATACATATCCTTCTGCTGCCGACGTTTAGCGATAAGGATATTAACGCCCTTCAGAGAATGGCAACCGTTGTCCTGCAGAAGTCTCTCAAAGAAGGATTTGGACTAACGGTTACCGAGGCAATGTGGAAAGGCAAACCTGTTATCGGAGGCAATGTAGGCGGCATTCCTACACAGATCATTAATGGCGTTAGCGGATTCCTTGTAAATTCGGAAGAGGGCGCCTCTTTCAGGATACGGCAGATACTGAACAATCCTGACATGGCAAACAAAATGGGAGAAAATGCAAGGCAGTATGTACGTAATCATTTTCTTATTACAAGGCAGATACGTGACTACCTGTTCGTCTGGTATGCAATGCTTAATAAATCCAAAAGTGTCATGGAATTATGAGATGATATGTAAAGGATTACCATGAAATTGATAGTGGTTTCCAATAGAGAGCCATATGTACACAAAAAAACAGGAAACACAATCAATTTGGAAAGACCTGCTGGGGGACTTACCTCGGCACTTGACAATGTGCTAAAAGACCTTAATGGGACATGGATAGCATGGGGAAGCGGCAGCGGAGATAAAGAAGTTGTAAATAAGCGTAGTTGTGTTCCTGTTCCTTTATCTGAACCTTCTTACACACTGAAGAGGGTATGGCTTAATCAGAGTGAGGTTGACAACTATTATACCGGATACTCAAACCGCGTTCTGTGGCCATTGTCACATTTGACTCTGGATAGAGTATACTATAAAAAACAGTATTGGGATTACTACAGGAATGTAAACCTAAAATTTACAGAGGCTGTAATTGAAGAAATAAACCAAGGTACGACTGATGTATTTGTATGGATACATGATTTTCATCTCTGCCTTGTTCCCATGTTTATTAGAGAGACATTTCCCTCGGTAACGATCGGTCATTTCTGGCACATTCCCTGGCCAGACTGGAGTACGTTTAGAATATTACCGCAGGATAAAGATATCCTCGAAGGATTGCTGGCAAACGACCTCATAGGTTTTCAGATACCACTGTTTGTCAAAAACTTTATGAATTGTGCAAGAGAAGGCTTAAACGCAGATGTTGATTACGAAAACTTCGTTATTCTATACAACGGGCACAAAACTCATTTAAAATCATTTCCTATAAGTGTTGATTTCGATAGCTTTAATTCTTTGTCCCTTTCCAAAACACAGCATTCAATAACCAATTTGAAAAAACAGCTTGGTATAAAGGATGAATACATTGGTATAGGTGTTGACAGGCTGGAATATACAAAGGCACTATTGAAGAGGCTTCAGGCAATTGATCTTTTTTTTGAAAAATACCGCAATTTTAGAGAAAGATTTACCTTTATTCAGATTGCTGTCCCAACACGATTGAGTGAACCGTATATAAGTTATAAAAAATCAGTGGAAGAACTTATAAACAGGATCAACAACAAATATACTATTGGCTCATGGAAACCCATTGTATATATTACGACAAAGATAGAACACAAAGACCTTGCTCTGTATTACCGTATATCGGATGTTGCTGTTATAAGCTCTGTGTACGATGGTATGAACCTTGTGGCAAAAGAATACATAGCATCTCAAGTGGATGAAAAGGGAGTTATCATCCTCAGCGAGTTTGCCGGTGCTTCAGAGGAACTCACGGGAGCTTTGCCTTTGAATCCTTACGACATAGACACCTTTGCTAAAACTATCAAGAAAGCTCTACTTATGCCTATTGAGGAAAAACGAAGCAGGATGAGGGCGTTACGTGAACATGTAAAGCATAACAACCTCAAACAATGGACAGACAATTTTATCGCAGCACTTAAAGAATGTTATTTGACTGCACATGATATACCAAACAACGTATTTTTGTTCTTCGACTATGATGGTACACTCACCTCTATTGTAGATACACCACAGAATGCGATACTGGGAAAAAATATTAGTGCTATGCTAAATAGGCTGAAATCTAAATATCCTATAGCAATTATAAGCGGCAGGTCACTTGCCGATATCATGGGAAGGGTAAACATAAAAGATATTATATATGCAGGAAACCACGGGGCGGAAATATGGGACGGCACGCATATAGTTACAGGCAACAGTGAACCTGTTGATACCAGTCTTTTACATGAATTCAAGGAGAGAATATCAACCGTCTTAGAAGGTATAGACGGCGTTATGGTGGAGGATAAAACTGTTACCCTCAGTATCCATTATAGAAAGGTAAAAAAGCAGGATATAAAAAAAATGACTGCAAGCTTCCGTGATGTTGCAGATAATTATAAGGGAAGGTTGAAGATAACAGAAGGCAAGAAGGTGTTCGAGGTAAGGCCCATCAATGCGTGGAATAAAGGAGACGCTGTCCTATGGATACTCAAAAACTTCGGAGCAGGGAAAATGCCCGTATACATTGGTGATGATAGTACCGATGAGGATGCATTTAAGGTAATAAACAAGACAGGTACTTCTATAAGTATAGGTAAAAACAGCCACGCATCATGTTACCTCGAATCACAATCATACGTAAAAAGGTTTCTGGAATGGATCATGTAACACACAAGGATCAGGAGACGGGCTTCAAGTAAGAATAACGTTGTATAAATAAAAAAAATTATTATATAAAAAATTATCATGCTCGATAAATTAAAATCATGGTACAATAAAATTATAACAGGTACTACGAAGGACATTATTCTTGCCATAATTATCGGTGTCCTTGCAGGATTATCCAGCGCCTTCATCATAAAGACAGAAAGTCTCATCGAAGGCTTCCTCTATTCAACTCATAACACTGAATGGAATTTGGAGCAGGTGTTTACGCTTAAGAATTTGATTGTTTTGTTCTTACCCTTAACCGGCGCATTGTTTTATATTGCCGTAAAATCGCTTTTTTTTAAAGATCAACCAATGGGATATAGCTTCCCGAATTTTATAGTAAATGTTAACAAAAAAGATGGAAAGCTTAACCCAAAAAGTATACTATATCTTCTCTTGTTTACACCCATCATCATAGGAACAGGGAACATGGCAGGTGTTGAAGGGCCGATTGCACAGATAGGTGGAGGTTTTGGTTCGTTATTTACTGATATAATGAAAGAGGAAAACAAGAAGAGGAGAAAGCTTCTTATAGCAAGCGGTACTGCAGCAGGCATCGCTTCTATATTCAATGCACCTATTACCGGAGTATTTTTTGCAATAGAGATTGTTATGCTCGGAGAATATGAGCTTACAGCCATTAGCGTGATTGTTATATCCGCTGTAACTGCAACACTGGTTACAAGGGCATTCACTGGAAACAATCCGATGCTTGGTACGCCGCTGTATGAATATTCCAGTGCATATGCTTTTATAGGGTATATATTTCTCGGGCTGTTTGTCGGTGTTTTCTCGGTGTTGTTCGAAAAATGGTTTTTTAAGGCAGCGGATTATTTTAAAAAAATAAATGCAAACCCTTTAACAAAGCCGTTGATAGGCAGTATTATCATAGGATGTATAGGTTTTATATTGCCCATGTCGCTTGGTAACGGCTATCCTGTTATAAGAATGGCGCTCCTCGGCAAGCTCAGTTTTTCCCTGATAGTATTTCTTTTTGCAGCAAAATTTATCGGCACAGCCATAACTATTGGCTCAGGCTTACCCGGAGGTATTTATGCGCCATCTCTTTATACGGGTGCAATGCTCGGCGGAACTATTGGTTATATATTTAGTTTTGTATTTCCGGGATATCCCGTGTCAATAGGTATGTATGCAATACTCGGCATGGCCGCATTTCTTGCTTCGATTACCCATGCACCGTTTACCGGCATATTTCTTGTATTCGAGCTTACGAACGACTATAGGATGATGCTCCCGTTCATGGTTACGACAATCATCGCCATGCTGCTAAAATCAAAGATGTTCCCGGACTCCATAGAGCACTATCCGATAAGGGAATACATAAAGCATATTGAGCAAAAGACAGAAAATTATCCCTAAACCTTTCCCTTCAGTTCATCTCAAAAAGTGTAAGATGTGGAAAATACATATTCCCTAAAAACGATTGCCAAACAAGCAATAATTGAATATATTATAGATATAAAATGGAGGTACAAGTATATGGCGATCATTACAATATCAAGAGGTACATTCAGCGGGGGAGAAAAGCTTGCTGAATGTCTAAGTCAAAAGTTAGGCTATAAATCTATCAGTAGAGAGGTTATAGTGCATGCTGCATCAAATTATGGCGTATCTGAAGAAAAACTCATCAAGGCAATAGAACAAAAACCCACTCTAAAAGAACGGCTTGCAATAGACATTGATAGATTTCATTATCTGTCGTTCATACAGGCTGCTCTCTGTGAGGAAGCAAAGAACGACAATATCATTTATCACGGCCACGGTGGGCATCTATTGTTAAAAGGCGTGGCACACGTGATAAAGATAAAAGTTATAGCAGACATGGAGCAGCGTATATTGTTCGCCATGGAGAGGAACAAACTGTCCAGGGAAGAGGCTATTGTATACATTAACAATATTGATGATCAGAGAGAGAAGTGGACAAAATTCCTTTATGATGTGGATTGGAATGATCCTGCACTTTATGACTTAGTTATAAACCTTAAGAAGATATCGATTCAATCTGCATGTGAGATTGTAGCAAATATGGTAAAAGCCCCGGAATTCCAGACGACTGAAGAATCGAAAAAGGCTATGGAAAATATCGTACTGGCAAGCAGGGTTAAGGCAGCTCTTGCATCAAATGATGCGACACGCAATTGTAATGTAGATATTGCTGTGGATAACGGAATTGTTACCGTGAGCGGCAAGGTTGATAGTATGGATGATGTCGAAAATATAGAAGAACTTGTTAAAAATTTGCCGGGCGTCAAGGGCGTAAGCTGCAAATGCCATCCACACTACCTGAAGGACGTCGTACTGTAAACGGATAATAGTTATTGCATTTTTCGGGTTAATCTGGGAAATGCATTTGCAAAATAGAGGAGTTGGTGTAAAAGCCTTCTTCAGTGTGCCGGTGTCATTCCGTGCGTGAGACGAAATCCATTTTTTTATTCAATGGAGGAGCAGACTTATAGAGAGAATGACGAGAACGACGAACGTAATAAAGCCGTATTTCCAATTTTTATTTGCAACGACCATGTAAATACCCGTAGCCAAAACCTGTACCATCGGTGCTAAAAGAAGAATCATAAGACCTGCATTCAAGAGGACTTCCGTCCTAAAATGACCAAGGGTTATAAATTGCATCTCTTTTTCAGTAAAGAGATAGAAGTTTTTATAAAACATGCTGTAGTCGACATTTAAATTGTCATGCCTGATATAAAACCTTATCATGCCTGCAACAAAAAATAACGTGGTTAAAATAACCCCCCATTTGTATACAAATGATATTATGTCCTCAAGGCTTATAACCTTTCTTACGGCAGGTATTGTAGACAGCCTTTTTTGAAGTGTCAGAATTGCTTGTTGGTGCTTTTTTATATCATCATTTAATTTTGCAATTGCGTCTTTATGTGATTTAATATCATTGGCTATTATGGATGATACACACTGGTCATCCATTGCATTGGGCTTTGTTTGAGGTTGTTCGGGTTTGTCGATACTCATTATATACCTCTCCAGATCATTTCAACGGCAATTACGATCAATATAACAAGAAACAATTTTCTGACGGCTTCTTCCACCATTCTTACCAGAAGCTTGGATCCGATCCATGAACCCGCCAACACCCCAAGTATGATTGGAACTGCAAGCCCGGGCTTTAGATACCCTGATGCAAAAAACACGCTTGAGCCTGCCAATGCTGTGATACCGATTATATAATTACTTGTTGTCGTTGAAACCTTTGGTGGTAAGCCCATAAGTAGATCGAGAATCAAAACCTTTAAAGCACCTGCGCCTATACCGAGGAGGCCTGCAACCATGCCTGCAAGAAACATCAACGGGCCTCCAAATGCAGCATATCTACTTTTATAATTTATAACTCTAAACGGCGGAACCTTTTCTTCGTAGCATCCTGAGAGTTCAAGATAGTTATCTACAATGCCGCCCTTATTGTCATAATGAGCTACACTTACGCCTTTTTTCAGAAGGGTTATCCATGATGCTAACAATATAAGGCCGAACATCAGCGACAAGGGTTTTTCGCTCATGTGAAGAGTTAGTGTTGCACCAGCGATGGCACCCAGGATTGTAAATAATTGAAGAAAAGTACCTATTTTCAGGTTTACAATTCTCTCTTTTGCATACGCTGCTGTGGCTGAACAGGAAGTTGCGATAACAGAAAGCATACTTGCCGCGATGGCATATTTTATATTGATCCCGAGCAGCACAAGTGCAGGGACAATGATGATACCGCCTCCCATTCCACTGAGTGAACCAATAAATCCTGCAAAAACAGATATTAAAAATATTAATGTCATCTTAAATATTGTATACAATATGCAAAAAAGAGTGTCAATATAATTTTAAAATAACGTGCGAGCGTATCCTTTTGTGTCAGATACTCGGTGTCTTTTGGGTTTTCTATATTGATATTTTCGGTATGAATGCTTAATTAAAACAATATGAAGAATTATGACGTTGTTTTTCATGTCAACGAAATCGAGCGTATATTTATAGCTATTGCTAATATAGAAAATCTGATAAAAGATTCTTTACCGATAAAACCGAATATAGAATTAGTTGTAAACGGTAACGCCGTAGCCGTTTTCAGTGATAAAGTTGTTATAAAGAAGATGGTGGTCATTCATAAGCTTGGAGTGACGGTTATTGCATGCAGAAATTCTATAAATATATTTTGTAAAAATAATCCTGAATGTACGATAGCTGAGGATAAGTTACCTTCATTTGTCAAGGTTGTTAGTGCAGGAGTGACTGAGATCATAAAAAAACAGCACAAGGGGTATGCATACATAAAGCCATAACTTATTACAGACAAAGGATAATCTATGTTAAAAGAAAAAGAAAAAATCAAAAATCTCGTATTAAAAGAACAGTATAATGAATTATGTGAACTGATAAAAGAGAAAAAAAACAGGTTGTCCTTGTTACTTTCATTAAGCTATACCACTGATAACAATATCAGATTTAAGGTTATCAAAGCTGCTGGATATGCTGCATCTGTAGTCTCCGAGCAAGAATTGGATTTTGTACGTACTGCTATCAGCAATCTACTATGGTCTTTGAACGATGATTCCGGAAGCATTGGATGGTCGTCTCCGGAACTTCTTGGAGAGATTATCAGTAAAAAAATAGATCTTTTTAAAGAATATGTTCCGCTTGTTATTTCCTTGCTTAAAATAAAAGAAACGTATTTCAGACCCGGTGTTTTGTGGGCAATGGGAAGGATTGCCACAATAGAACCTTCTCATATAAAACCTTATGCACCCTATATAAATATGTATCTTGCCGACTCTATAGCTGAAACTCGTGGATATGCTGTTTGGTGTCTCAATCAAATAGGAGCACCGGTTCCGGAGGAACACCTGAAGCATCTTCTGCAGGATACTGCGGAGATATGGTTGATGGACGGGCAGGGAAATATTTCGAAAAAGACCATTGCAGAGATTGCCAAAGAGGCAGTAGCCCGAAAAAAGCAATAAAAAAATTCATTTATTGCTTTTTTTCGGGTTAAAATATCTGCAATATTATGCATTTTCTGACAGGGGAATAACCCCATTTTTCAAATGCATTCTTCTTTTACAACAAAATCATATCCTTATATTGTTCTTGAAGATTACGGTATAGCTGTTTATCTAATATTATGGAGGTTTGATTATGAATGAACAGATAAAAGGGATAGATAGGATCTTTTACCCGAAGAGTGTAGCAATATTCGGAGTCTCGGAAAATCTGGATAACCTTGGCCAATTTATTTTAAGGAACATGATAGATAATAAATATACAGGGAAGGTTTACCTGATCGGCAGAAAAGAAGGCGAAATAAATGGTATGAGGATTTATAAAAGTATAAACGACGTTCAGGACAGCATTGATCTTGCTGTTATGCTTACCCCGGCACAATTGATACCAGAATTACTCAAGGATTGCGTTAAGAGAGGTATAGAGTATGCAGTGATAGAATCGGGCGGTTTTTCAGAGACAAACGATCAAGGGAGGATGCTTGAACAGGATATTAAAAAGATAGCGGAAACATACAACATAAGATTTACAGGTCCCAATGGGCTTGGTGTAATCAACATGGAAAATGGTTTATGCACGCCTTTTTTCCCTGTTGTCCCACCGATCAAGAAGGGAGGTGTATCCATAATTTCTCAGAGCGGAGGTATGTCATTGATGATTATGCAAATGCTCAACTATGAATGCGTTGGCATTAACAAGGTTATAAGCGCCGGCAACAAGGCGAACATAGACGAGATTGAGTATCTGTCATACCTTATGAATGATCCCGGTACTAAGATTATAGCAATGTATTTAGAGGATATAAAAAACGGTGCTGGGTTGATAGATCTCATCCAGAAGTGCGATAAACCGGTTGTTGTTTTCAAATCCAACATCAATGCTAAAACAGCACAATTAGCGCAATCCCATGCCTCAGCTATTGCAAATGATGACGCAGTCGTAACAGAGGCATTAAAAGAAGCGGGGGCTATAAGGGTGGATACTCTTACGGAATTAACGGATGTTGTTAAGCTTTTGAGTATTACCAATAACTACGGTAACAGGATTGCTGTTCTTTCAAGGTCAGGCGGACATGCAATTATTACTGATGATGCAGCAGTACAGTATGGTTTTGAAACACCGAAATTTTCCGAAAAGTTTCTTCAAGAAGTCGGTAAACATGTAAGGGCGGGTGTCATAAACTTTACAAATCCGCTTGACATGGGAGATATATATGACTTTGATTTCTACATCAAAGCTGTTGAGCTTGCTTTATCGGATCCATCTTTTGATATTGTTGTTTTCATACATACGTACTCTTCGGCCATTTATGAAGGATCATCTGATGATATGATAAAGAGGTTTACGGAATTAACAAGAACATACAAAAAGCCTATTTTACCTTTATTCTTTACAGAGGCGGATAACCTTATTAAATTAATGAAAAGTGTTGATTATCCCTTTTTTATAGATCCTGCAACCATGCTCAGAGCCGTGGCAAAGATAAGAGACGCAAGCTCATATAAGCGCAAACTTAACATATTATCGAAACCTTATAACGTTGGCAGTTTTCAACAAAAAATAAGGAATACATTGTCTCTTATGGGCTCTTTAAATGTTGTTCAATTTCATGGCATACCAACAGCCCCATGGGCGTATGCAAGGTCCCAAGCCGAAGTAAAGGATGTTATAAAGGAATTCGGCTATCCTATAGCAATGAAAATAGAGTCCATGAATGTTTCACACAAGTCAGATATAGGTGGTGTTATTCTTGATATAAACAATGAAACCAAGGCACTGGAAGCCTATGATTGGCTTACCGATGGAATAAAAAAAGGCCATCCGAATATTGCTACAGATGGGGTAGTTATTCAAAAAATGTTGAAGGGCCCTATGGAATTGATAATATCTGCAAAAAGAGATAAAGAGTTCGGTCCAGTCATTATTACAGGTATAGGTGGTATATACACAGAAATTCTAAAAGATATTTCTATCGCTCTCTGCCCTATCGATGAGACCTACGCCATAGGCATGCTCGAGAGATTAAAGGGTTATACATTACTGAAAGGAGCAAGAGGGCAAAAGCCTCTGGCAACTGAGGAGGCGGCACAAATTATATCTATGGTATCTAAGATGATGATCGACAGGTTCAATATAATTGAACTCGACCTGAATCCTGTGCTTCTGGATGAAGAAAAAGCCCTTGCTCTTGATGCAAGAGTTATAGTAGAAAAGATGATATGATAAAAAAGATTCGATGGTATATCATCACAATTTTTCTTATAAGTGCCCTGGCTTTTACAGTACAGTTTTTACACTTTCTTATCGTACCTGCAGATGCGTCAGGTGTACTTAAAACGATTAACATTCCTGCGGGTTTACCCTTTAAAAAAGTTTCCAGCATCCTTGAGACCAGACATATTATAAACGAAAAACTGAACTTTAAGCTTCTCGCATATTTGATGAATGCTACACACAACGTTAAATATGGCGAATATCTATTAAGCAGCTCTATGCGTCCATTAACAATATTGGAAAAGCTGTTAAACGGAGAGGTCGTATTACATGAGGTAACGATACCAGAGGGATATACAGATCAGGAAATAGCGGAGTTACTGCACGAAAAAGGGTTATTGAACGACGTAAATACTTTTATGGAACTTACAAAAGACAAAGCTTTCATAGCAGGTATGGGTATAAGTGCGGATTCTCTGGAAGGATTCCTTTACCCTGACACTTATAAGTTAAGCAAAGGACTTACTCCGGAAGAGATCATTAAAAAAATGGTGGATCAATTTAAATTAACTTATACACCTGAGATGCAGCAGCGGGCAAAAGAGATCGGTATGACAACATTGCAAGTCATAACTCTCGCATCCATGATTGAAAAAGAAACCGCGGTACATGCAGAAAGATACTTAATCTCTGGTGTTTTTCATAATAGATTGAAACTCGGCATGAGGCTGCAATCCGATCCAACGGTTCTCTACGCGTTACACATAACCAATGACGTAATTACAAGAGCGGACCTAAGGAAGAAAAATCCATACAATACCTATACACATTATGGCTTACCACCAGGGCCTATATGTAATCCAGGCATAGAATCCATTATTGCTGCCCTTTATCCTGCTAATGTAAAATATCTTTATTTTGTTGCAAATAACGACGGCAGTCACGAATTTTCAAGAACGTTGAGGGAACACAATTATTACGTAAACCTCTATCAACGGAGAAAATTTAAGAAGAAATAATATGTTGAAAGATTATATATTTAATATAGTAGACGTCTGTGGCCCAAGAATAACAGGTTCTGAATCAGACAAAAAGGCGATTGAGATTATAAAGGGATTCATGGGCAAATTTTGCGACAAAGTGGAAGTTGAAGAATTTGAGATAGCACCAAGGGTGCTTCAGAGTCTCACGGAAATGGTAACGTATGCCGTTGTCGCGACGTTTGTTACTTTCTTCATATCTCCGATTATCTCCTTTATAATCGGCTTAGGTTCTGAAGTATTATTTTTAAGCTCAAGATGGTACGATATAGAATTTATAGATAAATATATGAAAAAGGAAAAATCTGCAAATGTAATTGGTATTGTAAAACCAAAGGCCGATATTAAAAGAAGATTCATTGTCTCGGGGCATCACGACTCAGCATTTAACATGACACTGCTGCATAGGCAATTCGTCTGGCTTACCCCGATTCTCGAGTTTGTAACGACTATTTCCATGGTAGGTATGATAGCCCTGTCCATGTACGCTATAATAAAAGGCAAATTGCTTTACCCTATTATACCTACGAAACTATGGGCATGGACTGTTTTAATAGGTTTTCTTGGCGTTATTACATCGCAGATTATGCGAAAGGGGCTCGTTACGGATATTCCGGTTGAGGGTGCCAATGACAATCTTTCCGGTGTGGCAACAACCATTGGTCTTGCTGATTATTTATCTAAAAACAAACCTTTGAATACAGAGGTAATGTGTATATCATTTGGAGCCGAGGAGCCCAATTGCAAAGGTTCCCAGTCTTTTGTAAAGCGGCACCTACAGGATCTCAAAGTAATACCGACCTATATACTTAATTTTGACATGGTTGGCGAAGAAGGAATACTACGCGTTATAAAAAAGGAATTAGAGGTAAGATCATCTCATTCTAAAAAGTTTATAGAATTTGTATGTAGAGCCGCAGAAGCAAGCAAGATCAATCTAAAACTTGCTACTCTTCCCTTTGGTAATACGGATGCTACACCATTCAGCAGAAAGGGTTTTCAGGCAACGAGTATTGTGAGGCTCGATTCCAAGGGCCTGCCGGGACACTGGCATACACCAGAGGACAAGATAACAAACATTCAAGAAGAATCATTGGTGGAATGTGTAGAACTTAGCAAGGCTGTATTGGCAGCGATAGACAAACAAATATAGTGATCTCTAAATCCCGTTATAAATTAATATGAACAACTTTTGCAGGAGGTATCCCGTTGAAATTCGATGAAGAGGCTGTTGTATAAGCACCCATATTTTCTGCGTAAACTATATCACCGTCGTTCAATAGGGGTAAAAAAACCTTTCCTGTGTTGTGGATATATTCATTTTCTGAAAGTGTATCCAGTCCATCACATGTTGGACCGAACAGCCTGCATTCTTTCGGTTTGCCCTCTTTGACCGATTTCACGTTTATTGGGATATGATCATAAATTAATGCTGAAAAAGTTTGATAAACTCCATCATCAATATAATAGGACGGAGGATTTGTTGAATGTTTGGCAAGTACAACACTTGCAACCTCTGTTCCTGCATTTGCAACTAAAAATCTCCCGGGCTCGGCCAACAATAGTACTTTATCCCTTGAAAATAATCGATCAACTTCTCTGTTTATTATATTTGCTAACCCTTCAAAAGACTGCTCATCCCCATGGTATTTTACAGGGAACCCACCTCCAATATCTACAATTTTTATTGGATATCCCTTCGTTACAGTTTCCCCAATAGGATAACCCTTTGAATCCGCTTCTTTAAAAATATTGGCAACGGTTCTTAATGCTTTTACAAAATTCTTGGGCTGGTTGCACTGGCTTCCTGCATGAAAGCTTATCCCCTCAACTGTCATGCCATGTTCTATTGTTTTTTTTATTAAATCTATAGCCTGTCCAGGATCAATACCAAATTTATTGGAAAATTTTACAACGGAGCCTTCATCTGAAATTTTAATCCGCAACAATAATCCGGCATCCGGAGAATGTATTTTTATTTTTTTCATCTCTTCGATACTGTCATATGTCAAAAGCGGTTTATATAAATTTAAAACATGCAGGGAATCCTGCTTTTTGACAGGGTTTGCGTAGATGATATTATTCCAGATGAAATTCTGGAGTTCCCTTGGCTCAAGATGTTTCACCAGATCGAAAATCAAGATGAATTCATTGAGTGAAGCCACATCAAAGCTCGCTCCGAGCTTCAATAATGTTTTTATTATTTCAGGGTCAGAGTTTGCCTTTATTGCATAATAAACCTGTACTCTTGGGAGTCTTTTCCTGAATTCTTGATAGTTTTTTCTTATCTGCTCGTGATCTATTATCAGAATAGGAGTTCCGTTTTTTTGTGCCAATCTTTTAATAATATTTTTATCCATGTTTCAAGGCAGCGGTAAAAAACATTCAAATTGCCATGGGTCATCATCTACACTATGTTTCGGATTTTCTTTGAAGAATATAGTTCTGTTCTTCAGCGGAGTCCAGTCATAAGGTTTCGAATGCAGCTCGCCAAGATAAGGCTTAGCTATGTTTAAAATATAATCATGAGGGATATCATCCGGAATAAGAATACCCCTTTTAGGATTTTCGATCATGTATCTTACCGCCGAAACAACACCGGCTGCAACTTGAAGTGTTGTTGCATTCTGTCCTGGTGCGAGCCTCCTCGCTTCCTCAATGCTTAAAATCGAACCTGTCCACCATGAATTATAAGGATGACCCATTAACAATGCACCAAGTATATCTTTGCCTGAGATGATCTCATCGGTCATTATCCTTAATTTCGGCTGTAATTCGTAATTTCTCGCCCTTAATTCAGCAAGAGAAACTATTGCTTCATGGCAGGGCATATAAGCATAATGGACTGTAGGTCTGTAGATTGGCCGTCCCTGTTTATCATAGACCGTAAGTCTGTCTGAAATACCGAATGACTCTCCATGTCTTATTATCATGCCTTCAATTGGCCCGATTTCCGGAACATATGATTTGATATGCGTGTTTATTCCCATCTTTGCCAGAAATATTTGATTTTTAGGGCCGTAAGGCGCTTCGAATGCGAGCGGCGGCAGCTTTTTTTCATGAGTGCCCCAGCCCAACTCAGCCGGTGCTATCCCTTCCTCTCTAAAACCTTCTATACTCCATGTATTTACAAATTCATTGACCTCTTTTGGCTTGTTTGTTATCTGTGTATCCCGTTCACTGCAATGGATTACCTTAACCCCGAGTATCCTTGCCAAATTTGCAAAGTCTTTTACTTTTTTATAGCTCGATAATTCCTCGAGCAATTCGCCTGAAAATTTTTTATCCTCGATAATACGATCTGCAATATCCAATAAGCCCTGTTTTGTAAAATGAGAAATTAATCCTGGATTTGCTCCGTGATCGAGAATCGCGGTTGAGGAATCCCCAAACTTTTCTTTCAGCTCTTTTATCCGCATCTGTCTTCTATAAAGTGTTTTTTCGAAAATATCCTGATTTTTATAGGGATCCCATAATTCGACAGAGGAGTTTACATAAAGCGTATTGTTACGGTGGCACCATGTCAATGTGTCCGTTGTTTCTATATTCCATGCCAAGTCTACAATGAGCCCGTTTTTACCTGCATATTTATCCAAAACGGCTGTTAGATTTTCAGGCGTTATTTTTTTATGAACAAATTTTATACCAGTATCTGTAAATGATTTCAGTTTGCGCGACTTATCCTCTGCGTCTATAATCGTTATGTTTGTTCGTGGTGCATCTATATGATCAAGAAAAATTGGGAGTGTGCATTGAGAAACAGCACCATACCCTATAATTAAAATTTTATTGTTGAAGTTTAATTTCATAATTTATTAATTTATCCCGTACGTATATTCATACCTGACAAATTTTTATGGTTTAATGAATAAAGAAATGTTTCTATTAAGTCAATATTTTTTTTATTTTCTCTTTCTTTTTGCAGGTTGAAAGACGAATACCTTTCCTGTAAGTAGTTCTTTCATGCGCGGTTTGCCAAGCAACCTGGAAAAGGCACTATCATTAACGACCGTCATCTTGTACGAAGGATTTAATTTGAACAATCTGGCAAGCGCATTGAATGCACCTGTGTCGTTGTGAAGCAGCATATTGCTTCGTGCAAGTGTGTACCATGCGACTGGGTTATCCGGCGCAATCTTTGTAAGCTGTTCAGCGTAACTCACTGCGCTTTGATTGTCGTTTGTCTTTTCAAGGCATTCTGTAAGGTTCAGCACTGCATCGAAATCGGACGGGTCTTTTTTGACAGCCTCTTTAAGGTACGTCAAAGCATTGGGATAATCAGCTTTCATATAGTAAGCTGTACCAAGCAAGAAATTATAAACTTCATTTTGAGGGTCGTTTTTTAAAAGGTTCATCGTGATAGATATTGCTTTATCAACATCGTTTGTACTGAGGTATGAGCTTATAAGGTAAGGTCCGACCTCTGTTATGGACGGAGGCATAAGGTCAACGGATGCATTAAACTCGTTTATTGCTCCGGCATAGTTGTCTTTGTTGTAGTATAAAAATCCGAGTAATTTATGAGCATAGAAAAAGTATGGTGCCAGACTTATTACTTTTTTTGCATCCACTATAGCATCCGCTGTATCGAGACTACCTGCTTCCGCCCTTGCAAGGGTATAAAGTATCATATAATCGTTCGGCGACAATGAATATGCCTTTGATATTACGTTCATTGCTTTTTTGGGCATCTTTAAATCCAGGTATGTTTCAGCTTCCATATTATATATATTGGCTATGGCCTGCTTATGCGAAAAGGCTGTAAGGTCTCCGAGTATTATTACGGATACAATAAACACTATAACAAAGATAATTGCGAGAGGAAAACTATTGCCTATGCCGATCTCGAAATCGTACTTCCATCTCCATTTGAATCCCGACAGTTTTTTGAGTATAGATACAAAGCCGTATTCATCTTCAAAATGCCTGTATCTGCGTTTACCGACAATGAGCCCGGCAAAAACCCAGAACATGATTGCAGATGCCGGATTTTCGAGGTTGAATGTAAAAAAAGCGGTTACAAGTACAGCAACGATACCAGACAGCAGTGCTATATTCCAAAGTGTATGGTCAATATTTTTTCTTGAATCTTTTATGCTTTTTGCACCCGTAAAAAATATTTCCGATATAAACCACAAAAAGCATAAAAGACCTGCAATACCGAGTTCAAAGATTATCTGAAGGTATTCATTGTGTGCATTATTAAGGTACCTCAATTCTTTCCAATCCGTCGTTTTTAACGCGTTTACTTCATAAAGAGGAATGTTGATTGGATAATTTCCGATTCCAACACCGAAAACAGGATTATCTTTTATACCCTTGAGTGTGCTTTCCCATACAAGAAGCCTGAAGGCATTAGATGAATAATCTTTATTAAAGATGCTTTCACCTCTTTTGACAAGCGACGTGCCTGTCCTGGTAAAGCCTATCAGCATTACCATTAAGATAATCGCAAATATACTTGTATATAAGAATAATTTTTTGGTAACTTTACTTAAATGAATATGCTCCCTATACATACCGAACAGGATCGCATAGAATAAGAATGAGGATACGATGGCAATCCAGCCTGCTCTATTTTTGCCTATGACTATGTATACTATGGACAGGATAATGCCGGCGTATGCAGTATACTTCAGATATTCTTTGTCATGCTCCGTCAAAAAGGCCGTAATCATCAATGGTATGACCATCACAAGATAGTCTGTCGTGAAATTTGTAAGACCCATTGTACTCGCAGGGTTAGGCCTTCCCCATAAGTCCAGAGGTGGTGAGATAATATGCAAACACTGCATAATACCATATATACTTACCACTATTGATACGGCACTTACTATGATAATAACCGTCCTCATTTTTATATCTTTTGCATAGTATATGAACAAAAAGAAAGGCATCTGATAGGCTATCTGTTTGGCAAGCACCTGTAGCGATAAATAAGAATTATAGGCATGAAAAACGGATAGGCATGCAATGCTATCAAGCAGTATCAAAGGTATTAGCACCGGGGTATAAAAAAAATCTATTTTTTGGTGAAGAACAGATTTTAAGAAATAAACAATAATAACCGGCCAGAATAAAAGATAAATTATGAATATCTTTATCCAAATATACTCGTTTTTATAAAATACAAGCGGTACGAGCAGCAGCATCAACATTAAGCTCGCTATGCTTATATAATCCAGCTTGCTGGCAAATGTATCGGATTTTATAAGAAGCCTGTTTTCACTCATTTTCAAAATCAACCCCGACCTTTTTTAAAGGTGCATTTATGATTTCATTGTAAGATATTCCGAGCCCCTTTTCAATAATATCAAGTGGGCCTATTATCCTGTTGTTTCGTTTTCGTATGATCATGAGGAGCCTGCCTGTGCTATCTATGCGTAAAACTTCTATAAATGGTCTTACATCGAACTCGTTTCTTTTATTGTTTGATGGTATCATAAATTTATCGCTGTTAATGAGTAAATCCGCGGCTGACCTCAGGATTGATATATCGCAGTTGTTTATTGCTTCGAGTTCCATTTCATAGTGGACGGCCTTTATTGCACTGCCCACGGTTTTGCTGCCGTAGGGAAGGCTTGCAACATCCAAAAATCTTAAGCCGTTATGTTCCACACTTTTGAGTGTCCGTACGATATTTTGGACATCTGCATCACCATATAGCTTGATATCGATATACTCGGCATAGCTCTCGATCCCGAGCGGCAGCGGCTCGCTGAATGAAACGATGGGCTTAGGGTGAAAACCTTTTGTATATGCCAATGGTAATCCCGATTTGTGAAGGATATGCATTAAGAAATCTATAAGTTCGAGGTGACCTAAAAATCGCATCAAGCCTGCCTTTGTATACTTTACACGTATATTCGTTGTCCATTGGGTTGTATCATCATGGCTCGTTGAGCGTGTCTGAATTGCCGGTCCGTTTTTTGCGCGAACAGGTTCTATTGTTTTGAAATCACACACACCGCAATCATAACATACCTCAGAGAAACAGTCCGGCGTAAGTATTCCTGAACCTGCCTTCTGATATTCCTCTACCATAAAAGATTTTGGTATGTATGTGTTTATGTGATCCCATGGCAAAGGCGCGTCATAAGCCTTTTGCCCGAGAAGATCTTGTAAAGAAAATCCCTTGTTCGTTATAATGTCAAACCATAACCTGTAATCAAAACCTGTTTCAGAGCTGTCTGTACTAATTCCATGTTTGACAATTTCTTCGATAATAGCCCCAATCCTTCTGTCGCCCCTTGAAAGTACAGCTTCTACGACACTGACCTCGGGTATTTGATGTTTTATTGCTATACCAGTATTTTTTACGATGTCTTTTATTATAGATAGTTTCGCTTTAAATTCTTCAGGCATAATCATTGCAGCCCATTGAAACGGCGTATGTGGCTTCGGTATAAACGCGGAGATACTCGCATTTATCTTTGTTTTTTTGTTGTATTTTCTTACAGCGGCATGAATACGTCTCATGATCTTACCAGTACCCTTTACATCTTCTTCCGTTTCAAACGGTAGACCGAGCATGAAGTATAGTTTTATGGTTTGCCATCCGTTTTTCGCAGCGATTTCCACGCTGGATATTATTTCTTCATCAGTAATGTTTTTGTTTATGATGTTTCTTAACCTCTGTGTACCGGCCTCTATTGCAATTGTAAAACCCGTTTTCCTTACCCGTTTAATTTGATCGAGCATCTGACTAGTAACAGAATCTACCCTTAAAGAAGGCAAAGATATGGAACATCTGTCATTTCTGAACTCTGCCATGAATGATTTTAACAGCGAAAGTATATGCGTATAGTTCCCGGCACTTAAAGATAAAAGGCTTACATCCGAAAATCCCGAGGCATCGATGTTTTGTTTGATCTCTTGAATAATGATATCAACATCCTTTTCCCGTACAGGTCTGTAGATCATGCCAGCCTGACAAAATCTGCAGCCCTTTGTGCATCCACGGGCTATCTCAACGACAAGCCTGTCATGAATGGGTTTTATAAATGGAACGATGGTATTTTTCAAAACAATATTGTTTATATCCGGCAGTATCGCCCTGTTGACAGGGGGAATAGATTCATTTAAAGGTACGATCCCCTTGAAATTACCGGACACATCTCCCATCTGCTTATAAAAAACAGGCACATACACGCCATTTATGTGGGTGAATCTTTCGAGACATTCATATTTCGGTATGCTATTTTCCTTACAGAAGATTACTGCATCTATGATTTCTTTAATGACTGATTCGCCGTCGCCGATCACAAATGCATCAAAAAAATCCGCAACGGGTTCCGGGTTGTAAGCGCAACTGCCACCAGCAATAACAAGAGGAAAAACAGCTTTGCGATCCTTTGCACGCAAAGGCAGCCCTGAAAGTTTCAGGACGTTAAGCGCATTTGTATAATTTAGCTCTGACTGCAGTGTGATGCCAATGATATCGAATGTGTCAAGTGGTGTATCTGATTCGATGGTTGTCAGCTTTGCATTGTGTTTAAACATAACAGCTTCCATGTCGCTGCCAGGGCTGTATGCCCTTTCTGCGAGTGCGTATGGAAGCGCATTTATTATTTCATAGAGTATTCTAAGTCCTAGGTTCGCAATTCCGATCTCGTAGAGATCCGGATAAACCAGTGCGACTTTCACTTTTACAGAATCATACTGCTTTATAACTGCATTGGGTTCGGGACCAATATATCTGCCAGGCCTTCTTACATACTGTAAAAGTTCCCTCATATTTGTTTACCATAGTATCTCAGATCGAATTTACCATCTTTGAGTACTACATAACTATAAGCATTAAACCAATTGCCGGTGTTTATGTAGCGGATCTTTTTATTGTTTATAGTATATTCTCTTATTTCCGGTGTGTGAAAATGAGCTGCTATGACAATATCAAAGCCCTGTGCTGCTTTCTTTTCTACAAATTCATCGATTACATGGTTCGGCATGGCCCTTTTTACAGTCCATACCTCTCTGCTGCGGCTCGAAAGGCTCAAGGCAATGCGTTTTGTTATTGCTGTAGGCAGGATATCGGCGATTACGCTTATGAGTCTGCTTCTTATAATAACCCTTAAGAGTCTGTACCATTTATCCGTATAATCTATCATGTCTCCGTGTGTTATGAAACACCGCATACCGTCAAGTTCTATGTCCATGCCGTTTTCGATTATCTTCATATTGTTGAATATTTTTTCAAATGTATGCTTTACAAAGAAATCATGATTTCCAATGTGGTAATAAACTTTTACGTTGTTTTCGCATAATCGTCTTAGAACATTCATTAGGGGAACATAAACTGGATCTATAAGACCGCCTGGGTTTACCCAGTAATCAAATATATCACCAAGCAGAAATACCATGTCGGGATTTTCCTCTATTACGCCTTCAAGGAATTGAACCACCTTCTCTTGATTTTTGTCCTCCTGTCCTTTTAGATGGGCATCGGATAGAAATATGCAGTACATTATAAAGTAATTATATGTATTTGCTCAACTGTCAAATATTATGTAATTATCAAAGACAATTCCGGAAAGTGGCACGAAATATACTACCTGCTCACGAGGGTTATGCTTTTAATCCTCCTATTCCGCATTACTGTATGTAATGCAGTTTTAAGAGAGCGGGTAATTAATTTGGTTTTACCGTGGTATCCTTTTTTTCTTCTATCTTGGTTTCGGGGAGAGATTTTTTTGTTTCATCTATTGAAGGATTTTCGATCTCGTTCATGGCTTTTTTAAAGTTCTTTATTGCCTCTCCAAGGCTTTTACCGACCTCGGGAAGCTTTTTGCCGCCAAAGAGCACCAGTATGATCACGAATATCACTATCAGCTCAGGCATGCCTATATCAAACATTGTATTCTCCTTTGTCTGCTTTTCTTATTACATATATTAAACTTTATATAGGGATTTTCAACTGTTTTGTTCAAAATTGTCTGTGGCTTTCCAAACTCCACAGACAATAAACCTGCCGATACCTTATCAGATCTTGTATTTTGCTTTAAGGTATTCCAGAAGTGCAACGGCATTATTATGGTCTTCATCCTTTGCTGCATAGAGCAGTGTAACAGCACCTTTTCTTGCATGATCGATTATAACACCGAGGGGGTTGTCATTATCTGCCAATACACCAAGTTCTTTGAAATATCTTTGCTTGAACTCATCCCATTTTTCAGGATCATGACTGAACCATTTTCTTAAACTGTTTTCAGGAGCAATCTCTTTCAACCACAGGTCTACTTTTGCATCCTTTTTGCTCAACCCTCTTGGCCATAATCTGTCGGCAAGTATCCTGAACCCATCCGCATCTTCGGGTTTGTCATACACCCTTTTTATTTTTACCATAATCCACCACCTATATATATTTTATCGCTAATCAGTTGTCTGTTATTATCCTGCCAGATGATCGTGTATCTCTTTCGCAACGCTTATCGGTATGCCGGTGCGCCGTGTAATCTCCTCTGGCAGTGTTTTTCTGATCTCGTCTATATTGGCGAAGATCGACAGCAGAAGCCTTTTTCTTTTTACTGAAACACCCGCGATGCCGTCAAGTTCAGATGCAAGCCCTGCCTTTGATCTTAATTTTCTATGATACGTAATTGCAAACCTGTGTGCCTCATCCCGGATCCGTTTTAAAAGCATCAGAGGTTCGGAGCCGTGCGTGAGGTCAACCGGGTCTTTCCTGTTCGGCAGGTATATCCTTTCTTCTTCCCTGTTTACCCTGCCCGTGCCGGTAGCTGGTTTTAATCCGCGATCCCTGTTAAAGGGATTGGACAGCGGGCTGTCTTTATGGATCTTTGCAATGCCAATAACATCCGAATCGTTAATACCGAGTTCTTTAAGTATGTCGAGTGCTATACTCAACTGTCCCTTGCCACCGTCAACAATGATAAGCGATGGTAAAGCCTCTTTATCACGAAACCTCCTGGCCAGTACCTCATGCATCATGGCATAGTCGTCTGGTCTGTTGATCTCTCTGAGCCTGTAGTGCCTGTATTTTGACTTTACCGGGCTGCCGTTCTCAAATCTCACCATGGAGGATACGCTGTTTGTACCTAGGATATTCGAATTGTCGAAGCACTCCATAGTCGAGGGGGTGTTCTTGAGATGCAGGAGGTCTTTGAGCTCTTCAAGAGCTGACAGGGCTGTTGCTTGCTTTTGCAGGGATATACGAAGGTATTCGGCTGCATTCTTCCGTGAAAGTTCAAGCAATTCTAATCTCTTCCCTGCCTTAGGTATTTCGACATGTACGATACGTCCCTTTAAGTCTGACAGCCGCGATGCAAGTACATCCATATCAGCAAACCGGAAGGGCAGGTAAATATGATCGGGTATGAAATGACCGTTCTCATAATACTGACTGACTGCTGAACTTAGAAGTTCTTCCCTGTCAAGAAGTGAATCCCTGAATAGATAGTTTAAGGAATTAAGCAGTTGACCGTTGCGGATAAAAAGGCCGTTGAGTATAACTGTTTGTCCTTCGTATGCCATGTTAAAGATATCTATGTCAACGTCCCGGGAGCTCTCCACTTTCTGTCGTTCGGTTGTTTTTCCTATATTTAGTATAAGATCCCGTATCTGTGCGGCCTTTTCGTAGTGCTCCAGCGCGGACTCCGCTTCCATGTGCGTTTTCAATTCTTTGATGACAACTCCGGTTTTTCCCTCGAGAAAGAGCTGAGCCTGCCTGACATGCTCTTTATACTCTTCCGGCGTTATATGGTCGGCACAGGGAGCAGAACACCTTTTGATCTGATACTTCATGCACGGTCGTATCCTATTCCTCAACTCGGCATCCGTGCATGTCCTGAGCTGAAACAGCTCTGTTATCAGCTTGACCGTTTCACGTGCAGCAAACGCAGAAGAATAAGGACCGAAGATCACGGAGCCGTTCCTCAACGGCCTTCTCACAACCTGAATGCCGGGGAATGTATGGTCCGTGGATATACGGATGTTGACGTAGCTCTTATCGTCTTTTAGGCGTATGTTGTACCTGGGCTTGTGCTTTTTGATAAGATTGTTCTCAAGCAAAAGTGCCTCTTTTTCCGTGTCCGTAAGCATGAATTCTATGCGGTCTATTCTTGGTTTCAGAAAATTTATAAAAGGCCTGGTATCTGGTGACGGCGTAAAATAAGCCCGTACCCTGCTGTTCAGGTCAACAGCCTTTCCTATGTAGAGCACTGTGTCTTTTCTGTCCTTAAATATATAAACACCCGGCTGTTTCGGTACGACCGAGAGTCTTTCATGGATATGCTCATCTACCTCAATCATTGATATTATTATAATTTTAAAATCCAATTTTACAATGGTTCATGAATGTCCCGGTGTTTGCATATCCTCAGAAAAGTGTGTATATGAGTTATCCGAGGAGACGATGGATGGAAGGCATTACTGTTTTTTATCCGATGTACAATGAAGAATTATACATAAAGAGGGCTGTTGAAGCAGCAAAAGAGACATGTGAGTTTATGCTTGGAATGAGAGAAATATCGGATTACGAGATCCTCCTTATAGACGATGCTTCAAAAGACACAACAGGGAAGATAGCGGATGAACTTGCCGAGGAGAACAAAAAAATAAGGGTGATTCATCATAAGACCAACAGAGGGCTTGGGGGTGCCTTAAAAACCGGTTTATATAATGCAAAGATGGATGTGATCTTATACTCGGATATAGATCTGCCGTTTGACATGATGGAGCTGAAAAAGGCTTACAGACTCATGAGGTATTATGATGCTGACATAGTAGCTGCTTTTAGATTTGACAGGACAGGTGAAGGGCTGAGGAGGTTAACCTATTCGTATGTTTACAATATACTTGTAAAAGTATTGTTTCATATCAGAATAAAGGATGTGAATTTTTCATTCAAACTAATAAGAAAGGGGATTTTGGAATATTTGAATCTGAAATCAGAGGGCAGCTTTATAGATGCGGAACTTCTAATTAAAGCACAGAGATACGGGTTTAAGATTATACAATTCGGGACAAATTATTTTCCCCGCAGTCGTGGAGTTTCCAAGCTTTCAAGCTATAGAGTCATCTTAAAAATCATTCACGAGATGATCTCATTGCGCAAAGAGATTAAAGCCATTCGGCCTGTCGTAGAAAAAAAATGACAGGTACAATTATCGTAAACGCGGACGATTTTGGTCTGTGTAAAGAGATAACAACCGGTATAATCCACGCATACAGGCAAGGCATTGTTACAGCGACGTCCGTTTCTGTTAATGGCGGATATTTTATAGAATCCATACCGTTATTGAAAGATACAGATATCGATGCGGGTATTCACCTGACGCTCACTGGTGGTGAAAGACCTGTATCCGGCAATATTCCTGGACTTGTTGATGATAATGGATGTTTTTTGAAAAGCTACAGAGAGGTAATCCCGAAGATTATGCTCGGACATTTTGATCGGAATGCACTAAAGACGGAATTTTCTCATCAGATAGGCCTTCTGTTGGATAATAATATATCCGTCAGTCATATTGACAGTCATCAGCATCTCCACCTGCTGCCGGTTATAAGGAACATGATAATAGACCTCGCCCAGCAATTTCACATACGATGGATACGGGTGCCACAGGCACGTATGACCGGCATTAAGGGGCTCGGAGTGAATATACTTGGCAACAAATTAAAAAAAGACTTAAAAGAGAAAAACCTTGCCTTTACAGATACGTTTTTGGGCTTTGAACAGGGGGGACACATGGATGAATCCACACTGTTTGCATTGCTCAAAACGTTACATAACGGTGTGACAGAACTTATGGTACATCCAGGATATGATGCATCCGCTTATTATGACTGGGGGTATGCTTGGCAGGATGAGTTAAATGCGCTTACCTCGGACACTATAAAAGGGCTGATAAAAAGCATGGATATAAAACTGACGAACTTTAAGAGGATTATGTGAAAGATAAGAAGTATGCATATTTGACCTTTGCTGTAATTGTAGGATTTTTTATATTCCGCATATTTTATCTTGCGACTACACATTATACGCTCTCTCAGGATGAGGCATACTTTTGGGACTGGTCCAGACATCCTGCATTAAGCTATTATGACATGGGTCCTATGATTGCATGGATTATCGCCTTCTTCACGCATATATTTCCCTTATCTGTATTCTCTGTCCGGCTCGGCGCACCGGTATTCGCTGCCATGACCGCTGTTGTTATCTATGTACTTACCGTTGAAGTTACTGGATCAAGTATGCTTGGGTTCTGGGTGGTATTGTTGTTCCATATCCTTCCTATAGGCATGGCAGGCGGCATTATCATTACGTACTATTCCCCGCAGGTTTTCTTCATGTCATTGATGGCACTTTTTTTGTGGAAGCTCATAACAGACGGCAGGCCATGGTGGTGGTACCTTATCGGTTTGAGTGCGGGTCTTGGATTGCTTTCACACCACATGTTTATCTTTTTTACGGCAGAGGTTGGTTTGTTTGTGCTCCTATCCCCCGATAACCGTAAGTGGCTTAGGCGCAAAGAACCGTACCTTGCCATCCTGATAGAGATGATTGTCGCAAGCCCCATCCTGATCTGGAATGCGACGCATAACTTTGTTATGTTCAGGCATGCCATAGGCATGATGTCAGAAACCAAAAACATCTCTTTTACCCTGTTTGAATATATCGGGGGACAGGCAGGCATAGAAGCAGGGCTTTTCTTCCTCGCTGTTGTGTATGGCCTCATCGTCAGCGGTTACCGGGGGATAAAATTCAAAGACGACAAATATCTGTTTCTCTTCTGCTTATCTGCACCGGTTATACTGTTTATAGCACTTCTCAGCATTGGCGGAAGAACGGAGCCGAACTGGCCTGTATCTGGATATATAACAGGGTCTATCGCAGCCATAGATATATTCTATGAAAGGTATAAAAGGGGTAATCATCTTATTCGTTTGCTTATAAATTCAGGTTTTGGATTGACTATATTTCTCTGCGTACTTGCCTCTGTGTTTGCGTATTATCCTTCTGTTATGCATGCCGTGGGTATATATATACCGCCGGATAGAGATCCTACTAACAGGCTGTATGGATGGAAGGAACTCGGGAAAAATGTATCGTATGAATTGCGGGATATGCCGGTCGGTAGCTTCGTTGCAACTGGTGAGTACGGGCTTAATGCAGAACTTGCTTTTTATGTCAAAGGGCATCCTCAGGTTTACGAAATTCCAGTTAACCGTCGTTTAAGCCAATATGATTTTTGGAACAACTTCAGAGCAGTTAAAGGTAAAGATGCTGTTTATGTTGGATACGGTCCTATAGGAAGACAGACCCAGAAACTATTTAACAATGTAGTATTTGCAAAAGAACTTGTAATCAGGACAAGGCACGATGGGGCCGTGCGTTTTACCTTTTATATCTATCGGTGCTATGGATATAAGGGAACAGCAAAAGAACTTACAACCTTTTAACCCGGAAAATGCATTTGAAAATAAGGGGATTTTTGTAATGAGCGCATGGGTACCCTTAGCGAATGAAAAGATTTCCTTATTGCATTTATCGGGTTAATCCAAAAAACAATTTCTCATTGTATATTTAATTTATCCAACCTCTTCAACCTTTTTCTGGTCGATGTACAGCAGATACCCCTTAATTTTTTTCGTTGGATATATATCCGAAATTATATCCATATACTCTTGAATCTGTTTTTTATGTTTATCGATATCCTTTATTCCGCCGGTTTTATAATCAACAATGATTGCCTCGGTTTTATTTACAACAAGTCTGTCTATCCTCTTGATATCACCCCGTCTGTCTACGACCTCTTTTTCTGTAAAAATGCTTGTGTATGATCCAGCAGTAAACCATGGCTTGACCTCTTCCAGCTCGAGCGATAACAATATATTATCAACAAGGTCTGGCTGATTTTGTATTGTTTGTTCTTTAATCGTATCGAAAAGTTCTATCAATTTTTTCCTTAAATCTGTGTCTACGATTGTTATTTTTGAAAGTATATCATGAATCATGTTACCACGCTTCTCTTCATTATAATTCTCCAATGCTGCAATGTCTGGCTGTTTTACATAGATATGGTTCTGCCAATGGGTGGATGCTTGTGACTTTTTTTGAAAGACATCATCACCTTCTTTTTTGTGTTTTTTTAAAAAAGTATGTACCCCTTGTTCATAATTACTGTTTACATCAAGCTTATGAGCGAACAAGTTATAGAGAGGATCTTTCTTATCCTCTATGAAAATATAGAGTTCTTTTTCTGCTCTGGTTATTGCCACGTAAAATGCATTTAGTTCATCCATAAATGACAATGCCTGCTCTTTTATATAAGCATTGATAGATGCATCATCAGCCTTGATGCTATGAATTATGCTTCGGTGTAGTTTATTTGTGTATGATAAATTCAGGTTGTCTTGTTCTTCTATTATGAGCATGTTTTGTTGGTCGTTACCACTTTTTCGACGATTTAATGATGCATAAGGGATGATCACGATAGGAAATTGAAGCCCCTTTGACTTATGTATAGTCAAAAGCTTAACGGCATCCACCGATGTCATGTTTACAAAAAAATCTGTATCGTCTTGTCCTTTTGCCTTCCAGTAATAAAGGATGCTATCAAGGTTATTTTCACCCTCATCTTCTCGCCCTTTGAGTATACCAAGCAGGTGCATAAAAAATCCTATCGATGACTCGAAATTTTCATGGATCTTGAATCGTTCGATGAACTCATGAACGATATCGTATGCTGGCAGATACCCGACTGCATTAAAAAGTGGCTTTATGAGTTCGTTCCACGAGTTAGGTTGCCAATCCTTGAAGGCTATGTAGAGATAGGTTTCTCCTCGTTGATGGAGCAGCCAATCGTACAGCTCGTCATTTTTTACAGCAGATACATTCTTGAATATTTCTCCGGAAATAAACGCTATGAATGAAAGATTATCGAGTGGATTATTTAAGAAACTTAAGAATGATATTACTTCCCGAATCAGAGTATGCTTCCTTATATCAAAGCCCTGTCTGGATTGGACAGGTATGCCATTCTTTTTCAGTCCGACAGAGAGGGACTCTATTTGAGCATTTTCTCTGACAAGGATGGCGATGTCTGAATAAGCAATACCCTGATCATGCAGATTTACAATAACATCATGCATCCTTTTTATTAGTGCGTCTTCATACGTGGATTGTTCGACGTCATTTGCATTCGAGTTACCTTCGTCGGTTGATGTTGCAATTTCTGTATTTGATCGATTGCCCTTACAATTAATATGTTCAATGAATAAGTATCCGGCATCGATTTTAGATTTACCATTATCCGGTAAGGATTGTGCCGAATCCTTGTATATATTGTCTATCAGCCTTTTAATCTGTGCGTTGATTTTGGATATAATAGGATCATTTCCAGTGTCGGCGATCATACTCTTTAGATGATCGGAAGCGAATGTTTCATTGAAGAAATCCACAAGCAATGATGTGGAGCGGTAATTTGCGTTTAGTTTTTTGATGTAAATTTTTTTTATGATGGGAGTTATCTCTTTGTCTTCTATGACCTCGTCAAAAAGACTCGAATCGCTTCCCCTGAATCTAAAAATGGATTGTTTCTTGTCACCGACATAGAAAAGAGAGCCGCCGTTTGAAAGGGCTTCAATTACAAGAGCCTTTATATTATTCCATTGTGCCCTATCCGTGTCCTGAAACTCATCGATAAAGTAATGATATATGCTTTCGCCCAGATTAAAATAGAGCTCCGGTACATTGTATTTATCTATCAGTTCTTTTACATATTTGTTTATATCATCTATTAAGATCTTACCCCTTGTTTTTGTAATATCCTCGAGTGCGGTTTCAATATGCATAAGGATCTCATGATAAGCACTATAACGGCTGCCATTTGTTGTAATTAAAAGATCGAATAGCAGTAATCTTATGCCTTCCCATATGTGCTGGATTGAGCCTCTAAAATGGTTGTCCTGTTTTTTGAGAATATATGTAACATCATCTTTCTGCCACATTTGGTTTGAAAAATCATTGTTGTTGATCTTACCAATCAATTCATCTTTTGGTGGAAGAAATTTCGTCTGAATATTTGCGGAAGCTATACTGTCATACAGTTTATCGACGGCTGTTTTAAGTGTATTTCTCTTTTGGGTTATCTCATCCGATGTTACATTATTACTTTCAATCCTTTTTCCCTTCCTGTTTTCTGAATATCTGAATCTGCTGACAAGTTCTATAATATTTTTTCGTGGATTGAAACCTGTTTTACCCTCCACGTTGAAATAGATCTCAAGAAACCTTAAAAAAAGCTCTTTTGTGTTTTGTTCTGTTTGGATAGTGGAGAGGAGGTTGTCAAAAACATATTCTATATAGGGTATAATATCCATCTCTATATCAAAGTTTGGTTGTAAGGTTGTCTCACGCAAAGATGCCGCGATTATACTTTTCAGAAAGCTGTCAATGGTGCGAACCTGAAAATCCGTGTAATGTTTTATAATTTCCTCTACGAGTTTATCAGAAGCTTTCTGAATGCCTTTATCATCGATGTCTATGGGGTTAAGTTGTTTTAGAACTTGTTTTCTTTCTGCTGCTTGTTTATCATCTTTTATATCCGAAATAGCAATAAGTTTGAGCTGCCTTAGTATTCGCTCCTTCATCTCATTCGCAGCCTTATTCGTGAAGGTGATTGCAAGCATGTTGTTCAGTGTATTTTGCGAGATATGGTCCTCTACACGGTTGGAGAGCAAAAACTTAACGAATCTGAGTGAAAGGCTGTGTGTCTTACCCGACCCGGCAGAGGCATTAAGGACAAAAATATGAGGGAACTCCAAATCGTGATCAACTTCTATAACAGATTTATCTTCCATATAGTATTGTGGTATTAATAAAATCCCTTTGGTACTATTTTGAGTTCATCAAAAAGGTAAGAGTCACTACATGTATTGCCGCTGACAAGCATATCGATTTGCTCAGGGGTTACGGGAAAAGATTCAATATTTTTAAGCAAGACGGCAAACGATTTTACAAGAAAGGCCGGGATATGGATTTTTATCTTTTTTTTCAGATTGTACATGTTGGTTATAACATCTAATATATCATTATAGGAAATACTTTTCGGACCGCAAAGGGCATATGCTTTGTTGAAAGTAGAGGGCTTATCTATAATCATGGAAATCGCATTTGTAAGGTCATCGATATGAACGGGTTGCATTTTATATGTACCATTCCCTATAACGGGTACAACGAAAGGCATCAAGTTTATTATGTACTTTAGTGTAGTTACAAAATTAATTGTACCTTCTGTTTCTCCGCCGAATACCACGGAGGGTCTTAAAATAGTATAATCAATATCCTGCGCTTTTATAAACTCTTCCGCCCTATACTTTGTTCTTATATAGCCATCAGGCGTATCAGACCTTACTCCGTTCGCGCTTATCTGTATCCACCTTTTTACACCGGAAAGTTTTGCTCTCTCATAGATGTGTTTTACTCCTTGAAGGTGTGCAAGCTCAAATGTAATCCCTTTTGATGGGGATTCTCTTATAAGCCCAATGAGATATATAACAGCATCACATCCATCCAACGCTCTGTTTAATGATTCAGGAGCGGATATATCTCCATACCAGAATTCAATAAATTTGTTCTTCAGCTTTGCTTCAGAACCCCTACGCACGAGTGCCCGCACATTGTGGCCGTCTTTTACAAGCTTATCTATAACGTGATTTCCTATATACCCTGTTCCGCCTGCTACAAATAGCTTCATGACTGCAAATGCTTGATTCTTTGATCGATGATAGAGCAGATTATGTGTCCTATGGTTATGTGTACCTCCTGGATGCGTGGCGTGTCCGGGTGATCGATTATAATGGCAAGGTCCACCATTGACCGTGCTATGCCGCCATCCTTGCCAAGCAGCCCAATTGTAAAAAGTCCTTTATCTCTTGCCGCCTTGAATGCATTAATAACATTCAGGGAATTGCCAGAAGTGGTTATGCCCATGGCTATATCCCCGATTTTTCCGAGAGCTTTTATCTGTTTTGAAAAGATATCGTCAAACGAATAATCATTGCCGATGCTCGTTATAACGGAGGTATCGGTTGAAAGTGACAGAGCAGGGAGAGGTTGTCTTTCTATTTTAAAACGGTTGATGAACTCTGCTGCTATATGCTGCGCATCGGCTGCAGAGCCTCCGTTGCCAAACAAAAACAGTGTTGACCCTTTTGTAACGGCATTGTATATAACTTCCGCTGTTTTCTGAATCAGTGCCGCATGAGTATCTATCAGCCGGAGCTTTAACTCCGCACTTGCTTTGAGATCAGATTTTACAATCTCTATTTCGTCCATGATTATTCCCCTTTATAATCATACCCTCTGTATATGGTGAAACTATGCCATGTTATACCTGTAGCCTTGTCTATCAATTTAAATACTTCAAGTTTTTCAACATGGGAGAACAATGAACTTGTTACGGAGCTTAATGGCCCGTCTCCCCTGTCCACGATAATTATATTCTTTCCTTGCAATACCTTTCTATTCTGAAAGAACGAATACGCATTTTTTGAGCTGGCACCCGTAGTAAGGTAGTATACCTGAGGCTGTCCTCTCAGATAAAAGGCAAGCTCTGCTGTAACACCATAATCCGTGGCACCGATCATATCACCTGGTTTGTAAAACTTTTCAACCTGCTGTGCAAGCCTTTTCCAGCCCCTGAGTCTAACGGTGAACTGATTCTGAGGAGGAATATTGAATTCCCTGAATATCCATGCCGGATAATGTTCGAAGTATAAAACCGGTAATGTCGTTATAAACATGAGTATAAACGCGGACACAACAAATTTTTTAAATCCTTTCTCATATGCCTCATCAAGCAGGTAGACACCGCCGATGAACGGGGCAATAAACCCTGCGGCAGGCCAGTTGACTTCAGCCCTGCCTTTAAAGGCAAGAAATGTTATAAACGCAAATGTAGGTAGCGATGTTGATAGAATTATATTGAATCTTTCATCATGCTGAAACAATCCGCGTCTTATAGAATATAACATGGTGTATAAAAGAAGGATAAAGACGAATGGTGTTTCAAGTCCCATATTCCCAAAAAAGAAATTGGCGAATACAAACCATGGGTTATAATGCTCCGGCATAAGCGATAATGCCCTCTTGAACATTCCGAGTCCGTGTGTGAGGTTCCATATAAATAAAGGGCTTGCCGTTATAATTGTGATAATGGCACCGAGGTATGGTTCTTTTTTGAACAACCAGTGTCTGTTTTTGTTCGATATGATGACAAATAGAACGACCTCAAGACTGAAAAAGAAAAACATGTGGTGGCTTAATATACCGAGACCGAGAACAAACCCTATGAGATACCACAGCCATGGCTTTTGAGTCTGATTAAGATCAAATAACAGGAACAGCAATATGGTCATGAATAGGATCTGAGGGACATAGTATGTTTCAATAAACGCCCCTGCCGAGACAAGAGGATTAAGCACATAGAGCAGGGTTGCAAATAATGCCGTGGTCGAAGAAAAGAAACGATTGCCTATTTCAAAAAAGATTATGGCTGTTATTGTAGAAAATATATTGGCTCCCATCCTTAATGCAAAGGCCGTGGACCCGAAAATGTGTATCATAAGCATGTTAATCCAGGAGATCATCGGTCCCATGTCGAGATAGCTCAAACTTGGATGCCTTGCCCAGTCCCAGTAATATGCCTCATCAGGTGATAGAAGCAAATGCGTCGTTCTTATGTAATAGGTATTAAATATAAATGCCAAAAATATGATCGTATATGCTATTGTACGTTTTTTCATAATGGACACACATAAAACAAATGAAAATGATATTTGAGATATAATATAATAATAATGGCTGCAAATCCAAGCCATGCATTGTATTCCTCATGCTTTACAACAAGCTTTAAGTCGAAATCTTTGGATATCCTTACCGGTTTTATCAGCGGGAAGAATGCCGGAACCTTTGACCTATAATCAAGGAACGAGCCGCCGAACAGCTCAATAAGCCTTTTCTCTTCCTCTTTGATAACACAGGAATATACAAAATAGAACCCGATAAGGAAGATGAGAATAAATACAATACAGCTTCCCATTATAGAGGTACCCAGTCCGATAAAAAAACTGCCGAGATACAATGGATTGCGGGTATATGAATAAGGGCCATCCATGGATAGTTCTTTATTCTTTTTTATGTATCCAGAAGCCCATAATCTTATGAGAAGACCCATTATGCCGACAGGTATGCCGATTGTCATACCTATAACGCTCGGTTTTGCCATTACAACAAACAATATTGCGAAAACAAAACCCAGCTTTATCCTGTAGTACGATAGAAACTCATTCATCTTCATAAAATTTTATTATATCATTTTGTTCTGGCTGTCTACATTTGTTGTAGTAATTAAGACAAATTTTAAAATCTATTGCACAGTCTAATAAAAAGTTATATATAATTATAGGACTTATATAAGAATGGCACTATTAAATCAAATATTGGAATATGCGGGACTATATGGTTTTACGATAAGTGATACCGTATTCTTTTTAGTTGTTTTTGTGCTTATTGTGGTATTGGTTAAACTCTACAATAGAAAACGCGTATAATACACTCAAATACCGCTAAAAATACTCTATTCTGGCATGATGTTTGCTTCCTTAAATCTATAGCTATGACAAGTAGTATTATAATTATTGATGATTGCGAACTGATAAAAGTATCTTTATTGAAAATATTACCTGATTACTCAGGTTCGATTCAATACTACAATAACCTTTTGGATGTGTTAAAGGAATTAAAAAAAGTCAATGAACTGAAAAAGCATATATTCATTCCTGATTTAGAACTTGTTACCTGCAATGGAGTTAGAGAGCTTACTTTCCTCATCGTATTTTCGAAGAATACCTTTATTTGACGCAGGATTATCGCTCATTACAAAAATTCCCTTATTTTGCAAATGCATTTTTTGGGTTAACCTATTTCTCATAGAACTCTATAAGTACGCCATCCGTGGACGAGGGGTGTACAAATATTGCCTTGTTGCCTTTATACCCTATACGTGGTTTTGTATCTATAAGTTTTATGCCTGATACTTGAAGTGATTTTATCAATGTTTCTATATTTTCAACCTCAAGACAGATATGGTGAAGCCCTTCTCCCCTTTTTTCGAGAAACTTTGCTACACCACTGTTGTTTTCCAGGGGTTTTACAAGCTCAATATGAGCGTTGTCAATGGTCATAACTGCTATCTCAATACCTTCTTGTTCTATGCGCTTCCTTGATTCCAGCGGTATTCCTAATTTTTGACCGTATGTAAAAATAGCCTCATCTAAATCCTTAACCACTATTGCGATATGATCAAGCTTCATCTGCAAGCTCTTTGGTATATGCGTCTATGATAAGCTTTTCAATCTCTTCTGCGGATGGAAGTTTTACCGCCTCTTTTACAAGTTTATGCGCATGTGCCTTATTGATTTTTGGAATAAATCTTTTTGCCCTGTTCATTATGCCTATATTCATGCTCAGCTCGGAAAAGCCCATACCAATCAATATCGGTAGATAGAGAGGAACACTTGCCATTTCTCCGCATATCTGTGCCGGTATTTTACTCTCTTTTGCCTGTTCGGATATTAACAATAGCATTCTCAATACAGCAGGATGAAGTGGTTGATATAGGTATGATACGTCTTCATCCCCTCGGTATATTGCCATTATATACTGAATCAGATCATTTGTTCCAACGCTGACAAAATCAAGCGTACTTGCAAGACTATCAACGATCATTGCCGCGGCCGGAGTTTCGATAAGAGCACCGAGTTTTGTTGTTCCGATTTTATAACCCTTATTTACAAGATTTTCTTTTTCTTCGTCTATTATTTTTTTTGTGGTTGTAACCTCATCTATGGACGAAATCATAGGCAATAATATTCTTATTTCTCCCAATGCACTTGCCCTGAGAATAGCCCTTATCTGTGCTCTAAACAGAGATTGTTCTTTTAGACAAACCCTTATACCACGTAATCCAAGGGCCGGGTTTTCAGATTTTTTATATATATCCGATAATATTTTATCCCCCCCTATATCGAGGGTTCTTATCGTAACCTGAGAGCCGGAAAACAATTTAGTAATGGTAGAATAATGCGTAAAGCTTGTTTCTTCCGACGGAAGCTCTCTCTTGCGTGTATAGAGGTATTCTGTTCTTACAAGGCCGATCCCCTCTGCTCCTGCATTAAAAGCATCCTCTGCTTCCTCAAGAAACTCTATATTCGCCATTATTTTTATAACAACACCATCTTTTGTTTTTGTACTGCTTCTTTTCCCAGGCGCTGCTTCACTCTCAATTTTTTGAGACCTTGTGTCTTGATATTTATTGATAATCTCGGGTTCAGGATCCACTATCAAGATACCGGCATCTCCATCTATAAGAATGTTTTGTCCATCCCTTATTTTACTTGCCAGATTCTTTATACCGGCTACAGCCGGGATTCCAAGCGACCGTGCTATAATTGAAGGATGAGAGACAAGCCCCCCTGTTTCGAGGGCAAGACCTATAACATTATCTTTCATGAGATATGGTGTGTTTGACATGGCGAAACTCGACAAAACAATAATACCAGGTTCCTCCAATTCGTATGTTTCTCCCTGTCCTGAGAGATTTTTAAGAATTCTTTGCCCTTCATGGGCCACATCAAACTTCCTTTCTTTTATATATTCGTCTTCTATTCTATCAAAGGTCTTCTCTATGTTGCTAAGAACCTCGGTCAATGCCCATTCGGTGTTTATGGAGTTATCCCTTATTCTGGCAATAACATTTTCTACAAACGATTTATCCTCGAGTATCATCATGTGTGTGTCAAGTATGAGTAATGCTTCTTTACCCGAAACCGGATCTATCTTTTCTGAAATGGCTTGGATTTCCTTTTTTGATTTTTCAATCGCTGAAAGAAATCTATTTATTTCTGAGGCTATACTGTCATAAGGTATATGATACCTGGATATATCGAATACAGAACTGATTGGCATAATTGCCTTGCCTATGGCCCAGCCAGGCGATACTGCTATACCTTTAAGATAGGTAGTCATTGTTCTTCACCAAATTTGTTTTCTATCAGTCTTTGCAGAGAAGCTAATGCTCTCTCTTCATCCTTACCATCCGCCATGATTCTCAATGTGGTCCCTTTTGCAGCCGCAAGCGTTAACAGGCCGAGTATGCTTTTCCCGTTTGCCTTTTCCCCGTTTTTGTATACATAGATTTCGCATTCATAGGTATTGGCAAGCTTGACAAACTGAGCCGCTGCTCTCGCATGAAAACCGAGTTTATTATTGATAACAAAACTGCCTTCCTTCATGAGCCTGTTTTGTTCAAAACATCATCAGCAAGTATGATATTTTTTCTGCCGTATTCCTTTATCATATTTGCAAGTTCTTTTACCGGCATCTGTGTGTCCATGGATGCAAGCTTTATCAGCATTGGCAGATTTACGCCTGCAAGTACTTCTACAAGACCCTCGCTTAGGAAGGATAGACTTATGTTTGACGGGGTACCGCCGAACATATCCGTAAGAATAAGAACGCCCTCTCCTTTATCAACCCTTTTTATGGCGTTTGCAATTCCATCCCGTAAAATTTCTACGGGTTTTGTAGGGTCCGTCATAACGGATGTTATATAGTCCTTTTTGCCTACAATGAACTCCGTGGTTGTGACCAACTCATTTGCAAATTGACCGTGTGCAACAACAACAATTCCAACCATGTTTACTCCTTTTCGATGTCCCTATGTTTTACTATAGGTGTATAACCCAAATTGGTTATCATGTTTTTTACCTCTTCCACTATTGTTACGGATCTATGCTTACCGCCTGTACAGCCGAATGATAGGGTAAGGTAACTTTTTCCCTCTTCATCATAAAGCGGTATTGTAAATTCCATAAACTTTTTTAAAAGTTCAAGAAACTTAATTGTGGTATCATTATTCTTAACATAATTAATTACGTTTTTGTCAAGACCTGTGAAACTTTTCAATTCGGGCACGAAATATGGATTCCTAAGAAATCTTACGTCAAAAACTATATCTGTATCCGCTGGAATACCAAATCTATAACCGAACGATTGAAGTATTATAGTCATAGATTTTGTTTTGGTCGATTGTTGGATAAACAGTTTCAGTTCCTTCTTTAAATCATGTACTGTAAAGTTTGAGGTATCTATAATGTGATCCGCCTGACTCTTTATTTCTTCGAGGTACTTTCTCTCGAGTCTAAATCCATCTTCTATAGGTATGTCCTGTGCGAGCGGGTGCTTTCTCCTTGTCTCACTGTATCTTTTCAAAAGAACACTATCGTTTGAATCAAGAAAGATAATGGTGACCTTGTCTTTGGTGGATCGTAATGCCTGAAGCTGGCTGGATAGATCCGCAAAAAAGCCTCTTCCCCTTACATCTATTGAAAAGGCGATATTTCTGATATCTTCTTTCGAATCCGTTATAAGATCGATAAACTTTGGTATAAGCTGTAACGGGATGTTATCAACGCAGAAAAATCCCATGTCTTCAAGCATTGCCATTGCGGTTGTTTTGCCTGAGCCCGACATGCCCGTTACAATTACTATGTTCAGAGGGTATCTGTTATCCATTTGTAATGCGGATCCTTTTTGAAATTTTACGCTCCAATTCTTTTGCTTCGTCTTCCCCATGTTTTTTCAATAAGAAACTTGTAACTGCTACCTCAACAAGTGAAGCCATATTTCTTGCCGGTCTTACCGGCAGTTTAATTAGAGGTAACTTAATCCCGAGTATACTGTATGTGTAAGGCATTAGAAAGCCTCTCGCATGGCTTGATTTGTCCCAATCAGTAAAGTCTATAACCATATCTATCCGTTTTTTAGAACACAGTGCATGTTTGCCAAAGTGTGATTTAACTTTTATAACGCCAAGACCATGCAATTCCATGTATCCTCTTATCAGAGGATCGCTTTTACCGTATAGATCGCCGCGTTCAATACTTGCTATAACAAGGTCATCTGCGACGATTTTATGATGTCTTGTTATAAGTTCGAGTGCGCACTCGCTCTTCCCTATACCGCTTTTACCTATTATAAGAACGCCTACACCCTTTACAGATACAAGCACGCCATGTATACGTTCTAAAGCTTTTGATTTATTTATATCTGGCACCTGTTTCAATTAGTCCGTAATGCCCGTCATCTCTCCTGAATACTACGTTGACTTTTTCATCACCGGCATCGAGGTAGACGAGAAACTGGTTTTCGGATATGTCAAGCTGAAGGACCGCTTCTTCGGTAGTCATAGGCCTTACAAAGTAATCCTTCTCCGGGATTACCATAACCTCGTCTTTATCCTCGTCTTCGTTTATGGTTTCAACTTGTTGAAGATGTTTCATGGAGCCTATACCCGTGTGCTTTTTTTTCTTTTCTTTTAGTTTCGTAATTTGTTTGTCGAGTTTATCATATATAAGGTCGATTGCCGCATACATATCCATCCCACGCTCTTTTGCGTAAAGCTCCTTGCCTGCAGACGTAAGAGTCAGTTCAACCGTGTTGTTTTTCTTCTCCTGAGTAAAAATGATATGAACCTCAATGGGTTCTTTCAAAGATTTTAGCAGTTTTGTAATCTTTTCCTCTGCATATTGTTTCAAAGCACTCGATGAAGGGATATGTCTGAAGGTTATCTGAATATTCATAGAGTTCCTCCTGTAATTATTTTGTGTTCTTTTATAAGATAGGCTAATATTACGACAATTTCAACTGTTTTCTATGCGATTTCCAACGGGGTTGACAAACAGTCTCATTTCTGGATACCATTTTTGCCTTAGGCGGACGATATGAATATCCAGGACGTTATATTTACATTGAACAAATTCTGGTCGAAAAACGGATGTCTCATAGATCAACCGTATGATGTTGAGGTTGGTGCAGGGACATTTCATCCATCTACCTTTTTAAGGGTGTTCAACCCGTCACCGTGGTCGGCAGCTTATGTTCAACCATCCAGAAGACCCACAGACGGCAGGTACGGTGAAAATCCAAACAGGCTGCAAAGATATTTTCAATACCAGGTTATTATAAAGCCTTCGCCTCCAAATATTCAGGATACGTATCTTAAAAGCCTCGATGCCCTTGGGATAAAAATAAAGAAGCACGACATACGGTTTGTAGAAGACGATTGGGAGTCTCCGACACTCGGTGCATGGGGGCTTGGATGGGAGGTTTGGCTCGATGGCATGGAGATTACCCAGTTTACCTACTTCCAGCAGGCGGGGGGTGTTGATCTGACATCCATTCCGGTAGAGATAACCTATGGAATAGAGCGTATCTCCATGTATCTACAGGGTGTTGATAACGTGTTTGACCTGAAATGGAATAACAGGGTCAGATATGGAGAGCTGTTCAAAGAAAATGAACATCAGCAATCAATGTACAACTTTGAATCTGCAGATATAAACAGACTTTTTCTTCTTTTTAATGAGTACGAGAAAGAATCGCTGCGGCTTATCGAAGAAGGGCTGTTTCTGCCGGCTTATGACTGTACTCTGAAATGTTCTCACCTTTTTAACCTGCTCGATGCGCGGCGTGCCATATCGGTTGCAGAAAGGGCACGGTACATCGGCAGGGTAAGGGCAATGGCAAAGGGTGTGGCACAGGTATATAAAGAAACTCAAGATTCAAAATTCAAAATTAAAAATGCAGAAAATAGAGATTCAAAATGAAAGCATTGGATAAGCCTGAACTATTTATAGAAATTGGCGTTGAAGAGATACCTGTTGCAGAGATCAATCCTGCGGTAGAATATCTCTCAAACAAGATCGAACAATTGTTTAAAGCAGAACACATAACCTTTAAAGAGGTAAAAACATTTTCTACACCAAGACGGCTGGCTTTATCTGTAATGGGAATTTCTGACAAGGGTGAACCGAGTATAACAACCTATACAGGTCCGAGAAGAGATGCAGCCTTTGATAAAGACGGGAATCCGACACAGGCTGCAATCGGTTTTGCACGTTCTAAAGGTATGGATATTAAGGCTCTGAAGGTTGTGAAACTTGATAAAGGCGAGTTTGTTCAAGTTGAAATTAAGAAGCCAGGCATCCAGACTAAAATGCTTATAAAAGAAAGACTTAGGAATATAATCCTTAACATACCATTCCAGAGATCCATGAGATGGGGTGACTGGGAAAACAGTTCAAATGATTCAATAAGGTTTATAAGACCTATACGGTGGATTGTTGTGCTGTATAATGGCAAGATTGTTCCTATTTCTCTTGTCGATGTTAAGTCATCATCGTACACGTATGGATTAAGGACTGGCAACGGGAAAAGGATAAAAGTCAACGGCGTTGATTCATGGTTGAAAGCCATGCAAAAGGAAAAGGTTCTGCCGGATGTTGCTGCAAGAAGGGAAAACATTATGAGGATAGCAGAAGAAATTGCACAAAATATAAATGGTAAGGCACAACCTGACATTGCGTTACTTGATACTATTACCAATCTCGTAGAATCACCAGTGGCAGTCTTAGGCAGCTTTGACAAGCGATTCATGAACCTTCCTGAAGATGTAATCATGAGCGTTATGAAGACCCATCAAAAATATATTCCTATTGCGGATGAGAGGCTTGCACTCATGCCGTATTTCATAGGTATAAGCAACAATCCTTACGGTGATAAGGCAATTATCAGAAAGGGCTACGAACGGGTGCTGAATGCGCGGCTCGAAGACGCTGAGTTTTATTATCATGAAGACATAAAGCAGCCGCTCGAATTCTATGTAGAGCTGTTGAAGGGCATGGCATTTTATCCAAGGCTTGGGAGCCTTTATGACAAGACACAACGGATTGTAGGTATAGCCTCGTTTTTATGCGACGAGATTAAGGTCGATGAGGCTTTAAAGACTGTAACCATTCAAGCAGCGAGGCTTTGTAAGGCTGACCTTGCAACGCGGCTTGTCTCGGAATTTCCGGAGCTTCAGGGAATAATAGGAAAACATTATATTCAAAATTCAAAACTTAAAATTCAAGATTCAGAATCCACAATTAAGCAGATTGCAAATGCTGTTTTTGAACACAGCGGCAAGGATATACCTCAAACTATACCCGGAACTATTGTATCTATAGCTGACAAGATCGACTCCCTTGTAGGGTTTTTCAGTATAGGTGAGGTCCCAACAGGCACACAGGATCCTTACGGATTAAGGCGGGCTGCAATTGGTATTATAAATGCCATTCTTCAGCATTCCATAGGACTGAATATAAAAAAACTTATACAGTTTAGTTTTGAGGCATACAACAACATTGCCAGTATGCGTCTATCCTATCCTTCGGATAAGTATAAATGGGTTCAGCCTGGCAAGGATGCTGTAAGCAAGTTAGTATTATCATACCTATATGGAAGGCTTGAGGGGGTTTTACGAGAGCGGTATTACACAGAAGAATCATTTGTTGCAATGTTGGAAAATGCGGGGAATCCTGTAAATAAGCTTATCAATGCTGTCCTTGCAATAGAACCGGATAACATACTTGAGGTTAATCAAAGGATAGATGCTTTAAAGGATGTCATCTTTGAACCGCAATTTGAACCGATCATGCTCGCCTTTAAACGTGTCATGAATATCTCAAAAAAACATTTCGCCGGGGATGTTTCCGTGGACATACTTACGGAAGAGCCGGAGAAAGCCTTATATAACAGTTACTTGAAGTTAGAACCAGCAATTCAATTAGCACTTGCAAAAGGGGATTACATTAGCTATATAAAACTGATTCGCAATTTGGTAGAGCCTATAAATACCTTTTTTGATAAGGTGCTTGTTATGAGTGATAACGAGGAAATGAGAACCAATAGATTAAATCTGCTTGCAAAGATTAAAAATCTTGTTATGCAGGTTTTAGATATAACTAAATTGATATAGGGGGTTTTATGGCACAAAAGATAAAGCGCATATACTTCTTTGCAAAAGGGAAGGCTGACGGCAAAGGCGATATGAAGGATCTGCTCGGTGGTAAGGGGGCAGGGCTTGCTGAAATGACAAGGGCAGGCATACCTGTACCGCCTGGCTTTACCATCCCTACAACTGTGTGTCTTGAATATTTCAAAAAGGGTATGAAGGTTCCTTCTGATTTAAAAGAAGAAGTCAAACAATCAATAAAAAGATTGGAATCCGCGACAGGTAAAGGTTTTGGCAATAAGGATAACCCTTTGCTTGTATCTGTACGTTCAGGTGCAAAGTTTTCTATGCCGGGTATGATGGATACGATACTCAACCTCGGATTGAATGACCAGACCGTTGCAGGGCTTGCAGACAAAACAGGGAATCAGCGATTTGCCTATGACAGCTATAGAAGGTTCATATATATGTTTGGCGACGTAGTACTTGGTATGGGTAAAAAGGTTTTCGAAGAGATCTTTGAGGGATATAAAAAGAAATTCAATGCAAAAGATGACACATCTGTTCCTCCTACTGCTTTAAAATCCGTGGTAGAAGATTTTAAGAGCATTATTAAATCAAAAGCGAAGATAGAATTTCCGCAGGATCCTTTTCAGCAATTATTTATGTCAATAGAGGCTGTTTTTAAATCATGGAACAATGACCGTGCCATATACTATAGAAAGCAAAATAATATACCCGAAACCCTTGGTACGGCAGTAAATGTCCAGACCATGGTATTTGGCAATACCGGTGATAAATCTGCAACTGGTGTAGGATTTACCCGTAATCCTGCTACAGGAGAAAAAATTTTTTACGGGGAGTATCTTACCAATGCACAGGGTGAAGATGTTGTGGCTGGCATAAGGACACCAAAACCTATATCAGAGCTTGCGAGCGAGATGCCTGCTGTCTTTCGGCAGCTTCGAGAGATTACGATGCGGCTTGAAAAACACTATAAGGATGTTCAGGATTTTGAATTTACCATTGAGAATGAGAAACTGTATATGCTGCAAACGAGAACAGGCAAAAGAACTCCGCAGGCTGCGTTGAAGATTGCGGTTGATCTGGTAAAAGAAAGGCTTATCACGAAAGAACAGGCGATAACAAGGATAGAACCCGATAAGCTTGAGCAACTCCTTCATCCGGTTTTCGATCCAAAGGCAAAATATGAGGTGGTAGCAAAAGGGCTTGCAGCATCACCTGGTGCAGCTTCAGGTATGGTTGTTCTCGATGCAAATAAGGCTGTAGAATTGTCTCAAAAAGGCCAGGCAGTTGTGCTTTTAAGAGAAGAAACGTCACCCGATGATATACACGGTATGGACGCATCAAAGGGCATTCTTACGAGGCACGGAGGTATGACATCGCATGCCGCTGTTGTAGCAAGGCAGTATGGCAAACCTGCTGTTGTTGGTTGTGAATCCCTTGAGATAGACGAAAAAACTCGCTCCGTAAAGATAGGCGATAAACTTATTAAAGAGGGCGATTACATATCAATAAATGGTACAACCGGTGAGGTAATTATAGGCAAGATTCCTTTTGTCGATCCAGATGTTACTGGTGATTTCAAAACCATCATGACGTGGTCTGATAATATCAGAAGGCTTGGTGTAAGGGCAAATGCCGATACACCGAGAGATGCAAGCCGGGCAAGGGCATTCGGTGCCCAGGGTGTTGGGTTGTGCAGGACTGAACACATGTTTTTTGCAGAAGACAGGATAGGCATCATGCAAAAAATGATTCTTTCCGAAACAAGGGAAGAAAGACTTAAATTCCTCGATATGCTGCTCGTTATGCAGAGGCAGGATTTTATCGGCATTCTAAAAGAAATGCAGGGCATGCCTGTTACAATAAGGCTTCTCGATCCGCCGCTCCATGAGTTTTTACCAAAGAGGGAAGAATTATTGGTTGAAATTACAAAGCTTGAACTGCAGGGAGGAAATCAATCGGTTTTAGCAGAAAAAAAGAAGCTTTTATCGCGGGTTGAAGAACTTCACGAATTTAATCCGATGCTCGGGTTAAGGGGTGCAAGGCTTGGTATTATAATGCCGGACATAACCAGAATGCAGGTCAGGGCAATCATAGAGGCTGCCTGTGAACTCATGAATCAAGGTATAAAGGTGTATCCTGAGATTATGCTTCCCGTAATAGGTATGGTTGAAGAAATGCATGCACAAAAGGCCATTGTGCTTGAAACAGCCAATGAGGTTATGAAACAAAAAAATAAGAAAATAAGGTTCATGGTGGGAACAATGATAGAATTACCGAGGGCAGCAATAACCGCGGATGAGATTGCACAAGAGGCAGAGTTTTTCTCCTTCGGAACAAATGATCTTACCCAGACTACGTATGGCTTTTCTCGAGATGATGCTGGAAGGTTTATAAACTTCTATAGATCTTATTCAGAACATTGTCCGATATGCGGTGGAAGGCTTAATAAAGACGGAATCTGTGAAGTTTGTGGCTATCATGTGACGGTAAAACCACAAAACATATTATCTTTTGATCCATTTGCGACCATTGATGTAAAGGGTGTAGGTGAGCTTGTAAAAATAGCTGTCGAGAAAGGGAGAAAAACCAGGCCAGATATAAAGCTCGGTATATGTGGTGAGCATGGAGGCGATCCTCAAACCATTCACTTCTGCCATAATGTCGGCTTAACTTATGTAAGTTGCTCTCCATACAGGATCCCTGTTGCAAGACTTGCAGCGGCACAAGCTGTATTGAATGCAAAATTAGAAAAACATAAAAAATAAGTGGGTGAAAATGCACGAAAGGGTTGGGCAACCAACCCTTTTTTTATTTTAGATTAATTGGAAAATCTATAATTTTTTAGATTAATGAGACTGTTAGCTTATCAGTATTGAATAATTGTAAATATTGTTTTTGATGGGTGAAAATGCGCAGTTGATAGATTCTCTGAGTTGATTTGACATAATCTATAAATTTCTGTAAAGCAACAAGTATGCAAAAATATATAAAATATATTGTTTTAATCGGTCTGACATTAATATCCGGATGTATAAATGTTAAAGAGGACATAGTTCTTAATCTAAACGGCTCCGGAAGTATGCATCTTGCTTACTATATACCAGAGGCACTTATGAAAGATCAGAACAGTCTCCGCAATGCTATGGCACAAACAGGCATTGAATTTCCCTTGTCTACGAAAGATTTCAATAATCAATTTGCGGGCCTCCAAGGTGTAAAGGTTAATAGTGTAAAGGCATTTACAGACAAAGAATATTATATAATTGACGGAAGGATAAAATTTACCAACATCAATAATCTGCAGATGAGCAATATCCACTTCAACCTTAAAAAGGTTAATAAGGACAATGAATTAATAATTTCTTTAATCAATTCTATGAATAAAAAACGTGAACAAACCTCCGGGACAAAAATAAATTATGAAAATATACTGAAAGGCACTCTTGCTAATTATGGCATAAAATTCGATGTTAGCTTTCCTACTAAGGTGATCTCGGCCAATGGTAATATACAGAACAGGGATGTCAAATGGGATGTGCCGATGAATGTGTTTTTAAAAAGTCAGGCAAAAGAAATGGAGTTAAGAGCTGTTTATAGCGGTAACCCTACATTACTTGATAGAATAAAGGATTTTTTTAGATAATGAAGGCACTTATACTGAGCGGTGGTAAAGGAACGCGTCTAAGACCCATTACTAATACAGGGGCAAAACAGCTTATTCCTGTTGCGAATAAGCCTATACTTTTTTATGCGATAGAGGCTATAAGAGATGCAGGTATAAAAGATATCGGTATAATTGTAGGGGACACGGCTGAAGAGGTCAAGAATGCCGTAGCGGACGGCAGGAAATTCGGCGTAAAGGTAACATATATACAACAGGATGAACCACTTGGGCTGGCACACGCAGTTCTTATAGCAAAGGATTTTCTTAAAGACGATGCATTCGTTATGTATCTCGGAGATAACCTTATCAAAAGCGGTATTACAAACCTTATTGAACAGTTCAAACAACAATCTCCTAATTCACAAATATTGCTTGCCCATGTAAAAAATCCAAACCAGTTCGGTGTCGCAGAGCTCAAAGACTCAAAGGTCATAAGACTTGTAGAAAAACCCCAAAGGCCCAAAAGTGATCTTGCATTGGTTGGTGTTTATATGTTCGATAAAAACATCCATACAGCGGTTAGAGCAATAAAACCGTCGAAACGAGGCGAACTTGAGATTACGGATGCAATCCAATGGCTTATAGACAACAATTTCAAAGTACTGCCTCATATTGTAACAGGATGGTGGAAGGATACAGGCAAGCTCGAAGATATGCTTGAGGCAAACAGGATGATGCTCGATCTCTATGAAACGGATATAAAAGGCGATGTTGATGGGCAATCACGTGTGGAGTTTAAGGTTGTTATAGAAAAGGGTGTCATTGTAAAAAATTCTACAATCAGAGGGCCAGCCGCTATCGGTAGTGGTGCAAAGATTATAAATTCATACATCGGGCCTTTTACATCCATATCGTCCGGTACACAGGTTATAAATAGCGAGATAGAACACAGCATAATCCTTGAGAACTGTCTTATAGAGGATGTTGGTATAAAAATAGAAGACAGCCTTGTTGGCAGGAATGTCGAGGTAAGGAAACTTAATGAAAAGCCAAAGGTCTATCGTTTGCTGCTCGGAGACAACAGCAAGGTTGGACTTCCGTAGTAAGTTTTGAATTGCATAGTTTATGAATTGAGGAGTTGGAGATAATCCGGTTGGAGGTGCAAAAATGATAGATGGCGTTAAAATCAAAAACTTAAAGGTTATATGTGATGAGCGCGGTAGACTTATGGAGATACTTCGTTCCGATGATGAACTTTTTACAAAATTCGGACAGGTGTATATGACAACAGCATATCCAGGAGTCGTGAAGGCATGGCATTACCATAAATATCAAACGGATAATATGAGCGTGGTAAAAGGTATGATGAAGATCGTACTATATGATGACAGAGAAGGTTCAAAAACAAAAGGAGAAGTAAACCAGTTTTTCGTAGGCGAGCATAATCCCATACTCGTTTCCATACCTGAAATGGTTTATCATGGGTTCAAGTGTATAAGTGATACAGAGGCAATTGTTATCAATATACCAACGAACATATTTAATTATAAACAGCCTGATGAATACAGGATCGATCCTCACAAAAATGATATACCGTATGACTGGTCCAGAAAGGATGGATAATTAAGACATATAATGAAGCTACTTGTTACCGGTGGTGCTGGATTTATAGGCTCTAATTTTATACTCTATATGCTGGATCACCATCAAGGTTATGACATTATTAATCTTGATAAGCTTACCTATGCAGGTAATCTCGAGAATCTTAAGTCTGCCGCGGACAATAAACATTATTCCTTTGTAAAGGGAGATATAGCCGATGCAAAGCTTGTCAGTGATATAATGGATAAAGGAATAGACGCAGTAATAAACTTTGCTGCAGAGTCACACGTGGACAGGAGCATACTTGACCCTGCATCCTTCATAAAGACCAATGTGCTGGGCACACAGATACTGCTTGATATTGCAAAGGAAAAGCATATCCCGCGGTTCGTCCAGATCTCGACAGACGAAGTTTATGGGTCACTTGGCGCAGCAGGCAGGTTTACAGAGACAACGTGTCTTCATCCAAATAGTCCTTACTCTGCAAGTAAGGCCTCTGCTGATATGATTGCGCTTGCCTATTATGTAACCTTTCATACGCCTGTCTTGATAACGAGAACATCGAATAATTATGGTCCATATCAGTTTCCGGAGAAGCTTCTTCCTCTTGCAATCACGAACCTGATCGAGGGAAAACAGGTCCCAATATATGGAGATGGATTGAATGTAAGGGATTGGATCTTCGTTATGGATAATGCAGAGGCGATAGATATGGTTTTGCATAAGGGCAAAGAAGGCGAGGTTTACAATATCGGAGCAGGATATGAGAGTACAAATATATCCTTAATCAAGACTATCGTAAAGCTCATGGACAAACCTGAATCGCTGATAACCTACGTTAAAGACAGACCGGGTCACGATAAAAGATACGCCATAGATCCCTCGAAGATTATGACTCAGCTCGGTTGGTCTACTCACACCTCGCTTGAAAAGGGATTGGCAATAACTGTAGACTGGTATTTAAGCAATATGGATTGGTGGAAAAGGGTTAAGTCAGGCGAGTATCTAAACTACTATGAGCAAAACTATTCGACAAAAGGATTGCAGACAGAGCAAAGATGGTAGCCGCTAAGGTTGTTATTATAGGTGCCGGTGGTATGCTTGCCACAGCATTGGAACAGGTACTGAACCATACATCGAGCTTGACAGCTGTTCCAGAAAGCCAGCTTGATATAACCGATAAGGATGCTGTTATCGGCTTGATCAAGGAAACAAAACCTGATGTCATTATCAATGCAGCAGCCTATACGGCTGTTGATAACTGTGAGACAGATAAAGCAAAAGCGATGCTGGTAAATGGTACTGCGGTAGGTTATCTTGCACAGGCCACAAAGATGGCTGGTGCAAAACTTATCCATATTAGCACCGATTATATTTTTGATGGAGAGAAGGAGGGTCCATACACAGAGGATGATAAGCCAAACCCCATTTCGATATACGGTCAATCCAAGCTTCTGGGGGAACAGGAACTTTTACGCTTTACGCAAAATTATATAATTATAAGAACACAATGGTTGTACGGAAAAAATGGTAAAAATTTTGTTGATACAATTGTTCAACTTGCGCAGGAAAAAGATGAGTTAAATGTTGTTGATGACCAGTACGGTAGCCCGACTTATACAAAGGATCTTGCCGCTGTTATTCAGTGGTTTGTGGAACACATTGACATCGATAGCCGGATATTCAATTTTTCAAACGAAGGTATTGTTTCATGGTTTGGATTTGCGCGTGAAATATTAAAACTGGCGGGCATAAAAACAAAGATTATACCTGTTGATTCCAGTGAATTTCCAAGGCCTGCCAAAAGACCTCACAATTCTGCACTGGACAAAACAGCAATCAAAAAACTTACAGGGATTGACATAAGACCATGGTATGATGCACTGTATGAATACATGAAAAATACGGGGAAAATAAGATAATATAGAATTCGATATTAAATATTAAAAATTAAAGATGAGAGATTCAGAACTAAACATTCATGGGGGATTAGTATGAAGTTGACTGTTATAGGAACGGGCTATGTAGGGCTTGTTACAGGTACGTGTTTTGCCGACAGCGGTAACGATGTTATCTGTATGGATATCGATAAAAAAAAGATCGATTCCCTTAAAAAGGGTATTGTTCCGATATACGAGCCTGGCTTGAAAGAACTTATACAAAAGAATCATAATGAAGGTAGATTAGAATTTACGACTGATATTAAGAATGCTGTCCGCAGCTCAAGTATTATATTTATCGCGGTTGGTACACCTCCTAACCATAACGGATCAACAGACCTAAGTGCAGTAAAAAAGGTTGCGAGAGATATCGGAAGGTATATGAATGAACATAAGATTATTGTTACAAAAAGCACGGTTCCTGTAGGAACTGCCGATGTGATCAAGAAAATTATAGCCAAAGAAACGAGCCTTCAATTTGATATTGCTTCAAATCCGGAATTTTTAAAAGAAGGTGCTGCAATAGATGATTTTATGAAACCCGATCGCGTTGTTCTGGGCGTAGAAAATGAAAAGACAGGCGCTATTTTACGATCACTTTACGAACCATTCACACGCACAGGAAATCCAATTATTGTTACCGATATAAAAAGCTCTGAAATGATAAAGTATGCTGCAAATGCAATGCTGGCAACAAAGATCTCATTTATAAATGAAATTGCGAATCTGTGTACCATTACAGGTGCAAACATCGACGATGTGAGAAAGGGTATAGGCTATGACAATCGTATAGGCCACCTTTTCCTCTTTCCCGGGGTAGGATACGGAGGATCGTGTTTTCCTAAGGATGTAAAGAGTGTAATACATATCGGAAAACGATATGGGTATAACATGGATTTATTATCCGCGGTTGATCTCGTGAATAACAACCAAAAGGCTTTGATGCCCATTATGATAAAGAGGCATTTTAAAGGTAAGTTGAAGGGCAAGCGGCTGGCTATATGGGGGCTTGCATTTAAGCCAAAGACAGACGATATACGGGAGGCACCATCCATTGTCATTATAGATGCTCTGTTAAGGGCAGGAGCATTCGTTGTAGCCCATGATCCGGAGGCAATTCAGAATATAAAGGCTATATTTGGCAATCGGATTAAGTTTGCTGGGGATATGTACACCGCTCTCAAAGATGCAGATGGGCTTGTGCTCGTTACAGAGTGGAATGAGTACAGGAAGCCCGATTTTGAAAGGATGTTAGGATTGATGAAGGGGAAGGTTATCTTTGATGGAAGGAATATCTTTGACAAACGACAGCTCTTGGACCTTGGTTTTGAATATTATGGTATAGGAAGGTAGGTTAACTTGAATAAAAAGATTGTAATAACGGGTGGCGCCGGATTTATAGGTTCACATTTATGCGAATATTTCCTTGAAAAGTCTTATGATGTGTTTTGCGTGGATAATCTGATAACAGGCTCTTTGGACAATATATCGCATTTGTTTGGTATAAAGGAATTTGTTTTTATGAATCATGATATTGCAAATTATATACATATTCCCGGCAAGATAGATTATGTACTTAACTTTGCATCGCCGGCAAGCCCCATTGATTATCTTGAACATCCGATAGAAACGTTGAAAGTCGGCTCCATCGGAACCCATAAATCTATAGGTCTTGCAAAGGATAAAGGTGCACGATATTTTCTTGCCTCAACATCCGAGGTCTATGGGGATCCCATCGTCAACCCGCAGCCGGAAACATACTGGGGAAATGTTAATTCTGTGGGGCCTCGCAGTGTGTATGATGAGGCCAAGCGTTTCGCGGAGGCGATGACCATGGCTTACCACAGGTTTCATAATGTCGACGTAAGGATTGTAAGGATTTTTAACACATACGGTCCCCGTATGCGTCTGAACGATGGACGTGTTGTACCTAATTTCGTTATGCAGGCACTGCACAACGAACCTTTGACCGTTTATGGCAACGGTTCTCAGACAAGAAGTTTTTGCTATGTTTCCGATCTGGTTGAAGGTATATACAGGCTTTTGATGTCTGATTATGTCGGTCCGGTAAATCTCGGTAATCCTGAGGAATGGAAGATTATTGATTTTGCAAAATATATCATAGAGCTTTCAGGATCAAAAAGTAAGATCGCATATAAGCCTTTGCCGCAGGACGATCCAAAACAGAGAAAACCTGATATAACGCTCGCAAAGAAGCTGCTGGGTTGGGAGCCGAAGGTTAAGCTGGACGAAGGATTGACAAAGACACTCGATTACTTCATCAAGAAGAAATAGCAACAATTCAACATTTAAGCCCTTGTTACCCTAAGATATTTTACTGTTTTATCGTTATCAAGTTGCTCATGTTCCGAGCAACTCCATGATATTAATCAGTTCCTTTTTAACGGGCTTTACCTTGCTTATAGCCTCTTCAAAAGCTGTAAAGTTAATGTCGTCCTTTATGAGTCCTACCATCTTTCCGCTGCCGCCTTTGTTCAGAAAATCGACTGCAAAGTATCCGAACTGCGAGGCTATCAATCTGTCAAAAACACTCGGAGATCCGCCCCTCTGAATATGGCCGAGCACTGTTACCCTTGTTTCGAACCCTATTTCATCTCTGAGTTCCTTTTCTATCTGATAAGCGCTTGTAGCTCCCTCTGCGACAATGATAATGCTATTGGAACGTTTTTCTTCATATCGTTTCCTTAATTTTTCGGATATCGCTTTTATGTCATACGGTACCTCAGGCACGATTGCAAACTCTGCCCCGCTTGCCATCGCGGACATAACCGCAAGGTATCCTGATTCCCTTCCCATTACCTCTACGATAAAAGCCCTGTCATGTGATGAAGCCGTATCTTTGATCTTATCAACGGCCTGAACAATGGTATTTAACGCCGTATCGACGCCTATTGCCATATCAGTGCCGAAAAGATCATTATCAATGGAACCCGGTATTCCCACAGTTGTCACTCCAAGTTCATGCAGTTTCAAAGCACCTGTCAAAGAGCCGTTACCTCCTATTATGATAAGGGCATCAATACCATTTTTCTTAACAATATCTGCTGCCTTTTTTCTGCCTTCTTCAAGGAAGAACTCTTTGGAACGTGCAGTTTGCAGTATTGTACCTCCAAACTGAAGAATACCGCTTACAGATTTCGAATCGAGTTTCTGAAATTCCTCATTGATTAAACCTGAATATCCTCTGTGTATGCCTATAACCTCCCAGCCAAGCGCAAGTGCTGCCCTTACACTTGCCCGGATAGCACAATTCATACCCGGTGAATCTCCACCACTTGTCAGAATTCCTATTCTTTTCATAAAGAGAATCTCCTTTGATTTACATATATTTTAAAACAAACTATATTACAAACAATATTTTAATTATAATATCTTAGTTATGTGTGGGCAATACCCCAGCATATTTTTCCACGGCAAATTTTCTAACGTGGTTGACAAGCATTCGATCTCTTTTATATTGTTTATTCATGTATGATTTAGAAGAAATGAGAATGTATCTAAAAGATGTGGAAATTATAGCAACCGATGTGGATGATACTCTTACGATAAATGGCATCCTTACATCGGATGTTATAAAAGCCATTGAATATTTGAACAATGCAGGTAAGAAGGTTATACTTGTTACTGGAAGGTCAGGCGGTGCATGTACGACACTTTCGCAATATCTTCTGGTTGAAATGGTTATTGCAGAGAATGGAGGAGTTGTTATAAAAAATCATGATATAAAAACCATTAACCTTCCGGCAAATCATACCGCAATGCTGCACAAATGTTTCGACAGTATACAAAAAAAGTTTCCCCATATAAAACAGGCTCAGGACAATCCCTTCAGACTTACTGATTTATCAATAGACAACCGTTCGATCCAGCAAACGGATTTAAACACCATAAAAGATATTGCTGTGTCTTTTGGATTTTCGATAGTAATAAGTTCCGTCCAGACACATATTCTTTCACCTCTTTGCAGCAAGGGTGGTACATTAAAATCACTAATCAATGATAGGAAAACAGTTACCATAGGAGATTCTGCCAATGATGAATCTATGTTCGACCCGGAGTTATTTCCATTGTCTGTCGGTGTCGCAAATATTAAGGATTATCTCGGCATGATTAAATATAAACCGAGGTGGATTATGTCAAAAAAGCAAGGATATGGTTTCATTGAGTTTGTAGACATATTAAAATCAACAATTTATTTAAATACTTGACATTTAAAATCCAATATTATAACCATAGAATATATTTAAGGGAGGGAGAAATGAAGCGATCAATTTTTTTAACGATAATAGTAAGTTTGTTGCTAACAGGTAATGTGTTGGCTGCTATGCCATCAGATAGTGGAGGGAGCGGACTTGTTGCGACAAGAACCCCTGATGTTTTATCAAGTAATGCGTGGAATGTAAGTGCCTTTTTAGGCTACACGGCACATTATGCTCCGTCAGATTATGGATATCCAGCAGGTTACAATAGGGATTGGGCTGATACGAGTATTTCAGGCATTTTTAACTACGGTTTTTTAGATAATTTGGAGGCGGGTATTGTATTTCCTGTTGATGTAAGCGGTGGACCAAAATTAAACAGTGGCATTCAAAATATAGATGTACTCGGCAAGTACAGATTCTTAAACGGAGAAACAACACCAATATCTTTAGCTGCTACATTAGTTTTGGGAGCTCCTTCCGCAAGTTCAAGCGAAGTTCTCGGAAGCGGACATGTCAATGTGGGTATAGAAGCTGATTTTGGATACAACATAGGTGGAAGCGAAAGAAATATACTTTATTGGGATGTTGGATTTAAACAGGGCGATTATTTTGATAAGGCACAGCCAGCGAAAGGATATCAGTATGTTCCGATAGTTCTGGCTTCGTTAAGTTATGAGTACGCTATTTTGCTCGAGAAAGCATACCTGAGTGTAGAATTAGTTGGACAATCGGCAAATATAGGTGGTAGTGGAAATTATAGTTCAACTGAGATACTCCCTGTTGGAGATGAGGATTTATATGGGTTAGTTGGCATTCGGTATCTTCCAACGAGGTTTATAGCCTTGACGATAGCTGGCGGAGGAGGATTGCCTGACCCAGTCAGAACGGATACCAATTATCTTGCCACAATAGGTATTTCGTATTTATTTAACGAAACTAAAACCTCAGGAAGTGGCTTCGTGTACAAAAAGGCATCGTTACCGAAGCCTGAGAAGCCGGCTGGCATTGCTAATGAACCAAAGGTTGTTGTTGTGAATGGTTGCTCCTCGGGGGATAAATCCCAATTCTTTGCACAGAAAATAAAATCATCGGGTTTTAATGTTATAGAAGTGGGCAGAGCACCTAAACTTAATTATAATGACTCTGTTGTTATATTTAGTGACCCGTATTACAGCCAGGCAGTGAATATTCTACATTTGATTCCCGGAAGTGAAAAATTGGCAAAATCGAAAGTAAAAAATCCTGCTTATGATATATATGTTGTAATAGGATGCAGTGGTGTTGCAAACGCAAAATAAATAATCTATAAGAAATAGAAAAAGAAGAAACAGCAAGAGAAAAACTTTACTTTTTAAAAATAGTGTTTACAATATACTTTAACGCAGAAAGGCGGAAAGCCTTTTAATCAAAAGTAAATGTTACACCCTTGTAAAAACATTATGTAAAAAGGTAGATACAATTGAATCTAAAAGAACTCAAAACAAAATCCATAGCGGAACTTGCCAACATAGCTAAGGAACTAAACGTAGAAAATGCAATGAGTATGCGCAGGCAGGAGCTTATATTCGGTATACTCAAGGCACAGAGTGCTAACAACGGTATTATATATGGGGAAGGTGTACTTGAAATACTCCCTGATGGATACGGATTTTTAAGATCCTCGGATTATAATTATTTACCGGGTCCAGATGATATATATGTTTCGCCGTCACAGATAAGGAAATTCGGTATCAGAACGGGTGATGTGGTAACAGGGCAGATACGACAACCCAAGGAAGGTGAAAAATATTTTGCACTTGTAAAGGTTGAAAGTATAAACAACGATGATCCAGAGGTTGCAAGAAACAAGATCCTTTTCGATAACCTTACCCCTCTTTATCCGGAAGAAAAATTTAAGCTTGAATACAATCATTCCGAACTTTCGACGCGGATTATAGATCTTCTCGCTCCAATAGGAAAGGGACAGCGTGGACTTATAGTAGCACAACCAAGAACGGGTAAAACTATTCTTTTACAGCACATAGCAAACGCTATTATCAAAAATCACCCCGAGGTTCATCTGATAGTACTCCTGATAGATGAAAGACCCGAAGAGGTTACAGATATGCAGAGGTCCGTTAAGGGTGAAGTCATAAGTTCTACTTTTGATGAGCCTGCACAGAGGCATGTTCAGGTTGCCGATATGGTTCTTGAAAAAGCAAAAAGACTTGTAGAACACGGACATGATGTTGTTATACTGCTTGACAGTATAACCAGACTTGCAAGAGCACATAATACAATTGTTCCAGCAAGTGGTAAGGTTTTGTCTGGTGGTGTGGATGCAAATGCACTGCAGAGACCAAAGAGGTTTTTTGGTGCAGCAAGGAATATAGAAGAAGGGGGCAGTCTTACTATTATGGCTACAGCACTTATAGATACGGGTAGCCGCATGGATGAGGTAATTTTTGAGGAGTTCAAAGGTACAGGTAATATGGAGATCGTTCTGGATAGGAGGCTCGCCGATAAAAGAGTTTTTCCTGCAATGGATATCAGCAAATCCGGAACAAGAAAGGAAGAACTTTTAATAGATAAAAATGTTATCAATAAACTGTGGGTGTTGAGAAAAGTCTTGCAGCCCATGGGTGTTGTAGAAGCTATGGAGTTCTTGATAGAGAAGATGTCAAAAACAAAAACGAATAAGGAATTCCTTGACTCAATGAACAAAGTTGATCTTGATTAGAAAATCGGAGGTAAAATGAAAAAAGGTATACATCCTAACTATGTAAAAGCTACGATAAAATGTGCATGCGGAAATGTTATAGAAACACGATCGACGAAGGGCGATTATACAGTGGAGATATGTTCTAACTGTCATCCGTTTTTCACTGGTAAACAAAAATTTGTTGATTCTGCAGGTATGGTCGAGAAGTTCCAAAGGAAGTACAGCAAAAAAACCGACAAAAAAGTATCGAAAATAAACTAAGCTATATACTCATATAAGCAAGATATGATTCCGGGTGATGAGGTATATGGCTATTGGAAAACTTAAACTTGTACGATCGACGGAGCCCGAGATTTTCGAGAAATCAAATCCATCATGTATCATTGATTCATTGAGAACGCATCATTTTTGTCTGCGACAAATTAAAGAATTATGCCCCTTTATAAAGGCTTGAGATATGTTTGAGAATATCGAAAAGGTTTTACAGCGATATAACCAGCTAAGCTCTTTATTAACCGAGCCGGAAGTTTTTAATGATCCGAAAACATACACCAGATATATCAAAGAAAAAAATGAGATAGAACCTCTCGCATTGGCGTATCAAACATATAAAGAATTAGAAAAGAATATAGAATCTACAAAACAATTACTCAATACAGGTGATGATGACATAAAACTCCTTGCAAAGGAGGAACTTCAATCTTTAGAGAAACAGAGAGAATCAGTTGAAAATAAGATCAAAGAGTTGATCCTGACTAAAGATCCTCTGGATTCCAAAAATGTATTGCTCGAGATACGTGCAGGTGCGGGTGGTGAAGAATCAGCTCTTTTTGCAGGGGATTTGTTAAAAATGTATCTAAAATATGCAGAAAAGAAGAAATGGCATACAGAAATTTTAAGTGAGAATACAACGGGCATGGGTGGGTATAAAGAGGTTATCGTACTTATAGAGGGAGAAAAAGTTTACAGTAGATTAAAATTTGAAAGCGGTGTTCATAGGGTTCAAAGGGTCCCGAAAACAGAGGCAAGTGGAAGAATACACACCTCGACTGCAACAGTGGCAATACTACCCGAGGCCGATGATGTGGAAATCGATGTTAAAACGGATGATTTAAAGATAGATACGTTCCGGGCAGGAGGTCACGGTGGTCAGAATGTGAATAAACTCGAAACAGCCATAAGGATAACACATATACCAACTGGTATGGTTGTCGTATGTCAGGATGAACGTTCTCAGTACCAGAACAGAATAAAGGCAATGAAGATAATAAAGTCGCGGTTGCTGACCATGAACATAGAAAAGCAAACATCTGAAAGGGCACTGGATAGAAAGAATCAGGTTGGTACCGGGGATCGCAGTGAAAAGATAAGAACATATAATTTTCCTCAAAACAGGGTTACGGATCACCGAATCAATTATACAGTTTATGCTTTAAACTCGGTTCTATCAGGAGAAATCGACGAGTTTATAGATGCACTTACCGCGTTCTACCGGGCAAATGAGCTTGCAAACGCAATCTCCTCAAAATAAAGTATGCCCCGATTGATCGACATGTATGAATGGATAAAAACTTTCACACACGTTAAAAACATACGCATCGCATTAACAGAAACAAATAGTATAATCTCGAGCATAACAGGCATATCGAGAGAACAACTGCTCATACGGGGAGACATTGTTTTATCAAACACCGATGTTAGAAAGATCCAAAATGCCGTGAAAAAGCGTGCGTCTCATTATCCTCTACAATACATTATTGGTTCTGTACAATTTATGGGGATAGATTTTCTTATCACCCCGTGTGTGTTGATCCCAAGGCCTGAAACAGAATTGCTTGTGGAGACGGCTTTAAAGTATATAGCAGAGCTTAAATACAAGACTATTCTCGACCTCGGCTGCGGCAGCGGGGTTGTAGGATTAAGCATAGCAAGTATAGATAAAAATACATTTGTGAGTTTGAGTGATAGTTCCGCCAGGGCTATAAATCTGACAAAGAAAAACAGCAGCAGGCTCGGCCTTACAGAAAGGATAAAATTTTATACAGGGGATTTATTTTCTAAGATTCCCTTATCGTCAAAATTCGATCTGATCATCTCGAATCCACCCTATGTACCTCACAAAAGGATACGGCATTTACAAAAAGAAGTATTGTACGAGCCGTTAAAAGCAATTGATGGTGGGGATAAGGGTTTAGAGGTTATCAGAAAGATTATTCAACAAGCCGGCAAATTTCTAAACGAGGATGGTATGCTTATAATAGAGCATGACGATACACATAAGAAATACCTGAAAACATTGTGAGGACTAAAACCTCGTTTCTATAAGAAAACTTAACGATATCAGATGGATCGTAGGATTGAGCGAATGAAAAAATTTCCTTATTGCATTTTTTGGGTTAAGCTAAATTGACTTTTCATATTTAATACCGTAGAAAAAACAGTAGTTTCGCGCTGAGTTTAGTAGGAGGGTAATAACGTTGCAAACAAATTCTCTTGCAAAGTTTCATGGCCCTGCAATTTACAATATTGTTCTTAGGAAGAGGTTGTTTCAGAGGCTTGAACAGGCAAGGAAGAAAAGGATTATCTGGGTCACAGGCCAGCCTGGCTCCGGCAAAACAACCCTTGTTGCAAGCTATATATCTGCACATAAGCTTCCCCATGCATGGTATTATATTGATAGGTCGGATCTTGATCTTGCGACCTTTTTCTATTACCTAAAGCTTCTTGTAAAAGAGATCGATGGCAAAAAAAGTGCGAGATTGCCTGCATTAACGCCAGAATACTTTCAGAACATACCTATCTTTGCACAGAGGTACTTTGAAAATATCTACCAAATTCTGCCTAAGGGTTTTGTCCTTGTGTTTGACAATTATCATTTGGTTAATCCGAATCCGTTGTTTCATACCATCATGTATGAGGCCTTGATAAGAGTGCCTGATCACAGTAATGTCGTATTGGTAAGCCGTACAGAACCTCCGGATACATTCTCAAGGCTTAGGGCAAACAGTATGATGGAGGTCGTTGACCATGCAATGATAAAGTTTACACCCGAGGAAACCGGCGAACTTATCAGGCTGCGCTCAGGCGAAAGCCATACGTATGATACGGTGAAAAGGCTATATGATTTGACAGACGGCTGGGCAGCTGGGATCATCCTTATGCTCGAGCAGTATAAAGATAGATTAGATGTTGTATCTCAGGGGGACTTCAAAGACTATCAGGCAATATTCGATTACTTTTCTGCTGAGATCTTTGACCGGTTGACGCCGGACATGCAAGATTTTCTTATGAAGACAAGCCTTTTTTCTTACATGACAGAGGATATGGCAAACAGGATAACCAAGAGAGACGACGCAGAGAGCGTATTGAACGGTCTTGTGAAATCCCAGTATTTTACCATTAAACATCAGGATAACACATATACGTATCATGACATGTTCAGGGAGTTTCTAATGATGCGTGCGAAAATGTATTTTACAGAAACAGAGCTTCAGCACTTGTATAAACAGTCAGCGATGATTTTGAGGGAAAATGGTAAGATTGAAGATGCTGTAGAGCTTTATAAAAAGGCCGGGAGCGTGAAGGATATTCAAGATATTATTATGGAGCATGCACAGGTATTTATAGAACAAGGAAGGAATAAAGTACTGGAGGCATGGATAAAAAGCCTACCTGAAGATATCTTGAATCAAGACCCATGGCTTTTATACTGGCTTGGAGAAGCAATAGCGGTTTTTAATCCTGTTGAAGGCAGGTCGTACTTTGAAAAATCATTTAAGGGGTTTATAATTGATACGCATAACCCTTATCACACAATGCATAAAAAGGCTTTTTTATCCGATGGTGTATACCTGTCCTGGTGCGGAATTGTTGAAACATTCTTCTATGAATTTGGTAATTATAAGCGTACAGAAAAATGGATTTTTGCAATGGAAAAAATTATCGCTACCTACCCGAAATTTCCTTCAAAGGATCTTAAAGCCAGGGTATTAAGCTTGATGGTTCAGTTACTTACGTTTCAGAAATCAGAACATCCAAAGATTAAAACATGGGCGGAACAGGCACTATCGCTTTTGGAATATATCAAGAATCCAAACGTACGCATATATTACCTTTCATATATAGCAAATTATTATTCATGGACAGGTAACATTGTTAAATTCGATTTGCTTATTAATATAATGAAATCGATAGAAAGTCCTAAATTCTTATCTATAAAGACGAGGCTTCTTTACAATATGTTTATTGCTGTACATGCACGCCACCTTTCCCTAAAGGAGACTTGCTTGAACGCTGTTAGTGAATCGCTCGCTATAGCTGATACGTATGGGGTACATTGTTTTGATCATCTTATAATGGCACAGGCAGTATACCTATTATTCGGTACTGGCGATACAGCAAAAATAGAAGAATTTCTGAGTATGATGGGGCCGAAGATTAACCAATCAAGCTTGCTTGAGGTAATCCAGTATACAGCCATGCTTGGATGGCTTGATAAGATAAACGGCGATATACAAAATGCAAAAGAGAAACTTCAACATTCTTTAAAGCTATCATTGAAGATGGGCTCACCTTTTCCAGAGGCCCTAATCCGTATTGCACTTGCTGAGGTATGTTATATGCAGTGTGATTATACTATGGCAGCTAAGCATCTTAATCGTGCGCTCTTTCTCGGCAAAAAAATGAAAAGTCATATGCTGGAATATCTGTCTTCTCTTTTAAAGATATCCTGGTTTCTTGATAATAATGTTTTTCATAATGAAGAGAAAGGGTTAAAGCTATTAAGAATGACGATGGCACTTGGCAAAAAATATGACATTATAAATACTTTTTTGGAAACAAGACGGATAAGGACACTGCTGTGTATGAAATCATTGGAAGAAGGAATCGAAGTTCAGTATGTCCATAAGCTTATTAAAAGGCTTGAATTGATACCGGATGGATCCTCCATGAAATTTGCACAGTGGCCATGGGCATTCAAAATTTACGCGCTTGGCAGCTTTAAGATCCTCCATGATGACGCTCCGATTAAGCTTTCCAAAAAAGCCCAGCTCAAGCCCATTGAGCTGCTGCAGTTTCTTGTTGTCAACCACGATAAACCGGTTGAGCTTGATCATATCAGCGGAGTGTTGTGGCCTGATGCACCCGGGGATTATGCACATCAGACGTTGGATACAACCATCCACAGGCTTAGAAAGCTGCTCGGATCAAACGATGCTGTTATAGCGGAGGCAGGCAGGCTTATGCTGAATCCGAAGATGTGCTGGGTTGATGTACAGGCTTTTGACTATTTGTTCGACAGTGTAAATGTTTTTTTAGAAGATAAAGACCGGATTCCCATGCATCAATTAAAGGGAAGGCTATCCAAAGTGCGTAATGGCAGAAAAGTACAAGACATAAAGCAAAAGGCAAAGGATTATCAAATCAAAAAGCTGGAGCAGCAAATCTTTACCCTCTACAAGGGAGATTTTTTCTCACAAGAATCCCTTCCATCATGGGCCATAAGTTTTCGGGATAGTCTTCATGACCGGTTTATTCGTTTTGTAGAAATACTCGGCGCTTATTATAGGGATAGCGGAGATTTTAATCACGCAATCCAAATTTATAAAAAGGGATTGGAAATAGATAATCAAGTAGAATCCTTTTATCAGCAACTTATGATGATGTATAAATATTTGGGCCGCTGTGCCGAGGCTGCCACTATTTATAGACGATGCAAGGTAATCTTATCTCAGACCCTTGGCATAGAGCCTTCGGATAAAACCAAAGAAATATATAGAGATATTAAATCCCCCATATCGATAAAGTGATTTGTATAGACGGATATAAAACCCGCCTCTACTATAACTTATGCTGCCGCTCGTTATGTTATTTCATGCAATTGACATACATACATATTAAAGGTAATATAATAATCATGTCATGACTATAAAAAAAATCTCAAGATATGAAATAGAAAAAGAAATTGGTAGGGGCGCGATGGGTGTAGTTTATCTTGCACACGATCCTATTATTAAAAGGAAGGTTGCGCTTAAAACTATAGATATAGCCAGTTCTCTCGATAATACAAAAAGAGAAGAATTAACAAAAAGAATGCTTACGGAGGTAAGATCTGCCGGTAGATTGAATCATCAGAACATAGTTACGATATATGATTATGGTGAAGACATTCTCCCGTTTGTAGTCATGGAGTATGTTGAAGGTGAATCATTGGAATCCTTGAGGAAGAAAAAAGGAAAATTCAGTATGGACGAACTATATCCTATTGTAAAAGGCGTAGCAAGCGGTATTGATTATGCCCATTCTATGGGTATTGTGCACAGGGATATAAAACCCGACAATATATTGCTCACAAAAGATTATGTTCCAAAAATAACGGATTTTGGTATTGCGAGATTACTTGATACATCCTCTACTCAGGATTCGGGCATCATAGGTTCACCTTCGTATATGTCCCCTGAACAGATACTTGGCGGGCCCATTGATTCTACCACGGACATCTTCTCACTTGGAGTACTGATATACTATCTCATAGCAGGCGAAAAGCCATTTTATGGCAATACTCCGCATGCAGTGACCTATAAAATATTAAACGAAGAGCCAAATCCGCCCAGCTTCTATAATCCAGCATTGACGCTTCATGTTGACGGTGTCTTACGAAGGACACTTTCCAAGAAACCCGAAGAGCGGTATAGAAAGGCCAGTGATGTGGTCGAATCTCTCATAAGGGCACATGCAAAACCACAGGAAAGAGTAGATGATGCTATGAAGAATACGCCATCGGCAAAAAGGAATATCCTTTCAGAAATTTCACATGTTGATACCATTATCGAAGAAGCAACAACAAATCTTAGAAAGCATGCCTTTAATAAAATACAAAAGAGGTGATTTATATGCAGTTAAAGTGTCCTTATTGCGGTAACAGTTTCGACATAGACAATTTTGACAAACAAAACATTATTTGTCCATCGTGTAAACGTAAAATATTATCCGAATCTTTGTCCAATACCACCCTCATGGGTATCAATAATGCATCGCAGCAAATTCCCGATGGGTTGCGGGTTTCTTTAACAGTGCTTGAAGGTAAGGATATCGGTAAAACCGTTCTGGTAGATAAACCCAACTTTACCATAGGCCGCGAAAATGCGGATATGACTTTGAACGATGTTCAGGCATCGAGAAAACATGCTGTCCTACAACTTCATGACAGGAGAATCGTTCTTAAAGACCTTGACAGTACAAATGGAACATTTATAGGTACAAGGCAGATAAAAGAGGAAGAATTGAAACATCTGGATGAGATTTCCATAGGGAATACAAGGTTGCTCATAACAATATTCGAAACCCCTGATACAGTGCCAGAAGGTTCAAGTGGGACCATCCTCCTGAAAGATGAGGTAGCTGCAGAAGGAACAACGCGCATTCAGAGACCGGATGATGTTGAATTCAAACTACCGTACAAACAAAAAATATATCTTGATATTATAGAAGGAATGCAAAAGGGTAGCATTTATGAATTTGCAACCGGTAGGGTAGTTATAGGAAGAACGGATGGCGATCTTATTATAGATGACGCTAACATTTCTAAAAAGCATGCAGTTATCGAAACGTGGTCAAGAGATACGTATTTCATCAGAGACCTTGCGAGCACAAATGGAACATATATCAATGGTCAGCGTATAACAACAACGAAGATAAAAAATGGTGACATCATAACTGTTGGTAATACCAAACTCAGACTAAGAGTGGAGAATGTGCGATAAGTAAATCATGCTGTTAGAAGATTCCGTTTTACTATAGTTGTGTTCGTGTAGTATACTTGACAATCCCAAAGAGATATTCAATAAGATTTATAACACTGTATCCAAGAGCAGGATTGCTTTATTCTCATACTGAAGTGGTAAAAAATCATAAAAGCGAGAACGGGCTGAATATTTTATGAATATAAGAGATATTCCGAGAGAAGGAAAAAAGTTAAATATTAAAAAAGACAACACATGGTTTATGGGCATGGTTGGTGATTCGAATATTGACGTGGATTCTATTTATGGTGACCTGACATCTAAAATCGATATAAACATGCAGTACACGGAATCTGTTGCCATAAGTGGCAGAGTGTATGCAGATGTTGTTCTGAGATGTGTAAAGTGCTTACAGTTATTTCATCAAGTTATTGACACTGATTTTTCTGTAGTGCTTGAGCCTTATGAGGCTTCAGCATCCACAAAACATGCTATAGTAAAAACAGAGCTTGAGGCTGAATTCTATGTTAATGACGAATTCGATCCTGAAACCATTGTTTTTGAACAGATAATGCTTAGGTTACCACTGTATCCTTTATGTAAATCTGATTGTAAAGGATTATGCCCGTACTGTGGTATTAATCTTAATGAAAATCCAGGACACAAATGTTATAAAAATATGGAAAACAATCCCTTAAGAAATCAATTAGAAAAGATAAAAAATATAACGAAGGAGTAAATATGGCACAGCCGAAGAGAAAACATTCGAAATCAAGGACAGGGAAAAGAAGGTCGAGCCACAAGCTGAGTGCCCCCTCGCTTGTTGCATGTCCAAGGTGTCACCAGCTTATGAAACCGCATCATATTTGTCCTACATGCGGTTATTATGCAGGTAAAGAAGAAGTAGAGGTAAAGGAAATATAAATAAGTATGAGAGTAGCGCTTGATGCTTTTGGCAGCGATCTCTGTCCCAGCGTAGAAATAAAAGCCGCGAATGAGGCGGTAAAACAAGGGATCGATGTAATACTCGTCGGGGACAAAAAGAAACTGATCGGAGTGAATGACAACGTTGAAGTTGTTCAGGCAGACGATGTTATTTCAATGGACGAATCTCCTGCAAATGTTTTAAGGAAAAAAAAAGATACATCCATGAGGGTGGCAATAGATCTTGTAGGCAGCGGTAAGGCAGATGCTGTTATAAGTGCCGGAAATTCTGGAGCGATGATGGCACTTTCAATGTTTGTACTTCACAAGCTGCCCGGAGTTTATAGACCCGCTATAGTTGGCGTACTTCCAAGTTATCGCGGCTATACGGTTTTTATAGACATGGGCGCAAACGTCGATTGCAAGCCTCATTACCTTCTCCAGTTCGCAATCATGGGAAGCGTTTATGCTAAAAAGCTTTTCAACCTTTCAAACCCATCAGTAGGGCTTCTCAGTAATGGCGAGGAAGAGGGAAAGGGCAATGAACTTACGTATCTTACAAACGAACTCCTGAAGAAGAGTTCTATAAACTATAAGGGGTTTGTAGAAGGTAAGGATATATATATGGGCGATATCGATGTAATCGTTGCCGATGGTTTTGTAGGCAACACGGTGCTGAAGGCAAGTGAAGGCATTGCAGAAATGATAACAAGAATTCTGAAGGATAGTTTTAAAGCATCGCCGATTAGTGTCATTGGCTATCTGTTTTCAAAAGGCACTATTAATAGATTGAAAAAACTCGTTGATTATGAGGAGTATGGAGGTGCGCCTCTTATAGGGATAAATGGACTCGCTGTCATAACGCATGGGCGTTCGAACGAGAAGGCGATACTAAATGCCATAAAATTGTCGAAAAAATTCTATGATACAAAACTAAACGATGCAATTATAAACGAACTGAATAACAATATTACGATTGCAGATAATTTGAATGAAAAGGTTTATGAAGAGGCAAAATAGATTTTTATGAAGATAGCATTTATGTTTCCAGGACAGGGTTCTCAGTTCGTAGGTATGGGTAGAGAACTCTATGATAAGTATGAAATCGTAAGGGAGTACTACGACAGGGCGGATAGAAAGCTCGGGATAGAGTTAAAAAGACTGATGTTCGAAGGGCCAAAAGAGGAACTAACGCTTACCTATAACGCACAGCCTGCAATACTGACTATGAGTGTTGCCGTTTGTAAACTCATTCAATCGAAGATCGGTATAGAACCTATTATGTGCATGGGACACAGTGTAGGCGAATACAGTGCTCTTACCGTTGCATCTGCAATGGAGTTCGAAGATGCCGTATATGCAGTCAGGAAAAGAGGTGAAGCCATGCAAACAGCTGTCAAACCTGGACAGGGAACAATGGCTGCTGTTTTAGGGGTTGACGAATCTAAGATAAAAGAAATTTTATCGCATGTTCAGGCCGATACCGGTGCAGTAGCAGAGGTAGCAAATTACAATAGTAATGACCAGATAGTCATATCCGGGCATACTGTTGCGGTGGATTATGCGATGGATCTGCTCCGTTCGCAGGGGGCAAGGTTTGTAAAAAAACTCGATGTAAGCGCTCCTTTTCATTCGAGCCTGATGGAACCATCTGTTTCCGAAATGAAGCAAGTATTGAATGGTATAAGATTTGGCAGCATGGTTTATCCTGTAATATTCAACGTAGATGCAACGGTACATCCATCGGAGGACATTGTAAATATGCTTTTAAAACAACTCGTAAGCCCTGTGAAATGGGTTGATTCTGTCATGTATGCTATTCAGCATGGCGTGGATACATTTATGGAGATAGGGCCTGGTAAGGTTTTAACAGGACTTGTTAAAAGAATAAACAATTCCGTAAGATTGTTTAATGTAAATGATCCTGCAACGCTTGAACAATTAAATGTACTTATACAGTAATTTATGAGTTATAATTTTTCAAATAAAATTGCCTTCGTGACAGGCGGGACAAGAGGTATAGGCAAGTCTATAACAGAAAGACTGCTAACCTACAATGCCACAGTCATTATTGCATACAGTACTTCTCAGAAGGATGCTGAAACGATGTGCAGAATGGCAGAGACAGAAGGTAAAAAATTATATGCGTTGAAGTGTAATGTTGCGGAGTCAACCGAGGTTAAAGCGGCCTTTGATTACATAGAGAAGAATTTCGCTCGTGTTGATTTTCTCGTTAACAATGCGGGTATTACAAACGATGGCCTTGTTGTGCGCATGAGTGATGAGCAGTGGTCGAGTGTTATCAATACCGACCTCAATGGAGTGTTTTACTGTACGAGATCAGCATTGAAGCTTATGTTGAAGCAGAAATACGGCAGGATTGTCAATATTTCATCTATTGTAGGTAAGATAGGCAATGCAGGGCAGGCAAATTATGCCGCTGCAAAGGCAGGCGTCATCGGGTTTTCGAAATCTGTTGCAAAAGAAATGGGCAGAAGAAATATACTGATTAATACTGTTGCTCCAGGTTATATTGAAACGGAAATGGTTTCTGGTATACCAGAAGCTACGAAGTCGCGCATGCTCGAAGCTGTACCGTTAGGACGGTATGGCAATACGTATGATGTAGCAAATGTTGTATGCTTTCTACTTTCTGATGATGCCGGATATATAAACGGATCTGTTATCGATGTTAACGGAGGCATGTATTAGGAATGAAATAAGAGGTTAAAGACTGGGTGAAAATTTGATATCATATATGTTAATTTAAAAAAGGAGGATACATTATGTCACTTGAAAAAAAAGTAAGGGAGCTTATAGCGGATCGCCTAAAATTAGATATTGAGCAGGTTCAGCCGAGTTCAAAATTTATAGAGGATCTTGGCGCGGATTCACTCGACATTGTTGAGATGATTATGCAGATGGAGGAAGACTTCGGCATAACAATACCGGATGAGGATGCGGAGAAGATAAAGACCGTAGGCGATGCTATAGCATATCTTAAATCTCAGGGCGTGAATGACTAAGAAAAGGGTTGTAATTACAGGGCTTGGGACTGTAAATCCACTTGCGAACGAGTTAGAGAAAACCTGGTCTGCTTTGTTAAATGGTGGATCAGGTATTGATCGTATAACACGTTTTGCTCCTGACCAGTACGAGGTACAGATAGCAGGGGAGGTTAAGGGTTTCAATCCCGAAGATTTTATAGAAAAAAGAGAAATAAAAAAGATGTCACTGTTCATACATTATGCAGT
>JABEBX010016008.1_pt1 | contig 87297 bp, 73 predicted proteins | sample 7245971 | NCBI WGS metagenome assembly JABEBX01 (sample SAMN14506365, study PRJNA622280) | hot springs metagenome | biome: hot spring [ENVO:00000051]|acidic hot spring [ENVO:00002120]; feature: spring [ENVO:00000027]|sediment [ENVO:00002007]; material: sediment environment [ENVO:01001048]... | reverse complement strand
CCGCGTCAGCCAGCTCGACATCGACTTTCTCTGCCCCCAGCACGGCGCCATCTACGCCGGGGAAAACGTCCAGCGCTTTTTGCACTGGTTCGACGCCTTGCCGGTGGGTACGGCCCTGTCTGCAATGCATGCGTAAAGGAGAAAGAACTGCCATGGCGACACCAGCATACCCCGAAGATCTGGAAAATTGCGCCGTTTCCGACAATCCCGAAGTCATCCGGAAGAAATATGCCGATCTTTGCATCTTGTGGGAGGCCATCAATCGTACCATGGCCATCGTCGAGTTCACCCCCGATGGGATTATTACGGCAGCCAATGGAAATTTCCTCACAGCGACCGGCTATACCATCGATGAATTACGCGGCCAGCATCATCGTATCCTCTGCGATCCTGTTTATGCCGCGAGTCCGGACTATGCCAGGTTCTGGGAACAACTGCGCGCGGGAAACGAGCAAAAAGGCATTTTTCAGAGAACCCGCAAAGACGGCAAGAGCATCTGGCTGGAAGCCGAATACACACCCATCAGAGGCGTGGATGGATCAGTCGAAAGGATCGTCAAAAATGCCCAGGATATTACCGCGCAAAAGGAATACGAAAAATCCCTGTCTGCGGTAAGCGTGGAACTGGAAGAAAAAACCAGGGAGGGTGGCCAGGCCATCCAGAACGTGGCGCGCCAAACTGCCCATGTATTGGACATCAACACCCAGTTCAGAAAGTCGCTGGAGAAGTTGGGCACGCAAACCATCGAAATCAACAACATCGTCAATACGATCCGGGAAATCGCCGCGCAAACCAATCTCCTGGCCCTCAATGCGGCCATCGAGGCGGCCCGTGCAGGAGAGCATGGACGGGGTTTCGCAGTCGTGGCCGACGAGGTGCGTAACCTGGCCAAAAGGGTACAGGACGCCACCCGGGAGATTCAGGAAAATACCCAGGGCATTAGCGTCGCCATGGGCGATATTGCCGAGAAATCCGGGGAAAACAATCATCTCATCGAGCAGGCCCAGGAATTGGTCAGTACGGCCAACCACAGCTTTACCGATATCAGCAAAGTCACCTCGGCTATCAAAAAACTGGTTTCTCGTCTGGAGATAGTATCATGAGCACCTTGCAGGAAGTGGATGAACGCTCCAAGCTTGCCGGCACCAACAAGTTTGAACTCCTGATTTTCCGTTTGGGAGTGGATACTCGCTCCAGCAGCCGCGAGCTTTTCGGTATCAACGTCTTCAAGGTGCGTGAGGCCCTGGTGATGCCGCCCATCACCCCGATGCCCGGCGCCCCACAGCATGTGCTGGGGGTAGCCAACATCCGCGGCCAGATCATCCCCGTCATCGACCTGCCCGCCGTGGTGGGATGCAAGCCGACGGGTCGCAACATTCTCCTCGTCACCGAGTATGAGCGGTCCATCCAGGGTTTTGCCGTGGAAGAAGTCGAAGAGATCATGCGCCTGGAGTGGAGCCAAGTGATGTCCGCCGAAGGGGCGGCCGTGGGCGGCATGGTCACCAGCCTTGCCCGCCTCGATGAAGACGAGGAAAAATCCCGCCTCGCCCTGGTCCTGGATGTGGAGCAGATCCTCCGCCAGGTCCTACCCTCCCGTTTCAAGGCCGGTGACGAAATCACCCAGCCGCATCAGGTCGGCATTCCCCAGGGGTCGGTGATCCTCTATGCCGACGACTCCGGCGTGGCCCGCAGCCAGATCGAAAAGGCCCTCACCCGGCTCGGCTTGCCCTTCATCGGCACCAAGACCGGCAAGGAAGCCTGGGAGCGCCTGCAAGCGCTGGCCCAGGAGGCGCGGATGGCGGGCATTCCCATCCGCCAGAAGGTGGCCATGGTCCTCACCGATCTGGAAATGCCGGAAATGGATGGCTTCACCTTGACCCGCAAGATCAAGGAAAACGAGACCCTCAAGGCCATTCCCGTCGTCATCCATTCCTCCCTCTCGGGATCCGCCAACGAATCCCATGCCAATAGCGTCGGCGCCGATGGCTATGTGGCCAAGTTCCTGCCCGACGACCTGGCCCGAGCCGTGGCCAAGGCCATTGCCACTACCTAGGAGACCATCGGTATGTCCCAGAATGCAGAAAACCTGATCCTCTACCTCACTGCTTTCCTCGATGGTGATGCGCCGATGCTCTCCCGTTTGGAAGGGGATGGCCAACTGGCCGCCCTCGCCGCGCCCGTCCTGGAGCGCCTGCATAAACTCCGGCGGAACGCACCGGAGAGCGCCGATCACGAGCTTCCCGACCTGCGGAATGCCATCGATACCCAGCTCATGGGCGTGGATTTTGCGCAGGAACTCCAGCATACGCAGAGCGAAGCGGCAGCTCTCTCCCTGGTTACCAAGACCGTAGTGGACAGCATGCATGATTCCGCTCAGCGCCTCGCCGAAAACCGGACTCTGGCCGAAGAGACCGTGCGCGAGGTGCAGCTCGGCAATGAGCGGCTGTCCGAACTGATCGGCGAGATGGACCTGGTGGAGCAGGCCGTCACCCACATGGGGGAAACCGTCCGCATCTTCCTGCAGAGTACCCGTACCATCACCGACCTTACCGCCAAGGTGCGGGAGATTGCCAAACAAACCAATCTCCTCGCCCTCAATGCCGCCATTGAGGCCGCGCGGGCCGGAGAACATGGCCGCGGCTTTGCCGTGGTGGCCGATGAAGTCAAAAAACTCGCCCAAAGCTCCGCCACCGCCGCTGCCGAAATCCAGACCGCCGCTACTACCATCAATAGCGGCGCCACCAGCGTCGAGGCCGGGGTGGCCGACAGCCTCGTCCATCTGCGGCGGGGCGGGGATTCCCTCGAAACCGTGGCGGAGGTCCTGGGAATGGCCAACCAGTCGGCCCAGACCACCCGCCAGAACATGGAGGAGATCGTCACCGGCGGCGACGCCGAAATCGCTGCCGCCAACGAGTTGGCCGCCGGGGTGGAGCAGCTCCAGCACAGCCTCAACCACTTCGCCCGGATCTTTACGGATATCCTCCAGCTTTTGGCGCCGCCGCCGCAGGGAGGGAACGCCGCCACCACGGCCGAACCACGCGCAGCGCTGCCGCCACTGACCGCGTAGACTGCCATGAGCCCGCGAGGAGGAAAAACGGGAGGCATCAAACCCTGGGCCATTACTTGGTTCTTGGCCATCCTCGCCGCCCAGGGGCCGCTGATCCCCCTCTGCCCGGATGCCGCCACCCTGCTGGCTAGCTACCCTCTCTGGATTTGGGCCAGCATGGTCACCTTGCGCTTCCTCGTCCTCCTCGTCCTCGCCCAAAACCTCGTTACCCTGATCATCGGCGGTCTGCAATTTTTTTCACCCAAATACTAAATCCATTGATTAAGGGGATACTGGCCTTGTCGAACTGTTCTCTAGTACCGTATATGGCATAATCGCGCGCGGCGCCCCAAGGAGTGCAACTTGACCAGCAGCGAATTTTCCGCCCCCTTCATCATGGCCTTCCAGCCCATCGTGAATGCCCAGACACGGACGGTTTTTGCCTACGAGGCCCTGGTGCGCGGGCCCGAGGGCGAACCCGCACAGGCCATACTCGACCTCCTCACCCCGGCCAACCGCCCCGCCTTCGATCGCGCCTGCCGCGCCCAGGCCATGCTGGAGGCCCAACAGTTGGGCCTGGAAAATCATCTGTGCATCAACTTCCTGCCCGAAACCATCTTTCATCCCGAAGCAGACATTGCCTACACCATGAGCATCGCCCAAGACTGTGCCTTTCCTCCCGAGCGGCTGATCTTCGAGGTGGTGGATACGGGCCAACGGATGGATCTGCTGCACCTGCAGCGGATCTTCCGGGCCTATCAGCGAGAGGGTGTCCGGGTGGCCATGGACCTGACAGACCTTGCCGAAGGCAGTGCCGATCTCGACCTTCTCGACCTCCTTCAGCCCGATATGGTCAAACTCGACGTCCATCAGATCCTGAAAATCCCCAACTCGCGCAGTCCACGCCTCGTCGGTGAAACCATCGCCCACATCTGTCAGAGCTATGCCATCCGCTTTGTGGCGGAGGGCGTGGAAAGCCTCGAAGAATGGCAGACATTCCGGGAACTGGGCGTAGAGCTCTTTCAGGGCTTCCTCTGCGCAATCCCCGAAACCCGGCGTTTGCCCCCGCCCAGCAAGCGTTGCCTGGATGATGCCGGGACGAGGGCCTGATGGACGCCGCGCTGACCGCCTGCGGGCAAGGGCAATGCCGGTGCTCATGAGGCATCTCGGCGTCCCCCATGGCCGGAGAGATCGCTATCTCCTCTGGGCAGTAGGGGCGGCATTTGCGCTTCTGGGAGTGGTATTCATTGTACTGTGGCAACAGCTTGCCATACAAAACCGCCAGGATATTCACCGGCGCTTTCGTGAGACCGCCGGCATTACGGCGCAGCGACTGGGCACCGGTATCAGCCAGGCCATGGCACAGCGTTTCGCCGATCTCCGTTTCCTCAAAAACCAGTTTTTCCCCAGCAGCGCTGGGGCCCTGGACCTGGGTCCGGCGACCCGCTCGGCCTTGCGCGCCTTTGACGCCGCCCATCCCCAACTCCTGGCCATCAACATCCAGGACGCGACAGGGACACACCTGCTCTGGTCGACAGTGACCCAGTCCTCACGGCCCATGGTCAGGCCCGAGGCCTTCACCCCCATGCCCTTGCGCCCCGACGAGTTCATCGGCCCCGTGCATTATGGCCGGCGCCTCCATGCCTGGGTAATCACCATGCGGGTGCGCATACAAAACCGCCGAGGGAAGACCCTGGGTTTTATCGGCTCGCCCCTCTTGCTGTCGACCCTTGCGCTCTTTCACACTCCCCCGGACATGGACGCGGTCCTGCTCAGCAGGCAAAACGGCCAAGCCATCGCCCTATGGCATAATGGCCAATGGGCACCTCCCACCACCCCCCTGCCGGCTCCCGTCGGAAGCGTCGAAGTACCCGTCCCCGACATGCCCTGGATCCTGCGGGCGCAGTGGAGCGCCGCAGGGGAAAAGGCGGCCTTCTGGGCCCAGGAACGCTGGCGCCTGCTGCTCCTGGCCGGGCTCCTTCTGGTGGACGCCCTTGCCGCCGGCATCTTCCTTACGCTCCTGTCGCGCTTGTTACGCTTGCGTCGGTATCAGGAGGCCGCCCTGCTGGCCCAGCAGGAAATGCTGCGCAGCACCGAACCCATAGAGCTCTTTCACCGCCTTACCGATATCATCGTCAGCCAGACCGATTGCATAGCCGCTTACGTGGTAGTCCCCGATGAGCACGGCGACGCCCTGAAAATCGCGGCGGTAGCGGCTAGGGACGCAGCGCGGCGGAATGCCATCGCAGGGCTTGTCCCCTCCCGGAATCCGCAGCACCATCCCTATGGACAAATGCTGGTCAGCCGGGCCTTCCGCGAGGGGATTCCCATCGGCCCCCTCCCGCCGCATCCCGATATTATCGGCAACAATGCGGGCCTCAAGGGCTTGGGGGCGGTGGTGGCCTGGCCCATTCGCATCGCCGACAGCGGGGAAACCGTGGCCGTACTGGCCATCGAGCTCCTCGCCAAGCGCCATTTCACCCTCAGATTGCAGCAATTGATGCAACTCCTGGCCGAGAACATCGGCAGTTTCCTCTACCAGCAGCAGCTTTATCGGCAGGTGCAGGAACTGGTAGTCCACGACATCCTCACCGGCCTGCCCAACCGCAGCCATTTCGAGCAGTCCGTCAGTACCGCCATCACCCAGGCGCGGGGCAGCGGCCGGCATCTGGCCATTGGCCTGCTCGACCTGGACGGTTTCAAGGAGGTCAACGATAGTCATGGCCATAGCGTGGGCGACGCCATCCTCCAGGCCGTAGCCCAACGCCTGCAGGACTTATGCAAAGGGAGCCTCATGGTGGCCCGCATGGGCGGCGACGAGTTTGCCTGCTGCCTCCCCTGGCAGGCCGGGGATGACCTCAACATGGTGTCGCAGAAGGCCCTTCGGGCGGTGATCGACGGTGCCGCCACCGTGACCGACATGCCCGTATCGGGCTCTCTGGGCTGGACGATCTTTCCCGATGACGGCCCGGACTTCAAGACCTTGTTCGCCCATGCCGATGAGGCGATGTATGCCGCCAAGGCCGCGGGCAAGTCCACCTACCGTTTTTATGGCGGTGCGGTAGCGGCGGCGGCGGAACGGCGCATTCAGGTCCATCAGGATTTCCTCCTGGCCATCACCCATGGCGATATCGTCTTCTTCCTGCAACCCCAGGCCGATGTCGTCGCGGGCCACATCGACGGCGCAGAAATGCTGGCCCGCTGGCGCCAAGAAGACGGCCGCTGGCGCGGTCCGGGCAAATTCATGGCCATTGTGGAACAAGACCACCGCCTCATCCGTGCCCTCGGCATCCATGCGCTCCAGGAAGCCGTCCGCCTGCGGGAGCGTTGCCGGAGCGAGGGTCTGCACATCCGCCTGTCCCTCAACATCGGCGCCCTGCATTTCCTGCATCCCGATTTTCTGGAAGACGTGGCGCGTTACTGTCCCCAGGGGGAAGGTCTCACCATCGAGATTACCGAATCCATTGCCCTGGCAGACCTCCGCCACGCCCAGCAGGTGGCCATGATTCTCAAGGAACGGGGCTTTCACCTGTCCCTGGACGATTTTGGTACCGGGTATTCCTCCATGCTCTATACCACCCAGCTCCCCTTTGATGAACTCAAGCTCGACCAGAACTTCGTCTTCCGCTTCCGCCGCGATAATGCCAGCTTTGCCGTGGCCGGCGCCGCCCGCTTGCTGGGCGACCTTTCGGGGCGCTCCATGATTGCCGAAGGCATTGCCAATCCGGCAGATCTCACCCTCTGGTTGCGCATGGGCGGGCGGCGCATCCAGGGCTATCACCTCGCCCCGCCCTTGCCGGAAAATGCCTTTTTTACCTGGTACCCCTGCCTGCAGCCCGTACTGCGCCGATCCGTCGCCGCCCTCCTGCTGGAAGATCTCCCCCTCCTCAGCCATATGACAGGAGACGCGAGCTACCGCCAAGACCTGACCATGCTGGCTGCCTCCAGTTGTCCGATGGGCAAGTGGTTTAGCCTGCGGCGCGGGGAATATCAGCATATCCCGGCCTTTCTCCCCGCCGAGCGCATGCACCAGCGCCTCCATGCCCTGAGCACGGGCGCCGACGAAAAGGCCCTGCGCGCCGCCCTGGCAGAAATGCGCATCCTCTCCCTCGCGCTCTACGAGGCCATTGCCCAGCAACCCGGCGACACCGCCAAGGGTCTTCAGGACCGCCCATGAACGATGGAACGCCCCTCTCCCACTTTCTCGGCCTCCACGGCGCCGATTTTGCCCTCATCGACCGCTACCGTGACCGGCTTGAAGAGGGCGCGGAAGGGCTGGCACGCCACTTTTATGATTATTTGCTGGCCTTCCCCGTCACCGCCGCCGTTTTTCGCGACTTCTCCAAGGAGCGCCTGGAAGCCCTCATTCATCAACAGGCAGATCATCTGCGCAAGCTGCTGCGCAGCCATCTCGACGCCAACTGGCGGCAGACCATGCGCCATATCGGCGTCATCCATCAGCAGCTCGGCATCGAGCCCGCCTGGGTGGCGGGGGCTTACATCCTCTACTGGCAACACTGGCAGCAAACGCTGCGGCGGATCCCGAATCCGGACCGGGAGCCCCTGCGCGGCATCCTCTTCCGCCTCCTCGTGGGCGACCTCATGCTGCAATTGGAGGGCTACGCCCATGCCTCCCAGGAGACGGACGCGGAACGATTAGGGCTATTGCAAGTGCTCCTCGGGGTGCTCAGTGTCTCCGGCCACGAAGAAGCCCCCCAGCCCGAAGAACTCCTGCAGCGCATCGCCGCCGCCCTGCCCATCCAAACCCGGGGAGTCCCCATGGCGGGCTACCTCATCACCACCAAAGGGAAAGACCTGCTCACCACCGAATACATGGCCGGCGCCAGGATTGCCGAGTTGGAAATCCCGCAGCAAGCCGGCGACCCCTGCTGGGAAGCCCTAGAGTCCGGGCAGGTACAAATTGTGGATACAGCGGGACCTGGCGCACTGCCCTGGCTACAGTCCCTCCAGGGCGTTGCCGCAGAAGTGGGCATCTTTCCCTTTGGCGCCGCAGACCTGCGCGGGGTAGGCCTGGTGGGCGCCAAGACCAAGGGCTATTTTCGCCAGGTGGGCAGCGCCTATTTTCAAGCCTTTACCCATCTCGGCGCCCTGGTGCTGCAACTGCGCAACCAGGCCCTGCGCGACCCCCTCACCGGTCTGCCCAATCGCGCCCTGCTCATGGACCGACTCGAACATGCCTGCCACCAAGCGCTCCGCCAGGAGCGCCTGCTGGGTATCGGCCTGCTGGATCTCGACGGCTTCAAGCAGGTCAACGATCGTCTCGGTCACGAGGTGGGAGACCGTCTCCTCAAGGCCGTGGTGGAGCGTCTGCACCAAGAACTCCGCGCCGAAGACACCATCGCCCGCATCGGCGGAGACGAATTCGCCCTGCTCCTGCCCAGCATCGAACGCTTGGAAGAATTGGAGGTCCTCTGCGAACGTATCCTCGCGGCCATTCGTCAACCCCTGAAAATCCGCGGCGAAAGCATCACCGTGTCGGGCAGCATCGGCCTTACCCTCTACCCCCTCGATGACAGCGACGCCCGCACACTGCTCCGCCACGCGGATCTCGCCCTCTATGCGGCCAAAGCCGGCGGAAGGGATCAGTACCACCTCCACACCCAGGCCCTGGATGAAGCCGTCCAGGCCGACGCCGCCCTACGGAGTCGCCTGGAAAAAGGACTCCGCGAAGACCGCCTCCCCCTGCTGTATCAACCCATGGTCAGCACCACGGGCGTAGTCCTCGGCGTGGAAGCCCTCCTCTACCTCCAGGACCAGAGCGCCGGCCAGATCAGCCCCTCCGCCTTGGCCAACGCCATCGATCACCCCCGGCTGGCACGCCCCATCGGTCGCTTCATCCTCGCTGCGGCATTGCAACAGGCTGCGCTCTGGCTGGGAGAAGGGCTGAACCTGCGCCTGGCCATCAAAATCAGCGCCCGCCATTTGCTGGATGCCCGCTTCCTGGAGGATCTGCACGAGGCACTGGCCCGCCATCCCGCCCTCCCCCCACAGCGCCTCGAACTCGAAATCACCGAATCGGCCCCGTTGCAAGACCAGGAAACGACGCTCCAGCGTCTGCAGGAATGCCGCAATGGGGGAGTGCGCATCGCCCTCGACCAGTTCGGCATCGGCAACGCGCCGCTCCGCACCCTGCGGCGCCTCCCGCTACAGTCCATCAAAATCGACCAGGGCTTGATCCGCGCCATCCTCCAGCATCCCCATGACCTTGCCATCGTTGCGGGAATCATCACCACCGGACGCATGATGCACCTCGATGTCATCGCCGACGGAGTGGAAACAGCAGAACATTGCCATCGTCTCTACAGCATCGGCTGCAAAATCCTGCAAGGCCCCTATTTCGCCACGCCCATGCCCGCCGCCGCCATAGCACCCTGGTTAGCCGCCTACCGCCCACCCTCCTGCAATAGCTAGGGGAAACGGGAAGGCCCGCAAAAAGGCACCCTTGGCCGAATCTCCGCTTTTCGCAGCGCGCCGGGGCGGATGGAGCGCCTAGCGCCTCAGGCTCTCCAGCAGATCCGGGCCGGTGCCGGGAGGGGGCAGGGTACAAACCCCTTCCAACAGCCCTGTCTCCTCGGACAGGCAGGGGGCATGAAACAACTGACCGGACCACATGCCCTGGAAGCTGCGCCAGGTGACCAAAACCCAGAAAAACGCCAGCAACAGCGTAAAGCCCGCCCCCAGTGGCGCAAGAACGCCAAAATCCGTGTCACGGGCCAAAGCAAAGGTAGCCGCCGTATAGACCCCGAGGGGGAAGGTAAAGCCCCACCAACCCATATTGAAAGGCAGGCCTTCATGGAGATAACGCAGAGTAAACAATCCGGCCATCGCCATCCACCACAGGCCGAAACCCCACAGCAGGAAGGCAATGAAAATACCGCCCGTCTGTCCAAAGGCCGCCAACTGCGCCAGGGGCGTAGCGGCAAAGGCATGGGTATCGGCATCCCCCAACAGCACCAGGGCCAAGGCCCCGGTACCCAATGGCCCCAGGGGTAGCCAAGCGGAAACGGCCATATCCGCATGGGGAAGCTTGTGCAAGGTCAGGCGCAGGAACAAGATGGTCAGAATGCCCAAGGCCAAGGGCACCGAAACGGCCCAAAGAACATAGCTGATGTAAATCACCATCGTCGCCCCTCCCGTTGCCAGATGGGGAGCCAGCAGCCCCCCGCTGGCGGCCGCCACTTCCGGTGGAACGATGGGCAGGAGCCACGCCGCCGTCATGCGTTCGATGGCATGTTCTTGGGCGGTAAACATGAAATAGGGCACCACCAATACCGAAAGCACCGACAACGCCACGTCTACCCACCAGAGGACCGAGGCCATCTCCAGCGCTGGCCCGGAATGAGGCCGGAGCAGCAGGCCGCCATTGATGATGGTGGCAAGCCCCATGGGAATGGCGCCAATGAACAGGGACTGCACAGGGTGTCCGAAAAGGCGCCGAAAGGAGGCCGGGTAAAAGATCGCCCGGCCCAGGAAGAGGCCGGCGAAAAGGCAGAAAAACAGCCCGTTGATGATCCACAGCCCCTGTGCCAATGGGCTCTGGCCCCAAAAAGGATAGGGAAATGCGCCCACCATCAGCGCCAGAATGCCGGTACCCATATTGGCGGCAAACCAGTTGGGGGTGAATTGGCGCACAATTTCGCGGAGATCGCCGCGGGGAAGAGCAGAAAAAAGCGCCATAGTCAACTCATCGTTCAGTCTGTGAGAATATAACTATAGATTGCCGACCGGTTATTATAAAATGATATTTTATAATTTATGATATAAACAAGGGTAATCGATTATGAATGCCATTGATCCCCAACTTCTCCTCACCTGGGCCAGGGTAGCCCGCGCCGGCAATCTCCGCCTCGCCGCAATGGAGCTGCATCTCACCCAGCCCGCAGTCTCCCACCAACTACGCCGCCTGCAGGAATGGATGGGGGAGCCCCTCTATCGGCGCGTCAGCCGCGGCATCGAGCCTACCCCAACGGGTATCCTCCTGCTGCGCACGGCCGAGCGCATGGAGGCCACCCTGGAGGAGGCGCAGGCCCTGCGCAGCCATACCCAGTCCCTCTTACGCGGGAGCTTGACCATCGTGGCCAGCCATAGCAATGCCGAATATCTGCTCCCCCCGGCCATTGTCGCCTTCCGTGCCCGCTATCCCGGCGTCTCGGTCCGCCTCACCAGCACCAACAGCCGTCAGGCGCGGACCCTGCGCGAGGGCGCCGACCTGATTTTCATCGAAGACACGGTATCCAGCGCCGATCTCGGCGGCGACTGGGAGCAACGGATCCTGGTGGAAACCGGGATCGCCCTGCTCGTCCCCCGCGATCATCCCTTCGCCCACGCCAGCGCCCCCATTCCCCTGGCATCCATCGACCCGGAAATGCTGGTCTGGCGGGAAGATGGCTCGGGCATCCGCGAACATGCCCTGCAGGCGCTCCACCAACAGGGCATCTATCCGGATATCCGTTATGAGCTGAGCGGCTTCGCCGCGGTACGCAATGCCCTGCGCTGTGGTCTGGGCATCAGTCTGGTATCGGCCCTGGCCGGCGCAGAAGCCCTTCCCGACCTCCGCGTCGTGGCCGTGACCCCGGCCATCAGCCACACCCTTTCCGCCCTTTACCGCAAAGGACTCAGCCAGGCCGCCCAGGCCTTTTTGCCCTTGCTGCACGCCCCTGAACCCCAGGCAATGGCATAACCGGGCGTTATCTCTATAAGCGCGGAGGAAGCCGTGACTAGCCCTGCGCCGTGGGGAGCGGGAGAGAACTGACCCCGCGTCAGTGGGAAAACTTCGCCAACTGCTGCGGAAAGACCTTCACCTTGCCATGACTGCGCAAATCCTGCGCATACCCCGCAAACAGCAACTGCATCCGCTGTTCTTCCAACGATTGCGCGATCTGCACGGAGACCTGCGGATTCAAGCTGGCCGCTGGCGGAACAACGACGCGGGTAACGGCAAAGACCGCATATCCCTGCCCCGTCTTTGCCATGCCCAGCGAAGGCACCCCCCCCTGCGGAGCAGGAGTGTTGAAGATTGCCGGCAATAACCCCTGGGGCAGGCCTTGAGGATTATGCCGGGTCAAATTGCCGGTATTCTGATAGGGAAAAATGCCATTGCGCGTCAAGGACGCCAGGGCCTTACCGCCCTGGGCCGCCTTCCATACCTGCTGCGCCGCTGCTTTTGCCAGCGCCGCGCTGTTCTGGGTGCTGAGAACCTGCGCAATATCCGGGCTCACCGCAGTCAGCGCCCGGGCCCGCCCGGGCTGGAAATGGACGAGATGCACCGCCAGCAAACTACCATCGGGAAGAGTGATCGCTTCGCTGTTCTTCCCCGCCAGCACCGCCTTGCCAAAGGCCAGCGCCAAGACCTTGGGGTCATGGAAAGGGCCCGTCGCCGCCACCTGCCCGGCCACCAGCAGCGGGCTCTCCTCCACGCGAAGACCATAGGCCTGGGCAACCGCTGCAAGATCCTTCGGGCTGCTGAAAAGGCGGTTCTTGAAATTCTCCACCTGGGCATTAAATAACTGCCGGGCCTTCTCCTCCCGCGCTTTATCGCCAGACTGCGCCACCTCGGCGGAAAGGCTGGGAGCGCTGGCCTGCCCTGCCCCCCGCGGAGCAACGGCGGACGTCTTGTCGCCCACCTTGTCGAGGAACGCCTGGGGCCCAAAAACCACATATTGCACCTGGACCTGCTCTGGCTCCTGAAATGCCTGAATATGAGCCTGATAATACGCCGCGATAGCCGCCGCACTCGGCGCGGCCTGTTGGGCAAAGGAGGCGAAAGGGATCTCCACGCTCTCCACATCACGGGTTTCCTGGGACCAGGCCCACAACTGCTGGGCTTCGCTGGCGTTGGCCAGAGGGGCAATCTGGGGAATCGCCTGCAATTGCGCCAGCAGCATGCTCTCGCGGAGCATGCCTTCAAACTGGGCCGGGGTCAGGCCATTGGCCACCAACAGCTTCTCGTAGCGGGCCTTGGAAAAATGCCCATTTTCCGCAAACTCTGGTATGGATTCGATTTTCTTGACCAGCGCGGCGTCGGGCACCTGTAATCCCAGGCGCCGCCCTTCTTCACTCAGTAAAACATCATTGATCATGCTGTCCAGAATCTGCTCACTGAACCCCTGTTCCTGGGTAATTTTCTCCGCAGTAGCGGCACCAAAGACCTGCGCATAACGGGCCCGCGCATCCTCCAGACGTTTCTGGAAAAGCGCTCCGCCAATTTTTTGGCCATTGACCTTGGCGACGACACTGCTCTGCTCGGATCCCGACAAGAAGTAATCACTGACGCCCCATAGCATGAACGACAATGCGATCAGCAATAACAGCACCTTTGCTGCCAGCGATTTGCCCAGATTCCGAAAAAATTCCAACATGATTCTTCCCCACCAGAAATAATAAAAAATACCCTAAATAGCAAAGCAGACCCTTCGCTCATTCCCGGAGACGGCAAGGGACCCGTAGCAGCGGCACCCGGGAAGCCTGCCCGGCGCGGTAGATCAGCCTCAAGTCCGGCAGGCTGCCAATGAATCCGCCCCGGACACAAAAAAGGGCGAACCCCAACGGGATCGCCCTACGGAATGGTGGCGGGGTGGACGGGGCTCGAACCCGCGACCTCCGGCGTGACAGGCCGGCATTCTGACCAACTGAACTACCACCCCTGGATGATGAATTCATAGTGGTGGGCGGTGAGGGGCTCGAACCCCCGACATTCGGCGTGTAAAGCCGACGCTCTACCAACTGAGCTAACCGCCCTAACCATATTTTTTCAGTTTACTGCATCTTTCAATGCTTTACCAGCCTTGAATTTCGGAGTGCGGCTTGCGGCAATCATGATTTCCTGACCAGTGGCGGGGTTACGCCCCTTGCGAGCCTCCCGGGTAGAGACGAGAAACGAACCAAAACCCACCAGCGTTACCTGCTCCCCAGCCTTGAGCGCTTCCTTAAGGGCTTCCAAGGTCGCATCCAGCGCCGTCCCGGCCGCTACGCGGGAAATCCCCGCATGATCTGCAATTTTTTCAATCAACTCCGATTTATTCATGCTACTTTCTCCTTTATGGGTATACCTACCGCCGGTAACTACTGCCTTCCCTCAGACAAGTCTGCACGTTATAACAAGCGACAAAAAGTCATGTCAAGAAAACCTTCACTGGCTAATGCGCCGTCGCCTTTTCGTCGGCACTGCCTTCCCCCACTTTGCCGGCCGGGACCAGGGGCGCGGAATCCTCCGGCTCGGGCAAGGGACTAGGCCGGGACTCCAGGGCTATGGCCAGGACCTCATCGATCCAGCGCACGGGCTTGATCACCAGCGCATCCCGGACATTCTTGGGGATTTCCTGAAGATCCTTCTCATTTTCCTGCGGAATCAGGACCGTGCTGATCCCGCCCCGATGCGCCGCCAACAGTTTTTCCTTCAAGCCGCCGATGGGCAGGACCTCGCCACGCAGGGTGATCTCACCCGTCATGGCCACGCTGGCATGCACCGGGATGTTGGTGAGGGCCGACACCAGGGCCGTACACATGCCAATGCCGGCGCTCGGACCATCTTTGGGTGTGGCGCCTTCGGGAACATGGATATGGACATCCTTGTTCTGGTAAAAGTCCGGCGCGATACCCAAGGCCTGGGCCCGGGAGCGCACTACACTCATGGCGGCCTGAATGGACTCCTGCATCACGTCCCCGAGCTTGCCGGTGATCAGCAACTTTCCGCGCCCGGGAATGACCACGGCTTCAATGCTCAGCAGCTCGCCGCCAACCTCCGTCCACGCCAGGCCCGTCACTTCGCCAATGCGGTTTTCCTTTTCCGCCTTGCCAAAGTCATAGCGACGGACACCCAGATACTTGTCCAGATTACGGTCGGAAACCTGGACCCGTTGACGCTTCTTGTCCAAGAGCAGTTCCTTGACCACCTTGCGGCAAATCCGGGCCAGTTCACGCTCCAGGTTACGCACGCCCGCTTCCCGGGTGTAGTAACGAATGATGTCACGAATGACGGCCTGCGAAACCTGCATTTCACCGTCCTTCAGGCCAGCCTTGCTGATCTGCTTGGGCAGCAGATATTGCATGGCGATATGGATTTTCTCGTCTTCCGTATAACCGGAGAGGCGAATCACTTCCATACGATCCATGAGCGGTGCGGGAATATTCAAGGTGTTGGCCGTGGTGACAAACATCACCTCGGAAAGATTGAAATCCACCTCCAGATAGTGATCGTTGAAAGCGGCATTCTGCTCAGGATCCAGGACCTCCAGCAATGCCGAGGCCGGGTCACCGCGAAAATCCATGGCCATCTTGTCCACTTCGTCCAAGAGCATCAGGGGATTGCGGGTGGCCACCTTGGCCAGGCTCTGAATGATCTTTCCCGGCAATGCGCCGATATAGGTGCGCCGATGGCCACGAATTTCCGCCTCGTCGCGCACTCCGCCCAGGGACATGCGGACAAATTTACGCCCCGTGGCCGCGGCAATGGAGCGCCCCAGGCTGGTCTTCCCCACGCCGGGCGGTCCGACCAGGCAGAGAATCGGGCCCTGGCTGTTGCCCACCCGCTCCTGAACGGCCAGATACTCCAGAATCCGCTCCTTGACGTCTTCCAGGCCGTAATGATCGGCGTCGAGAATCTCCTTCGCCCGGGTCAGATCCTTGGTGATCTTGCTGCGCTTGCGCCACGGCACGCTCACCAGCCAGTCGATATAATTGCGCACGACGGTGGCCTCGGCGGACATGGGACTCATCATCCGCAGTTTTTTCAACTCCGCTTCCGCCTTGGCCCGAACCTCCTTGGGCATACCCGCCTTCTCGATCTTGCGGGCCACCTCATCCGCTTCTCCGCCACCCTCTTCCGAAAGGTCACCCAGTTCTTTCTGGATGGCCTTCATCTGCTCGTTCAGATAGTACTCGCGCTGGCTTTTCTCCATTTGCCGCTTGACGCGGCCACGGATACGCTTCTCCACCTGCAGAAGATCGATCTCCGACTCCATCAGCCCGAGCAAATGCTCCAGGCGGACACGGGTGTCCGCCTTTTCCAGGATCTCCTGCTTTTCCTCCAGCTTGAGGCTGAGATGCGCGGCCACGGTATCCGCCAGACGCGCAGGGTCATCCATACTGGCCAGGGTGGACAGTATTTCCGGCGGGATTTTCTTGTTGAGCTTGACGTAGGATTCGAACTGGCTGCTCACCGAACGCATCAATGCCTCGGTTTCGCGATCGGCCAGTTTGTCACTTTCTATGACCTGCACCTGGGCCCGCAGGGAATCGGCACCGGGCAGGAAGGAAACCAATTTTGCCCGGTCGGTCCCTTCCACCAGCACCTTGACGGTGCCATCGGGCAGTTTCAGCAATTGCAGAATCGTCGCCAAGGTGCCCACGCGAAAGATGCCTTCGGGTTGCGGGTCATCATCCGCGGCATTCTTCTGCGCCACCAGCAGGATTTGTTTGTCACCCGCCATGGCCTCTTCCAGGGCATGAATGGATTTGACTCTACCGACAAAAAGCGGGATTACCATGAATGGAAAAACCACCACATCCCGCAACGGCAATACCGGTACCATCAAACCCTCGCCTTCGACCAGCAGGACATTCTTATCAACCAGTGCCATGGTTTACCCCTTGAACTAGGTAGATACCAACTACCGACATGTGTGAAAGTGGTGCCGCCACCCGTACTTTTCAATGGTGGCGGCGCAGAGCGGCAGAGTTAGGCCGGGTGGGAAATATCCACCTTGGCCGCGCCATCGTCGTAAACCAACAACGGCTTACCCGCTCCATCGATGACAGCCGCATCGACGACCACCTTCTTTACCCCGTTCATGGACGGTAATTCATACATGGTATCCAGCAAGATTTGCTCCAGAATCGAACGCAAACCCCGCGCCCCGGTTTTCCGCACCAACGCCTTTTTGGCGATGGCCCGCAAGGCTTCAGGCCGAAACTCCAGATCAACGCCTTCGAGGAGGAAAAGTTTCTGGTATTGCTTGATGAGGGCGTTTTTCGGTTCCGTCAGGATGGAAACCATGGCCTCCTCATCAAGTTCATCCAGAACCGCCACCACGGGAAGCCGGCCGACAAACTCCGGAATGAGCCCATAGCGCACCAGGTCTTCCGGCTCCAGGTCACGGAGGAGCGTGCCCAGGCTTTCCGGCTTGCTGCGGCTTTTCACCTCGGCATTGAACCCCATACCGCCTTTTTCGATACGCCGCATGACGGACTTTTCCAATCCGCTGAAAGCCCCGCCACAAATAAACAGAATGTGCCGAGTATCCACTTGCAGAAACTCCTGCTGGGGATGTTTCCGCCCACCTTGGGGCGGCACCGAGGCCACCGTGCCCTCGATGAGTTTCAGAAGGGCCTGCTGCACCCCCTCGCCGGAAACATCCCGAGTGATGGAGGGGTTCTCGGACTTCCGCGAAATCTTGTCTATTTCGTCAATGTAAACGATGCCCGTCTGCGCCTTTTCCACGTCATAGTCGCATTTCTGCAGGAGCTTCTGAATGATGTTCTCGACATCTTCGCCGACATAGCCGGCTTCCGTCAGCGTCGTCGCATCGGCAATGGCGAAGGGCACATTCAGCAAGCGCGCCAGCGTTTGCGCCAGCAGCGTCTTACCGGATCCCGTCGGCCCAATCAGCAGGATGTTGCTTTTATCCAGCTCTACCTCTTTTTCCTTGCCGCCGTGCTCAAGACGCTTGTAATGGTTATAGACCGCCACCGAGAGGACTTTCTTGGCCCCCTCCTGGCCGATCACATAATCATCCAGGGTCTTCCGGATCTCCCGGGGCTTGGGCAACTTGCTGTGCCCCTCGGCCTGGGTGTCATCCAGAATTTCGTCTTTTACGATGTCGTTGCACAACTCTACACATTCATCGCAAATAAACACGGAAGGGCCGGCAATCAGTTTGCGTACTTCGTGCTGGCTTTTCCCACAAAACGAACAATAGAGCGTCTTTTCGCCAGTTCCGTCGTGTTTTCCAGCCATGGTATTTCTCCTGCCTCGTTCAGGCGGTCTCGTTATCGCCGCGATGACTGATCACGGCATCCACGAGATGGTAGGTTTTGGCCTCGTCGGCCGACATGAAAAAGTCCCGGTCCAGATCCTGCTCGATACGCTCCTGGGATTGCCCGGTATGCTCGACCAGAATCTCATTGAGCCGCTCGCGGATCCGCAGTATTTCCTTGGCATGAATTTCGATATCCATGGCCTGCCCCTGGAAACCGCCCGATGGCTGATGCAGCATGATCCGGGCATTGGGCAGTGAATAACGTTTGCCCGCCGCTCCGGCAGCCAGCAGCACCGCCCCCATGCTCGCCGCCTGACCGACGCATACGGTACTGACATTGGGCCGGATAAACTGCATGGTGTCATAGATCGCCATCCCGGCGGTGACCGATCCGCCCGGGCTATTGATGTAGAGGGCAATGTCCTTGTCGGGGTTTTCGGCTTCCAGAAAAAGCAGTTGGGCCACCACCAGATTGGCCATGAAATCCTCCACCTGACCCACCAGAAAGATGACACGCTCTTTCAGCAGGCGCGAGTAGATATCGAAGGCCCGCTCTCCACGTCCCGTCTGTTCGATGACCATGGGGACATAACCCAATGCATTTATTCCTGGCAATGATCTGCCTTCTTCCCCATAACCCATGCTGTGGTACTCCTCATCTAGCAATTTGCATACTGCATGGCCAACATTATACGTTTACGGCGCCCACCGGTTCACGGCCGATCAGTTGATTAAAACTCACGGGCTCGTCGGTCACTGTAACACGCTCCAGCACCCATGCCACCACTTTTGCCTCCAGCGCCATGGCCTCCGCCTCGCCGAGCTGCTCCGGATTACGACGGTACCAGGTCATCACCTCTTCCGGATCTTCATACTGTTCGGCGATTTCCTCAATGACCTTGGCCACCTCCTGGCGTTCGGCCCGCAACTGCTCGCGCCGCGCGATCTCGGACATGACCAAGCCCAAGGTCACCCGGCGGCGGGCCAGCTCCTCGGCATTGTCAGGGACCTGGGTACCGGCTTCCTTCGCCTCTTTCTGCAGTCGCTCCACTTCCTGAGCAATCAACCGCCTGGGGAGATCGGGCGTGTTACCTTGTATCAGCAACTCAAGCACCTGCGTTTTCAGGCGCATCTCACTGATGCGCCGGGCCTCGCGCTCCAGGTTTTCCCGCACCTCCCGGCGCAGGGTTTCTACTTCCCCATCTTCGATACCCAATGACAAGGCGAAGGCGGCGTCTATTTCTGGCAGTTGCGGCTCCGCGACGTCCTTGATCAACAGATGAAATTGCGCCGTTTTACCGGCGAACTCTTTTTGATGGTAGTCCTCCGGGAAGGTGATTTCCACGTCCTTTTCCGCACCGGCGCGTAAACCCGTGAGGGCTCCTTCCAATTCCGGCAGCAGCCGGCCGCCACCAAGGATAGCCGGGTAATCCTGGGCGCTCCCACCGGGTAACGGCTCCCCTTCCATGCTACCGGAAAAATCGAGCAGGACCCGATCACCTTCCTGTGCGGCCCGATCCACGGAAACAAAATGACGACGCTGTTGACGCATGATCTCGATGGTGGCATCCACATCGCTTTCAGCGACTTCGGCGCTTTGCCGGGTCACGGCACCCGCGGGCACCTGCGGCGCAAAATCGGGATAGACTTCGATGATGGCGGTGTAGATCAAATCCTGTCCGCGCCCGCCCGAATCCACCTGGATTTCCGGCCGCCCGACGGGGCGCAAGCTCTGCTCTTGAAGGGCGTGGAAATAGGTCTCATTGATCAGGTGATCAAAGGCCTCCATGAGGACATCGGCGCCGAACTGACGCTCCACCACGGCCATGGGAACGCGACCGGGGCGGAACCCGGGCAAGCGCGCCGAACGGGCCTTCTGGCGCAAACGCTGGGTGACTTCCTCCTCGACACTGCCGGCGGGTACGGTAACGGTGATCCGCTTTTCCAAGGGGGCCTCCGCCGTGATGGAGATTTGCATGAATTCGTCCTTTTTTTGCATTTTGTCTAAGCCTATATTTCAATCATAAACAGAAGGCGCATCGCCCTCAAGGTTCCAGGCGAGCCGGCGCCTCAAGATCCCGGCGCCGCCCTTGGCAAGGCAGCCTATTGCAATCCCCTGCTGCCGGGCTTGACGGGTACGCCGCCCGCCGCGCACAGGGGGCAGTCGGCGGCTTCCCAGCTTTGCACGGGCAAGCGCAGCAAAGGGAAGAAAGGCACCCCGTCGAAATCGCTGATGCCGCCGCTGCGGTCGACGATGGATGCTACCGCCAGCACTTCCCCGCCCGCCTCCCGGACGGCGGCGATACATTCACGGGTTGAGCCGCCGGTGGTGATGACATCTTCCACCACCAGCACGTCCTCCCCCGGGGCGATCACAAAGCCGCGCCGCAGGCGCATGCGCCCGCCTTCCCGCTCCGTGAATATGCTCCGCACCCCCAGGGCGCGGGCCGTCTCATAGGAGACGAGGATGGCGCCGACGGCGGGACCGGCAACGACTTCGACCCGTTTGCGCAGCGGCTCCGGAATGGCTTGCGCCATGGCCGCGCAGAGGACGGCGGCATGCTCCGGATGCTGCAAGACCCTTGCCGATTGCAAATAGGCATCGCTATGGCGACCGGAGGAGAGCAGAAAATGCCCATCGAGCAAGGCGGCGTCCTGCCGGTATAATTCGATCACCTGTTCTGACGTCACTGCATTTCCTCTATCTTAAAATAACCAAGCTGAAAATTCATGCCCTTTCCCCCACCCCGGCGGCCGGCCGGTGGTTTTAGCCGTCACCGGCCGATGCCCTGTCCATCTCCGCCAGGATATCCGCCAGCGCCCCCGCTGGATCGGCCGCTGCCGTAATGGGACGCCCGATGACGAGGTGATCCGCTCCGGCCCGCAGGGCCTGCGCCGGGGTCAATATGCGCCGCTGGTCATCTGCGGCGCTATGGGCCGGCCGGATCCCCGGCGTCACCAACAGCAACTGCGGATGGGCTTGGCGCAGCACGGATGCCTCCTGCGCCGAACAGACCACGCCATCCATACCGCTGTGGGCAGCAAGATTTGCGAGTCGATGTACTTGGCTCAGCGGACTGGCGAAGACGCCAATTTCCCGCAAGCCCTCTTCATCCATGCTAGTGAGCACGGTCACCGCAATCAAGAGGGGATGATGGGATTCCTGATCAATGGCTTCCCGGGCGGCCGCCATCATCCGCCCCCCCCCGCTGGCATGCAGGTTCATCATCCAGACCCCCAGCCGCGCCGCGGCGCGGCTCGCCCGGGCAACGGTTTGCGGGATATCGTGAAACTTGAGGTCCAAAAACACCGCAAAGCCCATGGCCTGCAGCCGTTCGACCACGGCCGGGCCACTGGCCGTAAACAACTCCTTGCCTACCTTGAGCCGACACCGGGTGGGGTCAAGGCGCTGTGCCAGATTGATGGCCTGGGTCGCATCGGCATAATCCAAAGCCACAATAAGCTGTGCCGTCACAGGGATCCCGCCCCGGCGAAAGTGCCCCAACGCCGACAACTGGGGCAACGCCAGTAATGCTGGGGACTCTGGTAACCACAGACCTGGCAACTGAACAGGGGCGGGGTCACCGGCAATGCCCGCACGGCCTGGACCAGCGCCGGATAAAGCAGCGGCGCCGGATCTCCCCCATCCATCTTGAGCAAGGTCTGGATGGCCGACAGATCCGGCGCCATCTGGATGACCGACAGCAGGAAGGCTGCGGCAGCCTGTTTGCCCTCGCCATGCAGGATGGCGTTGGCCAGGCGGTCCACGCCCAGGGGCGAGCGGCAGACCTCTTTCAGCCTGGCGCTGATCCGCCGGGCCTCCGGCTCGTCGCCACATTGGCGTAAGGCCGCCAGCAGCAAATCCAGGACGACCAAAATGATGACCTTCGCCTCTCCTTCCAGGAGGGTTGCCCAGGTTTGCGCCGCCACTAGCCAGCGTTGCTGGCGATAGGCGATGGTACCCGCCACCACCACTGCCCGGGGACTCGACCGGTCCTGTTTGCGGGCGGCGGCAAGATAGTCACCGGCGCGCTCCAGCTTGGCCTGGGCCAGTGCCTGCTCCGCCAGTTCGCAATACAGCAGGGCGATAATGGCTTTTTGCTCCAACTGACCTGCTGCATACAAACGCTCACGCACCCCTATGGCCTGCTCCCAGTCCCCTTCCAGCTCGTAGAGTTCGGCTAGGGCCGCAAGGCCTTCTGGATGTTGGGGCCGAGCCGCAAGCAGCTCGCGCAGCATGGACTCAGCCCGATCCAGAATTCCCGCCTTCAGATAATCCTGGGCAATCTCGAAAAGAATACTCTCCCGGACCGATGGGGATAAGGCCTTCTGTTCAAACAGGTATTGATGCACGCGCAAGGCACGCTCCAACTCCCCGCGGCGGCGGAACAAGCGACCGAGTGCCAGGAGGATATCCACGGTCTCGGGGTGTTGCTGAAGGGCATCGAGAAAAATTTCGATGGCTTCGTCATTGCGCTCATTGAGGAGATAGTTGAGGCCCTGAATGTAAATATGGGAGATCGCTTCGGGATTGGCAACGGGAGTCGTCTTCGTACCGGGAAATGTGCGTCCTAGCACGAAGCCCAGGCCAAGGGCGAACACCAGGATCAGCGCGGCGGTGATCTCCACGTCGATGGCCTGGGCCTAGGATCCCGTCGCGCCCTGCAAGCCGTCAGCAGCCCAGTCCACCTGTTCGCGCAGTTCCTTGCCCGCCTTGAAATGCGGTACCCGCTTCTCCGGAACCATGACCGGCTCCCCCGTCTTGGGGTTGCGCCCCAGTTTGGCCGGACGAACGTGCATGGAAAAACTGCCAAAGCCCCGAATCTCGATACGTTCCTCATCGGCGAGGGCGTCACTGAGATATTCCAGGATCAAACGCGTGGCCATTTCCACATCACGGCTACTTAATTGCGGATATTCTAAACAGATATTTTTAATCAATTCGGATTTAGTCATGACTCTTGTCTTTATGAAGGAATTTTATCGCGATCAGAACAGATAAAAACGGGCGGCAGATTGCGCCAGCAGATCACTGATTGCCGAACCAGCGGCGGTGGAAAACCAACTGCCCAAGGTATTCTCGCCATGAACCTCCCGGACCCGGGTGTCCTTGGGCAGTTTCAGTTGCGTCAGCAACCAGTTCTTCGCTGCATGCTCACCACCGATGGCATCCACCAGCCCCAGCTTTTGCGCCTCCAGGCCCGTGTAGACCTGCCCGGTGGCCAGCGCGTCGACCTTTGCCGGAGGGATATGGCGGTCATCGGCCACGAGTTGGACAAACTGGTCGCGAATATTCATGACGATCCCCTGGAGATACTTCTTGTCGACTGGCGACATGCTGCTGAAGGGCGAACCGGCATCTTTCAGCGGCCCGGAAACGATGGCATTACCCTGGATCCCGATTTTGTCCATCAAGCCCGATAAACTGAAAGTTTGCAGAATCACCCCGATGGACCCCGTAGCCGTGGCACCATAGGCAAAAATCCGGGAGCCCGCGCAGGCAATCAGATACCCTCCGGATGCCGCCAGGGACTGCATGGATACCGCAACCGGCTTCTTCTTGGCAATGCGCGCAACGAGGTCGTGTATTTCCCAGGAAGGGACCACCGCCCCGCCAGGGGAATTGATGACCAGCAACAAGCCCTTGGCCTGGGGATTCTCTTCGACACGATGCAGGGCCTCGATGGTCTTTTTCGCGTCAAAAATCGGGCCTTCAATGCGGACTTCTGCAATGAACGCCTGCCCGTTACCCAGGGAAGAATAGCCGGGCAAGCTATGTATGGCCCCCACGGCCCCGGCCAACAACAGGAAGAAGAGCACCACCAGCAGGAAAACCCGTGAACCTTTACCCTCCGATGCCATGCTCTACCCCCATATCGTCAGCGCCCTGCTTGGACAGGGTGGCCATGCTGCGAAGAAATCAGCCCTCTTCTTCCTGCTTGCGCTTGAGCTGTTCCTTGATGAGGTCACCCAGGCTGGTGGTGCCGGTCGCCGCACTGCGGGCATACTGCTGAACCATGCTTTCCTGCTCTTCATGGCTCTCGCGCGCCTTGGTGGTCAGCGTCAGGGTGCGGTTTTTGCGGTCCACCACGGCAATCCCGACTTCCACCTTATCACCCACCTGCAGGCTTTGCCCACGGCCGATCTCGCGCTGTGGCAGGAAGCCCTCGACCCCCTCGACCAGACGGATTTCCGCGCCGCGGCCATCCACGTTCAACACTTCGCCTTCCACCAGGCTGCCTTTCTCATTGGCCATGACGAACTGAATGAAGGGATCGGTCTCCATCTGCTTGATGCCCAGACTGATGCGTTCCCGTTCGGGATCGATGCTCAGGACCACGGCCTCCACGGTGTCGCCTTTCTTGAAATCGCGCACGGCTTCCTCACCGGGACGGTCCCAGGCCAGGTCGGAGAGGTGGATGAGGCCGTCGATGCCGCCATCCAGGCCGACGAAGACGCCGAAGTCGGTGATGCTCTTGATCTGCCCGGAAACCCGGTCACCCTTCTGGAAGTTCTGGGCGAACTCGTCCCAGGGATTGGGCTGGCACTGCTTGATGCCCAGGGAGATGCGGCGGCGTTCCTCGTCGATATCCAGAATCATCACTTCCAGCTCCTGGCCGACATGCAGGGCCTTGGCGGGATTGACATTCTTGTTGGTCCAGTCGATTTCCGAGACATGGACGAGGCCTTCCACGCCCTCCTCCACTTCGACGAAGGCACCATAATCGGTGACATTGGTGACCTTGCCGAAAATCCGCGAACCCTCGGGGTAGCGCCGGGCGATGTCGCGCCACGGGTCTTCGCCCAATTGCTTCATGCCCAGGGAGATGCGGCCACGCTCGCGGTCGAACTTGAGGACGACGACACGGACTTCCTCACCGACGGTGACCACTTCACTGGGGTGTTTGACCCGGCGCCAGCCCATGTCGGTGATATGGAGCAGGCCGTCGATGCCGCCCAGATCAATGAAGGCGCCGTAGTCGGTGAGGTTTTTGACGGCGCCCTGGAGAATGGCGCCTTCCTGGATGCTTTCCAGCAAGGCCCCGCGCTCGGCGCTCTGCTCCTGCTCGACAACGGCGCGACGGGAAACCACCACATTGTTGCGCTTACGGTCCAGCTTGATAATCTTGAATTCGAGGTCCTTGCCTTCGAGATAGGCCACGTCCCGCACGGGCCGCACATCCACCAGGGAACCGGGGAGGAAGGCGCGCACGCCGTCAATGCTGGCGGTGAAGCCGCCCTTGACCTTGCCGGTGAGGAAACCGTGGACCACCGCATTGTCGTTGAAGGCCTTTTCCAGTTCCACCCAGGTCTTGGCGCGGCGGGCCTTTTCCCGGGACAGGCGCGTCTCGCCCATGCCGTCTTCCACGAGCTCCAGACAGACCTCCACCTGGTCACCGACCTTGACCTCGATTTCGCCTTCGGCATTACGGAACTGTTCCGATGGGATGGGTCCTTCGGATTTGAGGCCGACGTCGACCATGACGAAATCGTCATCGACGCGGGTCACCAGACCGGTCAGGAGTTCTCCGGGCTTGAGCCCCTGGGTGCTCTGGCTTTGTTCAAAAAGTTCGGCAAAACTGGGTTCGGTCTGGGTGTCCGCGCTAAGGGTGGTCATAAAATTCAATAGGCCTCGTTTACCTGGGATCGCCACGCTGGGCGCCCATCGTCTGGGTTGGTGATGCCAAAATTGGCGACTTCATTCTTCCTCGAAGGTGTCTTTGATCCACCCGTTGAGGACGCTAAGGGTCTCGGAAACGGCTTGGCCACTGGTATCAAGAATGCGCGCGTCGCTCGCCGGCTGTAAGGGGGCAACGCTACGCCGCTGATCTCGTTCATCACGAGCGGCTATCTCCGTCTTTACGGCGCTGAGACTAGCATTTACGCCCTGTTCATTCAACTGGTTAAGCCGCCTTTTCGCGCGTTCCTCCACACTGGCGGTCAGAAAGACCTTGAGGGGTGCGTCGGGGAACACCACGGTGCCCATGTCCCGGCCATCGGCGATGAGGCCCGGTGCAGCGCGAAAGGCCCGCTGGCGCTCCAGAAGGGCGGCCCGCACGGGAGGATGCACCGCCAGGCGGGAGGCCATTTCACCGATTTCCGGCTGGCGGATGACCTCGTCAATGGGCGCTCCGGCGAGGAAGACGCGGGTCTGTCCGGCATCACCCTGAAAATGCAGCGGCAATGTCCGCGCCATGTCCACCAGGGCGTGGATATCCTGGTCCGATATCCCTTGCTCCCGGGCCGCATAGGCCAGCGCCCGGTAAATGGCACCGCTATCCAGGAGGTGCCAGCCCAGGGATTGGGCGAGCAAGCGGCTCAGGGTGCCCTTGCCGACACCTCCCGGACCATCCAGGGTGATGACGGGAATGGCGGCCCTCATGCCTCCAGCACCTGCAGGGCAAGCCCTGCCTCTTGGGCCAAGCGGGGGAAATCGGGAAAGGAGGTGGCGACGTTGGCGCAGTCCTCGATGCGGATGGGCTGGCTGGCCGCGAGCCCGGCCATGGCGAAGGCCATGGCGACACGGTGATCGCCGTGGCTGACGATGCTGCCTCCACCCAGGGAGCCGCCGCGAATGCGGGCGCCTTCGGGATACTCGGCGACCTCCACGCCCAAGGTCTTGAGCCCCGCCGCCATGACCGCGATGCGATCACTTTCCTTGACCCGCAACTCTGCGGCACCCTCGATGATGGTTTCCCCCGTAGCGCAGGCAGCGGCAACGAAGATGGCCGGAAATTCGTCAATGGCCAGCGGTACGAGGTGGCGGGGAATGCGGATCCCCTGCAAGGGAGCGGAGCGCACCCGGATATCGGCGACGGGCTCGCCGCCGACCTCACGAAGATTGCCAAGATCGATGCGTGCGCCCATCCGCGTGAGGATCTCGATGACCCCGGTACGGGTAGGGTTGATACCGACGCCTTCCAGGCAGATGTCGGAACCAGGCGCAATGCTCGCTCCGACGAGAAAGAAGGCCGCCGAGGAGATGTCGGCAGGTACCACCAGGGTTTGCCCCTGCAGGCGGCCGCCGCCGCGCAGACAGGCCTGGGGCCCTTGGCGACGGACTGCGTAGCCGAAACCGCCCAGCATCCGCTCGCTGTGGTCGCGGGTGGGGGCGGGTTCCGTCACGCAGCTTTCCCCTTCGGCATAGAGCCCCGCCAGCAGGATGGCGGACTTGACCTGGGCGCTGGCAATGGGCATGGCGTAGTGAATGCCATGCAGGCGCGCACCCTTGATGGACAAGGGCGCACGGCCGTCCGCGGCGCTGATCTGCGCGCCCATGGCGGTCAGGGGGGTGAGGATGCGGCCCATGGGTCGTCGCTGGAGGCTGGCATCGCCCACGAGGGTGCTGGCGAAGGATTGACCCGCGAGAACGCCCGCCAGCAGGCGCATGGCGGTTCCGGAGTTGCCGCAATCGAGGGGAGCCAAGGGTTCCTTGAGCCCATGCAGACCCACCCCATGAATGCGCAGATGGCCCCCTTGGGGCCCCTCCATGGCCACGCCCATGGCCTGAAAAGCGGCGATGGTGGCCAGCACGTCGGCCCCTTCCAGGAGGCCATCGACCTCGGTGATGCCTTCGGCCAGGGCGCCGAGAATGACGGCGCGATGGGAAATGGATTTATCGCCGGGCACGCGCAGGCGACCGGAGAGCTGGCCACCGGGGGTAACATGATAAATGGATTTTGACATGCTTAGATTTTCAGTATCGGGGGAAATTGAAACTGCGCCCGCGCAGCCTGCCCCTGGACCAGAATGCCCTGCAGGATGGACGGATCCTCATCCATCAGGGCATGGTCCAGGTTATCCAGAACGGCGCGGAACCGGCTCAGGTCGGCGTGGAGATGACGGCGGTTCTCCTGGAGGATCTCCCGCCAAAGGGCAGGATCCGAGGCGGCAATCCGGCTGAAGTCGCGCAGGCCGCCCCCACCCAGGAATTGTAGCGCGGCCGGATTCGATTTCCCTAAAAAGGCCATGTAGGCATAGGCCAGCAGGTGGGGCAGATGACTGGTCTTGGCGAGGCGGGCATCATGCTCTTCCGGCGACATTTCCAGGATTTCGCAACCCAGGGCGGACCAGAAGCGGCGCAGCAATGCACAGGTCTGATCATCCCCTTTGCCAGTGGGGGTCAGGACACAGCGCGCAGCACGGAACAACGTAGCCTTGGCCGCATGGAAGCCCTGCTGTTCCGAGCCCACGAGGGGGTGGGAGCCCACGTAGCGCTGGCCGAACAATGCCTTGCCCAGGACGGCGATCTCCCCTTTCACGCTGGCAATCTCGGTGACCGTGGCCTGGGGGGGTAGTTGCTCGATCAAGGCCTGGAAGATTTCGGGGATCGTCTGGGGCGGCGTGGCCACGAGGACAAGATCGGCGCCATCCACGGCGGGCCCCAACTGAGAGAAGCAGGCACTCACCAATTTGGATCTCCGAGACTTCTGACCAGGGAGTTTTTCCACATAGGTCGCCTTCTGTACTGCCCTGCCTTCGCCATCGGCGTTGATCACTACATGAATGCGCCCGGCAAATCCCGCAACCGTGCGCAGGGCCTTGGCCACGGACCCCCCCATGAGGCCCGGGCCGATGATGACGATCCGGGCCGCGGGGGAGGCAAGGACGGCGGGCAGGGTCTCGGCCATGGGTTTAGAGTTCGCGGCCGATGGCCTCGGCGACCTTGCGCAAATCGCCCATGAGGGTACCCAGTTGCGCCGGGCTGAGGGCCTGGTCGGCATCGCACCAGGCCTCTTCGGGGCAAGGATGGGTTTCCACCAGCAGGCCGTCGGCCCCGGCGGCGATGGCGGCGCGGGCCAGATGGGGGACCAGCCAGGCCTTGCCGCCGGCATGGCTGGGATCGACGATAATGGGCAGATGGGTCTCGCGTTTCATGACCGGAATGGCGGTGACATCCAGGACATTGCGGTAGGCCGTCTCGAAGGTGCGGATCCCGCGCTCGGCAAAGATGATCCGGTGGTTGCCGTGGGCCGCGATGTATTCGGCGGCCATGAGCCATTCCTTGATGGTGGCGCTCATGCCCCGCTTGAGGATGACCGGGACATCGAGACGGCCGACTTCCTTGAGGAGGTCGAAGTTCTGCATGTTGCGGGTGCCGATCTGGATGATATCGACGCCCTTTTCCATGAAGAGGTCGATCTTGCGCACATCCATGAGTTCCGTGACGATGGGCAGATCGTAGGCATCGGCGGCGTCGCGGAAATAGTCCAGCCCCTCGTCACCGACCCCCTGGAAGGTGTAGGGGCTGGTGCGCGGCTTGAAGGCGCCGCCGCGCATCAAGCGGCATCCGGCCTCCTTCACCCCGGCCGCGGCGGCCCGCATCTGCTCCGGCGTTTCCACCGAGCAGGGACCGGCGATGACCTGGATCTGCCGGCCGCCAAAGGGGACACCCCGTACCTGGACGACCGTATCCGTCGCCTTGAATTCGCGGCTGACGAGCTTGTAGGGTTTGAGGATGGGCATGACCTGTTCCACGGCGGGCAGGGATTCGAGGGCGCCCTCGGCGAGGAGGCGCTCGTCACCCAGCACGCCCACCACGGTGCGTTCGGAGCCCGTGCTGACCATGGGCTGCAGGCCCAGTTGACGAATGCGATCCAGCACATGTTCCAATTGCTCGGGAGTGGCATGGGGTTTGATGATGACGATCATGATTTTTCCAGGACCTCGGCCAATACGGTTAAAAAGCGTTGATTCTCTTCGGGAAGGCCGACACTCACCCGCAGGTGTTCCGGCATTCCGTAAGGTTGCAGGGGGCGCACGATCACCCCTTGCCGCAAGAGGGCGCCATAAACGCGCGCGGCCCCGCCACGAACGGCAAAGGCGATAAAGTTGCCTGCTGCCGGCAGCGTTGTCAAACCCAGGCGCAGCAGGCCGCGCTGGATCTGCTCCAGACCCGCCCGGTTGTTGGCCAACGTAGCCTGCAGGTGGGCGCTGTCGAAGAGGGCGGCATGGGCGGCCACCTGCGCCAGGGTGTTGACGTTGAAGGGCTCGCGCACCCGTTCCAAAAGGGCAATGAGGTCCGGGTGACCCACGCCATAACCGCAGCGCAGTCCCGCCAGCCCGTAGGCCTTGGAAAAGGTCCGGGTGACCAGCAGATTGGCAAAGCGTGGCAGCCAGCGCAGGCCGTCGGGATAATCGGCGGCGTTCATCAACTCGAAATAGGCCTCATCGAGGACCACCAGCGCGTGGGCGGGCAAGCTGTCGATGAAGGTTTCCAGGGCGTCGCGGCCGAGATGGGTGCCGGTGGGGTTATTGGGATTGGCGATGAATACCAGGCGGGTGCGCTCGTTGACCAGGCCGGCCATGGCGTCGAGGTCGTGGCCGAAATCCCGCGCCGGGGCCAGCCGCAACAGGGCACCGCTGGCCTGGGCAACAATGCCATACACCGCAAAGGCGTATTGGGAGACGATGACCTCGCTGCCGGGGCCGGCAAAGGCCCGCGCCGCCAGTTCCAGGACCTCGTTGGAGCCGTTGCCGAGGATGATCTGGACGGGCTCCACCTGCAGGTGCCTCGCCAGGGCTTGGCGCAATTCCGGTGCCGTACTTTCGGGGTACAGGGCGAGGCCGGGCAACGCCGCGCTGACGGCGGACAGGGCCTTGGGACTGGGCCCCAGAGGGTTTTCATTGGAGGCCAGCTTGATGGCATGGCGGATGCCCAGTTCCCGCTCCAGTTCCGCCAGGGGCTTGCCGGGCTGGTAGGGACGGAGATCCGCCACGCCGGGGGCGGCCCATTCCAGATAAGGATTGCCCATCAATACACCGCCTTGGGGTATGCGCCCAGACACCGATAAAAAGAGGCGCGGTCGGCCAGTTCCCGGAGGGCCGCCGCAATGGGCGCATCCTGGCAATGACCCTGCAGATCGAGATAAAAGACGTATTCCCAGATGGCCGAACGGGCGGGCCGCGATTCGATGCGCGTGAGGCCGATCCCCGCCGCTGCCAAGGGCGATAAGAGGGCATGGAGGCTGCCGGGACGGTTGGGACCCGCCACCACCAGGCTGGTCTTGTCGGCGCCGCTGGGTTGCGTCTCCATGCTGCCGATGACCAGGAAACGGGTGGTGTTCTCGGGATTGTCCTCGATGCCGGCGGCGAGGATCTGCAGGCCGTGGAGATCGGCAGCGATGTGGGTGGAGATGGCGCCCGATGCGGGATCGGCGGCGGCACGCTGGGCGGCCACGGCGTTGCTGGGGGCATCCACCAGTTCCACTCCGCGAAGGTGATCCGCCAGCCACTCCCGGCATTGGGCGCGGGTCTGGTAATGGACGTGGATCCGTTGCAGCGCCACCAAGGGCGCGCCGCTGCTGACCAGATTGTGGACCACCCGCAACTGCACTTCGCCGCAGATCCGCAGGGGATAATCGAGGAGGAGATCCAGGGTCTGGTTGACGGAGCCCTCGCTGCTGTTTTCCACCGGCACCACGCCGAAATGGGCCTGGCCGCCGTCCACCAGACGGAAGATCTCGGCGATATTGGCGCTCGGCTGCAGTTCCACCGCCGTGCCGAAATGCTTTTGCGCCGCCATTTGCGAAAAGGTCCCGGCGGGTCCGAGATAGGCCACCCGCAGGGGGCTTTCCAGGGCCAGGCAGGCGGAAATGATCTCGCGGAAGAGGAATGCCACTGTATCCTTGGCCAAAGGGCCGGGATTTTCGGCCATGATCCGGCGCAAAATGGCGGCTTCCCGCTCGGGACGATAGAACTGGGTATCCCCGGCCGCCTTCTTGACCTTGCCCACCTCCAGCGCAAGGCCGGCCCTCTGACTGAGCAGGCGCATCAACTCCGAATCCAGTGCGTCGATGGCGGTGCGCAATGCCGCCAGATCCCCGGTGGCCTTCACAGGTGCAACATGCGGGCCGCCAAGACCCCGGGAAGCGCCGAAATCTTCTGCAGCAGGGCATCGCCGATGGCATCATCGACGGCGATGAAAGACACCGCGCGCCCCCCCAGCCGCTCCCGCCCCAGATGAAACTGGGCGATATTGACCCCCGCGGCGCCCAGGAGAGTGCCTACCTGGCCGATGAGGCCGGGCTCGTCCCGGTTGAGCAGATAGAGGAGGTGACCACTCAGACCCATCTCGATATCAATGCCGTCCAGTTGCACCAAGCGGGCCTCGTGCTCGTGGACGAGGGTGCCGACAGCGGTCATGCTCCCGTTGTCCATGCGCAGGGTCACGGCAACCCGTGAACGCAGCTCATCGGCCAGTTCACGCTTGCGCGTCTCCATGGCGATACCGCGGTCCTTGGCGAGAAAAGGGGCGTTGACGGCGTTGACGGTTTCGGGAAGGACCACCTGCAGGATGCCCTTGAGAATGGCCGTCACGATGGGCGCGACGTTGAGCCCCGCCACTTCCCCGGCAAACTCCACCACCACTTCACGCAGGCCGGAGTCGGCCAACTGCCCGAGCACCAGACCCAGGCGCTCGCCCAGGTTGAGATAGGGTTGCAGCAGAGGCAGATCTTCTTCTCTGACCGCCGGGAGATTGACGGCGTTTTGCACGACGCCGCGGAGCAGATAGGCGCTGATCTGCTCGGCCACCTGGATGGCGACATTGACCTGCGCCTCCTCCGTGGAAGCCCCGAGGTGCGGCGTGCAGATGAAATTATCCAGCTCCAGCAGACGATTATCGCCCTTCACCGGCTCCTTGCAAAAAACATCCAGGGCGGCGGCGCGCAACTGGCCCGACTGGAGGGCCGCATAGAGCGCGTCTTCATCCACGATGCAGCCGCGCGCGGCGTTGACAAGGATGGCCCCCTTCTTCATTTTCGCAAAGGTTTCGGCGCGGAAGAGATGGCGCGTGGCCTCGGTCAGGGGGGTGTGGACGGTGATGAAATCGGCCCGCGCCAAAAGGGTATCCAGATCCACCGGCTCCACCCCGAGGTCCGCCGCCCGCGCCTTGGAGATATAGGGATCATAGGCGATGACCCGCATCTGCAGACCCTGGGCCCGGGCGATGACCAGGGAGCCGATATTGCCGGTGCCGATGATGCCGAGGGTCTTTTGATAGAGCTCGACCCCTTCGAAACGGGATTTTTCCCAATGCCCCGCCTTGAGGCTCATGGTGGCCTGGGGGATCATGCGCGCTGCGGCCAGCATCAGGGCGATGGCGTGCTCGGCGGTGGTCACGGTGTTGCCGTAGGGGGTGTTCATGACGATGACGCCCCGCTTGCTGGCGGCGGCGATATCGACGTTGTCCACGCCAATGCCGGCCCGGCCCACCACCTTGAGATTGGTGGCCCCTGCTAGGATTTCACTGCTGACCTTGGTCGCCGAGCGAATGGCCAGGCCATCGTATTGACCGATGATGGCCAGCAGCTCCGCCGGACTCAGCCCGGTTCGCACATCCACCGCAATGCCGTGATCACGGAACACTTGTTCTGCCCGTGCCGACATCTGATCGGCAATCAACACCGTTGGCATAAGGATCCCTCTAGCTATGGGAGCGGGCGAATGCCGCCATGTAATCGGCCAGGGCCGCCACCCCCGCCTCGGGCATGGCGTTATAAATGGATGCGCGCATCCCGCCCACGGAACGGTGCCCCTTCAACTGCAGGAGGCCATGGGCCTTGGCCCCCTTGAGGAAGGCCTCATCCAGGGCCGGATCCGGCAGGGTGAAGGGCACATTCATGCGCGAACGGTTGCGCACCTCCACAGGGTTGCGGTAAAAGCCCGAGGCGTCAATGAGGTCATAGAGCCGCTGCGCCTTGCGGGCATTGATTTCCGCCATCTTTTCCAGCCCCCCCAGGGCCTTCAACCACTTGAAGACCAGGCCCGCCACATAGATGGCGAAGGTGGGGGGGGTGTTGTGCATGGAGTCATCCTTGGCCTGGATGGCGTAATCGAGCATGGTTGGGGTATGGGCCGGTGCATGACCGAGGAGATCCTCCCGGACGATGACCAGGGTCAGCCCGGCCGGGCCGACATTTTTCTGGGCCCCGGCGTAAATGAGGCCGAAGCGGCTCACCTCCATGGGCTTGGAAAGGATATGAGAGGAGGCATCGCTCACCAGGGGGATGTCGCCCAGTTCGGGGACAAAGTCGTACTCCACGCCGCCGATGGTCTCGTTGCCGGCGATATGGACATAGGCCGTGTCCGGGCTCACCTGCCAGGCCGATTGCGCCGGCACATAGCTGCCGTGGCGATCTTCATTGCTGGCGGCGATCTCCACCGTGCAGAAGCGCCTGGCCTCACTGATGGCCTTTTTCGACCAAACGCCGGTTTGGACGTAGCTGGCCTTGGTCTTGCCGCGCAAGAGGTTGAGGGGCACCATGGCGAACTGCAGGGTGGCGCCGCCCTGCAGAAAAAGCACCTTGTAATGGGCCGGGATGGCCAGCAGGTCGCGCAGGTCCTGTTCGGCCTCGGCCATGATCTGCATGAATTCGGGGCCGCGATGGCTCATTTCCATCACCGACATGCCCGAACCCCGCCAGTCCAGCAGTTCGGCCTGTACCTGTTCCAGGACCGAATGGGGCAGCACCGCCGGTCCGGCGCTGAAATTATAGATGGGATGATTCATGGTTTCCTTACAGGGGCAGATCGGACTGCTCCCCCTCCTCTTCTTCGCTATCGGCAATGAGCGCCAGACCGGCCAACTGCTCGCCGGCCCCCAGTTGAATGAGCCGTACCCCCTGGGCATTGCGCCCGGTGCGACGGATGTTGTCCACATGGGTGCGGATCAGGGTGCCGCGGTCGGAGACCAGCATCACCTCATCACTATGGCGCACGGCCAGGGCACCCACCACCTTGCCGTTACGGCTGCTGGTTTGGATGGCGATCACGCCCTTGCCGCCGCGATGGGTAAGGCGATATTCCGCCATATCCGTCAATTTGCCATAGCCGTTGCCGGTGGCGGCCAGGATCAGATCCCCTTCCACGACCAGTTGCGCCGAGATCACCCGGTCATCCCCATCCAGGGAGATCCCGCGCACCCCCCGCGCCCCGCGCCCCATGGGCCGCACCTGCTCCTCCGCAAAGCGCACGGCCATACCATTGCGGGTGAAGAGCATGAAGTCGCGGCTGCCGTCGGACAGGCAGACGCCCACCAAGCGGTCACCCGCATCGAGATTGATGGCATTGATGCCCTGGCTGCGCGGGCGCGAATATTCCATCAACGGGGTCTTTTTCACGACGCCATGGGCGGTGACCATACAGACATACTGCCCCTCGGCGAAATCCCGCACCGGCAGTACCGTGGTGATTCCTTCACTGGGCGCCAGGGAAAGCAGATTGACGATGGGCTTGCCCTTGGCCCCGCGACCCGCCTGGGGCAGTTGATAGACCTTCTGCCAGTAGACCTTGCCCAGGTCGGAGAAAAACAGGAGCGTGGCATGGGTGGAGGCACAGAACATGCGCTCGACAAAATCCTCTTCCCGGGTGGCCGTGGCCTGCTTGCCCTTGCCGCCGCGTTTCTGGGCGTTGAAGACGGTGACCGGCTGGGCCTTGATATAACCGGCATGGGTGAAGGTCACCACCATTTCCTCTTCGGCGATGAGATCTTCCATGGAGAGATCCGCGCTGTCTTCGACGATCTCCGTCCGCCGCGCATCCCCGTACTGGTCACGGATGGCCACCAGTTCTTCGCGAATCACCGTCATCAAGCGGGGATAGGAGGCCAGAATGTCCAGCAGATCACGAATCCGGTTCAGCAGCTCCAGATATTCATCGCGGATCTTGTCCTGTTCCAGACCCGTCAGGCGATGCAGGCGCAGATCCAGGATGGCCTGCACCTGCACTTCCGAAAGATGATAGCCATCCGCCTGCAGGCCCGCCGAAGGCTCGCCCCGTTCGGCCAGCAGCGCCGCCACCAAGCCCGGCTCCCAGGGACGCGCCAGGATCTGCGCCTTGGCCTCGGCGGGATTGATGGCCGCGCGGATCAAGGCGATGAGGGTGTCGAGGTTGGCCAAGGCCACCGCCAGCCCCTCCAGGATATGGGCCCGATCCCGTGCCTTTTTCAGCTCGAAAACGCTGCGCCGGGTGACGACTTCCCGGCGATGCTGGAGAAATGCCTGTAGAAGGTCGCGCAAGCCCAGGGTGCGTGGGGCACCGTCGATGAGGGCCACGATATTGATATTGAAGACGCTCTGCATGGTGGTGTGCTGAAACAGGTTGTTGATCACCACATCGGCAATGGCGTCGCGCTTGAGTTCGATGGCTATCCGCATGCCGGACTTGTCCGATTCGTCGCGCAGATCGCTGATCCCCTCCAGGCGCTTTTCCTTGACCAGTTCGGCGATGCGCTCGATGAGCCGGGCCTTGTTGACCTGATAGGGCAACTCCGTAACGATGACGCTTTGCCGGCCCGTCTTTTTATCGGTCTCCACTTCGGTGCGGGCGCGCATGACCACCCGTCCGCGACCAGTGCGATAAGCCTCGGCCATACCGGCCCGCCCGTGGATGAAGCCCGCCGTGGGGAAATCCGGTCCCGGTATCAGGGTGATCAGATCGGCGTCACTGGTCTCCGGATCATCGATGAGGGCGAGACAGGCGGCAATGACCTCGCCGAGGTTGTGGGGGGGAATATTGGTGGCCATGCCCACGGCAATGCCCGCCGAGCCATTGACGAGGAGATTGGGAATCCGGCTGGGGAGGACCAGGGGCTCCATCTCCGACTCATCGTAGTTGGGCCCGAAATCCACCGTTTCCTTGTCGATGTCCGCCAGCATTTCGTGGGCGATGCGCGCCATGCGCACCTCCGTGTAACGCATGGCGGCGGGGCTGTCCCCATCCACCGAACCGAAGTTGCCCTGGCCGTCGATGAGCGGATAGCGCATGGAAAAACCCTGGGCCATGCGCACGATGGTGTCGTAGACCGCGGTATCGCCATGGGGGTGGTATTTACCGATGACATCGCCCACCACGCGCGCCGACTTTTTATAGGCTTTGTTCCAGTCGTTGCCCATTTCGTGCATGGCATAGAGCACCCGGCGATGCACCGGCTTCAAGCCATCACGGGCATCGGGCAGGGCACGGCCCACGATCACGCTCATGGCGTAATCGAGATAAGACTGGCGCATCTCGTTTTCGAGGCTAATGGGTATCGTTTCTTTGGCGAAATCTATCATGCTGAGGACATCGACTCCTGGCGGTTAAAGCCAACCCAAGGCGCGGCCCGCAGACAAGCGCCGACCGCATGACAAAGTGTAAGTATGCCACAAGGGGCGGCACGCTGCATTCACGCTCCCCGCAACTCCCGCAAACTGGCGGCGAAGGAAGGACGGGCCACCCCCCGCTCGGTAATGATGGCACTGATGAGGGCCGCCGGGGTGACATCAAAGGCCGGATTGCGCACTTGCACCCCCGCCGGCGCCACGGCCAGGCCGGCACAATGGGTGACCTCTTCGGGCGGGCGTTCTTCAATCACGATACCCGCGCCATGGGCCATGGCAAAGTCCACCGTACTGAGGGGGGCGGCCACGTAAAAGGGTATGCCGTGATAATGTGCCAGCACGGCCAGGGCATAGGTACCGATCTTGTTGGCCGCATCGCCGTTGGCGGCAATGCGGTCAGCACCGACGATGACCGCCTGAATGAGCCCCTGCTGCATCAGTGCCGCCGCCGCGCCGTCGACATTCAAGGAAAAGGGGATGCCGTCTTTTTGCAGTTCCCAGGCGGTCAGGCGGGAGCCCTGCAGCCAGGGACGGGTCTCATCGGCATAGACCCGCAGGGCCTTGCCCGCCGCCACGGCCGCCCGGATCACGCCCAAGGCCGTGCCGAAACCGCCGGTGGCCAGACTGCCCGTGTTGCAATGGGTCAGCACGCCGCCGTCGGGCATGAGGGACGCCCCAAAGGCCCCCATCTGCCGATTGGCGGCAATATCGTCCTCCAGAAGATCATGGGCGGCCTGCAACAAGGTGGTCGCCACATCGGCGCCTGCTCCCATCTGCTCCGCAAGGGCCCATTGCCGATCAACCGCCCAGGCCAGATTGACCGCGGTGGGCCGGGCGGCCTTGATCTGCTCGGCGCCGCCCCGCAGCCTCTCCCGCCAGTCCGGATAGGGTGCCGCCTCCCGTGCCGCCAAGGCCATGGCGTAGGCCGCCGTCACGCCAATGGCCGGGGCGCCGCGCACCGCCATGTTACGAATGGCCGCCACCACCTCCCGATAATCCTCCAGGTGCAGGATCAATTCCTCCTGGGGCAAGCGCCGCTGATCCAGCAGGAGCAACTGATCGCCTTCCCAACGGATGGCACGCACGCTATCTGCTTTGGACATGGCGACTCCCGACGCGAGAAACGTGGCAAATATACCCCCGTCGACGGTCGCCGGTCCATCCCGGCGGACCCGCGGCGGTATCCAAGGCTACTGCCGACGGCTATGATAGGCCCATGAACCCGAACCTACCCTACCCCGTACTGCGCCTACGCCCCAAAGAAGACCGCCGCCTCCGTGCCGGCCACCCGTGGATCTATAGCAATGAGGTGGACACCCGCGCGACGCCATTGACGGCCATCGCCCCCGGCAGCGTTTGCCGGGTGGAAGACGCAGGGGGCGCCGCCCTGGGCCTGGCCCATGTCAATCCTCACACCCTGCTCTGTGGCCGGATGCTGAGCCGCGACGCCGGCGAGCGCATCGACATGGCCTTCTACCGCCGCCGCCTGGAGCAGGCCCTCACCCTGCGCCAAAGCCTCTTTGCCCGGCCCTTTTACCGATTGGTGCATGGTGAAGGAGATCTTTTGCCGGGCCTGGTCATCGATCGTTATGAAGATTATCTCGTCATCCAACCCGGCAGCCTGGGCATGGAGCAGGATCTCGCCCTGCTTCAGGAGGCCCTGCTCACCGTCCTGCACCCGACTGGCATCCTGATCAAGGGAAACGGCCCGGCCCGCAGCCTGGAAGGGCTTGCGGAGCGCGTGGAAGTGCTGCACGGCCATGTTCCGGAGATCCTGGAGGTGGAGGAAAATGACTGCCGCTTCCACTTCTCGCCGCGGACGGGCCAAAAGACCGGGTGGTTTTATGACCATCGCGCCAATCGCGCCCGTCTGCGGCCCTTGGCCCAGGGACGACGGGTACTCGACCTGTTCTCCTATCTCGGCGCCTTCGCCATTCCGCTGGCCCAGGCCGGGGCGGCGGCCGTGACGGCCGTGGACGCCTCGGCCAGCGCCCTTGCCCTGCTTCAGGACAATGCCGCCCTGAATCAAATCGGCACGCCCATCCGAACCGTGCAGGGGGATGCCTTCGACATCATCCGCAGCCTGCGGGACCACGGTGAGAGCTTTGATCTCGTCATCCTGGACCCGCCGGCCTTCATCAAGTCGCGCAAGGATCTGCACGAAGGCAGCATCGCCTACCGCCGCATCAATGACCTGGCCATGCGTCTGCTCAGTCCCGGCGGCCTCCTCTTCACGGCCTCCTGTTCCCACCATCTCAGCCGCGAGATGCTGCTCCAGCAGATCGCCTTCGGCGCCCAGCGCGGCGACTTCCAGATCCTCGGCGAAGGCGGCCAGGACATGGACCACCCCATCCACCCTGCCGTGCCGGAAAGCGCCTATCTCAAAGGCTTTCTGCTGCGGCGCAGCAGCCCGGGCGAAGCGGGCGATCCGCCCGATTAGGCTTTCGCCGCCGCGCCAAGCCGGAGGCGCGCGGTTAAGGAGGCAGGCGCAAAAAACGCGGTCCCACGCCCCCTCCAGGGATCATACCCCCCGGAGGCAATCGGGCCCCCATCTTGACAAGATACCGATTGGTCGGTATTTTTTCGTCATGATATCTGAACCCGTCAAAAAAACACGCAATCCCGAGCAAACCCGGGCCGACCTCCTGGCCGCCGCCTATGGCGAGGTCCTGGAGTGCGGTTTCCAGGCGGCCAGCCTGGAGCGCATCCTTGCCAAGACTTCCGTGAGCAAAGGAGCCCTCTACCATCACTTCGGGACCAAGCATGAACTAGGACTGGCGGTGGTGGAGGAAGTCGTCGGGCCGCAACTTGCCGAGCGCTGGTTTGAACCCCTGCGCCGCGATGGCGACCCCATTGCCGCCCTGGTGGGGATCCTCGAAGAAAAAATCCAGTCCGCCTCCGAAGCCGTCATCCGTTTCGGCTGCCCCCTCAACAACCTCATCCAGGAAATGAGCCCCCTGGACGAGCGCTTTCGTAGCGGCCTCCAAAGCATCCTCGACGCTTGGATCAAGGTCATGGCCGATGCCCTGGCGGCGGGACAACGGGCGGGCAAGGTACGCGGCGACATCCCCCCCCAGGAAGCGGCCCTTTTCATCGTAGCGGCCATCGAAGGCTGCGTGGGCTTGGGGAAAAACGCCCAGTCCGTCGATGCCTATCAGCGCTGCCTGCGGCAATTGCAACTCTATGTGCGCTCCCTGGCTGCCTGATTGCAGTCTTGCCCCTAGCGCCCAATTTATGGCCGGGGGTTCATTTTGATGACCTTCAAGGTCGCCCTCTAGCCCGTTGAACAACCGCCTTTCCAGGAGAGCAGAAAATGAGCGAGATCCACTCACAATGGCTGAACCTACGCGCTGACTTGCGGGCCTGGTATGTCCGGCCGGCGGCCGCCGGCCCCCATCCCGCCGTCGTCGTCTTCATCGAAGCCTTCGGTGTCAATGCGCACTTTCAGGAAGTGGCCGAGCGCCTGGCGCGGGCGGGATACTGCGCCATCGTTCCCGACATTTACCACGGCAAGGTCTATGAATACACCGATTTCCAAGCCGCCATCGCCCACCTGAAATCCCTGGATGACCAGCAGGTCATGGCGGAGGCGGCCCTCGCCCTGGATGCCCTGGGCGGGCGTGCCGAAGTCCGGAAAGATGCCATAGGCGCCTTGGGCTTTTGCATGGGCGGGCGCTATGCCTTCATGGCCAACGCCATCCATGCCCAGCGGCTATCGGCCACAGTGGCCTTCTATGGCGGCGGGATCGCGCCGGAAAAAGATGCGGTCGGGCGCGAACCCCTGCTGCATCTGGCTCCGCGGATGCAGGCCCCGCTGCTGCTCCTCTATGGCGCCAAGGACAGTTCCATCCAGCCCGACGAGCATGGCCGCATCGCCAGCGCCCTGAGCGCCGCCGACAAGCGCTATACCCTGACGGTCTTCCCCGCTGCCGGCCACGGCTTCTTCAGCGACCGGCGCGACAGCTATCACGAGCCTGCGGCCAAGGAGGGCTGGCGCCTGACCCTGGATCACTATGCCCAATATCTGGATGGGCAGGCATGAGTCCTGCGAGCCATCTGTTCAGCCCCTGGCAGCAGCGCAGCCTGCGCATCCGCAATCGCATTTGCGTCTCTCCCATGTGTCAGTATTCCACCCCCGACGGGGTGGCCCGCGACTGGCACATGGTCCATCTGGGCAGCCGCGCCGTGGGCGGCGCCGGACTAATCATGGTCGAGGCCAGCGGGATCAGTCCCGAAGGGCGCATCTCGCCCCAGGACCTGGGCATCTGGAACGACAGGCAGGCCGAGGCCCTGCGCCCCATCGCAGCCTTTATGCGTGGACAGGGCGCCACCCCCGCCATTCAGATCGCCCATGCGGGGCGCAAGGCGTCAACTGCGGCGCCTTTTCACGGCGGCCGACCCATTGCGCCCGAGGACGGCGGCTGGCAACCCGTCGCCCCCAGCGCCATCGCCTTCAGCGCCGAACACACCCTACCTAGGGCCATGGAAGCGGCGGATTTCCAGCAAATCCTGGAGGACTTCCAGGCCGCGGCCCGGCGCGCCCTGGCAGCCGGTTTCCAGGTCCTGGAGATCCACATGGCCCATGGCTACCTCCTGCATAGCTTCCTCTCCCCCATCAGCAACCAGCGCGAAGATCGCTATGGCGGTAGCCTGGAGAACCGCATGCGCTTCCCCCTGGAGGTGGCCGCGGCCCTACGCGCCATCTGGCCCGATGATCTGCCCTTATGGGTACGGATTTCCGCCAGCGACTGGGTGGAAGGTGGTTGGGACATCGAGCAATCCATTGCCCTGAGCACCGCCCTGAAAAAACTGGGTGTGGATGCCATTGACTGCTCCAGCGGCGGCATGACCCCCGATGCCAGGATTCCTGCGGCACCCGGTTTTCAGACCGCTTTCGCCGCCGCCATCCGCCATACCGTGGGCATCCCCACCGTGGCCGTCGGTCTCATCACCGCAGCGGCCCAGGCCGAGCATATCCTGGTGACGGAACAGGCCGATGCCGTCAGTCTTGCCCGCGAGATGCTGCGCGACCCCTACTGGCCCCTGCATGCCGCTCTGGCTCTGGGCGATGATCTGGCCTGGCCGCAGCAATACGATCGGGCCAAACCCCATCACCGTTAGCAGTTTCCGTCCTCCAGCGCAGGAATCGCGCCCCATGTCCAAGACCCCGGCCTTGCCCATGGCCGCCCTCGCCTTGCTTTCCCTGATCTGGGGATATAATTGGGTCGTCATGAAGGTCGCCCTGGTCGACTGCCCGCCGCTGCTCTTCGCGGCGCTGCGGGTGCTGGTCGGGGTGGCCGTGCTCTTTCCTTTGCTGATCCTGCTCAAACGCCCCCTGGCCATGCCGCCTTGGCGCTTTATCCTGCCCCTCGGCTTGCTGCAAACCACCGGATTTGTGGGTTTCACCCTCTGGGCACTGGAATATGGCGGGGCGGGCAAAACCGCCATCCTCGTCTACATGATGCCCATCTGGCTGATTCTTTTTGCCTGGCCCGTGTTGAATGAACGGGTACATGGACTGCAATGGCCCGCCTTGGCCTTGGCCTTGCTCGGCCTGGTCTGCATCTTGGAACCCTGGCACTATCATGGCCAACTGCTGGGGTCGCTGCTGGCCTTGCTGGCCGGCATCTCCTGGGCCGCTTCGGCCCTCTGGCAAAAGCGCCACGCGCCGCACCGCTTGGATTTGCTCAATGTCACCACCTGGCAAATGGCCTTTGGCGGCCTGGCCTTGACCCTCCTGGCGCTGCTCATGGACCCCTTGACGATTCATTGGACCCCGACCTTCATCGGCGCCCTGATCTATAACGCCGTCCCCGGCAACGCCCTGGCCTGGCTCCTCTGGACCTACGCGCTGCACAAGCTGCCCTCGGGCATCGCCGGCATGGGCACCCTGGCCGCCCCCCTCATCGGCGTACTCGCGGCCTGGGCGCAACTGGGGGAACAGCCGGGCGACTGGGAGGGCATTGGCATGGCCGCCATTTTTCTCGCCCTGGCCCTGGTGAGCTGGCAGCACCTGCGGCCCAGGGAGGATTTACCCTTACCCGCCGCACAGGAATAGGGGCGACCGCCGGGCAGGGGCCGTCAGTGACCCGATGAGCCCAAGGCAGGGCTTGCCGTGGAGGAGGTATCCAGCAGACGTTGCAACTGCGCCGCGTTGATCCGCCGCAAGGGCTTGCCATCCACTGGGGAAGCAGGACTGCGCCGGTCTTCATCCAGGCCAAAAATCACCACCCGCAACTCGCAGCCCGCATAATGCAGGCGCAAAACCGGATACTCCCGCGGCGTCTGCTCGCCAAAATGCAGCATTTGCCGGCCTTCTTCATAGCTCGTCCCCTGATCCAGGAGGAAAAACAGCACGCTTTCGGGGGTATCGGCAAAAACATGGAGGACAATGGCGGAATGGCTGGTAGCCGTTCCTTCCAGGACCGGTCCGCTCAAGCGCGGAGCAAAGTCCGCCAGCCAGTGCATGGCCGCCAGAGCGGTCCGCCGCAGGTGTTGCAGTTCGGCGCTATGGGCATCCCCATGGAAGAGCGCCAGACGCGACTGCAGCTCGGCATGAATCTCGGCGTTGCTCGGCCAGAGCTGCTGCGCATCCCCAGCGATGCCCAAGCGCCGCGCGGCCTTCTCCTTCGCCGCCCGAAAATCCGCCACCCCCTCTTCGGCCATGATCCGGGCCGATTCCACGACCAAAAGGCGGCGCAAACGGGGCTGTTGTGACTTGACCATGGCAAACCTCATACCCATAAAGGTGATTGTCCGTTAGATCCATAAACCTTTAGAATAGGGCATAGGCGAGAGTGGCGGAATTGGTAGACGCACTGGATTTAGGTTCCAGCGGTTTCGGCCGTGGGGGTTCGAGTCCCCCCTTTCGCACCAAACACTCACAAAATATCCCATGGCTCCCGGTGCTTTTTCGTGGCGATAGCTTAGGAAAATATGGAGCGACCCATGGCAAGCATTGTCCTCCGTAGGGATAAAGACGGCAACATCACGAGCTGGATCGCCCAGCTCCACTGCAGGCGGCGGGACTGATTGGAGCGCACCCGCCTCGACGCGGCCCTGCACCATGCCCAGGGCCACAAGCGGAATGCCGCCCACAAACTCGGCTCGGGGCCCGCAACACCCACCCTCACGCGCAAGCGCAAGGAATTGGGCATGGCGGCGGGAAGTGGCGATGCAGAAGAAGCCACTTCGCCGCCTACCGCAGCGGCGCGGCGGGGAGCGTCAGAAGGCGTACTGCAGCATTACCCGGTTGTCCACCAAGGTCCCCAGAGGGACATTGTTGATGTTGTGGAAACCGTGATCGATGGCCAGCCGGTCACGGAGGGTTAAACCCTTGAGCATGCCGGTCAGCGCATACCCTACGCTCAGATAATTGGCGCTTACATTCTGCACATAGGGTGCCGTGTGGTACCAGCTATACGAATACTTCACCCGCCATTGGGGGGTGGGCGTGAAGATGAAACCGATTTTCCAGGCAGAACCCGGCGCCGAGGCCGACACCAGGCCGTAGTTCATGATGCTGGTGAACAGGGGATCGGCATTGTAGGGCTGGGTATAGGGGGAGATGAATCCGCCGTTGTAGAGATCGCGCTGCCCGCCCACCGAGAAGGGGGTGCGGCTCGGGACCTCGTTGTAAGCGACAAAGATCTCGCCATAATGGCTGCTTAGGCCGCCTTGAATGCCGTAGACGGTGGCATCGATGGGCCCGGCATAGTCGGCGCCGTCGCCCCATTGCCGGCCGAACTGCAGGTCCATAAAAGGCGTTACGGGGCCAAGCGCAATCCCATAATGCGCTGTTCCCCAGAAAAAATCGGCTAAATTGTAGAATTGGTAGAACCATACCTGACCGCTGAGGTCTGGGATACCGTAGGGCTTGGCGGAGAGCTTCACGCCGAAGGCCAGGGCGCCGTTGTCCTCTCCGGGGATCTGGCGATAAAGCAGGCTTTCCGGTGACAGGTTGAGGAGATTGCTACGGCTGTAATCCGGGGCGGTGCGATTTTTGTAACGAAAGGAACGCAGACCCTCGATCTCCACCCCGGCTACCGGGCGTAGCGCACCATAAACGGCCTGGAAGGTGTTGGGGATCATGAAGGCGTCGGCCGGCCACATCCAAGGTGTATCCAAGAGTTGGTCGCCCGCCCGCAGCGTGGCCCAATGATTTTCATATTGCAGATAGGCTTGGCCGAGAACATTCAGGGAATGTCCCGTGCCCATGAGGAGCGGGTCCAGATGCGGATAGGCGGGTGCGCCGGTGTGGTCGTTCACCCCCAGATCGTTGGCCGTGTAAAAAGCGATGCCGGCGCTGAGCCCATAGAGGGGTGCCGTCTGGACCTTGAGCATGCCACCCAGGGAATAGGCATAGGTATTGGGCATGGTGGGGCTACCATAGTCCTGGGTGTAATAGTAATTGCGGATATCGCCAGAAACTTTGCTCTGCATGAGCCAATCCTTGATAGTCATGGTTGCTGCGTGAACAGGGACATTGACAGCCAGCAGGCCCATCATCACGCCGAACATGCCCAGGGGGATTATTCTTTTTTGCATAACGGTTCTCCTGATAACGGTTGGTATCGAAGTATTTTCTGTAATATTACGTAAGGCAGCAAAAAGGTTCCCCTTAGGAGAGATCGCCCCCCTTGGGCGGATTGTAGCCCGTCTCCCGGAACATGGCCTGGCCGGCCTTGCTGGTCATGAAGCGAATGAAGGCCTCACCCAGTTTGGGGTGCGGGGCGTCTTTGGGCACGGCGGCATAGAACACCAGAGGCTGGGTGTGCAAGGTCTGGGTCTTGCCGTCCACCTGCATGGTGAAATGCACGGTGTCGTACCAGGCCTTGGCCATGGCGGGATTGCTCAGATTGATTTCATCCGGGAGAGGGATGAAAGGAAGGTGCAGGGATTTCACCGCGCTCTCATATCCGGAGGAGGCATCCATCTGCCCGCTCTTCAGGCGCGCCAGCAGCGAGGCCTCGGTGAAGATCTGCCTTTGGTTCTCCACGGGGCCGAGAATGCTCTGGACAAGCTCGGGCTGGTGGTAGTACTTCTGCGCCAGGAGAAAGGTAAAAACGATGTTCTGACCCTGGGGATCCGTCTGCGGGTCCGTGCGTCCGAACTGGATCCCGGGCTTCTCCAGCACCGTGTACCAGGGCAACTTGCCGGCGGCGGCGGCCGCAAAATCCTTGGCATAGCGGCTCTTGGGGCTGTAGGCGATGACCATGGCGGTGCTGGCCACCGGTATCGCCTTGTTCACCATGCCGGCCTTTTCCAGCACCCGGATGGGGCCTGGTGTAATGGAGATGAACACGTCCGTGCGCAGCTTCTTGGCCGCAATGAGATGGGCGAGGCCATAGGCACCCTGCCCTTCTCCTTGATAGGTGACGTGATGGGCCTTGGCGAAGGCGGGGCCCAAGTGCAGGTCCATGACCGCGCCCATGGAGCCGGCATAGGCGACCTGGAGAGGGGGGTCGGCCATGGCCGTTCCCATGCCCGCCATCCACAGTCCGGCGAGCAGGGCCGCGGCCGGCCGTGCCTTCGATGCGGGCCGGTTCGGGGTCGCTCCCGGCGCCGGCGTGATAGCCGGATGACGGGGGTAGGGATCCATCTGTATATTTTGTGACATATAACGATGTAGCAAAGCTGACCGGTGGTTTTGCATGTCGGGTGTCTCCTTTTTTGCAGAGGCTCATCATCATCGGGGGACTCGGTATATATGGCAGAATATCCCGATGTCGCAAATCTTACCTGCATACCCAAAAATTGGCTATACCGCATCACAAAAGCAGTTATCATGCCAAAATGAGGCCGGCGGTCTTGCCCGGGGACCTGCGCCGGCCAAGGCTATGGGAGCGTCCACGCCTCGGATCCTGGCGCCGGAGACCTTTGGATTTGAACAGTTCGCCCGGCAGGCGCAGAATTTCATGGAAAAGCACGACGGCGCGGGCCGCGACTTCGGCTCGCACCCCCCAAGCGCTGTTTTATGGAAATCGCCCATGAGCAAAACCAGAGACAGACTCAAGGCACTGGGACCGGGCGTCATCACGGGCGGTGCCGACGACGATCCGGCCGGGATCGTCACCTATTCCGTGGTGGGGGCCACCACCGGCTTCTCCCTGCTCTGGCTCATGCTGCTCGCCACCCCCATGATGATCGCTGTGCAAAGCATGGCCTCGCGGATCTCCATCGTCACCGAGAAGAGTCTGCCCGAGGTGATCACCGCCCATTTTTCCCGGCGGGTCACCATGTCTGTCATCACTCTCCTGGTGATCGCCAACGTCATCACCATCGGCGCGGACCTCTCGGGGATGGCGACGGTGCTCGGCATTTTGACGGGCATCAAGCCGGGCCTGCTGCTGATTCCGGTGACCGCATTGATCGCCTATCTCGTGATCTTCAATGCCTATCGTGTGGTCAAGACGGCACTGCTGAGCCTTACCTTGATCCTCTCCGTTTATATCGTCTCCGCCATCCTGATCCACCCGAATCTTGAGATGCTCCTCGTCAACACCTTCATCCCCCACATTAGCTTCGCGTCGGGCTATGCGGTCGCCGCCTTGGGGCTACTGGGGACCACCATCTCCCCTTACATGCTGTTCTGGCAAGCGGCCGAGGAGCGCGAGGAAAAGCGCACGGTGGTACAAGCAGCGGCGGCGGATTTCGACACCGTGGCCGGCATGCTGTATTCCAATCTGGTATCTTATTTCATCATTGTCGCCGCTGCGGCGGTCCTCTACGGCAGCGGGGTGCCCATCCAAACCATGGAGGACGTGGCGCTGGCCCTGCAGCCCTTGGGGGGCAAATACACCTTCGCCCTTTTCAGCGTCGGCGTACTGGTCGCCGGTTTCCTGGCCATCCCCGTACTGGCCGGCTCCAGCGCCTACGCCATCGCAGACACCTACGGCTGGCGCGAGGGGATGGATTACAAGGTCGCCGACGCCCGGGGCTTTTATGCGGTGTTCCTGGGTTCGCTCCTGGTGGGCGATCTCATCTACCTGTCCCCCATCTCCACGGTGGATGCGCTTTATTACAGCCAGGTCCTGGACGGGATCTTGCTACCCCTCCTGGTGGCCTTGCTGCTGATCCTCGGCAACAACAAGGCGATCATGGGAAGCTATACCAATTCCCGGTTCAACAATCTGTTCGGCCTGTTCACCTTGTTGGTGAGCCTGGGCTTGTCCGCTGTCCTCTTCTACCAGATGGTGTTTTGACTGGGATTGCCGGGCGCTCCGAGGCGTTGGGGTTCCCCTTTTCCCTACGAAGCCCGGCCAGCGGCGATGCTCAAAAATCCCGCTCTACCTTGAAGGCATTGATGATGACATCCGCCATCTGATTGCGGGCGCCATGCACCACGGCGTCCAGGACGTCGCTCTCCGTCCAGCCTTGGGCAAGCACCGCCGCCACATCTTCCCGCGTCAACGACGCCGGCGTCTGTACGGCCTTGAGCACCAGCAGGAGCATGGCCTTTTCCCCGTCGCTCAAGGGTGCCGCCCTTGGATCACGCTTGGTCGCCGCCACCGCTTCGGGGCTTTGGCCAAGATGGTTGATCAGCATGGCCTCATTGAAGCCTACGCAGTAGTCACACTGGTTGGCCTGGGAAACCAGCATACGGATGGTGGCCAGCAACGCCGCCCCGAGGCGGGGATGGTGGCGGTAGTATTGGATGCCCTCCCACTGTTGGGCGAGGATCTCCGGGCTCAACCCGTAGACTTGCACGACGGCTGGAACCCGTCCGAAGGCACCCTCAATTTCATGGAACAGCTCGGCGGTCTTGCCGGATGCTTCCTCCGGCGCGATGGTTTGCAGAATGGTCATAAAACGCCTCCAGTTGTGTGCATGCTTGCGTGATTCAACATACAGACTAGTCGGTATCATCTGCTTTGGCAAGCAACGATCCAGCAACGATCCAGCAACGATCCAGCAACGATCCAGGAACGATCCAGGAACGATCCAGGAACGATCCAGGAACGGTCTCGGCCATCATCCCCGCTGGCATCCATGACACCGTATATGGATGCCTCCCGGTTTTTTAGGACGTCACGCTCCAACTGCGCTGCGCCTGCTCTCTCCGCAGCCAGGCGGACAGGTCTTGCACTTCAGCCAGGCAGGCTTGCGCACCGTGGGCCTGCAGGCGTTGCGCGTCATGCACGCCGCAGCAGACCCCCACCGGCAGGACACCCGCGGCCACGGCCATCTCCATATCATGGATGCTGTCCCCCACCATGAGAGCGGCGCTGGGGGGCAGGTCGAAGTGGGTCAGCAGCTCGTGGAGCATTTGCGGGTGGGGCTTGGAGCGACTTTCGTCGGCACAACGGCTCGCGCCAATGCACTGCGCCAAGGCCGGGTGTGCGGCTAGCATCCGGTCCAGGCCGCGGCGGGATTTGCCCGTGGCCACGGCTAGGTGAAAGCCGGCATCGGCCAAGTCCCGGAGGGCTGTCTCCACGCCAGGGAAGAGGGGCATTTCCGCCATGGACGATGCAAAGAAACAATCCCGATAGGCACTCAGCACCTGCTCCCGTTGCCGTTCGTCAATCCCCGGCGCCAGTACGGCCAAGGCCTCGTCCAGGCCCAGACCGATGATTTCCCTGTAAGCTTCCTCTCGATCCGGGAGTCCGGTAGCGGCAAAGGCCTCGGCGAGGCAGCCGCAGATGGTGGAAATACTGTCCATCAGGGTACCGTCCCAGTCGAATACCAGCAGGCGCAGGTCCAAGCCGGGCAAGGTCTTCACGGAGTCGTCCCGCCTTCCCGCAAACGGGCCAGGACAGCGGCAAGATCCTCCGGCAGCGGCGCTTCCACCCGCAGGTTTTCCCCGCTGCCGGGATGGCGGAAGGTGACATGGGCGGCATGCAGAAAAAGGCGTTTGAGACCCAAGCCCTGAAAGTCGCGATTCAAGGCGGCATCGCCGTATTTGTCATCCCCGGCCACGGGATGCGCAACGGCTTGGAGATGGACGCGGATCTGATGGGTGCGCCCGGTGTCCAGTTCCGCCCGCAACAGGGTGGCTGCCGCAAAGCGCTCCACCGGCACAAAGGTGGTGTGCGCGGCCTTGCCTGCGGCGTCCACGCGCACCACCCGTTCGCCCGATTGCAGGGTATTTTTGCGCAGGGCCAGGGTCACCTCCCGGGCATCCCGCCCCCAGCGCCCGGCCACCAGGGCCAGGTAATGCTTTTCCACCCCGCCTTCCCGGAAGGCCTCGTGCAGGGCGCGTAGGGCGGAACGCCGCTTGCTGAGGATGAGGCAGCCGGAGGTATCGCGGTCCAGGCGATGGACCAGTTCCAGTCCCGCCGCAGCGGGGCGCAGCAGGCGCAGGGCCTCTATGGCCCCCCAGCGCAGCCCCGAACCGCCATGCACGGCCAGCCCGCTGGGTTTATCGAGGACGAGGACGTAGTTATCCTCATAGAGGATGGCCTGTTCCAGGCTGCGCGCCAGGCTGTCGGGCAGACGCACCGTTTCATTGGGCGCCGCCACCCGCACCGGCGGCAGGCGCAGGATATCGCCCTCGGCCAGATGGTAGTGGGGACGCGCCCGCCCGCCATTGACACGCACTTCGCCGCTGCGCAGGATCTTGTAAATATGGGAGCGCGGCACGCCTTTGAGTACGCGCAGGAGGAAATTGTCGAGGCGCTGACCGGCTTCCTCGCCACTCACCTGCCGTTGGCGCACCCCTGTATCGACCATCTCATTTTCCTCGACTGCATGATTTGGATTGCGATTGTATTCTTTTATGACATATATTTCGATCTAGGGACTTGGCGCTGGCTTCTGGCCGCGATCCGGGACCTGAGCAACTGAGCGGCAATAACGCCGGGCAGATTTCAAATATATGCGCTGCGCTCCCCAACATCGACTCTCGGTCGAAAGGTTGGGTCGAGCGCCGGAGAACGAAAAACTTATGAAACGGATGTTGATCAACGCCACGCACCCCGAGGAGTTGCGGGTAGCCCTGGTGGACGGCCAAAAACTGCTCGACCTCGATATTGAACGGGCCTACCGCGAACAAAAGAAAAGCAACATCTACAAAGGCCGCATCACCCGGGTGGAACCCAGCCTGGAAGCCGCCTTTGTGGATTACGGGGCCGAGCGGCACGGTTTCCTGCCCCTCAAGGAGATTGCCCGGGAATATTTTCTGCAACAGGAGCCTGGGCGCAAGCGGATCCAGGATCTGATCCGCGAAGGCCAGGAAGTGATCGTCCAGGTGGACAAGGAAGAGCGCAGCAGCAAGGGCGCCGCCCTTACCACCTTCATCAGCCTGGCCGGCCGCTATCTCGTACTGATGCCCAACAACCCCCGCGCCGGCGGCGTTTCCCGGCGGATCGAGGGGGATGATCGAACCCAGATCCGTCATCACCTCCAGCTTCTCGACATCCCGGAAAACATGGGCGTCATCGCCCGTACCGCCGGGATCGGCCAGGAACTGGAAGCCCTCCAGCGCGACCTGGAATACCTCAAGCAGATCTGGCAGGCCATCGTCGCAACCGCCGCCACGCGATCCGCCCCCTTCCTCATCTACCAGGAAGGCAACGTGGTGGTGCGCGCCCTGCGCGACCATTTTTCCGAGGACATCAGCGACATCTTCATCGACGAGGAAGGGGCCTATAACGCCGCCGTCCAGTTCATGACCTCCATGATGCCGAAAATGGTCAACCGTCTGAAGCGCTATGACAACGACATCCCCCTCTTCTCCCGCTACCAGATCGAGCAACAGATCGAATCGGCCTTTTCCCGGGAAGTGCGTCTGGAGGCGGGGGGCGCCATCGTCATCGACCACACCGAAGCCCTGATTGCCATCGACATCAACTCCGGCCGCGCCACCAAGGGCCAGGACATTGCCGAAACCGCCCTGCAGACCAACCTGGAGGCGGCCGAGGAAATCGCCCGGCAGATCCGCCTGCGCGATCTGGGCGGATTGATCGTGGTGGATTTCATTGACATGGAATCCCCCAAGCATCAGCGCGAGGTGGAAGCCCGGCTCAAGGAGGCCCTGAAACTGGACCGGGCCCGCGTCCAGGTGGGACGCATCTCCCGCTTTGGTCTGCTGGAGATGTCGCGGCAGCGCCTGGGAGCCAGCCTGGAAGAGTCCTCCTACGAACCCTGCCCACGCTGCAGCGGTACCGGACAGATCCGCGGCTGCGAGGCCACCAGCCTGCATGTCCTGCGCCTGCTCCATGAAGAGGCCCTGAAAAATGCCGTGGCCGAGGTGCAATGCGAAGTACCGGTGGAGGTGGCGGCCTACCTCATGAACGAGAAACGCCGGCAACTCCTGGAACTGGAGGCCAAGACCAATACCCGCATCCTGATCCTGCCTCGCCCGGAACTGGTCACCCCCCACTACCAGATCCAGCGGGTCCGCCCCCAGGATGCGAGCGGGAAGCCGCTGCCCGCAGGCAATGGCGAGCCGCTGCCCGCCCGTCCGGCGCGGGCCGTCATGGAAACGGCGGCCCTTACCCCCCTCACGGCACCGCCCCCCCCCACCATCCTGCCGCCGCTGAAGACGCCTGCGCCGGCCGCCACCAAAACCGCCCCCGTCAAGGCGGCGCCCAAGGCCCCTGCCGTCGCGGCAGAAGGCATTCTCGCCCGTCTGGTACGCGCCCTCATCTCCCGTTACGAGCCCACCGAGCCGGTTCTAGTGGAGGAGACAGTGGACTCCGCTGAGGCCATGGAAATGGCAACGGAAGTGCCGGCCGGAGAGCAAGCGGCCAACGAGCCGGTTCTGGAAACGAGCGAAAGCCGCAGCCGTCGGCGTCGCCGGGGCGGCCGCCGTGCCCGGGCGCGGCGGGCATCCCAGGGGAGCGGAGAGGAAAACGCGACGGAAGTGTCCGGCACCAGCATTGCCGAGCCTGACGAGGATGCCTCCTTTGCCGAGGAGGAAGGCGGGGCTGAGGCCACTATCAGCAGCGACGACCACGAACCACGCCACCTGGCGAGCCGTGTCGAAAGGGAACCCCTCCACCAGCTCCGTTATCCCGGCGCCATCCCGGCGCCGGATGACTGGCATCTGCTGATGGTGGAAAACACCGGGCCGAAGTCGGCTGCGGACCTCAGCGCAGCGCCTACCATGGACACAGGGCCGGAGCAACAGCCAGGCGCAGCAACGGAGTCCGCGCTGGAGGAACAGGTTTCCCTCCCTTTCGGCACGGATTGAGCCCCATCACCAAGCGGCTATCGGGGCGGCTCCGCGCTGCAGGGCACCCAGGAACGGGGAAACGCCTCTACAACGTAGGAGCGGCCCATGGCCGCGACCACACACCCGCGGGGAGGACCCGGCCGATCGCGGCCATGGGCCGCTCCTACACGTGGTCCGCGGGCAGCGGATTTGTTATTTCACGCGGAGAACAACCGTGCCGGCTGCCGAATCCAGGGCTCGGAAACCGCCCGGGGCGCTTTCCACGTCAACCCCGTCGCCAGACCGTTCCGGTCGGTCCGTCCTCCAGGGCGACTCCCGCCGCCGCCAGTTCATCGCGGATGGCGTCGCTGCGCACGAAATCCCGCGCCTGCCGGGCGGCCGTCCGCGCCGCGATCCGCTCTGCCACCCAGTCGACATCCGCTTCATCGACAGCACCGCGCAGAAAGACCTCCGGATCCTGCCCCAGCAAGCCGAGGATGCCCCCCAGATCGCGCAAGAGCGTAGCCAGTGGCGCGGCCACTTCACTCCCCTCGTCACGCAGGCGGTTGATCTCCCGCGCCAGGTCGAAGAGCAGCGCCATGGCCGTAGGCGTATGGAAGTCATCGCTCATGGCGGCGTGAAAACGTTCCCGCCATTCCGTGCCCAGGCCATCAGGCAAGGGACAGGGGGCAAGGCCGCGCAGAGCCGTGTAGAGGCGGGTCAGGCCGGCGCGCGCCTGCTCCAGGGCATCCTCGCCGTAATTGAGGGGGCTGCGATAGTGGCTGGCCAGGATGAAAAAGCGCAGCACCTCGCCTTCATAGCGGGGCAGGAGTTCACGCACGGTAAAAAAATTGCCCAAGGACTTGGACATCTTCTCGTCATTGACCCGCACAAAGCCGTTGTGCATCCAGTGCCGGGCAAAGGCACAACCGGCCCCTTGGGACTGGGCGATCTCGTTTTCATGATGGGGGAACTGCAGATCGGCGCCACCACCATGGATGTCAAAGGCGCAGCCCAGGGCGTCGGCAGACATGGCGGAGCACTCGATATGCCAACCGGGACGCCCATCCCCCCAAGGCGAAGGCCAGGCAGGCTCGCCGGGCTTGGCCGCCTTCCACAAGGCAAAATCCAGGGGGTCGCGCTTATCCTCCCCCGCCTCCACCCGCGCGCCCACCGCCAGTTCGTCGATGGACTTGCCCGAGAGCCGGCCATAGTCGGGGAAGCTGCGCACGGCATAGTAGACATCGCCGTTGCTGGCCGCATAGGCATGGCCCTTGGCGATGAGCTCGGCAATGAGCCGCTGCATGGATCCCACATGCTCCGTCGCCCGCGGCTCCAGGTCCGGTCGCTGGCAAAGGAGGGCCGCCTCATCCTCGTGCATGGCGTCGATAAAACGGGCGGTAAGCGCCTGAATGGATTCCTGGCGCTCCAAGGCGCGGCGGATGATCTTATCGTCGATATCCGTGATATTGCGCACATAGGTCACCTGCAAACCCCGGCCACGCAGGTAGCGCACTACCGTGTCAAAGGTGACCATGACCCGCGCATGGCCCAGATGACAATAATCGTACACGGTCATACCGCAGACATAAAGACCCACACGGCCCGGTAGCAAGGGGTCCAATAGCGCCTTGCGGCGCTGCAGGGTGTCGTAGATGCGGATGGCCGGACTCGGCGCTGAAGTGATTGATGTGCTCATGGATTCCTCTTGAAAATCAATACAGCGAAGCTGCTGCAAGACGCGCCAAGGCCCGCTCCATCCCCATCAGGGGCAGAAGGGCGGCCAATTCCGGCCCATGTACACGGCCGGTGAGGGCCGCGCGCAACGGCAGGAAAAGGGCCTTGCCCTTGCGTCCGGAAGCCGCCTGCAGGGTCTTTACCCAGGAGCCGTAGTCACCGGCGGCAGTCCGCAGGGTCTGCGCGGCGGCCGCCCAGAACTCCGGCGGCGTTTCCTCCAGGGCCGACCGGGCCTCGGCATCCCCATGAAAATGGCCGAAGCAGACCGCCGCCCAATGTTCCCCCTCCTGCGGCCGCAGGACATTGCCGCGAACGGCCTGCACAAAGGCCATACGCCGGTCCTCGGGCACCGGGGTCTGCACGGCCGGGGCCAGCCAGGTCCAGAGACGCTCCGCAGGCAAGGATTGCAGGGCCTGCTGCTGCCAGTGCCCCAACTGCGCCGCATCGAAACGGGCCGGGGCCCGGCTGATCCGGCTGGTGGCAAAGCCACGCGCCAGGGCCGCCATATCCATCAAGGCGCTTTCCGCATAATGATGCCCCAGACGGGCCAGATAATTGCAGACCGCTTCGGGCAGGAAGCCCTTCTCCCGCAGTTCCCGCAGACTGCCCGCGCCATTACGCTTGGACAGGGGCTGGCCGTCGTCACCCAGGATCAAGGGGAGGTGGCCATATTGCGGCACCGCCAGTTGCAGGGCGCGGAGGATGAGGATCTGGCGCGGCGTATTGCTCAAATGATCCTCTCCGCGCAGGACCAAGCCCACCCCCATGAGGGCATCGTCCACCGCATTGGCAAAGAAAAAGGCCGGCGAGCCATCGGCGCGACGAATGACAAAATCGCCAAACTCCGTCAGGGCATATTCCCGTTCTCCCCAAACCAGGTCCGGCACCCGCAATACCCCTGCATCAGGAATGCGAAAGCGCAGGGTGGGTACCTGGCCGGCGGCCTCCCGCGCTGCCCGTTGTTCCGCACTGAGATGGCGACAATGCCCCCCATAGCGCGGCGCTTGCCCCGCGGCCCGCTGGCGCTGGCGCTCGGCCTCCAGTTCCTCGCGACGGCAATAGCAGGGATAGGCATCCCCCTGGGCCAGCAACCGCGCGAACAGATCCGCATAAATGCCCTGCCGCTCCATCTGCCGGTAGGGACCGTGGGCGCCCCCCACATCGGGGCCTTCATCCCAGTCCAGGCCCAGCCAGTACAGATCCGCCATGATGGCCTGGGCATAATCGGCGCGGGAACGCTCGGTGTCGGTGTCTTCCATGCGCAGGATGAAAGCAGCATCCGCACCGCGCGCCGCCAGCCACGCAAAAAGCGCGGTACGGGCATTGCCCAGATGCAGGTATCCGGTAGGACTGGGAGCAAAGCGACTCGAAAGATTCATGATGCTATAGTATTGCCCCATTAGCGGTGCCGCAATGCAGTGGATAGAATCCAGGCATGGCGGAATACGCCCCATGAGCTGCCGCGGCGGGAGATCCGCCGCACGACAGCATGAGGCTTTTCCAATTGCTCCATCCAGGGAAGACGGAACGGCATGGCCAACAGGAACACTACGCGCAAGCAGGCGCCCAAAGCGCACGGACGGCACTGGGGTCGCTGGATCTTACTGATCCTTCTGCTGATATTCCTCAACATCGGCATTGGCGCCGGCATTTACACCTATCGGATCTGGCAAACTCTCCCGCCGGTACACGAGCTCAAGGAATGGCGTCCCGACGAACCCTTGCGTATCTACGCAGCCAATGGCGAGCTCCTGCAGGTGGTCGGCCCGCAAATGCGCTACGCCCTGCCCATCAAACGGATCCCGGTGAAGCTCCAGGATGCCTTCATCGCCGCCGAAAACGCCCATTTCTATAGCGACAACCCCCTCTACTATCCAGTGAGCTATACGGGCATCCTGCGCGCCGCTGTGGTGGATCTCATCCACATGGCGCCGGTGCAGGGTGCCAGCACCATACCCGAGCAGGTCGCCCGCAATTTTTACCTTACGCCGCAAAAAACCATCTCCCGCAAGGTGGCCGAGATCCTCCTGGCCTACAAGCTTTCCATGCACTTCACCCACCAGCAGATCCTGGAGCTGTACCTCAACAAGATCTACCTCGGGGAAGGGGCTTACGGCGTGCAGGCGGCGGCACGCATTTACTACGGCAAAAACGTCAATCAGCTCACGCTGGGCGAAATGGCGACCCTCGCCGGCCTGCCACCGGCACCCTCCTACCTGAACCCCGTAGTCAACCCGAAACTGGCGGAAAAACGCCGCGCCTATGTCCTCAAGCGCATGGAAAAACTCGGCTTCATCACTGCCGACGAAGCCGCAGCAGCCCGCGCCGAGCCCATTCTCTCGCAGTTTCACGCGACGGCCAGCAATAGCGCGCCCTACGTCACCGACTGGATTGCCAACTGGCTGAGCCAGCAATTCGGGCCCGACTTCACCTATCGCTCCGGCCTCAAGGTCTATACCACCATCCTCCCCAAGGCGCAGGCAGCGGCCAATGAGGCGGTGGCCGTGGGGCTGGAAAACTACGACATGGGCCTGTCCAGCATGGATTCCAAGGCCTATCGCGGGCCGGTGGCCCAGCTCAGTGGCGCCGCGCTGCAATCTGCCTTGGCCGGCAAACGCCCTGCCATGCTGCCGCCCCACGACCCTGCCAATCTCCAGTGGGGCGTGGTCACCGCGGCCGACGCCGGGAGCGCCTCCGTTTCCCTGGAGGGCAAGCATAGCGTCACCCTCAGCCTCAAGGACGTGAACTGGGCGCGGGCGAAACCCGGCGCACCGCAGCCCAAGGCCGTAAACCAGGTCCTCCATGCCGGTGATCTCATCTGGCTGCGACCCTACGTTCATGCCGTTACCGCCGGGGCCGGTCAGGAATGGGGGGCCAATGTCTGGTCCAGCGGCGGGCCCAATAGCGGCTGGCAGCTCACCCAGATCCCCCAGGTCCAGGGCGCCCTGGTGAGCCTCAACAGCCGCACCGGCGCCATTCACGCCCTGGTGGGGGGCTTCAGCTATGAACTCAGCCATTTCAATCGGGCCGTTTTCGCTTATCGGCAGCCAGGCTCGGGCTTCAAGCCCTTTGTCTACGCCGCCGCCATGGACGCGCCCGCCTTGCTGGCGGCGGGGAACAGCACCTATCTCACGCCCCAGACGCCCATTCCCGACACCCCCTTGTCCATCACCCTGCCCACCGGGCAGATCTATTCGCCCACCAACTACAGCAACCAGTATTCCAATACGCCCATCCCGGTCTGGGCGGATCTGGCCTACTCCCACAATGTCCCCAGTGTGCGCATCCTCATGGACATCGGGATCCCCTATGCCGTCCAGTACGTGCAGCGTTTCGGCCTGCCCGCCCAGCAAATCCCGGCGGTGCCGTCCATGGTCCTGGGTTCCGGCGATTACACGCCCCTGCAGTTGGCCCGGGGCTATGCGGTCTTCTCCAGCGGCGGCTTCTTGCCCACGCCCTATCTCATCACCAAGATCGTCAATAGCCGCGGCACCCAGATCTCCCTGATGAATTGCCCCCTGGGCTACGCCCCACCTCCCCAGCAGACGGCCATCCCGCCGGGAGTCGCCTATCTCATGACCCAGATGATGCAGCAGGTGATCAAGATCGGCACCGGCGTGGCCGCCCAGAGCCTGGGGCGCAACGACATCGCCGGCAAGACGGGCACGACGAACAACGAAAACAACGCCTGGTTCAACGGCTTCAGCCCCAGGATCACCACCAGCGTCTGGGTCGGCTACGACGACAACCGGACCATGGGGCGTTGGGCCGCCGGTGCGCGCGAGGCCTTGCCCATCTGGATCCACTACATGCGCACCGCCATGGCCGGGGAGCCCGACATCGGCTTCTTCCGTCCTCCCGATGTAGTCAGCGCCGCCAGCGTCAGCGACGCGGGCGGCGCTGGTAGCAAACAGATCGGGGTCAACGACTATCTCGCCGGCTATCCACCCATCGCCGCGCCCGCCGCTCCCACGGCCTCCACGGAAAGCGGTACCGGCACCGACCTCGGTACCCATCTGCTCAACACCATCAAGAGTCTTTTCTGAGGAGGATGGGCAGGCCCGGTGCCGGGAAGGAGGAAACGCACCCGTAGGAGCGGCCCATGGCCGCGACCCATCCGTACCGATCTGCCAGTAGATCGCGGCCATGGGCCGCTTCCTACGCTATTGTGGCCAGACGGCAGCGTTTTGCGTTGAAACGGCAACGGGAGGGCCGGATGGAAATTGCTCCGGCACGCAGCACAATACCCTCCTGAAAGCTCGGGATTTAGATCAAGGCACGCCTGGCATTGGCAAAGAGTTGGCGCCAGGGGGTGGTCTCGTCCCATTCTTTGGGAAACCAACTCATCTGCACACTACGGATCACCCGTTCGGGATGGGGCATGAGGATGCTGATGCGACCATCGTCGTTGCAGAGACCGGCGATCCCCCCTGGGGAGCCATTGGGGTTGGACGGGTACCGGCTGGCCGGCCCGCCCTGGGCGTCCACATAACGCATGTTCACCAAACTAGCCGCAGCCGTTGCCGCTGCATCGTGGGCAAAGCTGGCGCGGCCCTCGCCGTGGGCAACGACGATGGGCGCCATGGTTCCCGCCATCCCCCGGAAAAAAACCGAGGGAGAATCAAGAATCTCCACCATGGTCAGCCGCGCCTCGAACTGCTCCGAGCGGTTGCGCAAAAAACGCGGCCAGTGCTCGGCACCGGGAATGATTTCGCGCAGTTCCGAGAACATCTGGCAACCGTTGCAGACACCCAAGGCCAGGCGCGTCTCGTCGGCAAAAAAATCGGCAAAGGCATCGCGTAGGCGGCTGTTGAAGAGGATGGACTTGGCCCAGCCGGCGCCCGCGCCCAGCACATCCCCGTAGGAAAAGCCGCCACAGGCCGCCAAGGCTTGAAACCCCGTCAAGGCATGGCGACCGTCAATGAGATCGCTCATATGCACGTCCACGGCCTCGAAACCGGTCTGATGAAAGGCCGCCGCCATCTCCACATGGCCATTCACGCCCTGTTCCCGCAATATGGCCACCCGCGGCCGGGCACCGGTAGCCACCATCGGCGCCGGCACGGGGCGCGCGGGCAGGCGGGCAAAGAGAGGCGGCTGCGTTGCAGTGATCCCGGCAAAGGCCTCGGCAGCGCAGCCGGGGTGATCGCGCAGGGCCTGCATCTGATAGCTGTTTTCCGCCCAAGCCCGTAGGAGATCGCTCCCCGCCTCATCCAGCAGCGTCCTTCCGCCCTGGCACAGACGGATACGCCAGTCCGCCACGACACTGCCGATCCGCAGTGCCTGTGCGCGCAGACCAGCCGCCGCCCAGATCTCCTCCACCCGCGTCCGTGCCGCGGCGGAGATCTGCACCAGCACCCCCGGCTCCTCGGCAAAAAGGAAGGCCAGGGCATCGGCCTGCGCAGGCAGTTGCAACTCCACCCCCAGGCGGCTGGCAAAGGACATCTCGCAGAGGCTCGCCCAGAGCCCGCCGTCGGAGCGGTCGTGGTAAGCGAGCACCAGACCCTCCGCCCGCAAGCGGCCCAAGGCCGAAAAGAGGGCACGCAACAGGCCTGCGTCGTCCAGGTCCGGCACCGTGGCCCCCATCTGGCCATAGACCTGGGCGAGTATGGAGGCCCCCAAGCGTCCCTGCCCCAGATCCACCAGCCAGAGTTCGGTATCGGGCTGGGCGGACCATTGGGGCGTCCAGGTGCGGCGCACGTCCGCCACCGGGGCAAAGGCGGAAATGACCAGCGACAGGGGGGATACCACCGCCTTTTCCTGCCCCCCCTCGCGCCAGACCGTCTTCATGGAGAGGGAGTCCTTGCCCACGGGAATGGACAGATCCAGCTCCCGGCACAGGTCCATGGCTACGGCCCGCACCGTGTCATAGAGGGCCGCATCCTCGCCGGGATGATCCACCGCCGCCATCCAATTGGCCGAGAGCTTGATATCCCCCATTGCCCGCACATCGGCGGCAAAAAGATTGGTCAGGGCCTCGACCACCGCCAGCCGACCGCTGGCCGGCGCATCCAGGACCGCCACCGGGGACCGCTCCCCCATGGCCATGGCCTCGCCGCAGTAGCCCACAAAGTCGGTGGCGGTCACCGCGCAATCGGCCACCGGCACCTGCCAGGGCCCCACCATGGGATCACGGCAAACCAGCCCGCCCACACTGCGGTCGCCAATGGTAATGAGGAATTCCTTGGAGGCCACGCTGGGATGGCGCAGGACGCGATAGGTCGCCTCCCGCAGGTCCATCTCACCCCGCTCCAGTTCCCGCCCCAGCGTCACTTGATGCCGGCTATCCCGCTCCATACGGGGAGGACAACCGAGCAAGGCCGCCATGCCCATCTCCACGGGCCGGCCCTGGAAGAGTCCATCCTCCACAATCAGATCCTCCTCCGCCGTCGCTTCTCCCAGCACCGCACAGGGGCAGCGCTCCCTTGCGCAAAAGGCGAGCACCTGATCCAAGCGCTCGGGCGCCACCGCCAGCACATAGCGCTCCTGGGCCTCATTGCTCCAGATCTGCATGGGCGACATGCCCCGGTCTTCGCTGGGCACCGCCCGCAATTGCAGACACCCGCCGCGGCCGCCGTCATGGAGAATCTCGGGAACGGCATTGGAGAGCCCGCCGGCCCCCACATCATGGATGGACAGAATGGGCGAATCCTCACCCAGGGCGATGCACTGCTCGATCACCTCCTGGGCGCGCCGCTCCATCTCCGGGTTGCCCCGCTGCACCGAGGCGAAATCCAGATCCTCATCCCCCTCACCGCTGGCTACGCTGGATGCCGCTCCCCCGCCGAGACCGATGAGCATGGCCGGTCCGCCAATGACGAGGATCTTGGTCCCCACCGGCAAGGGCTGCTTTTCCACCAACCGCCGGCGAATCTGGCCAATGCCGCCCGCAAGCATGATGGGTTTGTGGAAACCCCGCTGGATGCCACCGAGCTCCCCTTCAAAGACGCGGAGGTAACCGGCGATGGCCGGACGGCCGAACTCGTTGTTGAAAGCCGCCGCCCCCAGGGGCCCGTCGCGCATGATCTCCAGCGCCGCGGCGATGCGCCCTGGGCGGCCGTAATCCTGCACCTCCCAGGGCTGGAGATAACCGGGTATGCGCAAGTGGGAAACGGAAAATCCCGTCAACCCGGCCTTGGGCTTGCCGCCCCGGCCGGTGGCCCCCTCATCGCGAATCTCGCCGCCGCTGCCCGTGGCCGCACCGGGAAAGGGCGAAATGGCGGTGGGGTGATTGTGCGTCTCCACCTTCATGAGGATATCCATGGCTTCGTCGCCAAAGCCATAGACCCCCTGGGCGTTGCGGAAAAAAGGTCGGGCCTGATGACCCTCCATCACCGCCGCATTGTCGCGATAGGCCGAGAGGGTACCCTGGGGATGATGGCGATGGGTTTCGCGGATCATGGCGAAAAGGCTGAGATCCTGGTCCCGGCCATCGATACGGAAGCGGGCGTTGAATACCTTGTGCCGGCAATGCTCGGAATTGGCCTGGGCGAACATCATCAGTTCGGCATCGCTGGGATTGCGCCCCAGGCCCTGGAAATATTCCGTGAGGTAATCGAGCTCCGCCGGAGAAAGGGCGAGCCCCAGGCCGACATTGGCCTGCTCCAGGGCCGCCGGCCCCTCCTCCAGCAAATGGATGCGTTGCAGGGGGGCGGGATCGGGATGACGAAACAGCCCTTCCGCCTGGGCCAAGTCCAGGACCACCGTTTCGGTCATGGGATCATGCAGACGCCGGGCGCAGAGCCCAAGGAGATCCGCTGCGAAGGGCAGACCATCCGGGCTCAAGAGGGTATAGACGATGCCCCTCTCGATCCGCCGCACGCTGCGCAATCCGCAGTGATGGGCAATATCCGTGGCCTTGCTGGACCAGGGGGAAATGGTGCCGAAACGCGGCAGAACCACCATCTGCTGCCCCTGTGCAAGGGTATCCGCCGGGCTCTCGCCATAATGCAGGAGACGCTCCAGCAGCGCGCGTTCGTCACCTGACATGGGCCCATCCAGGTCGACGAGGTGGATAAAGGCGGCGGCAAACTGGGCCAGGGCCACGCCCTGCTCCTGCAGCGCGGCCTGAATTTTTTGCAAACGAAAGGCGGACAAAGCCGGAGAACCGCGCAAAAGCAGCATGCTTACACCTTATAGGAAGTCAATGTGAAGCCAGCGGGCAAGCCATGAGCCATCGCCCTCCGCGGGAGGACAGGACCAAGCAACGCGCACCCCCTCAGGACAAGGGCACACCCAGGCGCCGCGCCACCTCGACATAAGCCTCCACCACTCCGCCCAGGTTGCGCCGAAAGCGGTCCTTATCCATTTTTTCCAGGGTCTTGGCATCCCAGAGGCGGCAACCGTCGGGACTGAATTCATCGCCCAGGAAGAGTTCGCCCTCATAGCGTCCGAACTCCAGTTTGAAGTCCACCAGAATCAGGTCCGCCGCGGCAAAAAGCGCCGTCAGCAGCATGTTCACCCGCAGACTCCAGCGGCGCATGGCATGGATCTCATCCTCGCTGGCCCAACCGAAGCTCAGGATGTGGGAAGTATTGATCATGGGGTCATGGAGGGCGTCATTCTTGAGGAAGAATTCAAATACCGGCGGCTCCAGGATCAGCCCCTCTTCCACCCCCAGGCGCCGGCTCAGGGAGCCCGCCGCCCGATTGCGCACCACGCACTCCACGGGGATCATGTCCAGGCGCCGCACCAGGCTGTCGGTATCGTTGATCAGATGCAGAAAATGGGTGGGCACCCCTGCCGCCTGCAGATGCTCCATGATAAAGGCATTGAACTGATTGTTGACCTTGCCCTTGCTGGCCAACTGCTCCACCTTTTCGCCGTCAAAGGCCGAGGTATCGTCCTTGAAATGCAGGACCAGGGTATCCGGATCCTCCCCGGCATAGACGATCTTCGCCTTGCCCTCGTAAATCTGTTCGCCTCTGCTCATTGCGGCGCTCCTGCGGGGAAAACCCGCGCAAAGATACGATCAATATTTTTGGTATGGTAAGCCAGGTCGAAAAGATCGGCCAGTTCAGCAGCCGGCAAAAACTGCCGTACCTGCGGATCGGCGGCCAGCAAGGCCTGGAAATCGGCCCCATCCTCCCACACCCGCATGGCATTGCCCTGCACGACGCGATAGGCATCCTCCCGCAACATGCCCCTTTCCGTCAGGGCCAGCAACACGCGCTGGGAGAAGATCAGGCCATGCATCTTGTGCAGGTTGCTCAACATCCGCTCCGGATACACCACCAGATTCTCCAGCAAGCCGCTGGCGCGATGGAGCATGAAGTCCATGACGATGCAGGCATCGGGCCCGATCACCCGCTCCACGCTGGAATGGGAGATATCCCGCTCGTGCCACAGCGCGATGTCCTCCAGCGCCATGCCGGCATAGCCCCGCAGCAGGCGGGCCAGCCCGGTGAGGTTCTCCGAGAGGATGGGATTGCGCTTGTGGGGCATGGCGGAACTGCCCTTCTGGCCTTTGCTGAAGGGCTCCTCCGCCTCCAGAACCTCGGTGCGCTGCAGATGGCGAATCTCCACGGCGACCTTTTCGATGGAGCCGCCGATGACGGCCAGAGTATTGAAAAACTGGGCATGGCGATCCCGGGAAATGACCTGGGTGCTGGCGGCCTCGGGCTGCAGGCCCAGGTCGGCGCAGACAGCCTCTTCCACATCGGGGTCGATATTGGCAAAGGTACCCACGGCCCCGGAGAGCATGCCCACGGCCACCGTATGGATGGCCGCGAGGAGGCGCTCGCGGTTGCGCTGCGCCTCGGCATACCAGACGGCCACCTTGAGGCCGAAGGTAATGGGCTCGGCATGGATCCCGTGGGAACGGCCCATCATCACCGTATCCTTGTGCTTCCAGGCCAACCGGGCCAAGGCGGCGATGAGACGATCCAGGCCCGTGAGCAGGAGCTCGCCGGACTGCTTGAGCTGCAGGGCGAAGCCAGTGTCCACCACGTCCGAGGAGGTCAGACCAAGATGGATGAAGCGGCTCGCCGGCCCCACATGCTCGGCCACCGAGGTCAAAAAGGCGATGACGTCGTGCTTGACCTCCAACTCGATCTCGGCGATGCGTTCGCTGGCAAAAGCGGCCTTGCCTTCGATCTCTGCCAGGGCCTCGGCGGGTATCCGCCCTCGTGCCGCCAGCGCCCGGCAGGCGGCCAGCTCCACATCCAGCCAGGCGCGATATTTGGCATCCTGGGTCCACAAGGCGCCCATTTCCGGGCGGGTATAGCGTTCGATCATGACTGCCCCGCCGTCTTGGGGCTCAGTGCCGCCTGCAGCTTGTCGAGGATCTCGACGGACCATTTACGGCCATCGCTGACATCCCCATGGGTGGGTTCGGTCTCCAGCACGCTGCCCTTGTCATTTTCCATACGCAGAAGTTTGACCCGCACGGCGATGGCCTGGGGCTTGCTGCTGCTCCCCCAGGTCTTCTTGAAGCTGTTGACGATCTGGTCGAAAATGCCCCCCACAAAACCCGCATGCTCCTGCCTTTGTTCTCCACCATCGCGAATATCCACCACCCAAACGCCAATGCCCTCGCTGGTGACCGGATAACCCATGCCTTGCAGCGCCATTTGCACGGCAGGAACGGCCTTTTGCGGCAAGACATCCAATACCAGGTAGGGGCCGCGATCATCGCGATAGCGGGTTATTTCCATCTTGGGCATCTCGGCCATGACGGTTTCCTGGCTGAGCCGTTTTTGGATCGCCTGCATCAGGTCGCGATTATCTTCCCCATCCGCTGGATATTTCTCCCAGTTGGCATTGGGGTTGTTCCACCAACGCTCTTGGGCAATGGCCAGGACTTCCTGGCCCGGCCCCGGCTGCGTCAGGGTAAAGGTATATTTTTCCCGGAAAGTCGGGGCAACGGTACTGCCCAGGATAAAAGACAGTCCCTCGCGGAAATCCCGCCAGCCGGTCTGGAGTTCGCCTTTATCCGGGGAAAACCGTTCCACCGGGATTTTCTTCTCCGCCAGAACGGCCTTTACGCTCGCCCATACCTGCGCGGGTTTGGCGACCGTGCTGAGTTTCAGCTCGGCACCCGTGCCACTCAATACGGCCGCCGATCCCGGCAGCTTCTTTTCCTCCAGGGGCTGCTCACCGGCGGCCAAGCGCGGCGTAAATACGCCGAAACCTTCCGTCGTCGTGCCTGTATTCGCTGCAGTGGCTCCCGCTTCTGATCCCTGGGGGATGGTCACGCCCGGCTGCGGCACGGTGGCCAAGAGGTCCGGCGGCACCTCCAGCGGCTTCATTACCTTGGCATCCTGGTAATTGGGTCCATTGCTGGACTTGAGGAAGGGAATCACCGAAGAGATGGTGGAACACCCCCCCAGACTCACACTGGCCAGAGCGGCAAGAAGCAGGTAACGACGCATGCAAAACTCCATGGGACGCGACATAGGCGCGAAAAAGGTCACAAACAATGCGCCTGACGCAAGCTCGCGCGCAGGCGTTCATGATAGGTCGGCGCCAGAGCCGTCAGCGGCAGGCGTAGACCGGGCCCGATACGCCCCATTTCCTGCAGGGCCCATTTCACCGGGATGGGGTTGGACTCGATGAAGAGATCGCGATGCAGGGCAATCAGCGCGGCATTGATGGCCCGCGCGCGCAAAAAGTCCCCTGCCAGCGCGGCCTCGCACAACTCGGCCATGGCCCGCGGCGCCACGTTGGCCGTCACGGAAATGATGCCGCGCGCCCCGGCGGCCAAGGCGCCGAGGGCGGCGCCATCATCCCCACTAAAGACCTCCAACTGCTCCCCACAAAGATGGAGAATCTCCCCCACCCGCTCCACCTTGCCACTGGCTTCCTTGATGCCGACAATATTGGGTCGCGGGGCCAGGCGCGCTACGGTTTCGGGCAGGAGGTCGCAAGCCGTTCGTCCGGGCACGTTGTAGAGAATGATCGGCACCCGGCACTGGTCGGCAATGGTCGAATAATGTTGGAACAACCCTTCCTGCGTCGGCTTGTTGTAGTAAGGGGTGACCAGCAAGGCCGCATCGGCCTTGGCCTCCATGGCCGCATGGGTCAGGATCACGGCCTCGGCCGTCGCATTGGCACCGGTACCGGCAATGACCGGAACCCGTTCCCGCACCTGTTCCACCACTGCGGCAATTACCGCAATATGTTCCTTGAAATCCAGGGTGGCCGACTCGCCCGTAGTGCCCACCGCCACAATGGCATGGGTCCCTTCGGCAAGGTGCCATTCGACGAGGTCCCGCAGCCGGGGATAATCGACGCCGCCATCCGCCGTCATGGGCGTTACCAAAGCCACCATACTGCCATGAAACATGATGAAACCCCCGGGCGATCACAGCTTAACTTATCATGGGCGATGGTACTTGCGGGGGGCGCCCCTTGGCAAGAAACCCCGCAAGGTTTTACTCACCCGTCAAGGCGCATCCTTTGGCGCGCCGCCCAGTGCAGCAACTCCTCATGCTGCTTGGGCTGCAGGTCAAAGCGCAGGCCCACGCGCAACCAGATGCTCCCGGCCTCTTCCACGCGCCGCCAATGGCGCAATTCCCCCCGGCTTTCCCAGTCGGGGCTGCCTGGAGCCGTAAGAAGCACCTCCATGCCGGCACCGCGCTGCAAGGCCAAGTCCTCCATCCAGGGCAAACGCATTCCCAGTCCACCCCACCCCAAATCCACCAGATCGCCCAGCAAGTCCGGCTGCCCCGGACGGCGCAAGCGCACCTTCGCCAGCGACAGCACCAGGCGCCGCCAGTACAACCGCTTTTGCAACTGATAAATGGTAGTCGGCCACCCAACCTGCAACGACTGGGAAAACAGTGCATGAATGGGGGCGAGAAAACCCAGCAGGAACTCCTGGGCACGGCCAATAACCAGCACCAGGCGTCCAGGGGCGAGGAGATCTGCGGGCGCTGACGGTTCCGGAAGGCGCAATTGCAGCGTTTGTGTCGCCGGATCCACGGAGAGGAGATAACTGCTGCGGTCCTGCCCCTCCTCACCTTCCAGGATCACGGTCAACACCCGTTGGGCGCGCTGCAGGAAGGCGAGCCCTTCCTTGGCCGTGTCCAGAGGCAACAAGGCCCAGCCCGAGAAAAGACGGTTGGCATAATCGCGCAGAGGGGATTCCCCCGCGTCGCTGGAGCCCTCTTTTGGGGAGGGCTCATAATCGACAATCTCCCATGGAGGCATAACGGCTCCTATCAACCACCCCGCGCTAGTTACCAGGCGGGCAGATCACCAGTCCCGGCGGCACATGATCAAGGGTCAGCAGTTGGCGAGGAAGTCACGGTGAGCGGCGGGATTTGGCGCTCCCAAGGGGGTTCGAACCCCTGTTACCGACGTGAGAGGCCGGTGTCCTGGACCACTAGACGATGGGAGCAATGATGGCCGAATTATAAGCCTTTGCCGGCGAAAAGCAATTCCTGGCAGCGGCCGATGGATTCCCCGCTCACGCCCCCATGATGGGCACCCGCAGGCGCTGTCCGGCAAAGGCCTCGCGGCCATCGAGATGATTGGCCAGGCGCAGGATCCTGGCGTTCACCCCGTAGCGTTTCGCCACATCCGCCAGGCTTTCCTCGTGACTCACCACATGCTGGGCGCTCGACCAACAACTTCCGGCCGGCGGCGCCTTGACGAAATGGGCGACAATGGCATCGCGCATGGTATGGGCGAGGAGATCGCGGAAGGCGGGATCGCGCAAGTGCTGCTCTTCTTCGGGATTGGAAATGAAGGCGGTTTCCACGAGCATGGAGGGGACATCGGGTGCGCGCAGGACCACAAAGTTGGCGTGCTGTACCTGCGCATTGTGCAGATCTTCCACCCCGGCCAGACCGCGGATCATGACATCCGCCGCCGAAGCCGCCGAATTCATCGCCGCCGTTTGTGACATGTTGAGCAGCACCTGATTCAGCAGCGGGTTGTGCTGACCCCCCTGCACGTCAGCAAGAATGGGATCTGCGGCGTTTTGTGTTTTCGCCAGCCAGCGCGCCGCCTCATTGCTCGCCCCCTTTTCGGAAAGGGCCCAGACCGTGGAGCCGCGCACCGTGCGCAGCGGAAAGGCGTCCGCATGCACGGAAACAAAGAGGTCGGCACGATGGTGCACGCCCAGCTCCATGCGCTCCAACAGCGGCACATAACGATCGCTGTCGCGGGTCATCACCAAGTGTACACCCGGGGTGTGGCGCAAGAGCTCGCCAAGCCGGAGGCCGACGTCCAGCACCACATCCTTTTCCCGCGTCCCCATCTGACCAATGGCCCCAGGGTCATGCCCACCGTGGCCAGGGTCGAGGCAGATGACGATGGGCCTGCCCCTTCCGGCCAACGGCAGCGCGGTCCCTGCCACGTCCCGCGTATCCGGCAAGAGGTCCAGCACCCAACGATATCCAGCATGACCCGCCGGGCGCATGCTGAAACTGCGCCAGTGGACCGCCCCTTGAATGGCCAGATCAACGGCAAGGCCCTGAGCGCTGCGCGCCACCTTGCGCACCCCCAGCAAGGATCCGAGCGGGCCCAATCTTGGGGTAGCGCTCCAGGAGCGGACCCCGGGAAGCAATACCTGCAGGGCGTCACCAGAAGCGCTCATCTGCGCCGGTGCGGCCAAGGGCCCACTCAGGTCGAAGACGAGGCGAACACCCGACCCGTGCGGACCGACGCGCACGCCGCGGATTTCCGCCGCCGCCGCAAAGGGTGCATGGAGGGAGAGCATGGCCGCCCCGCTCCCCAGCAGCAAGTGGCGCAGGAAACCGCGCCGCGCCCCCACATGACGGTCCACATTGGGCATATCAGCCATTTCGCCTCTCCTGCCAATCCACTCCGGAACAAGCCTAGCATTTTGGTAAATAAAGAGTTACCTCTTTAATTTAGAGTGATCATGGAAGATGTCAAGGTTTCTGCGGCGGGCCCGCATGGAGGAGCGATCGGTGCCTCCGGCCAGTGCTGCCAGTGCCGTACTTGCCACCGCCCATGCAGGTGTGTAGTATTCACGGGCTGCCAGCGTCCCCATCGTCTAGCGGCCTAGGACACCGCCCTTTCACGGCGGTAACTGGGGTTCGAACCCCCATGGGGACGCCATTTCCAGCACTCCAATTTTTCCTTAGCGCTTGTACACCTTTCTGCGGAATAGATCCGTCTTGCGCGACACCAGCCGGTCGAGGAAGAGCAGGCCGTCCAGGTGGTCCATTTCGTGCTGTACGGCGCGGGCCTCGAAGCCGGCACATTCGTACACCCGATCCTCACCATGGATGTCTTGGGCCTGTACACGAATCTGTTCGGCGCGAATGACATTGCCGGTGAAGTCCGGCACTGACATGCAGCCCTCGCGACCGACGGCGACTCCTTCCCAGGCGATCAGATCAGGATTGACGAGCACCATCAGGCCATGACAGTCGTCGCCCAATTTCGCCCGCACGTCCACCACCACGATCCGCTGCAGGCGGCCCACTTGGGGGGCGGCTATGCCCACGCCGCCGGGTCCGGCCCGCATGGTTTCGATGAGATCATCGACAAAAGCCCGCAGTTCCGCATCGAAATTCGCCACCGCCACGGCGGGGCGCTGCAACAGCGGGTCGGGATAGGTCAGAATCGGTAATACCGCCATCAGAGCACCGCCGTCTCCAGAGGGTGAACGCCAATATCGATGGATTCCCTTTCCCGCAAGGGCGCCAGGACTTCCTGCACCGCCGCAATGCCCGCCGGGGCCCGGCCCTGAATCACCATGATATAGAGGGGATGCTCCGGGCTGCCCGAACGCTCACTTTCCAGATCGACAATATTGAAGCCGATGCTCGCCAGGGCAGCCGTTACGCTGGCGACGATGCCTGGCCGGTCCGCGCCGAAGACCGTGACCCGCGTGTCAGGGGCGGCGCCGCCATCCGCGGCCACGCTGGAGAGGGGATCGAGATGAACGCGCAGATTGAGACGCTTGACCGCGGCATCCAGGGCCATTTCCACGGCGCCCAGGTCCTGGGGATAGGACAGCACCTGCATGATGGCAAAGTAACCGCCCAGGCGCATCATGGAGGCATCGCCGATGGAACAGCCGGCCGTATATAGGGCCTGGGTGACGGCGGCGACGATACCGGGACGATCTTCGCCTATGACGGTGAGGAGGGCTTGACTCATTACTATGCTCCAATGGCGAGAAGTTTCGCCTGAACCAGATAACGGAAACAATATTCCAGCAATTCCAGATGATGCCGGGCTGCGATCCCATCCCGGCCCCAGGCGGTGACGCCATGGAGGTGGATCAGGGCGCCCGGCACTGGGGGCAGGGCCTGGGCAAAGGACCGCTCCATGGCGGCGGCGATCTGCGCCACTTCAACAAAGTTAGGGAAAACCGGCAAGTCCACTTGCGGCTCGGCAGCAGCCACACCGAGGCCCTTGAGCATCTCCAGGGACGGCAGACGGAGCAGTCCATCCACCGCAAAGTGCCCGCACAGATTGGCCTCCACCGAATGGACGTGATAGATCACCTGGGCGTCGGGCACCTGACGGTAAATGGCCTGATGAATGCTGGCCTCGGCCGAAGGCCGACGGCCAGCGGGAGCCCTATGCACCTGGCCGGTCAGATCCATTTCCACAAAATCTTCCAGCGTGAGCCGATCCTTGGGCCGCCCGCTGGCGGTAATCCAGAAACGATCCGCCCGGCTGCGCGCCGAAAGGTTACCCGCCGTGCCCAGCATCCAGCCGCGTTGATAAAAATCGGCTGCCGCGCCGCGCAGCCCCTGGCGCAGATCCTCAGTCATGGGCACCCTCCGGCCACCACCGTTGCGCCACGGCGCGGTCGACATCGAAAAAATCCGTAAACGCCACAAAGGGCCGCCCCTCCTTCCGCAGATATTCGGCCAGGCGGTCGCGGGCAAAGATCTGCGGGCAGACCCTGGCCATGCGGAGATCGGTGATGGAGTCGCCGATACAGATCGCCTCATCGGGATGGTAATGCGCCAGGATGAGCGGCTTGGCCACCAACTCCGCGTCATCTTCCCAGGCGGAATGGACACGCAAAAAGGGACCGGAGCGGTCTGCCTCCAGACCATGGATGGCGGTCACCGTGGCCGCCAGGGGCCCGAGAACGATCCTGGCCATCTCCCCAAAACCGCCCGTCACCACGACCAAGGGGACCCCGGCGGCCTGCAGATGGGAGAGAAAGGCTGCAAAACCCGGGCGCAGGGTCTTGCCGCGCACGAAGTCCTCCATGGCCGGCCAGGCACCGGAGGGAATACTTTCCAGAACCGTGGGCAGCCCTTCGCGCAAGGTCAGGCGCTGGGCATAGATCTCGGGCAAGATGCGCGCCGCCGCGGCGGGCGCAAAGTGGCGCATAAGGCCAACGAAGATCTCCTCCTCGCTGATGGTGCCGTCGAAATCACAAAATACCATGCGCTTCACCCCTGCCCCCACTTGGCGATGGCCGCCCGCAAGGGGCCGTCGGGGAGGTTGGCGGGGTCAAGGATCTCCTGATTTTGCCAGCGGGCGATGGCCTCCCGGAAGGCAAGCACCCCGGTAGCGGGTCCTTGGGGATGGTCCATGATGCCGGTGCCGGCATTGAGGATGACGGCCTCGCCATAATCATCGAGGATACGGCCCACCATCCCCGGATGGACCCCCGCCGAAGGCACCGGGGCCACGCCCCGTGCCCGCAATTGCTGGACAATGGCCCACTCGTCGGCCTCGGCAAAGGGCAGACTGCCGTAATGGGCCGGATAGAGAACGGCATCGGCACCGCCATGGGCCATGAGGGTACCCAGAACACTCGCATAACTGAAACCATGGTCTGGCGCCCCGCACCAGGCACCTGCCAGGGCGGGATGGGCAAAGATAGGAACGGCAATTTCCGGATCGGCCGCCAAGGCCTCCAGCAGGGGATAACCATAGGCCAGCACGTTGAGCAGCAGGGCATTGGCACCCTCGGCGACGAGCTGGCGGGCCAGATCCAACACCTCCCGTGCATTGCCTGAAAGGTTCACGGCATAGAGCAGATCCTGGCCCGTAAGCTCGCGCCGCGCCGCGATGACCGGCCGGCAGGCGCGCCAGCGCTCCAGGGTGGAGGCACCGGGCAAATTGGGCAGAATCTCGTCATCCTTGATGATGTCCAGGCCCGCTGCGGCTACTTCCGCTAGAATAGCCGCGTGATCCGCCGCGCTGAGGCCCAGGGCCGGCTTGAAAATGGCCATGACCAAGGGGCGCTGGGGGTTGCCGAGGCGCTCGCGGATCCCCTGCAGACCGTAACGTACCGGCTGCCCCAGTTCCGCAGGCAGGCGCAGATTCATTACCTTGGCCTGACCGGCCAGGGAATACTTGCCAAAGATCATGGTCAGCAGGCTGCCCAGATCATGGTCTATATTGCTGCGTGGAAAGCGGACGGTCGCCAGATGCCCGCCCCCGGGACCTTCGCCGACATGGACCAGTTCGGCTAGATGGGCACGCAAGGCCGTCTCGCGGTGGCGAAAGCGTTCATCCCAGGTCCCAGCCGTTTGCCCCACGGCGATGATCTCCGCCTGCCGGCGGGCATCCACCCCCGCCGGAAAGGCATAATCCACCTCGATCCAGTCGCCCATCCTCAGCCAAAGTCCAGGAGGGGGCGATCGCTGTAGTGGGGCACCCAGCCGCTGCGCGCGCTGAAATAACGCACGGCCTTGATGCGCCGCTGGTCGGTCAGGCGGAACCAGTGCTCCAGGCCGGCCGGTACCTGGATGAAATCTCCGGCCGCCACCGTTACTTCCACCTGGCGATCATCGGGGAGAACAAAGCCGAAAACTCCCTCCCCGGCAATGATGTAACGCACCTCTTCATCGTCATGGGTGTGGATGCGATGGAAACGCGCCAGGTTCGCCTCGATGTCCGGATGCTCCGGATACATCACGACGAGATCCCGGGCCTGATAACCGCGCTCTTGCCGCAGTTGCTGGAAGACGGTATCCAGTGCCGCCAGCACTTCCTCTTGCTCCGCAGCACTGAGGGAGGGCTGCTGCAGCAACTCCGCAGCCGACCCGGCCTGCACCGGATAATCCTGCAAAGTCACGTCCAGGGGCGCCAAAATCGCCCCAACAGCGGACCTGTCCGTCACCAACTCCCCTGAATGAAAGCGCAAGCTCGCCATTGTCTCACCCCCCTCCTTCCCGCCAGATCACCGTTGCCATGCGCCCGCAGCGCCCGTCACGCCGATAGGAAAAAAAACGCTCCGCTTCCATCACCGTACAATAGTCCCCGCCGGAAATGGCCGCCGCCGGCACCCCGGCCCGAGCTAGCCGCTGGCGGGCCAGGGCGTAGATATCAGCCAGCCAGCGGCCATCCCGGCCGGGACGAAAACAGTCCCGGGCGGCGGGATCGTGGGCCGCGAAGGCATCGCGCAGATCCGCTCCCACCTCGAAGCGGGCCGGCCCGATGGCGGGCCCCAAGTATAGCAAAACTTCGTCCGGCGATGTCTCCATGGCCGCCATCCCCGCCTCCAGAATCCCTCCCAGCAAGCCCCGCCACCCGGCATGAAAGACGCCGATCCGCTGGCCGTCGCGGCGACAGGCCAGCACCGGCAGGCAATCGGCCGTCAACACGGCCAACACCACGCCACACTGGCCGGTGACGGCGCCGTCGGCTTCCAGCGGGCGCTGCTCGGTGCCATGGAGTTCCACCACCCGCGTCCCATGGACCTGGGTAAGCCAGGCTGGCGGCCGGGGCAGGCCAAGTTGTTGCTGCAAGCGGACGCGGTTCTCCGCAACCCGCTGGGCATCGTCGCCCACATGCTCCCCGAGATTGAAGCTGGCATAGGGCTCGGTACTCACCCCGCCCGTCCGCAGGGTGATAACCGCCCGGACACCGAGAGGCGCCGGCCAGTCGGGCACGACAAAGCTCGGTTCAGCCATGCCCGACCGTGCGCAACAGGTCCAGCATAACTTCCATGTCTTCCGGCACCGGGCTTTCCCAGCTCAGCAGCGCACCCGAGGCCGGGTGAATCAAGCGCAGCCGCCGGGCGTGCAGGGCCTGCCGGGTGAAACGGCGCCATTGGGCAATGGCATCCAGGTCCAGCCCCGGCGGCAACACCGCCCGGCCACCGTAGACCGGATCGCCCACCAGGGGGTGACCGATATGCGCCATGTGCACGCGGATCTGATGGGTGCGGCCCGTGGCCAGGCGCAGGCGCAACAAGGTATGCCGCGCAAAGCGCTCGGCGAGGCGATAATCCGTCTGCGCCGGACGGCCGTCGCTGCGCACGGTCATCCGCAGGCGATCGTGGGAATGGCGGCCGATGGGGGCATCCACCGTCCCGCCGCCGGTCATGGCCCCGAGCACCAGGGCCAGATACTCCCGGTGCATACTGCGGCTCGCCAGTTGCGCGATGAGGGACTGCCGCGCCGCCTCAGTCTTGGCCACCACCAGCAGGCCTGTCGTATCCTTGTCCAGACGGTGGACGATCCCGCCCCGGGGCAGGTATTGATTGTCCGGCGCATGCTGCAGGACGCCATTGACCAGGGTGCCGTTGGCATGACCGGCGCCGGGATGGGTCAACAGGCCGGCGGGTTTATCAATGACCAGAATGGCATCGTCCTCATGGACGATCCGCAAAGGGACGGGCTCCGCCAGCCAGGCACCCGCCTCCACCGCCGGCACACGAATCTGCACCTGCTCCCCGCCGCGGATACGGACGCTGGCCCGCGGGCTTGCGCCATCCACCTGTATCTGTCCAGCGCGTAGCCACGCCTGTATCCGGCTGCGGCTGTATTCCGGGAACATCTGGCCAAGGACCGTGTCCAGACGCTCCCCCGCGCTTGCCGCTGGCAAAATCACGTCAATACCCGTATCATCATTCATGGCTTGCCACTATAGACTATCGTCCTCCATGAGCAAACGCATTCTAGTTGCCCTTTGTTGCGCCGCCCTCCTCGCTGGTTGCGCTGGCGGTCCCAAACCAGAAAAGCAGAGCGAAAACCATGATTCCGCCCGCGTCATGTTCGATCCCGCCAAGCAAGCCATGGATCGCGGCGACTACAGCACGGCCATCAAGCTCTTCGAGGATCTGGAGGCCCGCTATCCCTACGGCCCCTACGCCGAGCAGGCGGAGTTGGATACGGCCTACAGCTACTACCAACGGGGTGAATCCGATGCCGCCGTCGCGGCCGCCGAGCGCTTCATCAAGCTCCACCCGGCCAACCCTTATGTGGATTATGCCTGGTATCTGAAGGGCATCGCCTACTATCAGGCCATTCAGGGGGCGGAATGGGACCCCGATCCCGCGGAAAAGGCCTTTGCCACCTTCGACATCCTCGTCAAACGCTGGCCCAACACCGCCTATGCGGCCGATGCACGCCAACGCATGGTCAAGATCATCGACATCCTCGGCCAGCGCAACCTCGACATCTGCAAGTTTTATTACGTGCGCCACGCCTACGTCGCGGCGGCAGACCGCTGCAATACCGTCATCACCCGCTACCAGTTGAGCCCGGCGCGAGAAGAGGCCCTCTATTATCTGGCCCGCTCCTATGCGCGCATGAACCTCAAGGGGCTGGCGCAAAACACCACGGCCATCCTCGCCTACAACTATCCCCGGAGCAAATACCTGGGCGAACTGGGTGTCAGCGGCCCCGCCAAGGGGCCGTAGCAGCCCGGCCGAGCGGTCTTAGACGGCCTCGTCGCCCTCTTCGCCCGTCCGGATGCGAATGACCCGGTCCACATGGGTGACGAAAATCTTGCCGTCACCGATCTTGCCCGTGCGCGCCGCCGTCTCGATCACCTCCACCGCCCGGTCGGCGAGATCGTCGGACACCACCACTTCCAGCTTCAGTTTCGGCAGGAAATCCACCACATACTCGGCACCGCGGTAAAGCTCGGTATGTCCCTTTTGCCGGCCAAAGCCCTTGACCTCGGTGACGGTCATGCCGGCAAGGCCCATTTCCTGCAATGCCTCACGAACGTCATCGAGTTTGAAGGGTTTGATGATGGCTTCGATCTTTTTCATGATAGAACTCCTTCCGCTGCAGGGCATCAACCCTAGGGGGTGTAACCGTTGGTGATGGGATAACGCCGATCCTTGCCGAAGGCGCGCGGACTGATGCGCACCCCGGGGGCGGCCTGGCGGCGCTTATACTCGGCGCGATCGATGAGGCGCAGGACCCGGGTCACCGTCTCCGCAGCGAAGCCCTGGGCGATGATCTCTGCCGCACTCCGGTCATGCTCCACGTAGGCGGCGATGATGGCGTCCAGGATCTCGTAGGGCGGCAGGCTATCCTGGTCACGTTGATTGGGCGCCAACTCCGCGGAAGGCGCGCGGGTCAGGACCCGTTCAGGGATCACCGGAGCGATGCCGTTGCGGTAGCGTGCGAGACGGTAAACCAAGGTCTTGGGGCAGTCCTTGATGATCGCGAAACCACCCGCCATGTCTCCATATAGAGTAGCATAACCCACGGCGATCTCGCTTTTGTTCCCCGTAGTCAAGAGCAAGTGGCCAAACTTGTTGGAGTAGGCCATGAGCAAGGCGGCGCGGATGCGCGCCTGGAGGTTCTCTTCGGTGGTATCCGCGGGTAGCCCGGCGAAGATGGGGGCCAGGGTATCCAGGTAAGTCGTAAAAAGGTTGTCTATGGACACCACGTCCGTGCGCACACCCAGGCGCCGCGCCTCTTCCTGAGCATCTTCCACACTCATGGCAGCGGTGTAGCGGGAGGGCATGATGAGGGCGTGGACCCGCTCCGGCCCCAAGGCATCCACCGCCACGGCCAGGGTCAGGGCCGAATCCACTCCGCCGGAAAGGCCCAGGACCACGCCGGAAAATCCGTTCTTTTCCGTGTAATCCCGCACGCCCAGACGCAGCACCTGATAGACTTCTTCCACTTCATCCAGGAGGGGGGCAGGCGCCTGTCCGGGTACCAGGCGAAGGGCTGCCGCCTCTTTGTGGATGTCGAGGAACGCCAGGTCCTCTCGACAGGGCACGGAACGCTGAACGACCAGTCCGTCGTGATCCACGGCAAAGGACTGGCCGTCAAAGACCAATTCATCCTGACCACCCACCAGGTTCACGTAAACCATGGGAAGGTGCAGTTGACGCGCGAGGACACCCGCAATCGCGTCTTCACGCTGGCGCTGTTTGCCGACGTGATAAGGGGAAGCATTCAATATCAGGAGGATCTCCGCCCCCTCGGCCTGGGCTGCTTGGGCCACCGCCGGCCCCCACCACACGTCTTCACAGACGACCACACCGCAGCGCCGCCCGGCACACGCGAAGACTAGGGGCCGGGTACCCGGCGTAAAGTAGCGCATCTCGTCAAAAACGTCGTAATTGGGCAGGCAGTGCTTGTGATAGGTGCTTTCCACCCTGCCCTCACGCAACAGGCTGGCGCTGTTGTAGAGCCGTTGCTCCACCCGCTGGGGATGGCCCACCAGCACCGGCAGGGGCGCGGCTCCGGCCAACCGCTGCAACTGGGCGTCGCAAACTGCCAGAAAATCATCGCGTAACAAGAGGTCTTCGGGCGGATAGCCGCTCAAGGCCAATTCGGGGGTAATGAGCAAATCGGCCCCCTCGGCCTGCGCTTTATGGGCCTCTCTCAGCAGGAGGTCGGCGTTGCCGACGATATCCCCTACCCGGCAGTTCACTTGGGCGAGCGCGATTCGCATCTAAGCTCCCAGCACATCGGCAGCCTTGGCGCCGATTTCCGCAGGCGAACGCACACAATGCACCCCTGCCGCCGCCAGCGCCTGGTATTTGGCCTCCGCCGTACCCGCACCGCCGTCAACGATCGCTCCGGCATGACCCATGCGCTTGCCCTTGGGCGCCGTGGCGCCGGCAATGAAGGCCACCACCGGTTTGCGCATGGTCTGCTGGATGAATTCTGCGGCGTCCTCTTCCATGCGCCCGCCGATCTCCCCCACCATGACCACCACTTCCGTCTGCGGATCGGCCTCAAAAAGGCGCAGGACCTCGATGAAATCCATGCCGATAAGGGGATCGCCGCCGATGCCCACGCAGGTGCTCTGCCCCAGCCCCATGCGCGTGGTCTGCTCGACGGCTTCATAGGTGAGGGTGCCGGAACGGGAGACGATGCCCACGCGCCCAGGCTGGTGGATGGCACCGGGCATGATACCGATCTTGCACTGACCCGGCGTGATGATGCCGGGACAATTGGGGCCGATGAGCCGGGCATGCTGCGCGGCGAGATAGTGCTTGACCATCAGCATGTCATGAATGGGAATACCCTCGGTAATGCAAACGATGAGTTTGATCCCAGCATCGGCCGCCTCGATGATGGCATCGGCGGCAAAGGGAGCGGGCACATAGATGACGCTGGCATCAGCACCCGTGGCCTGCACCGCCGCCGTCACCGTATGAAAGACCGGCAGGCCCAGATGTTCCGTCCCGCCCTTCCCCGGTGTCACCCCTCCCACCATGCGGGTGCCGTAGGCGATGGCCTGCTCTGTGTGAAAAGTCCCCTGCTTGCCCGTAAAACCTTGACAGATCACACGGGTTTCGTGTCCCACCAGAATGCTCATAAACGCACCAAGATCACCATGAGAAGGATAAAAATGACCACCTGCCCCAAGAGTAGCAAGAGCAGATAGGGATTACGCTGGCGACCACCAACTGCAGATGACAATTGTCCGCGCAGGCCCGCCAACTCCTGACGCAGGGCCTCCAGGTCCTCATGCCGGGGCAGGGGCTGCAGGCGTTCGTCGAGGATCTGGTCCAGCAAAACCGCCATCTCGGCCATGGTTTCGGCGCTTTTGTGGTCAGCGCCCCTTTTGACATAGACATCCGCCAGACGCGAAATAAGAGGTCCGGAATTACGCAATACCGGCCATAAGCGTTGTAACCAGAGGATATTGATAGCCATCGCCTCAGCCTCGCGCCGCCGCGACAGCCTTCACCGCCGCATCGGTCAGACCGGAGGCGCTGATGAGGGTGAGACCGCTGGCAGCCAGCAGGCGCTCCCCCTCCTCCTTGTTGGTACCCTCCAGGCGCACCACCACTGGCAAGTTGAGGCCCACCTCCTCGGCAGCCTTGATGATGCCCGCGGCCAGGAGGTCACAGCGGGTAATACCGCCGAAGATATTCACCAGGATGGCCTTGACCCGCTGATCCGAGAGGATGAGCTTGAAGGCCTGCGTCACCTTGTCCGCCGCGGCGCCGCCGCCCACATCCAGAAAATTGGCCGGATCACCGCCGTGCAGCTTGATCAGATCCATGGTCGCCATGGCCAGCCCGGCGCCATTGACCATGCAGCCGATGTTCCCGTCCAGGGAAATGTAGTTGAGGCCAAACTGGCGGGCGGTGATTTCCCGGGGATCCTGCTGGGTGGAGTCAAAAAGCTCATCGGACTCGGGGTGGCGGTAAAGGGCGTTGTCATCCATGACGATCTTGGCATCCAGGGCCAGCAGGCGCCCTTCCCGGGTGAGGGCCAGGGGATTGACCTCCACTACCAGGGCGTCCATGCGCAACAGGAGGCGATACAACCCCTGCATGATGCGGGTGAGTTGCTGCACCTGTCCGGCATCCAGCCCGAGGGCGAAGCCCAGCCGCCGCGCCTGGAAGGGCTGCAGGCCAATGAGGGGGTCCACGATCACGCGCTGCAGCGCCTCGGGCCGGTCCCGGGCCAGATCCTCGATCTCCATCCCCCCTTCGGCGGCGGCCAGAAAGGTGATGCGGGCATGGCTGCGGTCCACCAGGGCGGCCAGATACAGCTCCCGGGCGATGGCGCTGGGTTCCTCGATGAGCAGGGCCGCCACATGCCGGCCCTGGGGACCGGTCTGTTCCGTCACCAGGGGTTTGCCCAGCAGGTCCTGGGCCGCCTGCTCCAGCGCCGCCATGCCGTCCACCACCCGCACCCCCCCGGCCTTGCCCCGCCCACCGGCATGGATCTGGGCCTTGACCACCCATTTCGGCCCGCCCAGTTCGCGGGCCTGGGTAACGGCCTCCCGCAGGGAAAAGGCGGCAATACCCCGCGGCACCGGCACGCCTTCCTCGGCCAACAAACGCTTGGCCTGATATTCATGGAGATTCATGGAAACGTCCTCAAATGCGCGCCATCAGGGCTTGGGCAAAGTCTGTGGTGCTCAATGCGGGCACATCGCCGCGCAGTACCGCCAGGTCCCCCGTGACCTGGCCGGCCGCAATGGCGCCGTTCATGGCCGTCACCACCCGCGCCGCCGCCTCCTGCCAGCCCAGATGCTCCAGCATCATGACGGCCGAGAGGATCAGCGAACTGGGGTTGGCCTTGCCCTGCCCGGCAATATCCGGAGCGGTGCCGTGGGTGGCCTCGAAAATGGCATGGGTATCGGAGAGATTGGCACCGGGGGCCATGCCGATGCCACCCACCTCCGCGGCGAGGGCATCGGAGATGTAGTCGCCGTTGAGGTTCAGGGTGGCCACCACGTCATAGGCCTCGGGGCGCAGGAGGATCTGCTGCAGGAAGTTGTCGGCAATGACATCCTTGACGACCACACTCCCCGCCGCCACCGCCGCGGCCTCGGCCGCATCCGCCGCGGCCTTGCCCTCGGCCTTGGCGATGGCGGACTTCTGCTGCCAGGTAAAGACCTCTCCGGCAAACTCCCGTTCGGCCAGGGCATAACCCCAGTCACGGAAGGCGCCTTCGGTGAACTTCATGATGTTGCCCTTGTGTACCAAGGTCACCGATTTGCGCCCGTGGGCCAGGGCATAGGCAATGGCACGGCGGATGAGGCGCTCCGACCCTTCCCGGGAAACGGGCTTGATGCCAAAGGCCGAAGACGCGGGAAAACGGATCTTGCGCACACCCAACTCATCCTGGAGAAAACGCAAAAGCTTTTCCGCCTCGGGGCTGCCGGCCGGCCACTCGATGCCAGCATAGATATCTTCGGCATTCTCCCGAAAGATCACCATATCCACCCGCTCGGGATGGCAGATAGGGCTGGGCGTACCGGCGTAGTACCGCACCGGCCGCTGACAAACGTAGAGATCGAGGTCCTGGCGCATGGCCACATTCAGGCTGCGCATTCCCCCCCCTACGGGCGTCTCCAGGGGCCCCTTGATGGCCACCTTGAACTCCTGGATGGCGGCCATGGTCTCGGCGGGCAAATACTGCCCCTCGCCGTACATCGTGCAGGCCTTCTGTCCGGCGTAGATTTCCATCCAGGCAATCCGCCGTTGCCCGCCGTAGGCGGCGGCCACGGCCTTGTCCACCACCGCACGCATGGCCGGGGTCACGTCACAACCAATGCCATCGCCCTCGATGAAGGGAATGATGGGCTGCGGCGGCGTCTCCAGCCGGCTGTTCTCCACCTGCACCGCTTTGGCGCCGTTGGCGGGAACCTGGATATGCGACCAACTCATGACACCGCCTCCAATTGTTCCCCTGCCCAGGATAGGGCGCCGCCTTTACGGATCAACTCCAGATCCCGCGCATTGGCCAATTGCGGCATGACCACGAATGCGATGCCCCGGCTCTCGTTGTGCAGGATCAGGGGCTGGCCCAGGGTCAGGGCATCAAGCTCCAGACGCAGGCGATCGCCCATCTGCACCCGTGCATAGTCGGCCGTATCGACGAAGGTCAGGGGCAGGATGCCAAAGTTGATGAGATTGGCCAGATGGATGCGGGCGAAGGACTGCACCAGCACGGCCCGCACCCCCAGATAGCGCGGAGCCAGGGCGGCATGCTCGCGACTGGAGCCCTGACCGTAATTATGGCCAGCGACGATGAAACCGCCTCCCGCTGCCTTGGCCCGGGCCGGAAAGCCCTCGTCCACCACATGGAATACAAACTCGGAAATGGCCGGCAGGTTGGAGCGCAGGGGCAGGACCTTGGCGCCGGCGGGCATGATGTGATCGGTGGTGATGTCATCGCCCAGATGAATGAGCACCTCGCCTTCCAGCACCTGCGGCACCACCGTTCCCACGGGCAGTTTGGCGATATTGGGGCCACGGATGATCTCCACCCCCGCACCGGATGGGGGCGGGGCGATGATCATGCGGTCATCGACATGGTAGTGGGCCGGCGCCGAAACGGCGATCTTGCCCATCCCCAGATCCCGGGGATCGGTGATCTCTCCGGTGAGCGCACAGGCGGCACAGGTCTCGGGACTGGCAAGATAGACGGCGGCGTTTTTGGTGCCGGAACGCCCGTAAAAATTGCGGTTGAAGGAACGGATGGACACCCCCTCGGAGGGCGGCGCGAAACCCATGCCGATGCAGGGTCCGCAGGCGGACTCCAGGAGACGCGCCCCGGCGGCGATGAAATCCAGCAATCCGCCGTCCCGGGCGATCATCTCCATGACCTGGCGCGAGCCGGGAGAGATCCCCAGCCCCACCCCTTCGGCCACGGTCCGCCCCTTGAGCATGGCCGCCACGGTCATGAGGTCGACATAAGAGGAGTTGGTGCAGGAACCGATGGCCACCTGGGCGACCTTGGTCCCCGCCACCTCGCGCACGGTCTTGACGTTGTCGGGGCTGTGCGGGCAGGCGATGAGGGGTTCCAGGGCATCCAGATCGATATCCAGCACCTCGTCATAGCGGGCGTCTTCGTCCGCCACCCATTGGCTCCAGTCCTGCTCCCGGCCCTGGGCCGCCAGATATTCGCGGGTGATGGCATCCGCAGGAAAAACGCTGGTGGTCGCCCCCAATTCGGCGCCCATATTGGTGATGGTGGCCCGTTCAGGGGTGCTCAAGGTGTCCACGCCAGGCCCGAAATACTCGAAGATCTTGCCTACACCCCCCTTGACGGTCTTGCGCCGCAAGACCTCCAGGATGATGTCCTTGGCGCTGACAAAGGGCTGCAAGGTCCCCCGCAGGCGGATGCCGATGACCTGCGGCATGTTGAGGTTGAAGGGTAGGCCACCCATGGCCAGGGCGATGTCCAGGCCCCCGGCGCCAATGGCCAGCACCCCCGCCCCGCCCGAAGTCGGGGTATGGGAGTCGGAACCGAGCAGGGTGGCCCCGGGCCGCGAAAAGCGCTCCAGGTGCACCTGATGGCAGATGCCGTTGCCCGGCCGCGAGAAGTAAATACCGTAACGCGCCGCAAAGGTCTGCAGGAAACGATGGTCATCGGGATTTTCAAAGCCGGTCTGCAGCATATTGTGATCCACGTAGGACACCGACAACTGGGTCCGCACCCGTGGCAGTCCCAGGGCCTCGAACTGCAGATAGGCCATGGTACCGGTGGCATCCTGGGTGAGCGTCTGGTCGATGCGGATGGCAATGGGGCTGCCCGCCTCCAGCGTGCCGCTGACCAAGTGCGCCGCGATAATTTTTTGGGTGACATTCATGCCCATGGAAAAGCCCTCGTTGCCATAACCAAAGCTGCTCGTGAAAACCGTTATCATCGCAAAACGACCGCGCCGCGCCAAGCAGTTTCCCGCAGAGCGCCGCCCCAACCCAGCGTGGGACCACGGGGAAAGCCTAGCAAAGCCCCCGGCTTTCATTATCGGCCCATTAGCAACACCGCTACATGACAACGGTGCAAAAAACAAGCTATATTTTCCAAAATTATCCATAGGGTGTAGCGAGAAACCGCTGCTGTCGATGTGAGCAGGAATGGTTTTTCAAAACATTCAATAAAATCCGGAAGGAGCGTCAGTGTCTAGCAGCATGTCCGTCAATCCCCTTTGGCTGTTCAAGGTATTTCCGTTTTTGCGTACACGGCCATGGTACCCGCCATCATCGCCGCCCTCTTCGGCTCTTCCTGGCATCTGGTGTCGGGACCGACCACGGCCATCTCCATCGTCGTCTTCGGCGCCCTGAGCCCCTTTGCCGAACCCGGATCCGCGCACTACATCACCCTGGCGCTCACCCTTACCCTGCTCACCGGGCTCTTCCAGTTCGCCATGGGCATCGCCCGCCTGGGCACAGTGGTCAACTTCATTTCCCATACCGTCGTCATCGGCTTTACCGCCGGGGCCGCCATCCTCATCGCCAGCAGTCAGATCAAAAACTTTTTCGGCCTCTCCCTGCCGCGCGGCGCCACCTTTGCGCAGACCATGTGGGGGTTTTTTCAGCAGTTCGACCACATCAATCTGCATGTCATGTCGGTGGGGCTGGTGACCCTCCTCACCGGCATCCTCGTGAAGCGCTATGCCCCCAGGATCCCCTACATGATTGCCGCCATGCTCGTCGGCAGCCTCTACGCCATGATCCTGAACCAGAGCCTCGGCGACGCCGTTACCGGTATCCGCCTCCTAGGCGCGCTCCCCAGCCACCTGCCGCCCCTGTCGCTGCCGGAACTCGACCCCCACGCCCTGAGCCAGATAGCCCCCAGCGCCCTGGCCGTGGCCATGCTCGGCCTGACGGAGGCGGTCTCCATCGCGCGCGCCGTCGCCGTGCGCGCCGAACAACGCATTGACGGCAATCAGGAATTCGTCGGTCAGGGGCTTTCCAATATGGTTGGCAGCTTCTTTTCCGCCTACGCCTCCAGCGGCTCCTTCAATCGCTCCGGACTCAATTACGAAGCCGGCGCCCGCACGCCCTTGGCAGCCGTCTTCGCCTCCCTCTTCCTGGGGATCATCCTGCTCCTGGTGGCACCGCTGGCCGCCTATCTCCCCATCGCCTCCATGGCCGCCATCCTGTTCCTGGTAGCCTATGGACTCATCGACTTTCATCACATTTTTGCCATCATCAAGGCCAGCAAAAGGGAAACGGCCGTCCTCCTGGTGACCTTTTTCTCCACGCTGCTGGTCGAACTCGAGTTTGCCATTTATCTGGGTGTGCTGTTATCGCTCATCTTCTACCTGATGCGCACTTCCCGCCCCAACGTGATTTCGGTAGTCCCCGATCCTCGGGTGTCCCATCGCCCCCTGGTTCACGCCCCCGATCTGCCCTACTGTCCCCAGGTACAGATGCTGCGCATCGATGGTTCGCTCTTCTTTGGCGCCGTCAATCATGTGGAGCAGCGCCTGCTCGAACTGGAGCAGGAACACCCGCAGCAGAAAATCATCATCATCAATGGACGCAGCATCAATTTCCTCGACATTGCCGGAGGAGAAGCGCTGGTTCAGGAGGCCAAACGGCGGCGCCGGCAGGGTGGTGATCTCTATCTCTACGGGATCAAACCGGCGGTCATGGAGATCCTCCAGCGCGGCGGCTTCCTGGAGGAAATCGGCCCTGACCATGTCTTCGAAACGCGCGACGAAGTCATTCGCCATGTCTTCTCCGTGCTGGATCGGGACATCTGCATGGGCTGCCAGCAGCATATCTTTAATGAATGCAAGGCCCTGCCGTCGCCCGGGGGAAAGCCGTCATGAGGAAAAGCGCTGTCCTCCTCGGCCTGAGCCTGTTGCTCCCGACCATGGCCTGGGCCGAATCGCCAACGGAAATCACCGCCATCCGGAATGCGGCACGGGGGGGCAATCAAGGGGCTGAACTCCTGCTCGCCCTGATCTATTTCGAAGGCCGCGGGGTGCCGCAAAACCACGCCAAGGCGCGCCAGTGGATGCAGCGGGCCGCCCGGGAAGGGCAGCCCTATGCCCAATTCATGCTCGGCAACTGGTACGCCGGCGGCCTGGCCGGTCTGCCCAAGGACACCACGGAAGCGGCCCGGTGGTGGCAAAAAGCCGCCGAGCAAGGACAACCCCAAGCGGCCTACCACCTGGGCCAAGCCTACCTGACGGGAGAGGGCGTTAAAACCGATCCCAAACGCGCCGAATACTGGTTGCGGCGGGCGGCCGAGGCTGGTAATGCCCCGGCCCAAACCCTGCTGGGCAAGATGTATCACGAAGGATATGGCGTGCCCAGGGACCTGGAAAAGAGTCACGACTGGCTGGCCCGCGCAGCGGCTCAGGGAGAAGGAGAAGCCATTCGTTTCCTGGATTTCTTTGTCCGGATGGGCGAGGATGCCTTGCAGGGCTATCGCCAGAGCGGCCCGGAACTGGAGGCCCGCGCCCGGCGGGGGGACAGCGAAGCCCAGTACCAGTTGGCCTTACGTTACGAGTCAGGGGCCTGGGGTGTTCTCCAGGACAATCGAAAGGCCCTCTATTGGTTCCACCAGGCCGCTGCCGGCGGCAACCGTATGGCCATGCGCGCCCTGGCGGATGTCTACGCAAACGGGCTGCTGGGCGCGCCCAAGGACCCCCGTCAGGCGGACTACTGGCGCAATCGCGCCGCAACCCGCGAGCCACCCCGGGACATCATCAAGAACCCGGCAGCGGTGGGGCGATCCTCAGCCCTCCCCTAGCCCCGGCTTTCGGCCCACTGGCGGGCGCGCTCCAGGCGGGACAAGGTTTCTTCCCGCCCCAATAGCGCCAAGGTAAGGTCAATGGGCGGCGACACGGCCTTGCCGGCAACGGCCACCCGCAAGGGTTGGGCCACCCTGCCCATCTTCCCTTCGTACCGGGTCGCCAGATCCTGGATGACCCCATGGATGGCCGCGGCTTCCCAGGACTCCGTGGCCGCCAATGCCCCATGCACTTCGGACAACAGCG